>WNGR01007098.1_pt1 | contig 11903 bp, 12 predicted proteins | sample 5407581 | NCBI WGS metagenome assembly WNGR01 (sample SAMN13153383, study PRJNA577476) | soil metagenome | isolation source: 80 cm soil or saprolite under Garry oak tree replicate 2 | place: USA:California | collected 2016-06-15
CGAGGCGTCCGTGCCTCTCAAAGCCGACCGCGAGCAGGCCTGGCGCGATTTCGTGGGCTGGCGCGTCAATTACGATACCGTGCTACTCGCCCTCGCCGAGCTTATGATAGCCCCACCCGCTCGCTGGTCGTCTGATCGCCGACTTGCCGACGCCCCGGCTACCATCTTGCGCTGGCGCAAAGGCCACAAGCTGATTGAGACCCACGAATGGATTCCACCTTCGAATACTTGAAGCCTGTTCCCAGCTATTGAGACATTACGACGCGTTCGGTTCGAGGGCAGAATCGCCGATCAGGTGCTGCCTGCCCCACTCGACCATCGGCGTCAGGATGGGCAGCAAGCTCTGGCCCAACGGGGTCAAGCTGTACTCCACCTTGGGAGGCACGACCTGATAGTCGGTCCGTTTGATCAGCCCAAAGGCCGCCAGGGTCTTCAACTCGCGGCTCAGCACCCGGGGCGCGATTTCCTGGCTGCCATCGATATCGCGTAAGAGACCTTTCTTGATCTCCCCATAGCGGCGGGGGCCGTCCTGCAGCGCCCAGATGATGCGGAGTTTATATTTCCCATTGATCATCTCCTGAAACCCATAGACCGGACACGCAAATCGCGTCCGCTCCAGCGTAGCCGCTCGCGCTTTGCTCATCTCGCGCCTCCAATCAAATCCATTAGTATCTCTCTTCAAGTCCATAGTATCATTTTTGTCCCTACTTGTCAAAATGCACGTAGGTATGTATTATTTCCCTGAGGGGAGGAATTGGCGGAAGGAATGGTGAAAGGAAAGACAAGATGATTCTCGTGACAGGCGCTACTGGGTTGAACGGCAGCGAGTTGGTCCATCGACTCTCCGCAAGGGGTGTCGCGGTGCGGGCGCTGGTACGCAGTGTCGCCAAGACCCAGCGGTTATCCGCACTGCCTCAGGTGGAGATCGTGCAGGGTGACATGGCACGACCGGAGACGCTCAGCGAGGCGCTGCGCGGAGTGGAGCGGGCGATGCTCATCTCATCTTCAGATCCCGCGATGCTGGAGGTGCAATCAAACTTCATCGAAGCGGCCCGCAAGGCGGGTGTCAAACACATTGTCAAACTCTCCGGAATTATGCCGGACATTGATTCCCCTTTTCGCTTCGCCCGTATGCATGGCGAGATTGAGCGCAGGCTCGAGGCTTCGGGAATGGCCTTCACGCATTTGCGCGCAGGCGAGTTCATGCAAGCCTACTTCCGGCAAGTGCCCTCGATTACTGGCAAAGGGGCGTTGTTCCTGCCGATGGAGAATGCAAAGATCGCGTCGATCGATATTTGTGATATCGCCGAGGTGGCCGCCACTGTCCTGACTAGCGCCGGGCACGAGGGAAAGATCTATCCCCTGACGGGGCCTGAGGCGCTGAGCATGACGGAGGTAGCAGAGCGGCTCTCAATTGCCACCGGCAAGAGGATTCGCTATGTCAACGTTGCTCCCGAAGAAGCGACGCGAGCTCATCTTGCCATCGGAATGCCTCGCTACACCGCCGAGGCGCTGGCCGAGCTTTTTGGCGAGCGGCGCAAGGGCAAGGAATCGCAGGTTTCGCCTGTCATCCAGACGCTATTCGGATGGCGTCCGACCAGCTTCGAGGAGTTTGCCAGGCGGAACGCCGCCATCTTCCGAGGTGAGCAGGCGGTACCGAAGGTCTGATGCCTGGCTCTCAGGCTCGGGATAATCGCCTGCATAGGACAGCTTTTTCCACGAGAACAGAAAGAAGAGGATTCCAGTATGATCATTACCACCAATCGGTATGTCGTGCAAGCGGCATACGCGGCAGAAAACCAGGAGCATATTCGCCGGGTGATGGAGGAACTCCGATCCCTGCACCGGACTGATCTCAAGTATAGCGTCTTTGTGGAAGACGACGGAAAAACATTCATTCACTTGCGTTTTTGTGCGAACGAAGAGGCGAGCAAGGTGTTTGATCGGCTTCCCGCTTTCCAGGCGTTTGCAGCAGCCCTTCTCGCAAGTCATCCTGAAGTGCCACCCACCACGGCGATCCATCTGACCCTGGTCGATTCGACCTCAGACCTCCTCTGATGAGGACCTTTGAGATGTCTCTCAATTCAAATGACGATGTTGCCTGGATCAATCCTTTCCGTGAAGGGGCAGGAGCTTTGGAACGAGCGATGCAGAGCCTTGAACGCCTGGCCCAGTTGGATATACGCCTGGCACTCTCTGGACATGGAGCAATGCTGACGCGACCACAAGAAGCAATTGAGCGAGCACGGCAACGCTATGAGCAATGGGTGCATGAGCCAGAAAAAGTTGGCTGGCACGCCTGCAAACGTATTTTTGCCTACGCGCTGATGATTCATAACGGCTTGTTGCGTGACAGGGTGTCAGACTACCTGCTCTCTTGCCCGTGGTTTCGTGACTATAGTCGTTCTCTGTTCCATACTGAACCTGAGCCGTTTGTCCCCTTGTTCCTGAAGGAAATGCTTCGGTCGGGGGCAGCAAAATGGCAAGATGAGCGTCTCGTGGCAACGACGCCATATACCATCTCTCCAGACTAGCAAAGGACGGGCGTACTGGTAATCTCCCTATTAAATATTGATAGAAGAGGGCACAAAGACGGAGGTTAAAAGCTCCTGGACGGTCCACATATGATCAGTGAGACCAGCAGCCATGGCAGGGGTTGTGCTGGCAACATCAGACATCTATTCAAGAAAAAAGCCCACTGAGAATGATTATCCGAGCGTGCTTGCTTGCAAGGAAGCAGGAGACGCGCCTACAATCGGAAAGTATTGCTCTGTTTTCAAACGCTGTTCACTTATGATATTGGCAAGGAGAAGCTTCTTCTGTGTTTTGTGTTCTTCACTCAATGAAGCAAGCAGTCAGTACAGGCAGTCCTCCTTGAAACGGAAAAGCCTTCTTTGGAAGGTAGCAGAGCAGCCTTTCTAAATGGCGGGAGTATCCCGTCGCGTTATGGCCAGAGATTTGTGATAATTCCTGGCAAATTGTATTGGTGATTGTCATAAATATTTAGCAGAAGCTCGGCAGTGTTGAGCGTAGTGGCACTCTTATCGTCACGAATTTCTGGCAACTTTTTTTATAAATATTTGGCGAAACCTTGCTTATCGTCACAAATATTTGGCAGAACTAAACGTGTTTCATCCAAGGTGAGCAATGTTCTCAACTTGGCACGAAGACGGAATGGGGCTATCACATTGTCCAGAGACGTTCGCACCGCTCAGTAGTGTTCCCATCCCCTTGTCGAAAGCCAAGCTTGCAGGACTGGTTATAAATAACCACAAAATTCAGTGGTGATTGTCACAAATATTTGGCAGAAGCTCAGCAGTGTTGAGCGTGATGTCACTCTTATCGCCACGAATTTCTGGCAGCTTTTTTCACAAATATTTGGCGAAACCTCGCTTATCGTCATAAATATTTGGCGAAACCGTACTTCGTTTCGTGAATATGTAAACCCGTCATACCTTCGACCGCAAAAATTCTGTCAACCCAATGGCCCCCAGAATCAAGCATTGGAGTAACCATCGGCGGTATCCGCGCAGGGATAGTAAGCCTGCCCTCAAAACCCGCCAATCCAGTGACACGGCCCTATTCGGCCAACCTCATGAGGGCTCCGTTCACCCGTCGATGCGCAGGGCACCTCATTCCTGAGAAGGAGCTGCCGGGGCATGTCGAACCTCCCCGTGGGCAGGCGCTTGTACGCACCTCAAACGAGGGAAGTACGCTGCGCCGGCGATAGCCGAGGGCCTTTGGTGTATGTTCGTGAGTATATCGTGAAAGTTCGTGAGCTGTGGGAGAGGTTCATATGCTATCATTGCTTGAGAAAAGAACACGCGTTCGTCCCGGGAAGGGGACAAGCGAGCAGAATCAGGTGCAAGCGCCGGAGATAGCACATTACCTACACAACTGCCCCACAAAGCCAGCATCGGGAAGCGCACTTTCGACATTCGGCTCGTTCGCGAGGAATGTTCTGGTAAAGAGAAGCTATCGTTCCTCCGGCCGTAAGGAGGGGATCTCATGCGAAAGATTACTGACACGTTGTACTACAACAACTACAAATTCGACGTGGAATTCGACATGGGCTCCGGGACTGGAGCCAACCAGCTGACTGTCTGGGTTGCCGCGAAGGTGAACATCGATACTGTTCCTCTCAAACAGTTTGGGGTGGCTCAATTGCTGAACTCATTGATCGAGCCTGAGCGCACGCGCCTGCATGCCAAGCTTGAGGAAGAGAAACTTGCCTGCCAGCAGTCGTTCGAGCTGGAGATCGCAAGCCTCCTACACCCCTACATGGCACCAGGGGAGAAGCAAGAGCAGAAAACTCCAGAGAAGCTGAAGCGTAAGGCGCGCAAACTACGCGAGCAGATGAAAACGGCCCTCCAACGGCTTGAGGTGGAGTTTGCGCGGCGAGAGCTGTGGTCCCTGGACAGGCAGTGGTTCGACTGCGATACGCTCCTGGTCCAGAGCCGAGTCTATAGCGAGGAGTTCTCGCTACGCGATTTCTACTTCGAAGAGGCGAACTTCCCGCATATTCGCAACTTCTGCCGCAAGTTTGCCCTGGATGAAGCGTACCGGCAGCAAGTGCTCGCAGGGGAAACACGCTGGGCTAAGCGCAACGCACTCTTCGTGCGGAATCTGCTCATGGTGGTCGGCGGAGACGCGCTGCTCTCGAACGAGCGGGACTACGACTGCAAGGCGCGCGAGTTCTTTCGATGGGTCGACGCGCACGTCGAGGAAATACAGGCGCTCCCGGAGTATCAACGCCTCGAGGAGGAGGACTCCGCCTTTCAGCCGAGCGCGGGCGAACTGGATCCCCTCATTCGACAAGCGGTCGAGAAGCTCAACCGCATACCCGGTGTGACTACTCAGTTTTCCTGCCAGGGCGTCTCAGGGAAGGTGCGATTTCAGGGACGCCAGCTTCTGGTCGTTTCGCCGCACGAGGAGTATGCCTATGTGTCGTTTTCTGAACTAAGATGGCCAGCGAACGATGCGATCTGCGCACTTCTGCCCTTGTTTCCAAGCATCACGATCGCCCGCATCCCCAATAACTTCGTTTTGAAATCCCTCCTGCGCTCGACAGGCGATAATCTTCGCTTTCGAACGGAACTGGTCGAGCTGGCAGAGCGCGTGCTGGCCTGTGTGGATGACGATGGGAATATCCGTCGAGGCGCAATCGGACTCCCTCCCCAGGCAGATGCCGCTCAAGCAGTAGTATCGAGAGGGGGTTCGGCACCTTTCGGCATTCCTCTATCCAGGCTCAAATGGCTTTGCCAGCCAGCACAGATCGAGCGGACCCTGCACCTCCTCTTCTACCTCAATCACTGGGCTAAAGCAAGAGAACAGCTGTTGTATGCCGACCGCCAGGGGCTCTATCAGGTGAAAGCAGCGGTAGTACAGCAAGCGGTCGCGGCCGAGCTCATCAGACCGGTTGCCTATATCGATGGGTCTGCGGCCTTTGCAGGCGATTACTCCTTCGATCTCGCTGCAGACATGGCAACCGAGGTGTTTCTCGACAGGCTTGCGATGCTCTTCGAGGAAGACGAGCACCTCCCGGCGCATGCGAACGAAATCGATTCCACCGCCCTCGGTCTCTTTGCATGCATCACTGGTCACGGCCTCACATCACGCACCGATATCGAGACACTTGACGTGGAGCGTATTAAAGCGTTTCTTCTCGAGCGCCTCGAAGAGCTCGAGGCGCAGGCGCGGTCTACCCGCCAACCCATTGCATACAGCGACCTCGCCGCGTTCTGTATCGAACCTGTCGACCTGCTCGATATCCATTGGAGACGCAACCGCCCCTCACCACGTTGGGATGAACTGGATGAGAGCGAGGTGATCCAGCTCGATCCGGAGGGGTTGAGCCTCATCGCGTTTGAGTATAGCAGCTCCACCGCGCACTACGTCTTCCACCTGCCCTTTCGCGTGGCTGAGCGATTTTTGCCGGAGCAGCTGGTACGAGAATTAAGAACTCGGCCAAGGGACAGCCGGGAGTACGGAGTTTTCTTTGGGCGAACCATCACGGAAGCAGAGAGTCAGGAGCACCCGCTTGCAGAAATCCTGCACGAGCTGGGAGTCGACATTGCAGCCGTTTGCCCTCATGAACTTAAGGATAAGCGAGAACACGTATCTCAACTGGCGAGCAGATACTCCTACTGGGACGACGACGGAGAGGATGATGACGAAGACGAGGACTGGGGTGACGAAGAATGGGAGGTACTTCCTCGCCGACCCAGAAAACACAAGTATACAGCAGAGCCAGCGCCAGGTACCTGCCCTCTGTGTGGGAGGGCTGTTGAGCCAGGTAGTGCTCTGCGCGTCGAACACTGGCGACACAATCATCCAGACCAGGACCTGATGGTAAGTTCTGCTGCCTGGGTGCTTGGGAAAAGCAAGACTGAGCTCAAGTCTCCCTCTACTGCTATCCCCCCGGACTACTGGGGGCCATCTTCGGAGCAGGGCGAAAACGGCGCGAGGTTCTGGAAGCTGGAGAGCCTGGAAACCGCGATCAGACAGGGCCAGGAATGTCTCAGCGAAAGCTAGGATCTTGCAATTTCTTAACATAAGCAGGCTTTCACACCGACCAGCGAGGAGTAGCAGATGACGGACGCAATCAATATATATCTTGACACCATATTGACCCCGCAGCTCGAGCACATGGGAGTGCAGTCGTTTCCGGATGCCATAGAGGCCGTTGTCAGGGATATTCGCTGTCGATTGCAGTCGGTGCTTTCACGCTGGCAAGACATGCCGACACGCAAGACCCTTCTGCTCCTCGGGCGTGAAGAAGGGGCTTTTTATGAGCCGCGGTCTGCTTCTCTGGAGATCCGCGCGTTCGTCGTCGTGACGGTCCGCAACAGCCTCCTCGAGGACCTGGGCATTCCGGGCGCGTCCCTCATTCCTGCCGATGTCCCTGAGTCAGAGAAGCCGATGCAAGAGTCGGATGTTCAGCCGATCACGGAGGCAGCCATCAGGTACTGGCAAGCCATCGATGTGCAAAGTCTGCAAGTTGTGCCGCCTTCTGTAGAAGATGATCCCTTCGGCCATCTCCCCAAGGACGCTCCCCGCGCCTGGCACGTCCTCTCTACCTTGGCGAATGCGCGGGAGCGGACCGTTACCTTTGCGCCATGCCAGGCGCCTCGTCCCTCTTTGCCTAAAGCGACGGTCGAGCATGATCCAAATCAACACTCTGTTGTGCTTAGCGGGATTACCCCGGAGTTTGATACTTTGATGGTATCGTCGCTGCGAGCTATTCGCAACGGGAGGCTAAAGTATTTGTACAGCGATTCTTGGAAGTGGCTGACCCGCCATCCAGGCAAACTCTATCGTGCGCTGGATTTTGCGCTGGCGCAGGGAGGAACCGTTGTCACCCAGAACTACCTGCTGACAGCAAGGATGGCGTGCGCTCGTCGAGGCTTTGCACGTCCCGCCCATACGATGGATGAGTTTTACGCCAAATTCCACGATGCCCGCTTGCTCGACGGGCTAGAGCTGCCGCATCGGAGCGTGCTGGCGTACCTCTCGGAAGAGCTGGGCAGCGGGTAATGTGGTACTCGGCGATCGCGAGGGGATCGAACGTCCTGTGTTTACGCACGTCTTTCCCCTCGACAGCCTGATTACCGTATGCTACACTGAAAGACAAGGGTAGGGATCTACCGCTATGGCCAAACCCTGGGATGATAGCTTGAAAAAGCTGGTACATGCTGACCCACAGGCCTTTGTGAGTTGGTTTGTCCCTGGCGCCTCCTTCATTGGAGCGCGCCCCCACGAGCTAAAAAATTGGACACTGCAGGTGGATGCTCTGCTCGAGGTAAAGGTGCATGGGGAGGGTATGCTGTTGCACCTCGAATTTCAGACCTACAGCGACCCAGAGATGGCCGAGCGCCTCTTACGTTATAACGTCCTGGCAAGAAGTGAGCATAAGCTACCAGTTCTGTCTTGTGTGATTTACTTGCTCGCTGATGGAGAAGTGCTGCCGTCTCCACTCATTTGGACGGTGCCCAATGAGCGAGAAGTCCTGCAGTTCCATTACCAGAGCATTGAACTGGAAGTTCTCTCATCAGAAGAGCTACTGCACACTGGTCAAACCGGGTTGCTGCCACTGTTGCCATTGACGAAAAGCGGTGCGAGGCGTGAGATTGTAGAAACGATGTTTAGCGAACTGTTGGGTGCAAAGAGGATGGAGTTGATGCCGATCGGGTATACCCTGGCATCCCTCGCCTTGAGCAGGGAAAACACAGATGACCAGGACTGGCTATTAAGGAGGTTTCATGAAATGCATGACATCCTGCGGGAAACCCCCATCTATCAAGAAATCTTAAAAGAAGGCCGCGAGGAGGGACTTGAAAAAGGGCTCGAGCAAGGCTTGCAAAGAGGGCAGCTCGAAGCCTTGCGCCAAGCAGTCATCGATGTGGTTGTGGAGCGCTTCCCGAAGTTGGTACGACTGGCGAAGAAACAAGTCGCTGTCATCGAGGATCCAGAATTGCTGCGGCCTGTTTTAGTGAAAGTGAGTGTTGCCCAGAGCCTTGAGGAGGCCAGGCAACATTTGCTCGCGGTTGATGAAGATTCAGAGCCCAGTTAATTGAGAGCGAGACTGGTAAGAAGCAGGTCTTTTCACGAAATGCATGATATCCTACGAGAGACTCCGATCTACCAGGAGATACTGAAGGAGGGGCTAGAGCGGGGACAATTCGAAGCACTGCGTCAGGCAATTGTGGATATTGTTGTCGAGCACTTCCCCAAGTTAGTGCGTTCGGCGAAGAAGCAAGTTGCTGCCATTGAGGATCCGGAATTGCTGCAGCATGTGCTGGTCAAAGTGAGCGTGGCGCAAACTGCTGAGGAGGCCAAGCAGCAGCTCCTTGCCCTTAAGGAAGCGGATGAGTAAGGCCAGAAACAGGAAGACGAGAAGTGAGGCTGAACTTACAAATGGATTAGCCTCGCTTCTCGTCTTCCTGTTTCTGAGCTGAGATGCTGAGCAACGATAAAAAGTGGCAAGCAGCGTCAAGTTTTGTGCGCAGCAGTGGTAGGAATTCATGGACATTCAACAGCAAGACCAACTAGCAGTAGCCAACAAGCGCATCGAGGAACTAGAGAATCAAAAAATGCCGCATCAAGGGTTGAACGATTAGGAGCTGCGAAATGGAGAAAAAAGACGTCTTTGCCATCTTGCCTTATCTCAAAACCACTGGGCGCGTGCCTATCCGTGGCATTCTCTTCCGTAGCAGCGATGATCTCGAAGGATTGTCGACTGAACAGCAAGGGCATTTGCGCACTTTGTTCGCGATGTTTTTCTTACAAAACGACTATCGCATCAAACGGATGACCTATGCACTTTTCCCAGTGAGTGAAGACCGCAAGGCCTATCAGGATATCTTTCGTCGGCTCTATGAAGCGCAAACGCTGATCAATTATGAGTATGCTGCTCCACAGCCGCCAAGGGAAGATCCTTTTTTGTCCCGAGAGCATGCCAGCATGTATGTCTTTACTGCAGAAAAAGTGTACAGCGGCCTGATCTGGCCATATGATCCGAACATCGATTACAACGTTGAAAATGTAACAGGTGAGAAGCATCCGCATAACCAGGATATTGAGGGATACTACGGGGTACTCAATAGCAACATGCCATGCTGGGTCACAGGCGGAAATAGAATTTATCCGCCCGTTCCGCATCTTACTCTCAATATTCCTCAAGACCTCTGGCGTGATATCGCACAATCTATTCAAGTGGAAAGGCACTGGGCATGGAGGGATGTGCTTGAAGGTTACACCTATACAAATGCCGAATTGCAGAAGAGACTCTTTAGCGCCATGGAATGGTACAACCGCAGCACCGCGCAAGATGTGGATGAAGCGGAGGTACTACTCAATCTCGCTGTGGCATTTGAATGCTTGCTCAATCTTGAAAACAATGACAAGATCACTACTCGTTTTCGCGAAACGGTCATGACGTTGCTCGGTTCAGTTCCTCGCTTGGACAGCTGGTTAGAGCAGTTTTATGACGCCCGTTCCTCAGTGGTACACAAAGGAATAGCGCAGAATATCATGTTTCTCGCAAAGGAATGGGAGAGAAATCGCGGAAAAGACACGAAAGCCCTCCACTATCGCTCCCTAACTGCATATGGGCGTCGCATTTTTCGACTATGCCTCACTGCCATTCTTACCAGCGCAAGAGTCGCGGATGACGAGGGACTTGCGGAGTTTTTTGTGCATAATCAAGAACGGCTTGAAACCATAATCCAGCAGTTAAGCGAGACAGCAGAACCGCCGGAAGAACGACTGAATTCCATAGCAGCGGCGGTGGCTGAGTTGCACGATCACCATTGGGCATCGCAAGAGTTGGTACAATCAAAGACGCTGGTAACCGTAGGAAAATTGGTAGTGAAGACGTACCTGGAAACCAAACCGCAGTTATCCAACGAAGATGAGGCGGCAGTACAGGAAGTACTCCAACAACTGGATGCGAGGGATATCGAAGCTGATAACAAGCTGGAACTCTTCAAGAGGATGATAGTCGTTTTGGATCATGGTGAGGACATAACTGTCACTGAGCAACCGCTCGCAGGAGTTTCCCTGCCAGGCACAATCTTGCTCTCCCTGCTCAAGTATGTGACATCTCCCCACTTTCTTACTCGGAAGTGGATTCGGCGACCGCAGTTTAATGGTCAGACAGCTCCTTCATAAGCAACATGGTAATACCACCAATCGTCTGCACGCAGTTTGCATGGGAGATTGTTTTCTACAGAAAAAGTCTGAACATCGGCCAACACGTGCCTACGTTTTGCTGGATGACCCCACGTCGGAGAATTTCCTACCGCTATTGACACAGGCTGTATCTGATGCCATTATAGGTCGCGCCGGGCGCAGGGTTGACATCGTCGTTGCGTCTTTTCCTAGACTAACATGAATGATTAACCTGAAAGGTATGAGAGTGCTATGAACATCACGCCGATTATCCCAGATGGCTACAATGGTCCGATTAAACAATTGACGTGCCACATTTGCAAACACCTGTTCTACGTCACCCAGGACGACTATCGCCGCTTCCAAGAGGTGCGATACTGCCACGAGTGCAGCCTCATCCTGCTAGAAGAGCTGCAAAACAACCAGGGAGTCGCTGCTTTACGCGCACCAACGGCGACCAAAACGGCGCCAGTCAACTCTCCACCACCACGCCTCTCTCTTCAGCCTTCACCTCCTGTGCGCTTGCCTGCGCCAAGAACTCTTGACCGGGAAAAGATGACGGTCGAGCAGGTGCTCGACGAAGCGAAGATGTTCGAGAAAACCTGGCGCTACCGGGAAGCCTTGCGCTCGTATGAAGAGGCGCTCCAACTGGATCCTCGCTGCATCGAAGCGCTTCATGGGCGTGCCAGTATGCTCTCGATTCTCCATCGCCCACGGGAGGCGCTCGTTGTCTACGAGGAGCTGCTCCGACTCGAACCTGCCAGCGCGAAAGCCCTGAGCAGGAAGGGATGGACACTCGGGAGCTTGAAGCGCTATGAAGAAGCGTTCGCCACCTTTGACGCTGCTCTGCAGCTTGATCCTTCTGATCAGGAAGCTTCCAGCGGCAAATGGTTTTTCTTGACGCACTTAGACCGCAATGAGGAGGCAAAGCTCCTGCGTGAATCGAAGACGGAACGTACCCCTCGGCATGAGGATGTCACTGGGCCATGCTCCACCGCCGACGACTACTATCAACGAGGGCTCGCGCTCTCGACTTTAGGGCGTGACGAGGAGGCCATTGGTGCCTATGAGGAGTGCCTGCGTCTCGACCCGCTCCATCTCGATGTGTACGAACGCATCCATTTCATTTACCTTGCCAAAGGCAGCCATGAGCAGTCATTAGCCACCTTCACGCGGGCGGCGCAGGCTTTTCCTGAGTGCACCAGGCTCCACATTTGGCGCGCAGAGGCCCT
>WNGR01013184.1_pt1 | contig 11901 bp, 15 predicted proteins | sample 5407581 | NCBI WGS metagenome assembly WNGR01 (sample SAMN13153383, study PRJNA577476) | soil metagenome | isolation source: 80 cm soil or saprolite under Garry oak tree replicate 2 | place: USA:California | collected 2016-06-15
AACCCAAAACCGGTTGACCTGGCGCAGCTCGCACAAGAGGTACTGACTGAAGTGCTGCCAAGCGCACAAAATCAGCAGATTGCTATTGTTCTGCAAAATCTCCCCTCCCCGCTTGGAACAGTGCTTGCTGACACGGACAAAACAAAAGAAGTGTTTATTAATCTTATTGGCAACTCGCTTAAATTTACCCCACCTGGCGGCAAAATAACGATTGCATTTGAGCAGCAAGACGATATGATAATTACCCATGTCTCAGACACCGGAAAAGGAATAAAGGCTGAAGATATGAGCAAACTGTTTCACAAATTCGGCATGATTGAGGGAAATTATACCCGGACAAGCGGGCAAGGCACAGGATTAGGGTTGTATATTTCCAAATCCATTGTGGAGCTGCAAGGGGGAACCATGTCTGTGTTTTCAGAAGGTGAAAACAAGGGAACAACATTCACCTTTTCGCTCAGAAAAGTCCAAGCCATCACGACGACTGAGCAGAAGCAGCCTGAAGCTTCTCCTTCTTTTCCAAGCATTCCCGCGCCTTTTCAAGAACATCCCCAGGCGTAAACTTTCCCATGATAAACACTTCATCAGCCAACTCACGTATTTTTTCCATGTGATCTTCGTCATCGACAATGGCAATAAATACCGGCTGTTTCTTCTTTTTCAACAGGATATCCGCGTATCCTGCATTGTGTTTTTTGTATGTTTCCAAGAGAGCAATGCCATTGATCCCGCCTTGATAGAGCATGTCAAGCACGACAACATCCCACTCACCTTGTTGTAATTTCTCAAGTGCCTCCGAATATGAGGCAGCAATTGCAACAGTATACTCATCGCTGAATATCGCGTTATAGACTTCCTGAGAAAACGTATGGTTCTCTATCACCAGCACAGTTTTCGTTTTTTGTTCCATATAACCGACAGTAGCACTAACGTATAAAAAAGTCAAAACAGCATTTTCCAAGCAAGCACATTTAGGCTTCCAAGACTTTTTTCGCTTCTTTCGCGCATGTTGCATCTTGGCTTACGTCTTGCGATCCGCCAACACCAACGCCACCAACAAGTTTTTTATCCATGACAATGGGTGCGCCTCCGGCCATGGTCGTTAATTTCCCGCCAAACAGGGTGTTGAGTCCGAAAAATGGCTTACCCTCTGTTGCGTATGCTGCTATCGCTTCTGTTGGCATCCCTAAGTTGGCCGAAGTATACGCTTTGTTCAACGCGAACCTGGGACTGATCGGTATTGCGCCATCCATACGGCTGACGGCAAGAATACTGCCGTGTTCGTCAACAATGACTGTGGTCACAGCAGTACCTAATTCTTTTGCTTTTCGTTCAGAGGCTTCCAGCGCTTTTTTTGCTTTTTCTAGTGTTATCATCTTCTCACCCCCTCTCCCTCACCTATCTTTAAACCTATCTCTATTCCTTATGCTTGTCAAGCTTGTTGCAGCTTTTCAATGATTATCCTGCTTGACGTTCCCGGCAGTATTTGCTATACACAGCTAGAGGGTGATCTCTGCCTTTGTGAACATGAGCCTATTCTTCCCCTTTTTCAAAAACCACATCAAACGCCGGAAAGCGCAGGTGAAAGACTTGTGTGAGATCAACCTTGAAGTCCGTTCCCTTGTCAAAGCGTATATGACCCATCAGACTGAACTGGCTGCACTTCTTCAGACAGGACATGCAGAACATATCAAGGCAAAGCAAGCGCAGGTGCGGCAGGAGAAACGGAAATTAGCGGCGCTTTTGAAACAGAGGGAAAAGACCCGCTCCTTGCTCATACACTAAATGCTCTTCTCACAAAACCCTTGTATATCCTGTAGTTGACAACAAGCAGGCAGTTATGATATAAGTGCTTACTTATGTCATCTGAATGGGAAAAATTTCGTCGAGAACAAGAACGACTTCGACGGGAAGCTGAGGCGCGGGCAAGAGAACTGGAACAGCAACGGCAATTTTCCGAACATGGAAGACTCAGGGATGAGGCAAAGAAACAGGAGAGTCGAGAGGAACTACAGAGACTAAAAATAGAAAAGGAGCAAGAGTCAGTCAGACAACTGCTACGAGAAGCACGAGATGTATATAACATATATGAGATTGCTGAGTCTTTAAGAAGTAGTTGGGAAAGTGAGGGCGCATCTGTTCAAGTTACTCCAGTGCAAGAGCCTCATGTTGAACTGAACGATGATGGAACGGTGAAAAGAAATCGTTCCTCTGTCGGCGTCAGAGTTTCATATTCCTATCGGGATGTTGGGACAGACACTGTACCAGCTAGGGCACAAGGTGGTGATCCCGAAGCCGAGGTTGGTTATACAACCTCCTATTATGCAAAAACAGAAACTACGAAAGTGAGTTTCGGTATCGGATATTTTGATAGGCCATACGAAAGAATTTCCAGAATTGAGATGCCACTTTCTGATGAAGCAATACAAAAAGGCGTGAAAAGTTATTACGTTAGCGGGATCGCTATTCCGGTTGCTCATGCTGATAGCAAGAATCTGTTTTTTAGGGAACTTGATGGATACCTTCTCTATGAAAATCCAGGGAAAAAATTACCTGCTGCTGCCAGACGGTTAAGGGAACATGGATTGAGTGAAACACCGGCTCGACCTCAAACACCGCCGACACCACAACAGCCAGGGTTTTTCAGAAGATTGTTTAAAAAAGGATAAACAACAGGAAACAATGGTTTTTTGTCAGCTAAATGTAATGCTGCTGTCAAGCAGGAGAAATTGACTGCTGGTATAAAGTACATATGCAAAGAGAAGGACAACCAACAGGAATACAACGGCTTTTTCGCTCGTTCAAACGGGCTGAGGCACAACGAAACCATAGAATGCGAACAGAAGCGCAGAGGCTAAACTCTGTCCCAATACAGCCAGAGCCACAACGCAGGCCATCATTTGAAAATGATCCTCGGCTTACCGAAGAAAGTAAAGCAGCGATACGGGCAGAACTACAAGCATTGAGAGAACGCGCCGATAGGTCATTCAAAGAACATTGGGAAAGTAGTTACAATCAACCAGGGCAAACTCACATAGAAATTGACGGAAAAATATATACAGGAGTAGCAGCATGGGAGGCATTTCAAAGAAAGAGAAGAAGCGAAGAGTCTCTTACTACAATAGTACCTCTTGTACCGGAACAACACACACCTGGAACAACTACAAAGGAGCAGGGAAAAGGCATAGCGACCAAAATGTATACAACATTAGTGCGAGAAGTAGCAGGTATGCAACTGGTGGAAGCAGGGAGAATTTTACAAAAGGAGGTTTGGAGAGATAATCCAAACAATCCCAAAGCAACAGTACGCAGGTATGGAGATATGCAAATAACAATGAACCATCAGACCGGAGTGGTGAAAGACCGTTCTCACGTCGGCTTTGCTCTTACCAATCTCGCAGAGCAAAAAGAACTATATTATGGCATAGGCTACTTTGAAAATCCTGAAAACTTTATTCCTGTAGCGCGAGGGAGTGTACGTTCTGAAGACTTAAAAAAAGGCGCAAAGGCATATTTCATTGAGCGGACACACAGAGAAAAAAAAGAATTACTAGTCATCCCCTTTGCTTACGAAGAAGCCACATCAGAATTTTTTGACAGGCTTTATGAGAGAAGACTATCATCCTGTCTAAGAACCCATCTCACAATCAATGTTTCACCTCTTGACTTTATTGTTGAGTTTTGAGACAATTAAAAAGATATGACCGAACAGAAGAAACGACTCCTCAAAGCAAAAATTGCCGTAGCTCTTCAGAACGAGTTGGGGAGAGTCCCAAAAGAGGAAGAGATTGATAATGTGTTTCTGCTTGCCAGGGTCATGTATAAAGCAGTCCTCGGTTTACACTTCACCAGACAACAGCAGAAAAAACAAGGGCAACTTGCTATTTTTTAACCATCAGACAATGATCTATGCTTTTAAGCAAGTGAGCTATGATACAATACACACCTATGAACAGAACTGTTTACATACCGGTGAACCACGAAGATGATGATTATTGGACATATGACATTCCGCTTTTTGTTGGTACGTTTCGCTCCTACCGCAATAAGCCCCGTATGGTACAAGGAAGAATACATGTTTCAGAAGAACGCTATTCATGGGGATATAAAGAAATCATTCCCTTGAGCGAAAAAAAGGGTGTACGACCGTATGTTAACATGCATCCCTATGTGTTAGAGCCTGAAATGTTTATCACTATTGGCTTGTATCCAAAGCCCAAACAGTACGCTGACCAGGACGAAGCAATAGGAGAAACAATATCAACGCCGCAAGTAAAAGGCGTGAGACAGCACCAAATAGGAAATTCGCAAGCGTGGTACTATCCGGCAGATCAAACCATCGTGATATGGGAGTGCTTTTTAGATAGCCAGGTACGAAATAGACAATCACTTTCTGAAGATATGCACATGCCGAAACTTTGGAAAGCGTTTGAACAGTGGCTCTCTCAGCAGTTTCCAGAGGCAATCCGAATAGTAACGCCGTTCAATGACCCGATTGCAAAATCAATTGAAGAATATCAAAGTTTTTTACGCGCACTTGGCTACGAGCCGATTGCACAAGCGGCATTTGGAAAAAAGATCACTCGTGAAACCGACAAACGAGCAGAACAAGCAGTCAAAGCTGCCTAACTTGCGATTTTTTCATTCTAACATGAACGATAATTCGTATTCACTCACCACAAAGAAAACATGGCATCAAACCTTGCAGGAATTAGAAGCGCAAATGCGGCTGTGGGGAGTCACAGAGTGGGAAACCAGCTATCCACGGGGAGCACGATCCGAAGCGTGGTCACAAAAAGAAGAAGACCGGACAGTCAAACTGACCTATACCAAACAGGGGAAAACCGTCACCCTTGTAATGGGTAAGCAAAACCGCGCCGTTGATAATTTACGGGTCTTATATCTGGCCGTTGAAGCCATGAGACTCAATGAACGACGTGGCATTAATGATGTTCTGGAAAGTGCGTATTTGCAATTAGCAGCTCCCTCAGAAGCCATTGATCCCTATGAACTGCTGGAAATCCGGCCTGATACCTCTTTGGAAGTGGCAGAAGCAGCGTATAAGGCAAAAGTCAGAAATGTGCATCCAGATAGGGGAGGATCAAGCGAACAGATGAAAGCACTCAATAGGGCTATTGACGAGATTAGAAAAAAGTTGAAGTAAAAGCATGTTTTCATCAGAAGTATGTATGAACATTGGCTATGCACGAGTTTCAACTCAGGATCAGACCCTTCATCTGCAAAAAGACGCGCTTGAGAAAATCGGATGCAGTAAAATTTTTACTGATACCGCTAGTGGCGCAACCACAGAGCGGAAAGGACTGGACGCCGCATTAGCATATGTGCGAGAAGGGGATACCCTTGTTGTGTGGCGACTGGACAGATTAGGCAGGACACTCAAGCACCTGATTGAAACCGTCACAGACTTAAGCAAACGACACATTGGCTTTAAAAGCCTGACAGAAAGCATTGACACCACAACCAGCGGCGGAAAACTCATTTTTCATATCTTTGGCGCACTTGCTGAATTTGAACGTGATCTCATTCGAGAGCGAACCCAGGCAGGACTTCTTGCAGCACGAGCCAGAGGAAGAAAGGGAGGACAACCAAAAGCACTCACCCAAAAGCAAGCGGCAATAGCGCAACAACTTTACAATGATAAAAATAACGCCATAGCTGATATTTGCAAGACCCTCAATATCTCACGAGCAACCTTGTATCGGTATATTAAGGTCAAATAAATGGCTTTTTTTCATGACGTATTTTCCTTGTTTGTACAGTTTTACCCAATGTGCGACTTAAAACATGGTGATACTACCATTTTCTTGTACGTGTTCCCCGCCAAAAAATGCCTCCAAGCAGTATAATGACACCACCTCCAATAAAAATGCCTAGAGCATTAGCGCGATTAGACAGGAAATAGCCCGTAATGAATAGTACAGCAGCTAACAGAATAGAAAAACTCGCCAAGTACCGACCTATCGTAGAAACAGCACTTTTGCAAAAAATAAAAGTGCCAATGCATACGAATATTCCTGACAGGATAAAACCGGTAAGTGCTTGAGCGTTATCAGAAGGCAAAGGACTTGTAGCTTCTTGATAGCTCACGAAAAATCCTATAACTCCAAATGCGGTGAGGACAACTCCACTTACCGCCCCTAGTACAATGAGAGGTCTTCTCCATGCTTGATGGCGGGGTTGGGGAGGAGGAGGTGCTTGCAATGGAGCTACATAGGAATTGAGTGGTTCATACGGGTTCTGCTGTGGTACTCCATAGGGAGGTGAACCATAATGAGTTGGGGGTGGTGGTGCTTGCGGCGGAGCACTAGAGGGGGATGATGCAGCCGTAAGGTCATATGGTGCTGTTCCAGAGCGAGAAACATTGTATGTTGTAACTGCACCACAATTGGGACAATATGCCACTTCCATAGGAATCTGGGTACCACACGAACCACACTGCATAAGAGTCCTCCTAATCACTATCTGAAGCGTCCAGGCTTCCTTGCGAGTGGAAATACTCAGATGAAACGCGAGATGCTACCTGTACTTAGATGAAAACGACAAAATCTAGGGGAGAAGGGTGTATCTATCAGGTAGTGTACCTGAAAAACATAACAAATGCAACTAACGAACAGATAATTCCCACATTTTTTCAACAGACTGGGATTGTTACGGGTACTCAAAGAGTTGACAAGTGTCAATATTCGTTCCAAGGATTGAGAAGGTCATGCAGCACCTCCAAAGTAGCACGAGGGGTCAGTTATTTTTCCTCTTCATCGGGTACTATTTCATACAGATCAGAAACATTGACGCCTAATGCCTTTGCGATCTTCTCTAGTGTTGTCACTGCAACGTCTCGGTTCGGATTGTCCCATATCCCACGGATCGTATTATAATTCACATCTGCCATTCTGCTCAGTTTTGACATATTGATCTTCCTGGACTCGGCAATTTCACGTATTTTTAGCCTAATCACGGTCTTTTTTCGCCTCTTCAATTCGTGTTACCCCATTCTAGCATTGACCTGCAATACCATTTCATGTTACTATAAGTTAGTACTATAAGTTAGTAGTAATCATTAGTGCTATGGTAAGCGAGTAAAAAGAGGGTGATAAAAAATTTGACTCTGCCGTGTGAAAGACGACAAAGCCGAAAAGCAAGAACCGTTGACCGTTGTCAGGAAAATCGTGTTCTCATGCCTATTCATTGCACATGAGAGCCACAGTGTCAAGAAAGGCAGAAAGCATTGCTAGAGCAGAAAGGCAAACACACCTACATTCCTCAACGTGCCAGTTTACAGCCAGCAGCACGAACGCCAGCGACGAATAAACCTATTCCTGATGATCTAGAAGACGATGAGTCCTACTATCCTGTCCGTCCATCAAGTAGCGCGATCCGCTACACCACAACCCAAGATCAGGTGATCCAGCAGGGAAACAAGCGAATAATTATCCATCACGGCTTACCACCTGGGAAACAAAAGCCACCAAAGCAGGTACAGACAGAACCAGTGATAAAGCGGCGTCATCACTGGCTTTTCTGGATAGGATGTATTTTCTGCATTATGCTTGTTGGCTGGACACTATTGAGTCTCTTGAGTGGATTTATCCAGCAGAAGCGGGATGATCTGTTATATGGTAATCCCCGCATATTTCAGATTGATGCCAATGTTGGGCATTATGGGAGAGTGAGCCATTTTGTCGCTGTGAACCTGGATGGATATATTGAGATATTTGAAACACAGCGCGGACATCCAGAAGCAGCCAAAATCTACACGCCAACTGCCTTACTTATCAGTCCCGCCGATCCCGTCACCCTCTCGTTTCAAGACGTGAACGGAGATGGCAAGCCCGATATGATTATCACCGCGCCAAGTTTTCAAGCAGTCCTGTTTAATACTGGCACCAGTTTCCAAAGTCAACCGCCAGGTAGCAGCCACTAGAGAGGGAAGTCATGTCAGAGGCAGAGCCAATAGAAACGATCCACCTATATATTGTGCGAGAGGATGAGGCGCAGCAAGAGCAGCCTATGGTAGATAGTACCGTACAAGATACCGCGAAGAGTGACACACAACCGCTTATACAGCACTCTCATTCCAGGTATTCACTTCTTGTACCAGGTCTCATTGTTGCTGCTAATCTCAGCATTATTCTTGCTGTCTTTTTCGTGCATATTTACCCGATCCTGACCGTAACAGCCACAATCACGATTGTTCCAAAAAGCTACCGTCTTACGGAGCATCTTACCTTGTCCACTGTCCAAAGCCGTATCTTTTCACCTCTCACGCTCACGCAGAGTAAAACCGTACCGGCAACCGGCAAAGGGCATCAACCGGCAACACAGGCACATGGAGTAGTGACGTTTTATAATAGCCTTCCACAAGAGCAAACCATTCTGGCCGGAACATTACTCACAGCTTCAAACGGAGAGTTATTTCTCACAGACAGTGATGTGACGATACCAGCAGGGACATATGCCGTGAACGGCCAGGCGACAGTTTCCGCAACAGCGCAAAATTATGGGCAAGAGGGCAATAGTGCAGCAGGAGCAATCCATGGACTCTGTTGCAGAGCAGGGATTTTAGTGCTGAGTAGCGCATTTTCCGGTGGAGCAGACGAGCGGGATTATTCAGTAGTTACAAAGCTCGATATTCATTCCGTTGTCTCTACAATACTTCCACATCTCACAGAGAGCATACAGGTAATGTTGCAAAAGCAAGTACAGCCAGGCGAAACCCTCACCCCCAACCAGTGTTCTCAAAAAGTCTCACCAGATCGAAATGTTGGCGATGAAGCGACCAAAGTAACAGTAATGGTGAGTGAGTCTTGTATGGCGGGAGCATATACCAAGAGTGACTTTCAAGCCAAAGTCCAACAGGCATTAGCGCAGCAGGCAGGACGAACTATAGGGAAAGACTACATCCTTTCATCATATACCCTCAATTCTCCTCTGAAAACTGATATGCAGCAGGGAAAGCTTGTCTTTGCTGGCACATTCCAGGGACGGATGATCTATGAATTCAGATCACAAGAGCTTACCACCTTACGCCAACAATTAGCAGGGAAAACCAGACAGCAGGCAGGAGCAATCCTTTCTCATCTCAACGGTGTAGAACATGTAACTTTCCAGTTAGGGAAGAATGACAACTTTCCTGTTGACTCAGCACACATCAATTTTTTGTTTGTCGTTGAAAATACGTCCTAAACTCTGGCGAAATATTGGAACGTATGTTATATTTCTCTTAATCACCCTGTAGCGCGTTTTCTGAAGTTTTGACGTTAGGATACTTCTCAAAAGGAGTAGGGCAATCATGGTATATCAGTCAGAGTATGAAAAGTACAGAGGATTGCGGGCGCTTATCCTCACCAGAGTTTCAACAGGCTTGCAGGCGAAAAAATTTTCTCCTGCGGCGCAAGAAAGAAATGTGAGACAAGTCATTATAGAGCCAATTATGCTCCATGTTATTGATGTCATTCGAGACACGTACACGGGGTTGGATTACCAATATCGTGAGGTGCTTGACCGCATTCTTCGTATGGCAGAGCGAAAAGAATTTGACGTGTTATGCATGGATGTCTTGGATAGGGGACTAGGAAGAAAAGCCGTAGCACGCGAACTCTACCGCATGCAGTTACGAGATTTTGGCATTCACATTCTCACGACTGAACCGTCTGACCACTCTGATGATGATAGCTTTGCAGGACTGACGGCGCGACTGCATAAGGGACTCAAGGCAGAAGAAGAAATCCTCGATATGGTTCGCCGAACGACAAACGGACGACGCGAAAAAGCACTTGGCAATCCTGAAGAGGGCATCCAACCACAAGTGGTTGGATGCGGACTCCAACGCTACGGGTACAAATATGTCAGGAATGACAAAGGTACGATTATCGGCTACGAATTGAACCTGGATGTCATTTATGAGGAGCCAAACGGTACCAAGTGGACAGAAGTCAAAGTAGTGCAGTTCATTTTTGAGTTAGCAGCCGACGGTGTTTCTTTACGCAAAATAGCGGAAATCCTCAATGAGAAAGGAATACCAACATCCTTTGTAGGCAGAGGTATACGGCGCAAAGGAATGACAGAAGACCCTCGCTGGCAACCTGTAAACATCAGCAGACTAGTGAAGGATACAGCTTACTATGGCGAGTATCGCTATGGGAAAACGGTACCCGTACGAGTGCCAGGCCGCAAACGGCCAATCTACAAAGAAACCCCGCCAGAGGAGCACATCATTGTGAAAATTCCTGCCATTGTGACCAAAGAGTTATGGGAGAAAGCAAATAGGCGCGTTGTCGCAAACAAAAAAATTGCCCTCCGCAATAACCGAACTTCAAAGGAAAGTTTGCTAAGGGGCGGGTTTGCTCGATGTGCTTACTGTGGTCGTGCTCTTAGTCCCAGGCGGCACCGAGACAAGCATCGTTCAGGTACGCAGCCACTTGCGTTATCCTATACATGCCCAAAGCCGTTTGTCAAAAATGGGAGATGCCCAGGCTGTTGTATTGCTGTAACACAACTAGATAACGCTGTAGCTGAGTACATCAAAGAGCTTATCCGTGACCCTTCCGAAGTGGACACTGCCATACAGGAGTTGCTCAAGGAAAACCCTCTGAAGAAACAGCAACAGAAGAAAATCAAAGACCTCAACAAAATTTTACAAGAACAGGAAACCCTGCGGGCGAACCTTTCGAGAGAAATGAAGAAGAAAAATCTTAGCGAACAAACAGTAGCAATTTTAGGCAGAGACTTAGCTGACCTCGAACGCCAGGAAAAAGAGGCAAGAGAAGACCTTGCCAATCAACAACAAGTGCAACAACAATACGAGGTTTTAGACCAACGTATTGCTCAGTTTCACCAACAATGTACAGAATGGAGGGAAAAATTAGACGACCCGCAGTTTACACCGGATTTTCATTTTTACCAGGAAGCAGTGATTTTCTTTGGGATTAATGTAAAGGTGTGGAAGGCAGGCACAGAGCCACCCTACCAAATACGAACCCGCCCATCTGCAATTGTGGAACTGCTTTCTTGAACACTGATGTGTCCAGCCAGGGCGAGATCGTGGGTACGTAGATAGGGACGAGCTGTCATGTCAAACTCCCAAGTGCTTTAAGAGACTTCTTTCAATCAACGCTCTTCTTTCTACCACATTGAACAAGCACATTGAGCCTCAATAGGAGCCTGATGCCCCCATATTCACGCGTCTCGATGCTGCTTCACCCTCCAGTTGGGCATCGGTGTTGTACAGTAGAGGTGTGATCCAGAAAAAAAGCCTGGAAAGCTGGGGATCAAAACGTATGCATACATCTGAATGGGAGTGCTGCCTCAAATGATGCAACAGATGACATACTGTTGCCGACATTCGAGGTAGAAATGCGAGCGAATGATGGAGGAAACTCACATGCCTGAAGCGATATTACATGATGGAAGCACCATCGAGATCGAGGTTCACGGCGCAGGACCGACCCTGCTACTGCCAGTCAATCCACAGCCAGTGACCGGGCCGCAGGCCGAGCAAATGCGCCAGTATGGCACCGATCCGGCCCTGGGTCAATCGCTGATCAAGGGGCTGAGCGACGCCTTTCGCGTGGTGGCCTTCGACTATGAAGGGCAGTGCCTTCGTATACCGAAACCGGAAACGCTGACACCGGCCAACGCCGCGAGCGATCTCCTCGCCGTGGCCGATGCTGTGGGGGCGCATCAGTTCGCCTACTATGGCTACTCCTGGCTTGCGCTGATTGGGCTTCAACTCGCCATTCGGACCGACCGCCTGTCGGCGCTCATCATGGGGGGCTTCCCTCCCCTGAACGGGCCATACGAGGAAATGTTCCGTGTCACTACTGCGACCTACGAGATGGCGAGCGGTGCGCGGCCAATGCCGTCAGCAGATGAATCCGAATG
>WNGR01022638.1_pt1 | contig 11900 bp, 9 predicted proteins | sample 5407581 | NCBI WGS metagenome assembly WNGR01 (sample SAMN13153383, study PRJNA577476) | soil metagenome | isolation source: 80 cm soil or saprolite under Garry oak tree replicate 2 | place: USA:California | collected 2016-06-15
GAGGTCGTCATGAGAGTAATTGGCCAGCTTGGGGTGCCTGTGGCTTACGGTGTGCGCTCGGGGCATGTTTCACGGCAGAACATTACTTTGCCGATAGGAGTGAGTGCGCGGTTGAATGTGGGCGACTCGGGCGTAGCTTTGGAAATTCTGGAGCCGGCAACGATGCCCTGATTGTTTCCTCGGTGAGCCTCTGTGTCCTCTTTAGTTGAAACAAAAGTCTTTACCACAGAGGACACTGAGGCTCACAGAGTAGAAGATCTAGAGAACTTCATGATAGCTGAGAAACACATTCACTTGATCGGCATTTGCGGCACGGCGATGGCCTCGCTGGCCGGGATGTTGGCCGAGCGAGGATTTCAAGTCACCGGCTCGGACGCTGCCGCCTATCCACCCATGTCCGACTTCCTCCAATCGCTGGGCATCCCGGTTGCTCAACCCTTCGCAGCGGAGAACCTGAATCCACCCCCGGACCTGGTTGTCGTTGGCAATGCGATCTCCCGCGGCAACGTTGAACTTGAACAGGTGCTCGATAAGCGAATTCCGTTCTGCTCACTTCCGCAATTGCTGCACGATGAATTCCTGCGGGGCAAGGAAGTACTGGTGGTTGCCGGAACGCATGGCAAGACGACCACCACTTCCATGCTCGCCTGGATCTTCGAGGTGGCCGGGACGCAGCCTTCGTTCCTCATCGGCGGAATTGCCGAGAATTTTGGGCGCAGCTTTCAGTTGGGCAGCGGGAAGTATTTCATCCTCGAAGGCGACGAGTACGATACAGCGTTTTTCGACAAAGGGCCGAAGTTTTTGCACTATTTCCCGGATTCGGTAATTCTCACGTCGGTCGAGTTCGATCACGCGGATATTTACAAGGACCTCGATGCGGTCGAGATCGTGTTCAAACGCCTGGTAAACCTGGTGCCCCGGCGTGGGCGCATTGTGGCCTTCGATCGAGGCGAGAGCGTTGCGCGTTGCGTTTCTCGAGCATTCTGTCCGGTTGAACGATACGGAACCGGCGACGAAACTATGTGGCGGATGGCCGACTTGAGGCTGGGAAATACCGGCACTGCATGGTCTCTGTTACGAAGCGGCGCTTCGTGGGGCAAATTCGAGTTTGCGCTGGCCGGTGAGTACAACGTTTGGAATGCAACCGCAGCAACGGCAATGGCGGCCAACTACGGCATTTCTGCTGACGTAATTGCCAGTGCTCTGAAAAGCTTCAAGAGCGTCAAACGGCGGCTGGAAGTAAAGGCAGAGGTCAACGGCATCACCATCATCGACGATTTCGCGCACCATCCTACTGCGATAGCCGGTACCTTGAATGCCCTTCGAGCGCGTTATGCGGGCAGGCGCTTGTGGGCAATTCTTGAGCCGCGCTCGAACACACTGCGTCGCAACGTGTTTCAGGAGGAACTGGCAAAGAGCCTCAGCATCGCCGATGAAGTGGTTATCGCCAACGTTTTCAAATCCGAGTCAATTCCGGAAGGAGAGCGTCTGGATGTGGCCGTGGTTGCCGCGCAACTGGGAAGTACAGGGCATCGAGCCCGCGTGCTTGCTGACGTGGAGAGCATCGTGAAGCTGTGCGCGCCGGAAATGCGCTCTGGCGATGTCGTAGCCATTCTGTCTAACGGCGGATTTGGCGGGATCTATGAAAAACTACCGCAGCGGCTGGAATCTCTAAGGATGATGGCTTCTGTTGAGGAGAGAAGCCCGCGGTGAGCCTCTTCCGGCGTGCCTCGTGGCTCGCGGTCCTGGTTTTCTACAGCTCACCACTTTTTGCGCAGACCCCTGTCCATTACATCATCTCGCTTGCTAGCCCGGAGCGTCATCTTGTCCAAGTCACAGTGGAAATTCCTCCCGGCCATGACACGCGTGAGTTGCAGCTTCCAGTGTGGAATGCGCTTTATCAAGTGCGTGATTTCTCGCAGTCCATGAACTGGATCCGAGCCAAAGATGCGAGCGGCCGTGCTCTGGCGGTCACTGTGTTGAATCCAAGCCGCTGGAAAATGAGTGGAACGCAAAACGGAGCACGCGTCGAATATGAAATGTTTAGCGATAGCCCCGATCCTTACGGCGCGCAGCTAAACTCGCGCCACGCTTTTTTCAATCTCGCCGAAATCCTCGTATATGCAGACGACGGGCGAGACGCTCCATCCGAGGTTGAATTCCGCGACCTACCGCCAGGTTGGAAGATTGCAACGCCGCTGCCGCAGAACAACGGCGCATACGTAGCAGAAAACTACGATCGCTTAGTGGACTCAGCCGTAGAAATAGGGACATTTGCGGAGAGCGACTTCACTGGTAGTTGCGGAAAGTACAGAGTGATTCTAGATCGGAAGGATGGTTCTGCGGATGATCCAAGCGATGTGAAGGCGATCCTCGAAAGAATTGTTCCCACAATTCAACGCATTGTCTCGGCGGCCACAAGCTGGATGGATGACTGTCCATTTCAGAGCTACATGTTTATCTATCACGTTTCCGATTCGCCCGGCGGCGGGGGCATGGAACATGCTTACAGCACGGCGATCACGCTGCCGACGAAGAATATCACTGACAATCCTGAGCAGTTCTCGGGGACTACCGCGCACGAGTTCTTCCATCTGTGGAACGTCAAGCGCATTCGCCCGCAGTCCCTGGAGCCCATTGACTACACAAAGGAGAATTTCACCACCGCGCTGTGGTTCAGCGAAGGCGTGGACAGCACGGTTGGGGAGTACATCCGGCTGCGGGCTGGAGTGCTGGACGAGCGGCATTATCTGGACCATCTTTCGCAAGAAATTACTGAGCTGGAGAATCGGCCTGCCCATCTAACCCAATCGGTTGAGGATGCCAGCATGGACGCGTGGTTGGAGAAATATCCCTACTACGGCCTTCCCGAGCGAAGCATTTCCTACTACAACAAGGGGGAGTTGCTGGGAGTTTTGCTGGATCTTGTCATGCGCGATGCGAGTCATGATCAGTCGTTCCTGCGCGAGCTATTTCGCTGGATGAACACGCATTACGCCAAGCAAGGGAAGTTCTTTGCGGATTCGGACGCTGTTCGGAAAGCCGCCGAAACACTCAGTCATTCGGACTTGCGAGAGTTTTTTCACCAGTATGTCAGCGGAGTAGCCGAGGTCCCGTGGGATAGTTTGTTTGCGAGGGTAGGTCTGCATGTGGTCAAAACCCAGGTTACGCTTGCTGATGCAGGCTTCGAGGCCGTACAGAAATTTGATCAGCCGCCGAGCGTGGTGCAAGTTACCTCAGGCAGCGAAGCGGAACGTGCTGGTCTGAAACCGGAAGACGTCATTCTCCAGATCAACGGGAAACCCGCTGGGCGAGACTTTGAAGCTCAGGTCATGAGTCTGGGCCCGGGAGCTCTCCTCCGTCTGGTTATACGCAGAGACGGCACCGAACCTCGGCTGGACTGGAGGCTCGGCAGCCGCGAGCAGATGGTATTTCAGCTTCAGGACGTGCACGACATTACTCCGCAACAACGGGCCAGACGTGCCGCCTGGTTGTTCGGGGCGAAAGACACTACGCCGTGATTCGAACGATCCTCATGCTCAGTTTCTGGGCGGTGGTATTGCCGACTGCAGCACTGTTCTGTTTTCCGTGGGTACTGATCACCGGCGACATCCGGCTACTCTACAAAGTGGGCATGTGGGGCGCTTGGACGGGGGTGCGTATCGCTGGAGTGCGAGTGCGGACGATCGGCCTGGATCAGCTTGATCGCGCGCGGACTTATGTCTTCATGTCGAACCATGTATCGAACATCGATCCACCGCTGCTGCTACCTTTGATTCCCGGTCGCACCTCAGTGATGGCGAAGCAGGAATTATTTAGCTATCCGATTTTGGGGAAGGCCATGCGCATGGCGTCCCTGGTTCCAGTCGATCGCGGAAATCGTGATGCCGGTATTTCCGCGGTACGGGCCGCTGCCAAAGTGGTGAAACAGGGAATTCACATGACGATCTATGTGGAAGGCCACCGGTCATTCGACGGCAAGCTCATGCCGTTTAAGAAAGGTCCATTCTATCTTGCCGAGGAATGCCGGGCCCCCGTCGTACCGGTCACGATTGCGGGCACCTATTATGTTATGCCGAAGGGAAGGTTCTCGATCAAGCCCGGTTTGGTGACGATGATTTTTCACCCGCCGGTAGAGCCTGCCGAGTTTGGCAGCCGCGATGATCTGATGGAGAAAGTACGGGTGGCAATTAATAGCGGGCTGCCAGAGGAATACCAGAGCTGATACTGCGTCGTACGCTTCCTTCCACAATTTGTCATCCCGAGCGCCGCAGAATAGTTCGCGCGCGAACCATTCTCAAGTCGAGGGACCTGGTGTCTGTTCGTTCCCCGCGCTACTCGCGTTCTTTGCTTCGAAGAAACTTCGCGAGTTCCGGCAGCCGATTGAACACTGCCACGCAACGCAGCCACAACTTATTGTCGATGGCAGGATAACCACTGACGATCGCGCCCGCAGGAACATCATTCGGGATTCCGCTTTGTGCCGTGGCAATCGCGCCATCTCCAATCTTGCAGTGTCCCGCAACCCCGACTTGCCCAGCGAGAATCACACTCTTTCCCACGTCCGTTGATCCCGCGAGGCCAGCTTGTGCGCACAACAATGTGTCTTCGCCGACTTTGGAGCCATGTCCCACCTGGACCAGGTTGTCGACCTTCGCGCCGCGGGAAATGCGCGTTTCGCCAACGCTGGCGCGGTCAATGCAGGCATTGGACTGAATTTCAACTTCATCTTCAATGACCGCCGGCCCGGATTGCACGATCTTGTGCCAGTGGCCGTCGTTGTCTTTAGCGAAACCGAACCCGTCGCCGCCGACTACGACTCCGTTCTGCAGCACAACGTTGTCGCCGATACGGCAGAACATGAAATTCGTTCCGATCCTGACTCCACGATAGATGACCACGTGCGGCAGTAGCACCGCGTTCTGGCCGATATCTACATCTTCCTGAATGACGACATAGGCCCCGATGTGGGCTCCGGAGGCGATTTTTGCGGAAGGATGAACCACCGCAGTCGGATGAGTTCCGGGAGCATATTGCGGCGGCTGATAGAACAATTCGAGGGCGTGGGCAAAATCCAGATATGGATTCTTGCTGCGCAGCATGGCCGTGGGGATAGCAGGGAAGTCTTCGGCCACGATGACGGCAGAGGCTTTCGTCGTCCGCGCCGCCGCCGCATACTTGGGATTGGAGATGAAAGTCATCTGCCCCAGCCCAGCCGTCTCGATGCCAGCCACTCCGGTGATTTCCGTATCCGGAGAGCCGCTTTCCAGACGAACGCCGAGGGCGGCGGCAATAGCAGAGAGTTTCATGAAAGGTTAGCAAGTGATTGTAACGGAGAGGAGAGGTGAAAGAGCGCCCGATTGCTAGATGGTGCGAAACAGGGTCTCAGGAGCAGACCCGACTCTTAGCAGCTCACGGCGCCAGATAAAATCCGTCTCGCGTTTGGATCGCTGTGTCCTTCTGCTTGGTGATAAGCAGTATTTTGTGATAGCCAGCCGCGTCAGCTTTGCCGGGCGTGAAGCCGAGGCTGTATTGGTTGCGTAATTCCTCCTGAATGCTGCTGTAAATCTGATCGATCGGCTGCTTTTTCGAGACTTCAAAGAAACGTCCGCCCGTTTCTTTCGAAATCCGTTCCAAAACCTTCTTTCCATCGGGACGAGCTCCTCTTCGCTCTTAAACAGCACGGAGTAAACCAACGTGTCGGCGCGTTGAGCACTTTCGATTGCGCTCTCCAGGCTCTCTTTGCTGCCTCGGTCCACCCCGTCCGAGAGGACGATCAGAGCTTTTCGTCCCTGCTGCTTCTTCATCAATTCATCGGATCCCAGATAAATTGCGTCATAGAGTGCCGTGCCTCCTCCATGCGTACCACGCCCACGCCCTCCGCGGGATGACTCGCTGCCGCGGTCTGGTCCGCCCGTGTCAGTAGAATTGTCCTGGTCGTACGGAGACGGCCTGCGCAATGACTCGAGTGCCTCCTCCAATTTCTCTCGCGAGGAAGTCAGGTCCTGCAGCAATTCAACCTCTCTGTCGAAATGAATCAAGAATGCGGCATCCTTCTCCCGCAGCACCTGGTCCAGAAAAGTCTTGCTGGCACCGCGTTCCTGTTCCAGAACTTGCCTCTGGCTCCTGCTTGTATCCACTAGCAGACCTAGGGTCAGCGGCAAGTCCGATTCTCTCGAAAAATAGCCGATGGTTACCGGATGGCTGTCCTCCTCCAGGGTGAAGTCGTCTTTTGTGAGATTGGGGACGATTTTGCCGTGCTTGTCCCGAACCGTAGCCAGCACGTTAACAACTCTTACATCCACGGAAACGGTTGCCGGTTTCGCCTCATCCGCGGGCGTATTTGCCTCCGCCGCATTCGGCGCCTGCTGGGCAGACATCGCCTCGTTGCCGAGCAGGACCAATGCCGCCGAGAGCAAAGCTAACCTTCCTGTCCAGAACTTTGTTCGACGAATGAATCCTGAGACTTGCCCCAAACCTCCAGCACCTCGCCGCATCGCGTGCATCATTCACCTAAAAGCAGTAACTGAGATTAGAGAAGCAGCTCCACGATCGAGAGCATACTCGATAAGATGCAAGGGTCCTCGCGTGATCGAAGTAAAGGTTTGTAAACCCGGATGAATTTTGTAGGCCTTCTGGCCGTTGCTCACGCGAGATCTAAATAGTTGCTGCCACCGCCCGCGTCCACCGCCTGATTGTGGTCACCAGGAACGAGCGCGACTTCAAGCAACTGGGTGTGCGCATTCTCAACCCATTCAAGACGAGTTGACGCTTTTTGTACGGGGATTTGCGGGCCCGAGTGGGGCGGACACTCCTTTCGCCTCCACTCAGGGCAGGCCTTTCAGTCGTGCCGTTGAATCGTTCTCGAATTCCCATCGGCACGGCTGGAAGCCGTGCCCTCCCGGCGGCGCGGCAGCCGAGACCAGGTTTCGATCTGCGGCACTACTCACCAAAGACGAAGCGATATTTCCGGGCGTTTAGACTAGAAACCAATCTAGATTATGGACTCTGTGAAGGATGTCACGTTCGGAGAGGTTCTCGAGGGTCTACACCGAGAGAACAGCGGATCAAAGAGCTATGCGTGGGCTGAGAATCGATCAGCGGCAGCTATTCCCGTCAAAAGAGCGAGAAAGGGCACGAGGCACTTGAACATATCTGAGTCTCCTGACGAACGCCCTCGGATCTTTTGGGGGAAGGCGCCCATTATGCCACATTAGAGAAGACTTGCAACAAAATCACTCCCCGAACATTGGCACTTGCCGCACATCCTCCGTCCCTCTCCTTTGTCGTCGGGTCGCCCCAATTACTGCCAGCACCGTCAGTGACTCCAGCGCCGTGCGCGGGACGAACAGGCGCTGAACATTCGATCGCAGGTCGGGAGGATTGATCAGGAAGCCTTCGGCAGTGGTCAGGGTGAGGTCGTTGGGCATCAGGCCTTCGAGGACTTCACCATCTTTAAACTTGATTCGCACCCACAGGCCTTCGGAGCGCGGGCGGGTGGTGAAGGTTTTGCGCGAGAGGGAATCGGTGTCGGCGAATTCGCGCACGAAGAACACGCATTTGATGTCAGTGAGTTCAATCGCCACCACGTTGCCGGAGGTGTTCAGCAGCTCCAGCTTGCCGTCGTGGACAAAGTGTGACGGCGAGACATGGCCGTTTACCGTGTCGCGGTCAACTTTGCGGACGATGACTTTCTTGTGGGTGGAAGGCATGGGGGAATTGAATCATTGAATCATCGGGGATTGAATCATTTACGAATGGTGGGAATTTTGGAATTTTCGGATTGGTTGACATCTGTGGTGCGTACCCGCACTAAATTCGACAATTCGGCAATTCTGCAATCAGCCAATGATTCAATCCCCGATGATTCAATGATTCAATTCCTCCGATTCTCGCACTTTTGCGGGAAAAACGATCGGGTATCCAGGTTCACAGTAGCCAAAACAATAACATTATGTTATTTTCGGTAGTTCACTCAGCCTCCGATGGCGAAACTAACCTACTCACTTATAAGCACTTATAGGAGATTTAAAGATTTCCACAGGCAGGGCTGTGGAAATCTTCGTGGGTGCCGGGCCAGGTTGTAGGGCAGCAGTTCCAGACCAAGAATGGCTGACTACATATACACGATGGAGCTCCGGCTGACGCCGAACCAGCAGAAGGGCGTCACCCTGGTTCAGGACATCGCCCGTGCCGCCGGAATGAACGTTTACCTCACCGGCGGGGCGGTGCGAGACATCATCAGCGGCTTCGCCATCCGCGACCTGGATTTCACCGTCCAGGGGAATCCCCTCAAACTGCAAAAAGAATTGGAGCGGGCCGGGGCCGTAGTTTCGGCGGCCGACGACGACCTCAAGGTCATTTATGTCACCTTGCCAGGCGGAGTCCGCGCCGAGGTCAGCAGCGCACGCATCGAGCGTTATGAGAAGACGGGCAAGCCTCCCGTAGTGACTCCAGCAACGATTATTGAAGACTTGCGGCGGCGGGATTTCACTGTAAATGCGATGGCGCTGTCGCTGAACCCCGGATCGCGCGGGCTGTTGATGGACCCATTCAACGGTGCGGCCGACATCGAAGCCAAGCTGCTGCGCGTGCTCCACAACTACGCGTTTGTGGAAGATCCTTCGCGGCTGATCCGGGCGTTACGGTTCTCCGCGCGCTTTCATTGGCCGTTAGAAGAACGGACGCAGGCCAGGTACGAATCGGCAAAGGAAAACAATTACATCGAATACATCACCAATCGCGCGATCGGTTATGAGATCGAGCAACTGGCTTACGAAGACGATCCGCTGAACGTTGTTCGAGTGCTGGAGAAAGAAAACTGGCTGAAGGTGCTGAGTCCGCACTGGACGACTGCCAAGGTGGATACGACCGGGCTGTCGCAGTTGATGAAGACCCGTCAGCAGATGAACGAGTTTGGCTATTCTCCCGATCCTGCGTCGGCGGTCCTGCATTTTCTGACTGCGAGGCTCAACGACAAGGAAGTCTCTGACATTCGCAAGATGATTCCGCGCAGAGACCTGGCCGAGGCCTGGCGCGATCTGGAAGATAACGCCAAGAGTCTTGCCAAGCGGCTGACCGGTAAGGAAGCGGCCACTCCGTCGCGCACGTGGAAGCTGCTTTCGAGCGCCCGGCAGGAAATGGTGCTTTTTCTCGCGGTTACCGCCAAGCAGCAAACCGTGGCGCAGAAGATCAAGAACTTCTTCACCAAATGGCGGCAAGTGCAGCAGAAGGTCCCTTTGGCGGAGATGACGGAGCTCTACATCACGCCGCAGTTGCCGGAATATCCGAAAGTTGCTGACGAAGTATTCATGCTGTTGCTGGATGGGAAGTTGCGTTCGCGGACTGAGATCTTAAAGTTTCTGAAGCCCTTGGCGCCACCACCGCCGCCTCCTCCACCGCCTCCAAAACGAGGCCGGGGCGCGAAGGCAGCAACTGCTGAGGTACCGGCCCAGACTGCACAAGGCGCAAAGAAGAAAGGGAAAGGGGCGACAGGTCCGTCGACTCCGGCAACGCCTCCCAAGCACGCACAACCGACTCAAGTCCCGCAGAAGCCAGCGCCGAAGGTTGCCCCGGCGCCAGCTGCAACCAAGGTTGCTAAGAGAGCGCCGCCCAAGAAATCATCGCCGAAGTCGGCGAAGGCAAAGAAGGCGAGCAAGAAACACTGACCTGTTCATCGCCCTGTGGGTAGGCCTTCTTCCAGCTCCAGCGCTTGGCGGTAGTGAGTAATGGCAAGGTTCACTGCTCGAATCTCCGCTTCCAGTTTATTGCGATCGTCCCGGGTGCGGTTCTCCATGATCTCTTGACTAAGCAGCTGGAGACGTTGTTCGAGTTTTCGCAGATGTTCTCTTACGGTTACATCCATAGAAAGAAGTCACCACCTGTCAGAGTCGACTGCAAGTGACGGCTTAAAATCCCGGATCGCGCGCGCGTCTACTCAAATTCGCAGTAGAAAGATGGTCGCGAAAGGAACAGGGTTGGCCTGGATAAGACTGTACGCATCTGGTTAGCGCTCCATCAGACACAACCCGCACAGCTTACCTGGAATCATGCCGCCGCAGGCGCGGCAAGTCAAGCACTTCATTTCGGTCGGTTCGTCTCACTGTCTATAGCTTCCCGATCAATCAACAGCGCTCAGGCCAAGGCAGTCCGGATCTCATGAGACGCGGCGCTGAACTGGTTTCGCAAAGAGAAACAGTTCAGCCGATATAATGGCGGGAACGGGCGGGTTCGCTTTCGCCCTCGACTTTCCCATATGGCTATTGTCTGGCTGCGGGTGGCTCTCGCTCTGTATGGCCTCGGACTAATCTACGTCCTGGTGGCGCTCACCCGCACCAAAGAACTATTGAATCGGCTTTCGCTCCATGCTGCGTATCTGGGAATGATCTTTCACTTTGTGGCGATCGCAGAGGCGGTGCGCCAATCCGGCGAGTCAAGTCTGGCCTCTCTCTCGCTCGCAGTTTCGGTTCTCGGATTTCTGATCATGGTGGTCTTTCTGCTGGTGTACCTGCTGTACCAGACCACTTCACCAGGGATCGTTGTGTTCCCGCTGGTTTTCTTGCTCACGTTTGTGGGAGCGACTGGGCAGGAACCCTTTGTTCTGACTTCCTCCACGGCGCGCACGGGTTGGCTGGTTGCCCACATTTCGCTGATCTTTGCGGGATATGCGGCCCTCGTCCTTAGTTTCAGCGCAAGCCTGCTCTATTTGATCCAGGAACGCAGCTTGAAAGCAAAGCGGCCAGGTGGACTCCTATCGCGACTGCCAGCGCTTCAAGTAACAGATGAAATCGGCTTCCGGTCCCTGCTCGTGGGATTCCCGTTCATGACCGCGGGCTTGGCGGCGGGGATGGTAATTGCGCAGGCGAGATTCGGGCGCATCGATATTCTTGATCCTAAAATTCTGCTTTCGGTGCTGATGTGGGCCGTCTACCTGGTATTGGTTTATACCCGGTGGAGCGCTGGCTGGCGCGGCCGGCGCGCAGCATATCTGGCAGCTGGCGCGTTCGCAATGGCGATTGTGGCGTGGGCCGCGAACTACTTCAGTGCGGTTCACAGGCTGGCGCGGCCATGAATTTCCAACTCATCGGCGTCAATCACAAGACCGCTCCTGTCGAAGTGCGGGAGCAGCTCGCCATCCCGGAGCGCAGGCTCCCGCAAGCATTGCAGCAGTTGATGGGTCTTCCCGGCGTCGGCGAGGCAATGATCTTGTGCACCTGCAATCGTGTGGAGATTCTGGCCCACACCGTGAACGGAAGCACCGACTTGCGACAGTTTCTGCGGCAATATTTCAGTCTGGAGTCGGCCTCGTACGAGTCCCATCTTTACGAGTATCGCGAGAGCGACGCAGTGCGGCACGTGTTTCGCGTGGCTTCCAGCTTGGATTCAATGATCGTGGGAGAACCGCAGATCCTGGGGCAAGTGAAGGAGGCTTACGCCACGGCGCGGGCCGCAGGGGCAGTACAGTCGTATCTGGATCTGTTGCTCACCCGTGCGTTTGCAGTCGCGAAAAGGGTTCGCACTGAGACCACACTCGGGTCGTCGTCGGTTTCGGTTGCTTCGGTTGCGGTCGTGCTCGCGGGCAAGATCTTTGGATCGCTCGAAGGGAAACAAGTCTGTCTGGTCGGCGCCGGCAAGATGTCGGAGCTGGCGGCACGGCATCTGGTGGCACGAGGAGCGGGGCCGATCTTCGTGGCCAACCGCACCTATGATCGGGCAGTCGCTTTGGCCTCCCGCTTCGGCGGACAGGCAATTCGATTTGACGCGCTATACGATCACTGCGAACAAGCTGACATCGTGATCACGGCAACCGGAGCTCCTGCGGCCATCTTCCGCCGAGAGCATGGCGAAAAGTTTCTGAGCCGGCGGAAAAACCGCCCGATGTTCTTCATCGACATTGCAGT
>WNGR01007102.1_pt1 | contig 11898 bp, 11 predicted proteins | sample 5407581 | NCBI WGS metagenome assembly WNGR01 (sample SAMN13153383, study PRJNA577476) | soil metagenome | isolation source: 80 cm soil or saprolite under Garry oak tree replicate 2 | place: USA:California | collected 2016-06-15
GTCGGCGTGGTCGCCGCGATGCATGGCGTGCCGCTGGCACCGACGCTGCACGCCTTCCTGCATGCGCTGGTCTCGAACTGGATTTCCGCGGCCAGCCGCCTCATTCCGCTCGGCCAGACCGACAGCCAGCGTGTGCTGGTGAGGCTGGAAGCTGCCGTCGCCGCGACCGCACATCGTGCACTGGTTGCGACACTGGATGATCTCGGCAGCGCAACCTTCCGCGCCGATCTCGCCAGCGTGCGGCACGAGACGCAGTATACGCGGCTCTTCAGGTCATGATCACATCATGCTGGCTTGCGCCAGGACGACGATAGGAAAGAATCAATGGCTACGTCTCACGGCCCCCTGCGTGTCGGCATTGGCGGCCCCGTCGGATCGGGAAAGACCGCGCTGATGGACCTGCTCTGCAAGACCATGCGCGGGCGCTACGACATCGCGGCGATCACCAACGACATCTACACCAAATGGGATGCGGAATTCCTGGTGCGTTCGGGCTCGCTGACGCCGGACCGCATTGCCGGCGTCGAGACCGGGGGCTGCCCGCACACCGCGATCCGCGAGGACGCTTCGATGAACCTCGCCGCGGTGGCCGACATGCGCGCGAAATTTCCCGGGCTCGACCTCGTGCTGATCGAGTCCGGTGGCGACAATCTCGCTGCCACATTTTCCCCGGAGCTTGCCGACCTCACCATCTACGTCATCGACGTGGCGGCCGGCGACAAGATCCCGTCCAAGGGCGGCCCCGGCATCACCCGGTCCGACCTCCTGGTCATCAACAAGATTGACCTCGCGCCCCATGTGGGGGCGTCGCTGGAGAAGATGGAGACGGATGCCAGGCGGATGCGGGGCGAACGTCCCTTCGTCATGACCAACCTGAAGAAGAGCGAGGGGCTCGACCGCATCGTCGGCTTCATCGAGGCCAAAGGCGGACTGAAACGTGCGGATTGAAGCGTGCGGACTGACGGGCGCGGCGACTTAGCGCAGGCGTTGTCCGCCGTTAACTTCTGGGGCAAAGCCGCAGGCGCGGAACAAATTTCGGACACGGCGATTAACTACCTCCTGTGCCCGGAGCAAAGCTGCCTTGTAAAGTCGTTTTGGCCGGACGATCGGCCGGGCGGATTAAGCTTATTCGGCGACCCAAGTTGCGTATAGATGCCTCCTCCTTCATTATCTCCGCCACTGGGGTCCACCCTGTTTCGGCACATGGCCGTTCGAGCGGCGTTCCTATGCTCCGTGTTTATTGCCGACCTCCTGCTTTCGCCTGAGTAGTCGCGTGGTCCGGCTGGGTTTCATCATCGGTTTTATCGCTCTGCTCGGAGCCTTGCTCTCCGGGCTTGCGGCCTATCGCGTCCACGACCAGGAGCTGGCGCTGGACCGGATTGCGCTGGCGCGGGCGATCGACGTTCATGCGAGCCTTGTCCAGGACAGGTCGACCGAACGTGAGCTGCTGGCGCGTGTCGCCTCAGGCCTGTTCCGCGCGCCGTCGGTGCTGAAGCCCAATATGCTGGAGCCGCTGCGCTCAGCGATCTACGCCTTCAAGACCGATTTCGTGGTGGCTGGCTGGGTCGCCCGGCTTCAGCCGAACGAACTGGTTGCAGCGCAGGCCGCGATCGCAGCCGCCGGCTTCCCGAAACCGCAGATCCGCGACTACAACGACAAGCCGATCAACCCGGCCAGCCTCACCCAGCCGATCGACGTGCTGATGGACCTCGAGCCGCGCAGCGACGAGACCAAGGCGCTGCCCGGCCGCAGCTACGACCAGGACCAGGTGCGCAGTGCGATGCTGGCCCGTGCCAGGATCGAGAAGCGCTCGGTCGCCTCCGACCCGGTTCCGCTCCTGCGCGAGAATGGGCCGATTGGCGTCATCGTCGCTGCCCCCGTCATCCCCGAGGGGGCAACGGAGCCGGCCGGCTTCATCACTTTTTCCTATGAACTCGCCTCGCTGATGCTGACCAATGACGATCTGTCGTTGTTCTCGGTCGCGCTCAAGGACCCGCGCAAGGAGGGCGGCGAACTGGTCGCCAACGACCAGGGCGTCGTCTCCACGCGTATGGCCCCGCCGGACGGACCTGCACCGTCAGCGACGCGCACCGTGAGCTTCGGCGGTCGCGACTGGCAGCTCGGTTACTACGCGAAGACCAATTCCGCGCGCCGCGCCGAGCAGACCGCGATCATCGTGGCGGCGATCGGCTTCGCCATCACTGCGATGGTGTGCGGCCTGTTCGGCTATGTCGCCTATAACAATCTGCGGCTCAGCCGCGAAATCCAGGTGCGGATCGGCTTCGAGCGGCGGCTGACGGCGGTGATCGACGAGCTGAACCACCGCGTGAAGAACATCCTTGCGGTGATCCAGTCGATCGTGACGCGCACGTTGCGCCACGGCTCGGACATGGACGTCGCGCGCGAGCTGCTGATCGGGCGCATCCATGCCATGTCCAACGTGGTCTCGCTGCTCAGCGAGAGCCAGTGGCAGGGCGTCAAGCTGAAGGGCCTGTTCGAGGCGCGCGCGATCCCGCATGCCGATCGCATCGCCGTCAGCGGCCCGGACATCGCGGTCAGCGCGCGCGCCGCGCAGAGCCTGTCGCTGCTGTTCTTCGAGCTCGCCTCGCATTCCGACGAAGGCCTGTCGCTGGTGGGCAAGCACCCGCACATCACCGCCAACTGGACGGTGACGGGCGAGGCACCTGAGGAGGTCTTCCAGTTCCGCTGGGAGGAGTTCAACACCAGCGAGGCGACGCGCCGCCCCGACTCCGATTTCGGCCTGATCCTGCTCGATCGCGTCGCGCCCGAAGCGCTCGGCGGCACCGCGAAACGCTATTTCACCGACGTCTCCTATGTCTACGAGCTGATCGCGCCGATGGAAACGGTCGTCGACATGACCGAGCGCGACCGCACGGAAAAGCTGTCGCAGCCGGTGAAGCCGGTGCGGTGAGTCTCGCGCCCTTCCAAATGTGGACCTACCACGAGTCAGCGAGCGGCATGGGTTTGGCGGGCATGCTCTGCACCTGGGCTTCAGGTCGAAGTCAGTCGAGCGGCGATTGCAGTCATCTCGAGTTTGACGCCCGGACCGAGATCGGCCACGCCGACGACGGCGCGCGCCGGCAGATGAGCTTCCGCAAAGTGCGCCTTCCAAGCCGCATTGAACTCGGCCTTCTCGCTAAGATTCGTGACGAAGATGGTCGCTTGCAATACGTTGGCCAAGTCGGATCCGAGAGTTTTCAGTAGACGCGACAGCTGGCCAAGCACATCGTTTGCTTGATCAGACATGTCAAGGCTCGTGTCCTCGGCGACAATTCCGCCGATGTAAAGCACTCCTCCATGCTCAACCACTTCGTGGAGCAGTCCTTCGTATGGCAAGATGCGTTTGATCATGATGAGACCGATACTGCTGCGGGAATAGACTTGGTATCTTCGCACATTCTTAGCACCAAAGCGTGGAACTCGAATTGAGGGCAGGCGTCGAGCAATTTCAGCCCCTGGTCTAGCCCTTCGGCCGCAATACGAGATCGACCAGATTCCGCGCGTAGCCAGGTGTGATTGGCGCGATGCCGAAGACATAGCGATAGAACAGGCTGCCATAGATCGCGTCGTAGAGATCCTCCGCCGGCCCTTCAGCCAGGATGCTGCCATCGCGTTGACCAGAGGCGATCATGTCCACCAGCGCGTCGCGGCGGAATTGCAGATAGCGCGTGTAGAACAGCTCCGCCGAGCCGGTCTTGGAGATGCATTCGGAGATGACGGCGAGCTGCACCTTGCCGAACTCGCCTTGCAATGCCTCGGCATAGGCCACGGCATGGCGACGCGCGCGCGCCACCGGCGTGCCGGCGCTCGCAGGCGGCAGCGGCAGCATTTGCGCTGCGTGATGGAGAAAGGCGTCGATCAGCAACGCCTCCCGCGACGGCCACCATTTGTAGATCGTCATCTTGGAGACGCTGGAGTGGCGCGCGACGGCATCGATGGTGGTGGCGGCGAGGCCGGTCGTGGCCATCAGCGCATAGGCGCTTTCGAGGATGGCGTTGGTGGTCTCGATCGAGCGCGGCCGGCCGCGCCGGGGCGCGCTCTCGGCCACATCACTCGTGCCTTTCGCCATGACCAAGCCGGTCTCCTTGCGAGGAGCCGCCATTCCTGCGGCCGCTCCGCCCCGCATAGCCCAGCCGCGGCGTCCGGCCTAGTGGAATCGCGCGATCCGGGCGGCTAGAGCATGATCCGGAAAAGTGCGAAGCGGTTTTCCGGATCATGCTCAAACAATAGCCTAGGCCCGCTGCCGCAAGGCGGCCGGCTCGTCCTGTCGTTTCGACCAGGAGATGTAATAGGCCACCGCAGTCATCGCCGCGAAGCCGGCCAAGCTCACGCCGATCTGCATCAGGACCAAATTGGCTCCCGTGATCAGGATGAGATGGGCGGCGAAGGACAGGAAGACGCCGACGCAGAACACGGCGAGCCATTCCTCGCCGCATTTGATCACCATCTGGAGCGACTTCCATTGCAGGCCCGGATGGTCGGCCGGAATGAGATGTGTCGCGAGGAAGGCGAGCGCGAGGAAGTGGATCACGCGATAGGGCGCGAGGTTTTCCTTGTCGGTCGGCGAGATGTTGTTGAGCACGAAATCCGGCAGGTAGGCGGAAAGCGCCGGCGAATGGCGCATCAGCGTAATGCCCATCGCGAACACGAGATAGGCGCCCGCAAGCACCCGCAGCCAGCGCATCCCGTGCAGCGCGCGGCCGGACGCGCCGGTCACGGCGAACCAGCCGCCCAGCACCATCAGCATCTGCCAGCAGAACGGATTGAAGGTCCATTCCTGATCCGGATAGGCGCGAAAATTCCAGTCGAACCAGCGTGCCGCAAAATAGAATGCGACGGACAGCGCCAGCGTCAGGTTCGGCCGTCGCAACAGCCCCCACAGCGCAAGCGGAAAGAACGCCATCAGCGGGATCATCAGTTGCAGGAGATCGAGGTTCAGAGGCTCTTCCTGGAGCACGAGGCCGCGGACCAGGATGCGCAGCGGATGTTCGAGTATCCCTGAGATGTTGTATTCCTGGATGAGCTCCGGCGCCATCGATTGCGAGGCGACATAGGCGATGGTGTCGATATAGATCACGAACAGCACGACATAGGCGGCATAGAGCCGCCAGACGCGGCGGAAGATGCGCGTCGCCGCGACGACATAGCCGCGCTCCAGCGCCATCTTGCCGTGAATGACGGCGACGCCATAGCCCACCACGAACACGAACAGATCAGCGGCGCCGCTGAAGCCGAAGTTTCGCAGCGTCAGAAGGTTGACGACATTGTTCGGGATGTGGTCGACGAAAATCGACCAGTTGGCGATGCCGAGCGTCAAATAGAGCCTGGCGTCGTGATGGAATGCGGCGAGGTTCGCTTTGACGGACGGTTTCATCTCGGAAAATGGCTTTTGGAATCAGGGCGCTGCTTTTAGCGGCAACCGCCTGCCTATCCGAGTAGCGTTTGCGTGAATGGGGACGGATTTACCGCGGCTGATGAAAAATTGCGCAAACTCCGCCGTCGAATTTCAACGAGCCTGCTTGCCCGGTCGGCGGCGCAACTTTCTTAACGCGGTCTCATCGCTACTCGGCCGGCTCGGCCGAAGCCTCATCCGATGCGCCAGCGCGGCTTGCCATGATCCCGAGCGCGACGCCGCCGATCGCCAGGATTGGCAGCAGCCGTTTGACGCCGACCACCCGGACGATCTGGAGTGCTGTGGCGAGCAGCATGGGGTCGGCGAGCATGCTTTGTGCCGTCGACTTGGCGGCACGCTCGGCGGCGATCCGGGCGCGCTTCCGCATCTCCCGCTTATAGCCCCAATAGCTCCCCGCCGCGGTGAGCGTGAGCAGGAAGAAGATGCCGGCGCCGGCGAGGCAGGCCTGCACTGGGCCATATTTTTCCAGGACGGAGATGAAGGCGGCTGCGCAGAGGAAGCATGTGGTGATGAAGAGCGCGAACGCGGCGCCCGCGGCGAGCGACGTCAGACGGACCGTCGTGCCGGTCGATGCGCTGATGCTGTCGATGATGCGCTGAAACACGGCCTTGCTCCTCAGATACCCATAAGCCAAAACGTCACAAGCCAATCACGGCAGCGCTGGAGGCCGCCGTCATCTCAAGACCCGTCGCGCGGCTTACCGACGCCAGGCGACGCCGATCAGGAAGCCGATGCCGAGCGCGATGCCGACGGTCGCGAGCGGCCGCTGCGTGATCGCGTCTTCCAGCGTCTCCTCGATCGAGCCGTAAGCGTCCTGCGCCGCGCCCATCATCGCGCTGCCGCGCTCCGACATGTCGTCGAGCGTCGAATCCATGTTTTCGCGGGCCTGCTTGTAGCCACGCCGGGCCTGCTTGCCTGTCGCGTTGGCAAACGTGTTGAGCGCGTCGGTGATCTGGTCGGTGAGGGCGGCGATATCGTTTTTCACGGCTGCTACATCCTTCTCGAGGCGTTCTGCGGTGGCTTTGTCGGTCCAGTCTCTCATCCTGGCTTCGCCGTCGGCTATTGACATCACAAGCTCCGAACTGTTGGCGGTGAGATAGCCGGAAAACGTTTCGTTGTGATGGAAGTTCCGTTATCGAGATCTCTCACCCCTGCGGAAGCTGCGGCGAATCCGCCGGCGCGAGATGCTCCTTGAGGATCAGCGCAACGATCAGCAGGGGAGAAGCCAGGAAGGCTCCCATCGGTCCCCACAGCCAGGTCCAGAAGGCGAGGGCGATGAAGACGGCGAGCGCGTTCAGCGCCAGCCTGCGGCCGATGATGGTTGGCGTGACGAAGTGCCCCTCCAGGAAGGTGACGCCGCCGAAGGCAAGCGCCGCCATCAAGCCACCGCCGATGGTCGGGAAGGCTACGAGCCCGACTACGGCTAACACGACAAACATCGCGACCGGCCCGATGATCGGAATGAAGTTCAGCGTAGCCGCGAGCGCGCCGAGGCCAGCCGGATTGGGCATGCCGGTAACCGCGCAGACGATGCCCGCTGCAACGCCCACGCCGATATTGATGACGGTTACTGTCAGCAGGTAATTGCCGAGATGGACCTCGATTTCGTTGAGGATCCGCAAAGTGCGCAGCCGCGCGTCGCGTTCGCCGAAATTCATGATCATCGCCCGCCGCAGGTCGCGCCAGCTCGCGATGAACAGGATGAGGGTGACGAAGAACAGCAGGAATTCCGTGAAGGTCGGCGACAAAAACTCGAGCGTCGGCTGCACCCATTCGAATTTCGGCATCGGGAAGCTCGGCAGCCCCTCCGAGCCGCCCACCATGGCCTGCAGCTCCCGCCAGAGCGCGAGCGGCCGGTCGAACACGTGCAGCTTGTCCTTCAACTGCACTCCGAGTTCGGGCAGGCGCGAGCTCCATTCCATCACAGGTGCGGCGATCAGCGCGACGACGAAGCCGACGACGGCGGTCACGGCGATCACGATCAGCGCGGCGGCGAGCCCGCGCGGCATTTTCCGCTTCTCCAGAAAGGTTGCTGCCGGAGACAGCATGGTGCCGGTGACGAAGGCCATCACCACGGGCAGGAAGAACGCCCTTCCGACGTAGAGCACCGCGACCACGGCGATCAGAAGCAATCCGGCGAGCGCAAAGGCAACGAACTCGGTGCGGCGGATGACCGGCGGCAGCTCGCTATGACTGTCTGGAAGCGGCGTGCCTTCGCTGCTGTCGGAAATCAGACGTTCGCTGGGAAGGACGCGCACAATCTCTCTCCCGCACGGAAGCTTCCATCCGGGCGCCCGTTGATACAGGAGAACCCCGACGGAGCGCTGCGGTTCCATCGCGGCTTCGTGATGAATGCCTCGCTTGACTGTGACGTCAAGGCCGCACTTCACCGCGGAACTTGAGTCGGCCCTGCCGCGTTTGTTGGGAGCCGCATCACCCAGATGCACACATCCAACGGGGCAGCACATGACCAAGTTCTCTGCAGTCCACCGCCGGCTTACGCCGCGCGCGCTCACCGCTTTTGCCTTTGCGACAGCGTTGCTGACGTTGCCGTTCGCAGCAGCGGCACAGGCCCAGACGCTCGGCTACGCGCCAGCGCAGCCGCAGGCGTTTCCGCAGGACCGGGCCTACGCCCCGGCGGAGGCGCAAACTGCCGACGAAGATGCCGTGCTGCCCGATCGCCTGCGCCGGCAGATTGTGAGCTTCGACAGAAACGAGCCGGCCGGCACCATCGTCATCGATACCGCCAATACATATCTCTACTATGTGCTCGGGCAGGGCCGTGCCATCCGCTACGGGGTCGGCGTCGGCCGTCAGGGCTTCACCTGGGCGGGCGTCCAGAACATCACCCGTAAGGCGGAGTGGCCGGACTGGCATCCGCCGGCCGAGATGATCGCGCGTCAACCCTATCTGCCGCGCTTCGTCGCCGGTGGCCCCGGCAATCCGCTCGGTGCGCGCGCGATGTACCTTGGCTCTAGCGAATACCGCATCCACGGCACCAACGATCCCACCACGATCGGGAAGTTCGTCTCGTCCGGCTGTATTCGCCTGACCAATGAGGACGTCACCGACCTTTTCAGCCGGGTCAATGTCGGCGCCAAGGTCGTGGTGCTGCCGAAGAACGCGCCGCTGATGGCGCGTGACGGCGATCCCGTGCGCAAGCGTCCGGCGATGACGACGCTGCCCTCGGGCCGCCAGGCCCTGAACATCTCGACGTCGTCGCTGAATTAAGAGTGCGTGAGGTCAGATGAGCAGACGTTCGATCAATAGAATGGCGAGCAGGGCGGCCATCCTGGCCGTCGCCTCGCTGGGCCTCGCGCTGACACCGGCGGCGCGCGCGGAGGATTTTTTCTCGGCGCTGTTCGGCGGCTTCCGGATGCGGCCGCCGCCGGAAATCCGGATGCCATTCCCGAACGACGACATGCCGCGTTATGACGCCCCGCGCCAGCGTGCGGCCTATGGCGGCGGCGCGGCCTATTGCGTGCGCGGCTGCGACGGTCGCTACTTCCCGGCGCAAGGCGCGGATGCCGAGAGCAAGGCGCAATCCTGCAAGAGTTTTTGCCCTGCCGCCGAAACCTCGCTGGTCTATGGCAGCAACATCGATGATGCCACGACCGACAGCGGCAAATCCTATTCCGATCTGCCCAACGCCTTCCGCTACCGCAACGAGATCGTTGCCGGCTGCACCTGCAACGGCAAGGATCCGGCCGGGCTCGCCCAGATCAAGGCCGAAGAAGATCCCACCTTGCGCAAGGGCGATATCCTCGCAAGCGCCGACGGCCTCGTCGTCGCCAATCGCAACGCCAACGACCGTCGCGGTGTCGCGATGAACTTCTCGCCGTTGCCGGAGTCCGTGCGCGCCAAATTCCGCCAGCTGCCGGTGGTGGCGAAGGAGTAGGGTGAACTTCCTCCAATGTCGTCCTGGCGAAAGCCAGGACGACATCGAGTGTGTGTCGCGCCAGCGTGGCTTACGCCGCCCGGATCTTGCCGAGGAAGTCGCTGACCTGATTGCCAAGCTGGCGGCTCTGGGTCTCCAGCGTCTCGGAGGCCTGCTTGACGTTTTCCGCAGCACCCGCTGCGGTGTCGGCGTCGGCCTTCACGCCGGTGATGTTGTCGGAGACGTTCTTGGTGCCTTGCGCGGCATATTGCGTGCTGCGGGTGATCTCCTGCGTCGCCGCGCCTTGCTCCTGCACGGCGGCGGCGATCGCGGTCGCGACCTCGTTCACTTCGCCGATGATGCCGCCGATCGCCTGGATCGCGTTGATGGCATCGCCCGCGACCTTCTGGATGTCGGCGATCTGCTCCGAGATTTCCTCGGTCGCCTTCGCAGTCTGGCTTGCCAGCGACTTCACCTCGGAGGCGACCACCGCAAAGCCGCGACCGGCTTCGCCAGCGCGCGCGGCTTCGATCGTGGCATTGAGCGCGAGCAGATTGGTCTGCGCCGCGATGGTGTTGATCAGGCCGACGACCTCGCCGATGCGGCCTGCGGATTGCGCCAGCCCTTGCACGGTACCGTCGGTCTCGCGGGCCTGGTTGACGGCGCGGCTGGCGATGCCGGCAGCATGCGCGGCCTGCTGGCTGATGTCGTTGATCGAGGCGCTCAGCTCCTCGGCGGCTGCCGCAACGCTCTCGACGCTGGTGGAAGCGTCGTTCGAGGCCTTGCCCGCGACCTCGACGCGTTCATTGGTCTGGCGCGACACTGCGGAAAGGTCGCTCGAGGTCTTGCGCATCTCGCCGGAGGCATCGCTCAGCTCGCCCAGCGACTTGCGCACTACGCCCTCGAACTCGCCGACATAGGCTTCCATCGCACGCTGGCGCGCGGCGGCGCCGGCATTGCGCTCGCGCTCCTGCTCCTCAATCTTGAGCTTGTCGATCGCCTGCTGCTTGAAGGTCTCCAGCGCGCCGGCGAGCGAGCCGATTTCGTCATGACGGTCGAGATAGCCGCTGTCGACGCCGAGATCGCCGCCGGCGACCTTGAGCATGGCGTCGCGGATCCTGTGCAGCGGCGTGATCACGCGGCGGCTGACCGCCAGCATCGCGGCGCCGGTCAGGAGGATCGCGGTGACGAGCAGCGCTGTATTGACGATCAGCGACTGCACCGCGTTTGCGTGCTGAGCCGCGGAATGGTCCTTGGCGGCTTGCAGGGCAGCGTCCGCGAGCTTCACCGCAGTCATCATGCGGGGCACCGAATACGGGCTCCACTGATTGGCGGTCATCGACGGCTTTTCGCCCTTGGCGATCGTCGCGATGACGCCGTCGCGCGTGGCTGCATATTGTGGGTCGAAATAGACCGATTTGGTCTCGGTGATCGCAGCCGCAAGCGCCGGCGGCAACTGCATGCCCGATGCGGCAAGCTCGATCGCGGTCCAGGCCGCCTCCGTGCCGCCGATGAATTTCGTGTAGGCAAGCTGCACCTCCGGTGCGATCTTGCCGCCGTTGAGCGCATTGCCGACGATCTGGGACGATTCGCCGGCGGTGTTGCGCAACAGCCAGGCCATCTGCTTGACGGTCAGGAGCTGGTCGATGGTCGCGTCCTGATGGTTGACGCTCGCGGCGAGAGCGCTCGAGAGCTTTTCGAACAGCGCCATCAGCGTGTCCTCGGTCGCGACATACTCCTTGGCGAGAGCGGTGCGGCGTTCGGCCCTGGGCTTGGGGGCCTCGATCCAGAACTCGGCCTGTTCCGCCAGCAGCGTCTTGTTCAGCGTGCCTAGATCGGCGAGGAACGTGTCGCGCTGGACGAGGTCGATGGTGGGCAAGAGCTCGATCGTGCGGGCCAGCGCGGGCATCAGGGAGTCGCGGACCTCGCGAATGTATTTCTCGATGTCCTTGTCCATCGCGACGTCGGATGTGAGCTGGCGGCTGCTGGTCGAGCGATCGGCCCGGATATTCGCCATCCCCTTGAACACCTCGGCGGAGGCCGCCGAGACTGCGACGATCCGGTTGGCCTGCTGAAGCCGGCCCCAGGAACTCCATGCGCTGATCGAGAAGCCGATGACGACGACGAGCGCGGTGGATAGGATCACCGCCTTCAGCAGCGTGGATACGGTCAAACGATTGAGCATCGGACACCCCGGTACGCGATTCGAAGTTCGTGGCCCCGAACGGCAGCCCCCACGAACTTCGAAAAATCAAAGGGATGCACGCAGCAGATGCGCATGCCTCCGGCACGCGCTCAGGTGCATTTGGCCCGAAAAGGGTAAAGACTTAGACAGCAGCGCTGCCGTAAAATTACGTAGGCGTTAAGGGTTGGCGGCACTAGCGCTGCCAGCGTTTGGGGCACGCAGCACCTCACTGTCGTCCTGGCTTTCGCCAGGACGACACCGGGTGTGTGGCTGGCGATGTGACTCCAACCAGCGCGCCTACGCCGCGCGGATCTTGCCGAGGAAGTCGGTGACCTCATGGCCGAGCTGGCGGCTCTGGGTCTCCAGCAGCTCGGAGGCATGCTTCACGTTTTCAGCGGAGGC
>WNGR01007103.1_pt1 | contig 11898 bp, 14 predicted proteins | sample 5407581 | NCBI WGS metagenome assembly WNGR01 (sample SAMN13153383, study PRJNA577476) | soil metagenome | isolation source: 80 cm soil or saprolite under Garry oak tree replicate 2 | place: USA:California | collected 2016-06-15
TACCGGTACGGTACCCCAGTCTGAGGATGGCCATCGGACGCCACTGGCGGTATGTAAGAATAGTCCCGCAGCCCACTAGAGGAGCCGTCCGGCGATACGCTCACTAGGTGTTACGACGTGCGGCGCACCAATGTGGTGGCGGACCGGGAGGGTTACCACGAGCGAGGACGAGTGCGGGGATGGCGTTTTCAGGTGCGCACCAGGGTGACCTGTGGAGGTATGTTCACGATTGTCTTTCTCAAGGGGGTAAACGCGTCAACCCGTGCTGTTTGTTCGTTTCGATCAATGACCGGGGCGTGGTTGGTGTGTGGGCCTGCGTCTGTAATACAGTTCACTGGTAGCAGGGTGTGCGAGCAATATTGACCTGGGCCTGTTCCCTTGACAAAAGGTGCAGTTACTTGTCCTTCAAGTTCCGTGCTAGATTTCCTATGCATTCACCAATTTCTAAATGAAAGCGCTATCCCGTTACACAAAGACCGTCTACCCTCCTTCTCACACCTTTTCTTCCGACCGGCCGGGACGCTAGTGGCTGCCGCCAGCACCGCCTCCACGTCGAGCAATTCCGTGTCCCGCTCAAGCCCTGCATTACTCATGGCAGATTCCTGGGGTGCACTAGTCAAGCAAGGTACCACTAAGGTAGAACGACGCACGTAGAACGCAGATGTTGGTGAACGTACAAGATCATGGGGCTTCAAGTTTCCCGTGGCTTGCCTGCGCCGTGTCCCAGACCATTCTCTCGCTCTTGCGTAGGAGTCTCATACGTGCAAAAAAAGTAAGGGTGGAGGGTCCCCACGGTGTATTGGTAGCACGTACGGCAGTCTTGACATCCCACGATTCCTCTCCGCCTCCGGCAGCCGCAGCGACTGCAGCTGTAGCAAACTCGAGACTCGTCGTGTTCTCTACAATATATGTACGGTACGGCGCGAGTTCCCTTTGGCACCTGCCAGTGCCGGTCGGTCTTGTAGCAGAACGGGAATGGGGGTCGCAGACAAGGAAGGAATCGCGTGGCAGAGGAGACGACGTTGTCACATTCGAGCTACTTCATGGCTCCGCCCTGCTTTTGAATGATTTGCGTGTCGGTATGGTGTTGCTTATCACGGCCGGGAGTCAAGTGAAGTTGAGTATGTGTTCCGGCAAAGTTATCGTTATCTTATCGCAGATCGGCACGACCCTCATCATTGCGTTCTTCACCAAACCTCGGTAAATAGTCTCCTCGAAACATTTCGCGCACCACCAACACCATTGTAGTCATGTCTAGCTGGAATACGTATGACTCCACGGTAGCAGTCACTCGCGCATGTTGTAATGCAGGAGGCAGACCTGCAAGTCAACGCGAACGGGAATTGCCGTGGGAAGGTAACCCGAAAGCGGTGAGATGAAGTTAGGTGGTCGAAACTTGGGTCAAAAGCGTGGGGCGAGAGCTGGAAGAATGGCGAACTCAAGTGGAACGCGTGAGAGGAGCGACAACCGTGGAAATCCGGTGTTTGCCAGTCGAGCCTACCTCGGCCCAACATCCCGACGCACTATCACCGTCTTCTTGCTCGACAAATGTCATGCTGAGTCGAATCAAGCAATCTGGACACCAAAACCACGCCAGAAACAAGGCTCCCGTTGGGTGATGATCATGAACGGAAAGTTTGTTGCCGGAGTCAGAAAATGTTTGATCCCTTGATGAGTGCGTTATCTCTTCCGCTCCAGTTCTCTTTCTCACAAATGTAATAGCATTCAAACGGTGCTCCCTACACACATCCGCGCAGCGAGCAGTCATCTCCTCCGCCGTCCTTACCGCCCACCCAGTAAGGTTCGTCCCACCTCGGCGGGGCGTCGGGTCCCTAACACCCCACCCTTGGCACCAAAGCCTGGAAATTCGGGGACGCCTCCGCCGCACCGACCTCGGCCTGCATCTCCGACTCAGTCAATATGACTAGACTTATCTTCATTATATCTACTGTGCGTCAGCCACACGACCCACAATTTACATGCCCTGGCCGTCCGAGGGAGGTAATGGGAACAGGAGAGTCAAGCGTTTCAAAGGCGACGAAATGTCTGTTGCGCTCGTCGCCGCCGTCGGTTCGGGTGAGGGGAAGGCAGCGAGAGAGCAGCTGTTGGTGACATTGGAGAGGAGGGCGCCAATATCCTATGCGCGCGCGAACGTATGAGCGCTGAGCAGACGAGCGGTATGGACGTGTTTCCTGCACTTCCTAGGTCGCAATTCCTCGCTCACTCACATTCTCGCAGCGCGCATTTCTCCTGCGGTCCTCATCGCCCCTCCTGCGGCGTTTGTACCGCCTCTGCGGCTCTAGTGGGCACGTATATGATACATTACATCCGTGCCAGAGGGGGCCTTGGCGACGCACTGTGGACCTGTGCCGCTCTTCTCTGACAAAAACTCAGGGTCGCACGTCCGTCCGTGATGAAATGTGTTTGCACCCGCCAACTCTCAAATGTAAGTACTGCGAAACGCAGTCCCCTAGTACGAGGACCATTTACTTTATACCCTTCTCTCCCCAACGAGTACACTCCTTCATCAATTACTCTCTCACCCCACGTTGCGCCGTTGTCCCGCACTTGCACGGGGTCTAGCTGCTCGAAGAGGGCATTTACGCAGGAGGCATGACGCTCCGTGTCGAGATGGAATACCAAGAGTTCCAATAACGGGATGAGCGGGTGGCGGTCATGTGCTAGTGTGTGCGACAATGGCACGCGAGCCATCAGCGTGGGCGCGAGGGGGATGAGGATCGTCGTCGACACGTCCGGGATACGAGGGGGGACAAAGTACTTGTCCAACTCAGTCGCGGCCGCGGACTCGTCGTCACCGCGATGGGTAGCAGCGGGGTGGAACTCGACCTTGGTTGGGCGGACAAGAGACTCCGGGCGGGAGCGCTTCCGAGTCTTGGGCTTCTTCTCAGACTTGAAAGCACGTACGGAGTCATCTTTCATCCTCATGTCCAGGCCGGCTTCTAGGATATTGTGGATTTTGTCGGCGATATTCTGGAAGATTGGACTCGCTGTGTAGAGTTGCGCGCGGTGCTGAGACCGACTTGGGCAATGCTACGCGGCACTGTGGGCGGACGGGGTAGACATGGAGACCCCATGTGCATGGATAGAGCACGATGAACGGGTAAGGACAAGTTGTTCTCGATGGTAGGGATCCTCGGAGCCACCGAGTGTATGGAACGCAGCGCGCGGCTAGGGACCAGGAGTGTACCCGGGGTTGTAAGATGACCCACAAATGCATTGAAAATTGTCTTGGTCCCATGAAGGACACGAGAGGCAAAGGAAGATGACTGTGGAGGAGGACGAGGAGCGAAGGATTGAGTGTGGAGACCGCGAGCGGAGGATAAATTAGGAGGATTATGTATCACTCGAAACGCTTGTCGCGTCGCCGACGACAAGAGTCCCGACGATACTAACGGCATCGTGGGATTGAACTATTGCTCAGTGCTCAGTGAGTACGACGATATGTAGTGCTCAAGTGCGACTACGAATTCAAGTACAGTACAGCACAAATACGAACACGAGTACGCTCGGCATCTTATCCGCAACAACCGAAAGTCGCTGACTTATTCGCCGAGACAACACCCGTCACTGAACTCCACTACATCACTTGCCCGGGCCAAAGATCTGCGCAAAAGTCGTGCCTTCGTGTCCGGGAGATAGATGTCTTAGGACAAGTGTCACCTTGGCTTACCCGGCATAGGCCCTGCCAGGATCGTTAAAGATTCTGAGATAGGTTCTTAGTACAACGGAAGTCACGCCATAGAAGAGCTTCTCACATGAAACCCCTATCCCCCGGAACTCCAAGGGTATTGTTCAGGAACGCGAAAAAGGCCTTGCTATATCCTTCGGTACTCTCTGGCGTGATATTGTCCAAGCTTTTCTAGTCGTTGCATGACATCCCTCTTCGTTTGTGGCACTCAACCGAGACCTATCTATGTGAGCTGGAACGCGGGATCAAAGGTTCCATTGAACGAGAGAAACTCGTTGTACTGGTAGGAAACAAAGATGTATCTCTCTGGCTTCTTCAAAATGTCCGCACCGAACTGCGATTGTGACAAGTTGAATTCACTGGTAAACCCAGATCGAAAAGGGGGAAATAACTCGCTCTACCTTGGACAGATTAAGAATAAATTCCTTAGGGTTGGAGAGCTGCAGGACTTCAGTGAGTAGACTCCGTACTATCGCATGGTGGTACTTTTGCTCACCTTGACATTTGTCTCAAGAGTGAGAGTTGGCATGATTGCTCCTGCGCGCGGGTGAACTGATGGGTGGAAATTGAGAAGCACGATTGCTTCCGCGTTGTGTCCTATTTATCTATGCGACACTTTCGGACATTGTCATCTGTTCCCTCAGAGGCGCAACACGGGCTGCCTTTGCCATCGCAGAGATGATCAGGGCTACATGGGGTGAAAGGGCACGCCGATTTGTCGCCATTCGGTTCATATCCATCTATTTCTGGGATACTTCCTCTCGGGCCGCTTGGATAACTTGGTTCTTTTGAGACGAAAAGCGCCGGCTAAACCCATCAACTTGACGGCATGGCTTCTCTACCCGCCAGTTTACTGTAAAGATTGGCATTGGGTTGAGGATCACATGCACATCCCATCCCCAACTGCACATGATACCCCTCACCTGGATCCCTCACGCTCAATGGCTCCGGGATAAGTCACACGCACCAGATCGACAGCCTCCGCGATCACCTCCCTGTCCGCCTAGAATATCGCCACTCGCAGCGCCTCGTCCACCTCAAAGAGCGCGCTTTCGAAGCTCTCCACTCCCGTCTGCACGCCCTCGACCAGGCTTGTCCTCCCCCGTGCACACTGCCGCGAAATACCAGATGAACTTGGCCACCCCATCCTCGGTGCGTCGCAATGTGAGCATGAATGGCTCCTCGCTTCCAGGAACGGGCACTGCCGCGTCCTTCGTCTGCGCGCCCGCCTCGGGCGCCCGCGTGATCAGGTCGAACGGCAGCCGCTGACATGGGTAGCCCGTCTCTTCGAATGTCTCCCGCACTGCTGCCACGGTCACGTCTTCGCCACGGTTCTTGAGACCTTTTGGCAGAAGCCGCTCGTCGCGTACGTTGTGATTCAGGTGGCAGACATGCAACGGTGCACGGGTCGATGCGAACAGGATCGATCCACCGCAGATGAGGAAGTGGGAGGACGGGAATTGCTCAGTCGGTGTTTAGGAAGGGCCATCGGTTTGTGTTTCTGTCACAGGTGTTATGGATGAAGTTGGGGGGTGTTGTAAGGATGGGGCGACGAGAGCTGGAAATCCTTATATGACGAGGATGATTGGCAAGCTCATGGGGAGCAGACTGCCTGTGGCGGCGTGCGTGGAAATTCAAGGACGCCCAGGCCGCACCTCGGCCCGCTCTCCGACTCAGTCAACCTCGGATGACTAATATCGGGATTGTCTCCACTACGCGTCAGCTATCATATACGACCCGCAATTTACATGTTCTGACTATCTGTGAGAGGGAGGAAACGGGAACAGGAGAGTCAAGCGTTTCACCGTATTTGCTGACTTTGGCGACGAAATGTCTGTTGCGCTCGTCACCTGATGGCCATTGCGTCTGGTACATCGGTTCGTGTTCGGGCAAGGACAGTAAGAGAGGAGCAGGGGGTGGAGAGGAGGGCGCCAATGTCCCGCGCGCGCGGGAATGTATGAGCGCTGGGCAAACGAGCGGCGTGGACATGTTTCCTGTACTTCCTAGGTCGCACTTCCTCACTCGCGCACATTCCCGCAGCGCGCATTTCTCCTGTGGTCCTAGCCGCCCCTCCTGCTGGATTTGTACTGCTGGATTTGTACTGCCTCTGCGGCTCCAGTGGTGACGCATGTGATATATTACCTTCGTGTCAAAGCGGGCCTGGGCGACGCACTGCGATCTCCTCTGACAAAGAAAATACGTTTGCACCCGCCAACTTTCAAATGTAAGTACCGCACAACCCAGTCCCATTGTACGAGGATCATTCACCTCATACCTTTTTTTTTCCCCAGGGACTACACTCCCTCACCAATTCGTCACCCACCCTCCTGTCCCTTCTCCGAACAGACGGCACCAGACGCAAGGGCTCCCGTCGGCTGACGACCGCGGCGAGCAATTTGTCGCCAGAGTTCGGCAAATATATTGATACACTCGGCGTGTGTCCTCTCTACAATCACTCACCACTTCTCGTTCCCTTCCACTCATGGATGGCCAACGTATACGAATGGCACTTCGCTTCTCGCTCGCATAATTCCACGTGGCGCCCATCTCTACTGCAGTGTTCGCCGCCCTCCGGAGTTTTTCGTCCCTTTCCCGCGAGGCGTTTGGCTTCCTGACTATTTACCGCCTGCTCTTGCATGTGGCATGCTCGATGGCCTCACCAAGTTGCGTGATATGCGGTGCGCTGAGACCCATGATGAGGCACTGAGGGAGCGCGGGAGGGTCGTCACGAGCGAGGGCAGAGGCAGGGACGAGATTTTCCTGAATGGGCAGGCCGGGCAGGGGTGACGTGCGGGATTTCCGCGATGGCTTGTTACACTTCACATACGACTACTATCTAGTGTCCGCGTATCCGAACAAATATGACAAACAACGCTACGTTTCTACATTAATGTATCGTAGAGCAGACCTTTCACGACTACGTATCATACTTGCTTGGCAGAATATTCCGACAACAATCGTTTCATTGCCTTCCCTTTTCTCCCAGAAGCGAGCTGCAACGGGGACTTGCCCTTGGCGCTCTTCACATTGACATCGGCACCGTGCTTGAGGAGAAATCGCGCCATCTCGTGTAACCGAAGGCGTGATGCCAGATGCAACGGGGTTTCGTGGTCCTTGTTTTGTGCATTCACGTCTGCGCCGCGCTCCAGTAATTGTTGTGCGAGACGTACAACTCTGCCTGGATGGCTCTTTCGAGACCATGGGCTCAGCCCGAAACTCTGGTAGTCGTGGATGCCTAGTATCACTTGGTGTAATGGTGTCTGGCCCCGGATATCTTCCGCACTAACCCGTGCCCCTTGGTCAAACAACACCTCTGCGACATCGACATGGCCATAGTAAGATGCCAAATGTAACGGGGTTTCCTGGTCCTTGTCTCGTGCATTTACATCTACGCCGCGCTCCAACAATAGCCGCGCAACACTAGGATCAACATCTCCGCCATGATCACGTGGGCCCTGTGATACTCGGTGTAGTGGGGTCTGGCCGTCTGCATTCTGTGCATCGGCTTCCGCACCATGGTCGAGCAGCACCTGTACAACCCGCAATCTCGACTTGTAAGTGGCCAAATGTAACGGAGTTGCCTGGTCCTTGTCTCGTGCATTTACGTCTACGCCGCGTTCCAACAATAGCCGCGCCACACTGTCGCTGTCCCAATGAAATGAGCCCTGTAATACTCGGTGTAACGGGGTCTGGCCATCAGCATTCTGTGCGCTGACTTCTGCACCGTGGTCGAGAAGTACCAGTGTGGTCGAGAAGTTCCCACAGGAGCTTGCTACGTGTAAAGGGGTTTCCTGGTCCTTGTCTTGTGCATTCACGTCCACGCCGCGCTCCAACAATAGCCGCTCAATACGAGAATCGCCATAGCGAGAATTAAAACTCTGTGATACCCGGTGTAATGGGGTCTGGCCATCTGCATTCTGTGCGTCGGCTTCTGCGCCATGGTCGAGCAGCACCTGCACAGTCTTGAACTTCGACATGTAGGATGCTAAATGTAACGGAGTTGCCTGGTTCTTGTCTTGTGCATTTACGTCCACGCCGCGCTCCAACAATAGCTGCGCAATACGGGGTCCGTCGTATTCGTGAAAATATGAGCCCTGTGATGCTCGATGTAATGGGGTCTGGCCATCGGCATTCTGTGCGTTGGGATCTGCGCCATTGTCGAGCAACACCAGTGCGATCTTGAAGTTCTCCTGCGAACACGCAAAATGTAAAGGGGTTGCCTGGTCCTTATCTTGCGCGTTCACGTTCATGCCGAGCTCCAATAAAAGCTGTGCGACACCGAGAACATTCTGGAGGTCTACTCTGCTCAACGCTCCAGAGTAGTGTTGGGTTTCATGGACACCTCGTGACAGTTCATGCAGTAGGTTCCGCCCTTGGACATTCTCTGTGTGGGCGTTGGCGCCATGGTCAAGCAGCAGTTGGGCAATCTGGGGCCGCCCATTATGTGATGCGAAATGTAACGGGGTTGCGCCGTCCATATCTTGTACGTTCACGTCCGCGCAACGTTCCACTAATAACCGCGCAAGAATCAAACGTTCGCCTTCATGTTTGTCACCCTCCCTCTTGCTGGACACTAGGTGCAACGGAACCTGGCCCTTGTCGTCCCGAAGATCGACATCTGCCCAGTGTTTGAGTAGTATCTGAGCTACCTCGGGACACCCCACAGCTGCTGCTAGATGCAGAGGAGTGCAGAGACTCGTTAGTCCAGCATTCACATCTGCGCCATGTCTGAGTAGAAACTGCACAGCGTTCACACGGGCATCATCCGAGAATCTGATTGCGCGGCAAAGTGGAGGATCTCCCCGGACATGAACATGTGCGCTGTGCTCAAGTAGGAGCTCTGCAACCCGAACGTGTTTCCTGGATAGTGCCGCGACCAGGGGAGACTTATGATTGCCACCGCGGTAATTTACTTGCGCCGGGTGTTTAACGATGAGGTGCCGAACTAGGTCATAGAATCCACAAAGAGCGGCGTAGTACAGGGGTTTAGGTCGAGAAACGGGTATATAGGATCGGTAATAGGGGTACCAAGATGTATCAGGGTCTATGTTGTGTATCAGTATCCACGCCAAAAAATATGGCTTATTCAAGTCAAAGAGAGGTTCCATTGCATCCTTCAGGTGTGACGACACATTTCCGACCTGGGCGTGGGAAGCCCATTGTTCGGCAGCATACTTGAGCAGAGGGATGTCCTTGTCGCTATGTTTGCTGCCCCCCTTGTCGCCACTCTTGTCGCACTCTTTGTTAACGTTATCCAAATTGAGTAGAACCCCAAGGCAGGCCTGCGTAAGTATCAAATGCGCAGGTTCAGGTACAATGTGATATCGTGAGACATCTCCACTTGCGGTAGCAAGGCGATCCGATGTGAGGTATTCTTTAACCGAAAAATGCGAAAATTGGACAATCCGCGAATCATCGCCGTCGACAATGGAAATCAAGCTCGAACAAGCAGACAACACCGCTTGTTCTTGGTTTTCCCATCGCCATTCCACATGGTAGCTTGGGAGCTCTCCCTCGACCGCATCTAGGTCAAACGCAAGCACCTCTGCGAGCTCCTCAACACGAAGTGGCCGCATAGCCACGACAAGGCACTGCAACAGACGGCGCGCATAGCGGCCTTGGTTCGTGGACTCAATCTCCTTCAGCACCCGCTCGTACGTCTCGTCTAGGCTTTTCGGTAGTTCGTTAAGTTGACGCCGAAGACTCGGAGCAAGACAATGCCTCAACATCTCAAGCTGACAGAACACCCATCGGAACCTATATGCTCAAAATTAAGAGGAAGTATTGAGGAGAATGAAGTATCGCCCCACATTCCATCAGCTTTCTCAGAGAGTTTCTCGATAACCAATTTTCTGTCGTCTTCCCGCCATCTTTTCATTTGAGTGTCGGATTGAACCACAGCGCTGATATATTCAGCAATATCTCTCTTCTGTCCAGGTTGGTCATGAAGAGAGAGGTCGCCCGATGTTAAAGGTTCGAGAGCGGTCCGGATGTCATTCTCCAGACGACTAGTAATGCACATGTGTAGATTCGAAAGGCGAAGGTCAACGAGATCTTTCACAAGTTCGAGGACTTGTCCTCGCGGAGTTGAAATGCCGGACGTGTTGGGACATTCGTCAAGGGCGTCCAGGATGATGTAAGTGGGGAGTTGAGACAGGGATGGCGCCATGAGCATGTCTTTGAGGCATTGCACCAAAGCACGTTCACTGGGCTGTTCCTTGTCAGCCATATAGGTTGAATAGAGGCGGGAGAGTATGTTGAGACAAGGCCCAGACCGAGAAGAGAGCTGTATTAGAAGTGAAGAAAGGAGGTTGCGCCGATGCTTCTTATCGACATCTCTAAAATCAAAATAGAAATAGGCCATGAAGGCTGACCCGGCATCGCGGAGAGTGATGATATGCTGGATGATTGCAGAACTGATCGAGGACATGAGCATCTGTATACGGAGAGAAATCAGAATGCCGAACCAAAGGATGCTCTTCCCCGAGCCCGCTATGAAAGCAGGAGTCAGTGACATGTGAACCCCGCTATGTGAGAACATACGTTTCCCATGAATCCACAACAGGGAGCCCGTCGACACCCATTCCTCAAAGATATCCTCGTTGAAAACCCATGCTGCGGTTCTCTCGTGCTGAGCGCTGCACGCAATGTTGTGATTCGTCGATGGATCAGGCGGAGTCAGCCATCCTCGGAGGTCCTGGAGGAGCTGCTCCCCTACAATCGGGTGTGAGCTTTGTACAAGCACTCGCGATGAGGTCATAACATTACGAACAATCGCAGGAGCTCATATCGCTTACAATCTGCTGCACCATCAGTTTTGTTTCCTTTGCGTCTAATCCGAAGAGGTTCAGCACGAATTGTGCGGCCAGAAGAACGAGCTACGCACCATCCTTAAGATTACTGGTGGCGTCCTTGATATCACTGGTAGCGTCCTTGATATCACTAGTGGTCTTCAAGACTTGCGCATTCACCGTACGGAGCTCCCCCAGCTCCAGTTTATCTAACCTCTGTAACGCGTCCTCGATATCGTTCCTTCCAACCAGCTTCTTAAGAAATGTTTCTGTTCGAATTTAAGTGAGGGGAAGCTCGGCGCCGGAGATGAACCCACTCTTTCGTCCTTGCTTCATCAACTTTGTCGCGATGGCGAGCATAAACAGCACTTCGGCCATAACTTTCCCCATCACATTCGTCATCTGTGCTGTCGGTGGGACTTCGGTGTATGTCTGGAGGCGTACGAAGAAGTTTTCGATTCTGTCGAAGAGCTCGATGAGCGCATCGCGGCTCACTGCGGTTTCCCTTGCCGCCTGTGGGAGATCGGCTTATCACGAGTTATCACGGGCTACGCAGAGGGAAGACACACTACAAGGAGGATACTGATCGCGGAAAAGATGATTTTGGTAGGGGGAAATACCTGAAAGTTAACGTTAGGACACAGGCAGGTAATCAGGAAACATGCTGGCACTTACCGTACTAACGACCTCGCCAAGGGTAGAAGAGAGTGCGTTGAGAACATTCACGGTTGGTGTAAGCCACTTGGTGAGTCGCTCATCGCTGCTCTGAGATTGATTGAGTTCGTTGGCTTTCCCTTGAAGTACGGTAAGGATAGCTTCAGGAGAATCACAGCCCTTTATCTCCGCCGCGAGCGGGTGGGTAGAAAGTTCTTTTCTAGTCTTCTTCTCGTACTCTTTCATGGCCTTCTCGAGGATTGGTTGATAATTTGGAGTGGAGGAGGACGCCTGGAGACAGGTCGACATGGTGTTTATTGAGACTCTGAGTTAGATGAGAGTGTAGGTCGAAAATGCGAGACGAGGACCACGTTTCCCAGGCTGGGAACATGTGCCCTGCCTCGTGTAACTTATGTAGCGAATCAACACACACATGACTTGGATAACATGGTTCGATTGAGAGACAGACCGGTTCAATCGGGACCGGATCACCGGTACGCGGCTACGTTTCGGACGGACTCCGGCTGGGGCTGCAGTGCTCACTCAGGATTGGGATGTGCACAGTAGCCTCAGGGTACGGTGTGACCCAGATTAGTCCCCATTCCCAGTTGCCATTTTTCCGCAAAGGGTCACGCTCCCAGAAAGGAAGGTGCCAAGACGTTACGTTTTTAGCTGTCCATAACGAGACCGTCACTCCAATTAGCGTTTGAACTCAGATGGGAGTATTTTTAGTAAGCACTATCT
>WNGR01007104.1_pt1 | contig 11896 bp, 20 predicted proteins | sample 5407581 | NCBI WGS metagenome assembly WNGR01 (sample SAMN13153383, study PRJNA577476) | soil metagenome | isolation source: 80 cm soil or saprolite under Garry oak tree replicate 2 | place: USA:California | collected 2016-06-15
AGGCGCCGCTGCGCGCGTTCCATGAATACGATGAAGCCGATCACCGCGACCACGGTCACCAGCACGACAAGGATCAACCCCGTCGACAGCGCGCCTTGGCGGCCCAATTCGAGCGTTCCAGCGATCGCCGACGGCAATTCCGCCACGATACCTGAGAGGATGATCAGCGAAATCCCGTTGCCGATGCCGCGCGAGGTGACCTGCTCGCCGAGCCACATCAGGAACATCGTCCCGCCGGTGAGCGTGATGACAGTGCCGATGCGGAAGAACCAGCCGGGATCCGTCACTACATTGCCCGCGCCTTCAAGGCCGACCGCGATACCGTAGGACTGGAAGGCGGCCAGCAGCACCGTCAGGTAGCGCGTATATTGGTTCATCACCTTGCGGCCCTGCTCGCCCTCCTTCTTGAGCTGCTCGAGCGTAGGTGACACCGTGGTCATCAGCTGAATGATGATGGATGCCGAGATGTACGGCATGATGTTGAGAGCGAAGATCGCCATCCGGTGAATGCCGCCACCGGAAAACATATTGAACATGCCGAGGATACCACCCGCTTGGGAACGGAAGATCTGATCCCAAGCCGAAGGATCGATGCCGGGCAGCGGGATGTAGGTGCCGAAGCGGTAGACCAGGAGCGCGCCGAGCGTGAACCAGATCCGCTTCTTGAGCTCCTCGGCTTTTGCTAGAGCCGAGAAATTAAGATTGGCGGCGAGTTGTTCTGCTGCAGAGACCATCGACGTTTCCGTTCCGCGCTCAAGAACAGACCGCGCTCGCAAGGCGCGATGTTCCCCCTATATAGCCATCAGGCGGGCTGTTCGCTTGTTTGCCGTTGCGGCGCCAGTACCGCCACCGACCCGCCCGCATTCTCGACTGCCTGCCTTGCCGCTTTAGACGCGCCCCAGACCGAGAACGCAACCTTGGCCTTGATTTGACCCGAGCCCAGCAAGCGGACGCCGGCTTTCGCCCTTCTGAGCACGCCGGCTTTCACCAGTGCTTCGGCGTCGACAGTGGCGCCGGCATCGAGCTTGCCGGCGTCAATCGCCGCCTGGACCTTGTCGAGATTGACTTCATTGAGCTTGAGCGCAAACGACGCGTTCTTGAAGCCGCGCTTTGGTAGCCGCCGGTGCAGCGGCATCTGCCCGCCCTCGAAGCCCTTGATCCGCACGCCGGAGCGCGCGGTCTGGCCTTTGCCGCCGCGCCCGCCGGTCTTTCCCGAACCAGAGCCGATGCCGCGGCCGACGCGGGCACGTTTCTTGCGCGCTCCCGGACGGTCGGCGAGTTCGTGAAGCTTCATCGCCTCTCTCCTTAAGCGTTCACCACCCGGACCAAGTGTTTGACCTTGGCGATCATTCCCCGGGTCTGCGGCGTATCCGGAAGCTCCACAACGCGCCCGATCCGGTTGAGACCGAGTCCGATCAGCGTCTCGCGTTGGCTATGGTGACGCCGAATGGGGCTGCCGATCTGTTCGATCTTGATGACCTTATCGCTGTTGCTCATCTCAGCCTCTCGGCGCGCCTGATTTAGTCGGCCGCCTGCTCACCCTCGGCGACGTCGCGCCGCCGCGCCTGCAGGGTCGATACCTTGATGTTGCGCCGCGCGGCAACCGAGCGCGGGGAGTCCTGGTGCTTGAGGGCGTCAAAAGTGGCCCGCACCATGTTGTACGGGTTGGACGAGCCGAGCGATTTGGCCACCACGTCCTGCATGCCCAGTGTCTCGAACACGGCACGCATCGGACCGCCGGCGATGATGCCGGTCCCGGGCGGTGCCGCGCGCAGGAATACTCGGCCTGCGCCATGGCGCCCGGCAACGTCATGGTGCAGCGTTCGGCCCTCGCGTAGCGGTACCCGGATGAGGCCGCGTTTGGCCGCATCGGTCGCCTTACGAATCGCCTCCGGCACCTCGCGCGCCTTGCCGTGTCCGAAGCCGACCCGTCCCTTTTCGTCGCCGACCACGACGAGCGCAGCGAAGCCAAAACGGCGCCCGCCTTTCACCACCTTGGCGACGCGGTTGATGTGGACGAGCTTATCGATGAATTCGCTCTCTTCCCGCTCGCGGCGATCGCGCGGTTCACGTGCCATGATCTTGCCTCACCTTCTCGTCTCTACCTTTCAGAAATTGAGCCCGCCCTCGCGCGCCGCGTCCGCCAACGCCTTGACCCGGCCGTGGTAAAGGTAACCGCCACGATCGAACACAACCTCCTTGATACCCTTTGCGGTTGCGCGCTCGGCAAGCCGTTTTCCCACCGCTTTCGCCGCTTCGATATTGGCGCCAGTTTTAAGGCCACCGCGCATCTCCTTTTCGAGCGAGGAGGCGGAAACAACGGTTTGGCTGTTCGCATCGTCGATGACTTGCGCATAAATGTGTTGGGACGAGCGGAAGACGGTCAGCCGCGCGCGCGTGCCGGCGGCGCGGCGGACCTTGCGCCGCACTTTCGCGGTCCTTCGCAGCGTCCGATCAGCGACTGTCGCCATGGCGCGCTCTCACTTCTTTTTTCCTTCTTTGCGGAAGATGTACTCGTTCGCGTATTTGACGCCTTTGCCTTTGTAAGGCTCGGGCTTGCGGAAGGCGCGGATTACGGCGGCCACATGGCCAACCTTCTGCTCATCAATGCCGGAGACCACGACCTCGGTCGGCCTGGGCACCGCGATCGTAATGCCTTCCGGGATCGGATAGACGATGTCGTGGCTATAACCGAGTTGAACCTGCAGGTTCTTGCCCTGCAGGGTGGCGCGATAACCGACGCCACTGATCTCGAGGCGGCGCTCGAAGCCTTTGGTCACGCCCGTCATCGCGTTGGCGAGCAGCGAACGATACGTTCCCCACATGGCGCGGGCGCGCTTGGTATCGGCGCGCGGGTCTACCTTGACCTCGCTGCCCTGCACCATGGCCGCGACGTCGCCGTGCAGCGCGACCGCAAGCGCGCCCTTCGGGCCCTTAAGCTTCACGATCTGGCCCTCCACGGTGGCAGTAACGCCGGAGGGAATCGCCACGGGTTTCTTTCCAACACGAGACATGACTGAAGTCCGTTCGCCTGCGTTTACGACAATGCGCTATCCTTTGGTCCACATCAAAAGACCGTAAAGAGAATTTCCCCGCCTACGTTGTGCTCACGGGCGTCGTGATCGGCCATCACACCCTTGGGCGTCGAGAGGATCGCGACCCCCAATCCGTTGTTGACACGCGGCAGCGCCTTGACCGAGGCATAGACCCGCCGTCCCGGTTTCGATACGCGCGAAATCTCGCGGATCACCGGCTCGCCATCGAAATATTTCAGCTCGATCTCGAGTTCCTTGCGTCCGTTCGAGTGCTCGACCGCCGCATAATCGCGAATGAATCCTTCGGTTTTGAGCACATCGAGCACACTCACCCGCAATTTCGAGGCTGGTATCGAGACCTTCGACTTGTTTCGCATCTGCGCATTGTGAATACGCGCGATCATGTCACCGAGCGGATCGTTCATTGCCATCGCCCGCTCTCCTTCACCAACTCGACTTGACCAGGCCGGGGATCAGCCCCTTGGAGCCGAGATCCCGAAGCGCGATGCGCGACAGGCGGTGCTTGCGATAGAACCCGCGCGGTCGGCCCGATATCTCGCAGCGATTGCGAACGCGGGTCTCCGAGGAGTTGCGCGGCAATTCCGCAAGTTTGAGCGTTGCCGCGAACCGCTCCTCCATCGGCTTGGTCTTGTCGCGAGCAATGGCCCTGAGCCGAGCGCGCCGGCCGGAATGCTTCTTGCTCAGCTTGCGTCGCCTGTTGTTCTTCTCGATCGCACTTTTCTTCGCCATCAATGTCTCCTGGCTCTCCGCCGTTGAGGACGATGCCTCACTGCCGGAACGGGAAGTTGAACGCGCTCAGTAGTGCTCGCGCCTCGTCGTCGGACTTCGCGCTGGTGCACACCGTGATATCCATCCCCCAGACGTCGGCCACCTTGTCGTAGTCGATCTCCGGAAAGATGATGTGTTCTTTGACGCCGATCGTGTAATTTCCGCCCCCGTCGAAGCTCTTCGGCGACAGCCCGCGAAAATCGCGCACGCGCGGCAGCGCAATGTTGATCAGCCGGTCGACGAACTCGTACATACGCGTCTTGCGCAGCGTCACCTTGCAGCCAATCGCTTGGCCGTCACGCACCTTGAACGTGGCGATGGATTTTCTGGCTTTGGTGATCACCGCCTTCTGGCCCGCGATTCGGCTCAGATCGTTGGCCGCGGCTTCGACCTTCTTGCGATCGTTGACGCCTTCGCCAATGCCCATGTTAATGACGACCTTTTCGATCACCGGCACCTGCATCCGATTCTTGTACCCGAACTCGTCAGATAACTTCTTGCGAACCACCTCGTCGAAATAAGTCTTGAGCCGCGGGGTGACGCGCTCCTCCGGCTTTCGCGGCTTGGCCACCGGCGCCGCCGCAGCGTCGCCTTTCGCAGGCTTGCCGGCCCTGTCGGGCTTCTGCGCCTGCTGTGACTTCTCGCCCTTCTCGGGTCGCGGCGTCTTGTCCGATGCCGCGGCCCTCTCGCCTTTGGCTTTGGTTTTGGTTTCCGTATCAGCCATCGAGCTCAACTCCCGATCGCTTGGCCACCCGCACCTTGCGACGATTTTCGCCTGCTCCCACGAACTTGAAACCGATCCGCGTCGGCTTGCCGTCCTTCGGATCCGCAAGCGCAAGGTTGGACAGGTGCACCGGGGATTCTTTGGAAATGATGCCGCCCTCGTGCTGGGCGCTCTGCTTCTGGTGACGCTTGACCAGATTGATGCCGCGCACCAGGGCACGCTCCTCGTCGGGGCGCACCTCGATCACTTCACCGCTGCGCCCCTTGTCGCGGCCGGCGAGCACGATCACCTTGTCGCCCTTGCGGATCTTGGCGGCCATCACAGCACCTCCGGGGCGAGCGAGATGATCTTCATGTGGTTCTTGGCGCGAAGCTCGCGTGGGACCGGTCCGAAGATGCGGGTGCCTACCGGCTCCATCTGCGGATTGATCAGCACCGCGGCGTTGCGATCGAAGCGAATAATCGAGCCATCAGGACGCTTGATGTCCTTGGAGATGCGTACCACCACGGCCTTCATGACCTCGCCCTTCTTCACGCGTCCGCGCGGGATGGCTTCTTTCACGGACACAACGATCACGTCGCCGATGGTGGCGTATTTGCGCTTGGAACCGCCAAGCACTTTGATGCACATGACACGGCGCGCGCCGGAATTATCCGCCACGTCGAGGTTCGTCTGCATCTGAATCATGACGCCGCCCTCGTCCTCTAAATTCCCGCGCCCGTTGCGCTCACACGGCCTTCTTCTTCTCGCCCCGAACCACCTCCCAGCGTTTGAGCTTGGACAATGGCCGGCGCTCTTCGATCCACACGATGTCGTCGACATGGTATTGATTGGTCTCATCGTGGGCATAGTATTTCTTGGTACGCCGCACCGTCTTCTTCATGACAGGATGGGTGAAGCGGCGCTCGACCCGCACCACAATGGTCTTATCCTGTTTGTCGCTCACTACGACGCCCTGGAGCGTGCGCTTCGGCATCTCTAATTACTCCGCCTTGGCTTTGGACCGCGTGGCACGCTTCGGCTTGACCGGTTTTTCCGACGGCGCCGGTGCTAGCGCGGGAGCGGGCTGGCCCGAGCGCTTTTGTGCCGCGATCGTCTTGATGCGCGCGATGTCGCGACGAACCTGCCGAACACGCGCGGTATTCTCGAGCTGCCCGGTTGCCCGCTGAAAGCGCAGATTGAATCGCTCCTTCTTGAGCTTGAGAAACTCATCGTCAAGCTGGTCGACCGTCATGGCACGCACATCAGAAGACTTCATCGTTCGCTCCCGACCCTATTCTGCGATCCGCTCGATGAACCGCGTTTTGATCGGCAACTTGGCTGCAGCGAGTCCAAGCGCCTCGCGCGCCATCGTCTCCGACACGCCATCGACCTCAAACAAGATTCGACCCGGCTTGACGCGGGTCACCCACAGCTCGGGAGCCCCCTTTCCAGAGCCCATGCGCACTTCGAGCGGCTTCTTTGACACGGGGACATCGGGATAGATGCGAATCCAGACCCGGCCCGCCCGTTTCATGTGGCGCGTGAGCGCCCGACGCGCAGCCTCGATCTGGCGTGCCGTGACGCGCTCCGGCTCCAAGGCCTTGAGCCCGAACTGGCCGAACGCCAGGTCCACACCCGAGGTTGCGATTCCCTTTATGCGACCCTTGTGCGCCTTGCGGAATTTCGTGCGCATCGGTTGCAGCATGGCTGTTCGCCTTTCTTATCCCGCTATATTGCCGCTCACGGCACATCGCGACGCGGACGCCCCGCCTCGCCTTCCGCCATCTTCTTGTCCTGCGCCATCGGGTCATGCTCCATGATCTCGCCCTTGAAAATCCAGACCTTGACCCCGCAGGTGCCATACGTCGTAAAGGCCGTGGCCACCCCATAATCGATATCAGCGCGCAATGTGTGCAGCGGCACGCGGCCCTCGCGATACCATTCCATGCGCGCGATCTCGGCGCCGCCCAGGCGTCCTGAGCAATTGATGCGAATACCGCCCGCACCAAGCCGCATTGCGGACTGTACTGCCCGCTTCATGGCACGGCGGAAGGCGACCCGGCGCTCCAGCTGTTGAGCGATCGATTCGGCAACGAGCTGAGCATCGAGCTCCGGTTTGCGAATCTCGACGATGTTGATCACGACGTCGGATTTCGTGAGCTTGGTGACCTTGCGGCGAAGCTTCTCGATATCGGCACCCTTCTTGCCGATGACAACCCCTGGCCGCGCCGATTGAACGGTGACACGGCACTTCTTGTGCGGCCGCTCGATCACGATCTTCGATACGGCGGCCTGCTTGAGATCCTTCATCAGCTCTTCGCGGATCTTCATATCCTCATGCAGTAATTGGCTGTACTCGTTCTTGCCCGAGTACCAGCGGGAATCCCAGGTCCGGTTGATGCCGAGCCGCAAGCCGAGTGGATTGACCTTCTGACCCATGGTTCACCTCTTATGAAGCTGTGGCTTCCACCTCGCGCACGACGATGGTCAGATGCGCGAACGGCTTTAAGATCCGGCCGACGCGGCCGCGCCCGCGCGGGTGAAACCGCTTGAGCACGATCGCCTTACCAACATGCGCCTCCGCGACGACGAGATCATCGACGTCGAGATCGTGATTGTTCTCGGCGTTGGCGATCGCCGATTCGAGGCACTTGCGCACCTCGCGCGCGACGCGCTTACGCGAAAATTCCAGGTCGGCCAGAGCACTCGCGACCTTCTTGCCACGGATGAGTTGGGCGACGAGATTCAGCTTCTGCGGGCTCACCCGCAGCATGCGGGCAACCGCTTTCGCCTCGTTTTCGGCGAGCGCGCGCTCGCGTGCCTTCTTGCCCATGTTCGCCCTCTTAGCTCTGCGAGGTGCCGCCCGTCGGCGCTGCTGCAGCTGTGCCAGGCGCAGCCGGCGCGGTACCCGCAACCGCAGGACCGGCCGTACGTTTCGCCCTCCGGTCCGATGAATGGCCATAGAACATGCGCGTGGGGGCGAACTCGCCGAACTTATGACCGACCATTTCCTCGGTCACGAGCACCGGAATATGCTTCTGGCCGTTATAGACGCCGAAGGTGAGTCCGACGAACTGCGGTAGAATGGTCGAACGCCGGCTCCAGATCCTGATCATTTCATGGCGGCCCGACGAGCGCGACGCCTCTGCCTTCTTGAGCAGATAGCCGTCGACGAACGGGCCCTTCCAGATTGAACGCGCCATGGTGCAGTCCTCGTCTACTTCTTCCGCGCGTGGCGACTTGCGATGATGAATTTGCTGGTGGATTTATTCCTGCGGGTCTTTTTGCCCTTGGTGGGAAAGCCCCACGGCGTCACCGGATGCCGCCCGCCCGAAGTACGGCCCTCGCCGCCGCCATGCGGGTGGTCGATTGGATTCATCGACACGCCGCGATTGTGCGGCATGCGGCCCATCCAGCGCTTGCGTCCAGCCTTGCCGATGGAAATATTCATGTGGTCCGGATTGGACACCGCGCCGATCGTCGCCATGCAGCGCCCGTGCACCATGCGCTGCTCGCCCGAGTTGAGACGCAAAATGACATATTGACCGTCCCGACCGACGATCTGGGCATAACTACCGGCCGAGCGCGCGATTTGCCCGCCTTTTCCGATCTTGATCTCGACATTGTGCACGATCGTGCCGATCGGCACGTTTCCGGCCGGCATGGCATTGCCCGGCTTCACATCGGCGTGCTCGCTTGAAAGGACCATATCTCCCTGCGCAAGTCGCTGCGGCGCCAATATATAAGCGAGCTCGCCGTCCTCGTACTTGATCAATGCGATGTACCCGGTGCGGTTGGGATCGTATTCGATCCGCTCGACCTTGGCGGCCACGTCGAGCTTACGGCGTTTGAAGTCGATCTTGCGGTAGGCCTGCTTGTGACCGCCACCGCGAAACCGCACGGTGATGCGCCCATTGTTGTTGCGCCCACCGCTCGCCTTGCTGCCTTCGGTCAGCGTCTTCACCGGTGCGCCGCGATGCAGGCCCGAGCGGTCGACCAGCACGAGTTGACGCTGGCTCGGAGTCACCGGGTTGTATGACTTGAGTGCCATCGCGCCGCTTCCTCACAGACCTGTTGTCACATCGATCTTATGGCCCTCTTCGAGGGTCACGATCGCGCGCTTGACCTGCGACTGCTCGCCCACAGTCCCCTTGAAAGCCTTGACCTTGCCTTTGCGCAGATGCGTATTGACGCTCTTGACCTTGACGTCGAACAGCTTCTCGACCGCCTCCTTGATCTGCGGCTTGGTCGCATTCCTGGCGACCTTGAACATCACTTGGTTGCGCTCCGAAGCGAGCGTCGCTTTCTCGGTAATCACCGGCGAGATGATCACGTCGTAGTGGCGGGGATCGGTGGTGCTCATTTGAATCGCGCCTCCAACGCTTCCAGCGCCGACTTTGTCAGCACGAGCATCTGCCGCCGCAGGATGTCGTACACGTTGATGCCTTGCACCGGGAGCACGTCGATGTCGGGGATGTTGCGCGCGGCGAGGGCAAAATTCGCCTCAAGCTGGGCGCCGTCGATGATGAGCGCGCTGGTGAGGCCGAGCTTGGCGAAATTCTGCCGCAGCGTGCCGGTCTTCGCGTCTTTCACGCTCGCCTTATCGAGAACGATGATGCCACCGTCCCTCGCCTTGGCGGACAAGGCGTGCTTGAGGGCGAGCGCGCGAACCTTCTTCGGCAGACCGGTCGCGTGGCTGCGCGGCGTCGGCCCGAACGAGCGGCCGCCGCCGCGGAAGAGATTGACCCTGGCGGGGCCATGACGTGCCGAACCGGTACCCTTTTGCCGGTACATTTTTTTGCCGGTGCGGTTGATCTCACTGCGGTTCTTCACGTCATGCGTGCCGCGCTGGCGTTTGGCGAGCTGCCAGCGCACACAGCGGTGCAAGATGTCTGATCTCGGCTCGAGGCCGAAGATCGCGTCCGGCAGTTCGACCGAACCTGCCGCCTTGCCGTCGAGCGAGACGATCTTGAGTTCCATGTCAGGCACCTTCGGCCTTGCCCGCCTGGTCCGCTTCAGCCGGCGCTGCTTCGCCGGTGCCGCCGGCGCTCTCCGGCAGACGGAACTTGCCGGGTTTGGGAGCGTCTGTCGGCAATTTTTTCTTCACCGCATCGCGAAGCGTGATCCAACCGCCCTTCGCGCCCGGCACCGCGCCCTCGACCAGGATGAGGCCGCGCTCGACGTCGGTCTGCACCACCTTGAGGTTGAGAGTGGTGACACGCTCGACGCCCAAGTGCCCGGGCATTTTCTTGTTCTTGAACGTCTTCCCCGGATCCTGGCGGCCGCCCGTCGACCCGATCGAACGGTGTGAGATGGACACTCCGTGCGAGGCGCGCAGTCCGCCAAAGTTCCAGCGCTTCATACCGCCCGCAAATCCCTTACCAATCGACGTTCCGGTGACGTCGACAAATTGGCCGACGACGAAATGGTCGGCAGTGATCTCCGCACCCACCGGTATCAGCTCGCTCTCGTCCACCCGGAACTCGGCGAGCTTGCGTTTGGGCTCGACCTTTGCAACGGCGAAATGGCCGCGCGTGGCCTTTGTCAAGCTCTTCGGCTTGCGGGTGCCGGAGCCGAGCTGCAGCGCGACATAGCCGTTCTTGTCTTTGGTGCGGTGGCCGACAACCTGGCAGTTGGCAAGGCGTAACACCGTGACCGGCACATGCTCGCCAGCGTCGGTAAAGACGCGGGTCATCCCGACCTTCTGTGCGATTACCCCTGAACGCATCGTTGTGGTCTCTCTGGTCCGGTTCCGCTCAGAGCTTGATCTCGACGTCGACGCCAGCGGCAAGATCGAGCTTCATCAGCGCGTCCACCGTCTGCGGCGTTGGATCGACGATGTCGAGCAGTCGCTTGTGCGTGCGCATCTCGAACTGCTCACGGCTCTTCTTGTCGATGTGGGGCGAACGGTTGACCGTGAATTTCTCGATCTTCGTCGGCAGCGGAATTGGACCTCGCACTTGCGCGCCCGTGCGCTTGGCAGTGGCCACGATCTCACGCGTCGACGCATCGAGGATGCGGTGATCGAACGCTTTGAGTCGGATCCGAATGTTCTGGCCGTTCATGATATGTGAGATGACGGACGACAGATGACGAAGGACGGACGACGGAAGTCATCGCATCGGCTCGCTTTGTCTGTCCTCTGTCCTCTGTCCTCCGTCTCTGGCGTCTGTCGCCTGTTACTCGGTGATACTGACCACGACGCCGGCGCCGACGGTTTTGCCGCCCTCGCGGATGGCAAACCGCTGCTTCTCCTCCATCGCAATCGGCGTGATCAGCTCCACATCCATCGCCGCATTGTCCCCCGGCATGATCATCTCCGTCCCCGCCGGCAGCGTCACGTGACCGGTCACGTCCGTGGTGCGGAAGTAAAACTGCGGACGGTAGTTGTTGAAGAACGGCGTGTGCCGGCCCCCTTCCTCCTTGGTCAGGATGTACGCCTCCGCCTTGAACTTCTTGTGCGGCTTCACCGAGCCCGGCTTGCACAGAACCTGCCCGCGCTCCACCGCATCCTTGTCGATCCCGCGCAACAGGCAGCCCACATTGTCCCCCGCAACCCCCTCGTCCAGAAGCTTGCGGAACATCTCAACCCCCGTCACCACCGACTTCTGCGTGTCCCGCAGCCCCACGATCTCAACTTCCTCTCCCACCTTGATCTTGCCGCGCTCGATCCGACCCGTCACAACCGTGCCGCGCCCAGAGATCGAGAATACGTCCTCAATCGGCATCAAAAATGGCTGATCGATCGGCCGCTCCGGCAGCGGCACGAACTCATCCAGCGCCTCGAACAGCTTGAGCACCGCCGCATCCGCAAATTCGCCCTTCTCCCCGCTGAGCGCCTTGATCGCAGCCCCGCGGATCACCGGAACCTTGTCGCCGGGAAACTGGTACTTGGTCAAAAGCTCGCGCACCTCCAGCTCCACCAGATCGAGAAGCTCGGGGTCGTCAACCACGTCCACCTTGTTGAGAAAAACCACGATGTAGGGAACACCAACCTGGCGCGCCAATAGAATGTGCTCGCGCGTCTGCGGCATCGGACCGTCCGCCGCCGATACCACCAGGATCGCGCCATCCATTTGCGCTGCCCCCGTGATCATGTTCTTGACGTAGTCGGCATGGCCCGGACAGTCCACGTGCGCGTAGTGGCGCTTCTGCGTGGAATATTCCACGTGGCTCGTCGCAATCGTCAAAATCTTCGTCGGATCACGCCGCCCCTGGCTCTCCGACGCCTTCGCCACCTGATCGTAGCTCACAAAGTTCGGCGTCCAGCCTTTGTCTGCCGACACCTTCGTCAGCGCAGCCGTCAGCGTCGTCTTGCCGTGGTCCACGTGACCAATCGTCCCAACATTGCAATGCGGCTTCGTGC
>WNGR01007106.1_pt1 | contig 11896 bp, 8 predicted proteins | sample 5407581 | NCBI WGS metagenome assembly WNGR01 (sample SAMN13153383, study PRJNA577476) | soil metagenome | isolation source: 80 cm soil or saprolite under Garry oak tree replicate 2 | place: USA:California | collected 2016-06-15
ACCTGGACACGGCCCTGGCTGTGCTGGACGACGACGTGATCATGTACTACCCAGGCGCGTTCTCCGCGGCGAGCCGCTCGGTGCTGTGCGAGCTGTTCCCGAACGCCATCCACGCAACCGCCGCCGAGGCCGAGGTATTCGGACTCAACGCGGTCTCCGACGGCTACAACGTGGTACTGCCGCAGGCGGCCAGCCGCCTGTGCGACGAGTTGCGGCGACGCGGATTCGCGCCGATCGGTGTCGACATGTCGGAGTTGATGAAGGCAGGCGGCGCCGTGAAGTGCTGCAGTCTGGAACTGCACGGCTGAGCAAGTAGTGCTGACCACAATGGCCGGCGCACCGCGGTCCGGGGGGACCACGGTGCGCCGGCCGATTCATGTGGGTCAGGCCTCACCGGCCAACACCTGGTCCGGATCCGGCTCCGACAGCAGCGCGCCCGCACCGGCCGCCAGCGCCAGCGGACGACTTGCCCCATTGGCACCGAGCGCAGCATCCTGAAGCAGGAGATGCGGGAAGCCATGCAGGGCCACCTTGATGGCGAGCCGTTGCCCCATTCCCAGCACCGTGAGTGTGGCCACCGTCGAGGCGGCCTGAACTGCGCGGCTGAACGACAAGGGCCGGCGCACCGCAACCGCGGTGCGCCGGCCGTTTGATGTAGGTCAGGCCTCGCCGGCCAGTACCCGGTCCGGATCCGGCTCCGACAGCAGGGCGCCCGCACTAGTGGGCCAGCGCCAGCGGACGATCCGCAGCGCGGGCGCGACCATCATGGTGGTCAGCAGCGCCATCATCACCATCACCGTGAACGCGGACTCGTTGATCACGCCGATGCCCAGTCCCGCCGTGAGAACCACGATCTCGGTGATCCCCCGCGCGTTGACCAGCACACCGAGCGTCACCGCCTGCGGGACAGGCAGGCCGCCCGCGATGCCCACCGGGATCCCGCTGAGCAGCTTGCCCGCGATCGCGACCACCAGCAGCACGGCGCCGCCCAGCAGCACGGCGGGATGACCGATGGCCAGGGCCAGGTTGGTCTGCAGGCCGATGGACGCGAAGAACACCGGCACCAGCAGCGCCCGGTTCACGGTGCCCAACTGCTCGGCCACCTTGCCCAGCAGCGGGGTACCCTTCGGCAGCACGAGACCGGCGAGGAAGCCGCCGAAGATCGCGTGCACGCCGATGTACTCGGTGAGCGCGGCAAGACCGACGATCAGGCCGAACACCATCAGCAACCGCAACGACTTCGGCAGTTCGCTGTCCGCGTACCGGGTGGTCAACGTCCGTACCAGCGGCCGGACGCCCAGCAACAGCACGACGGCCAGCACGACAGCCAGCGTCAACGCCCGCACCGCGCCGCCGACGCCCTGGGCGTGCGCCAGCGCGAGCACGACGGCAAGGGCGCACCACGCGAGCACATCGGTGATGGCGGCCAACAACAGTGCCAGCGCGCCGATCCGGGTGTCACGCAGCCCCGAGTCGCGCACGATCCTGGCCAGCACCGGGAACGCGGTCACACTCATCGCAGTGCCAACGAACGCGACGAACGTCAGCACACCACTCGCCGAGCCGGCGAACGTGGCATACAGCGGAATCGCCACCACAACACCGAGAGCGAACGGCACCACCATCAGCGCCAGACTCGCGGCACCGACCGCGTTACGCTGCCGAGCCAACAGGCCGGACCGGAACTCCGCGCCGACGGTGAACATGAAGATCGCGAGACCCAACTGCGCCAACAAGTTCAGATACGGCAGCACCTGCGGCAGAAAGATCGTGTGGAACACCCCCGGCGCCAACCAGCCGACCACCGACGGACCGAGCACCAGGCCGGCGAGGATCTCCCCCACCACGGGCGGCTGGCCGATCCGGCGCAGCAGCGCGCCGCACAGCGTGGCGAACCCGCCGATCACGGCGACCGCGAACAGCAGCCGGGCCATCAGGACCATCGGCGTGAGCGTGCCGGCGGCAGCGGCCTTGTGCGGTCCGGCTGCCGACGCGGGCTTGTGTCCGGCTACCGGCCAGCCGGTGAAGTGAGCGATGGCCAGCAGCGCGATCGCGATGGCGATCAACCCCACGGCCACGATGATGCCGCGCAGCGGCGCTGGCAACAGCCGTTGCTCGGTTTCCTTGACGGTATCGGTCATGGGTGACACCTCCTGCGTTGGAGAGGACACCGGACCGAGCGATTGATACCGGCACGGAAAGGCTCCTAGCCGGTGGGACGGAAACCTCAATCCGGTGTCGCTGCGGCCACCTGAGCGCGGCGGCCGCGGCGGACGTACAACAGCGCGCCGCCGGTGACGAGTAGCGCCCAGATCAGGTAGACGCCCGACATGACCAGCAGCACCACGACGATCACCAGTGCCACGGCTGCCGCGGCACGGGCCTTGCTGTGCCGGGGCAGCAGGCGCAACGCTGCGGCCACCCCGATAGCGTATACGGTCACGAACAGCCCGGTTGTCAGCAGTATCAACGGTTTCGGGCCAACCCCGGTGGCCAGCACCACCAGCTGCGCGACCAGGGACATGACGCCGATGACGGTGAGGCTGCGCCGGGGCACCTCGCCTGCGACGCTGCCGGCGGCCAGCCACCCGGGCAGCGCGCCGTCCCGGCCGAGGGCGGCACCGAGCTTGGCGGCGCCCGCGTAGTAGGCGTTCATCGTGCCGATGGTGAGCAGCAGGGCCACGGCCGCGGCCAGCGTCCGGGCGTTGCCGCCGAGTCCGACGGCCAGCAGGTCACCCAGCGGCGTTGCCGTGTGCGCGGCGCCGGGGCCCAGCACGGTGATGGTGGCGAACGCGACCGCCAGGTACATCACGCAGACCACGACGACGGCCGCCGCCGTCGCCCTCGGCACGTCCCTGGCCGGTCGGCGGAACTCGGCGGTCAGGTAGGTGACCGCCTCCCATCCGACGAAGCTCCACACCAGCAGCGCCGCCGCCGGGCCGATGGCGGACCAACCGTGCGGTGCGAACGGATGCAGGTTGGCCAGCCGCGCCGATGGCAGGGACAGCGCGAGCGCGGCGATCAGGAACGCGACGAGCAGCACACCGAGCGCGAGTTGCACTCGGCCGGTCAGCCGTGCCCCGAACCAGTTGGCCAGCGGCACGACCAGCATCAGGGCCAGCGACGTGACCGCGATGGTGGCTGTGCCGCCACCCAGGGCGCCCGCGACGTACGCACCGGCCCACAGGGCGGCGGCGGGCGCGCCGAGCGGGATGGAGAAGTAGAAGCACCAGCCGACGACGGCGGCCGCGCGCTCGCCGAACGCGAGCCGGGCATACGTGGCCACACCGCCCGCGTCCGGGTAGCGGGAGCCCAGCGCGGCGAACGTCGCGGCGAGCGGCGCGGACAGCAGGGCCAACACCGCCCACGCCACCAGTGAGGCCGGACCGGCTATGTCGGCGGCGAGGGCGGGCAGCGCGATGATGCCGGTGCCCAGCACCGCACCCACGTACAGCGCGGTGCCCTGACCGGCCGTGAGCCGGCCGGCCTTCGCGTCCGTCATTCCGCGACCTTATGTGGTCCCGCTCGGGAAACGGTCCGGCCGGCGGTCACCGGAGTCCCGGCCCGCCGGATGCCGGTGCGGCCCACACGTCCTCGCAGGTCAGCTCGTCGACTTGGTACTTGCCCAGTGCGCTGGTCAGCATCCGCAGTTCCAGCGCCAGGCACTCCACCAAGTTGACGAGGCCGTTGTCGGCGTCGGTGTCCACCGCGAGCAGCGCGGCCCTGCCGAGGCCTGCGGCGTTCGCGCCGAGCGCGAGGCACTTGGCCACCCGCGTGCCCTCCCACATCCGGCCGGACACCAGCAGGCACGATGGCTGCGGACCGATCCGTTGCAGGCACTCGCCCAGCGGCAGGCCGACGTGCCGCAGGAACGACGTCGGCGCCCAGCCCGAGCCGCCCTCCGCGCCGTCCACGGTCACGGCGTCCGCGCCCGCCTCCCACGCGACCAGCGCCGCCGCCTGTATGTCCCGTGCCGGCGGGAGCTTCACCCAGACCCTGGCCCGAGGGAAGTTGTTGCGCATCAACCGGATCTGCTGGCGCAGGATCTCATCGGTGAACGTGCCGGGACTGGCGCAGCGCAGCACCATGTCGCTGTCGGCGCCGAACACCGGATCCATGGTGAACGCGTCGGCCAGCCGGGCGGCGGCGGCCCGGTCGATCAGGGTCAGCCCGCCCAGTCCCGGTTTCGCGCCCTGGCCGACCTTCAACTCGAAGGCCAGCCGGCCGGATTCCAGCAGCGACCGGGTGTTCGGGTCGCTGTAGACGATGTTCCACACCTCGGCGTCGGCGTCCTCCGTGCTCTGCTGGACGACGACGCCACCGAGGCCGTCGCGGGCGTTCGCCGCGTATGCCTTGATCCTGGCCAGCAGCGACCGTTCCACGTCCGCGTCGTCGACGCGGCCGTATCCGTTGACCGGCATGATGTTCTCGCCGATCACGAGCGGGATGCCGAGCCGGGCGGCCTGCGCGCCGGCCGCCGCGCCCAGATCGACGCTGGCCACCTTCGTCGAGCCGAACGCCGACACGTACAGCGGCAGCGCGCAGCACAAGCCGCCGATGACGGTGGTCAGGTCGACGTCCGCGTACCCCGGTTCCCTGGCCAGGTCGATCAGCTTCTCCAGGCGGCGGGGCATGAACACCGGCGGCACCAGCCGCAGCCCGTCGATCGAGTCGGCCAGGCCGGGACCGGCGCACTCGGCCGGGTCCGCGCCGTACAGCGTGCGCCCGTACTCGTCGGGAGACGGGAATGCCGCCGCCGCACCGGTTCGCGCCCGTTCCCGGACGGCCTGCTCGGGGAACGTGTCGGCGCGCAACGTGTTCAGGGGGACACCAGTCCTGGCACCTTGGGGTAGGCGGTGGCCTGCCACACCGAGTCCAGTCCTGCGACGTACCGGGTGAACCGCTCCAGTCCGATGCCGAAGCCGGCGCTGCCCGAAATGCCCTCTCGCACCATGTTCAGGTACCAGGCGTACTTGGCCGGGTTCTCCCCCGTCTCGCGCATCCTGGCGATGATCGTGGCGTAGTCGTGCTCGCGCTCGCTGCCGCTGCACAGCTCGCCGTAGCCTTCCGGCGCGATCAGGTCGAAGTTGCGCAGGAAGCCGGGACGGTCGTGGCTCTCCCGGTCGTAGAAGCCCCTGGAACCCTTGGGGTAGTCGGTGACGAAGAACGGCCTGCTCGACTTGCGGGACACGATCGCCTCGCCGACCCAGTCGATCTCGGCGTCCTGGCTCTGGTCGTGGCCCAGGCCGCGGAGGTCCGCGACGACGTCGGCGTGCGCGCGACGCTCGAACGGCTGGGTTCGCAGGTCGGCGAACGCGCCGACGTCCCGGCCAAGGCTCTCCAGCTCATCGGGCAGTTCGGCGATCACCCGGCCGATTACATGGCCGACGAGGTCTTCCGCGACCTGCATGATGTCCTCGCGGGTCGCGCCCGCCATCTCCACGTCGATCTGGTGGAACTCGGCGAGGTGCCGGTCGGTGGACGCGGTCTCCAGCGGTTCCAGGCGCACGTTCGGCGCGATGCAGAAGATCCGGTCGAACGTGGTCAGCGACGCCTGCTTGTAGAGGATCGCGCTGGTCATCAGCTTGTACCGGTGGCCGTAGTAGTCCACGTCCACCTGCTTGGCGCCCCGGGCACCGGGATCGGTGACCGGACCGATGATCGGCAGCAGGATCTCCGTGTAGCCCTCGCCGGTCAGGAACTCGCGGGTCGCGTTCAGCATCCGGTGCTGGATCCGGAGCACCGACCTGGTCACCGGCGACGCCAGGTGGTCCCGAGGACTACCGGGCAGTGGACGGGCCGCCGCGGGCCCGGGGTCGACCTGTGTCATCGTCATCGGAACTCCAATCGGTGGATACCCCTTGCCTTCAGGCCGGGAGGACCGATCCGTAGTGATGGGTGGCTAGAACCAAAATCTTCACTCGAACGTGTGTTCGATTCATGGTGGTGGAGGCAGTAGGCTGTGGATCATGTCGCAGACGATGGTGAAGCGGGCATTCCGGTACCGCTTCTATCCCACCGCAGCTCAAGCTGCCGAGCTGTCGCGGACCTTCGGCTGCGTGCGACTGGTGTACAACAAGGCGCTGGAAGCCCGGACCACGGCATGGAACCAGGAACAGCGCCGCGTCGGCTATGCCGAGTCCTCGGCGTTGCTGACCGGATGGAAACGCACCGAGGACCTGGCGTTCTTGAACGAGGTGTCCAGCGTGCCGCTGCAACAGGGCCTGCGGCACCTCCAGACGGCATTCGCCGGTTTCTTTGCTAAACGCACCCAGTATCCCCGCTTCAAGTCCCGCAAGAATTCCCGAGCGTCGGCGGAGTACACCCGCTCCGGGTTCGGCTACCGCGACGGACGACTGACCCTGGCGAAGATGACCGAGCCGTTGGATATTCGGTGGTCGCGTCCGCTGCCCAAGTGCGCACAACCCTCCACGGTGACCGTGTCGCGGGATTCGGCCGGCCGCTGGCACTGCTCGCTCCTGGTCGAGACCACCGTGGAACACCTGCCACCGACCAGGGCGGAGGTGGGTATCGACGCCGGGATCACGAGCCTGCTGACCATGGATCATCCGATCCCGGGCTTGACCGACGACCACGGCAAGATCGATAACCCCCGACACGAGCGCCGTGACCGTGTCGCCCTGGCCAAGGCACAACGTATCTTGGCCCGTAAACAGAAAGGGTCCAACAATCGGGCCAAGGCCCGCATCATGGTCGCGCGCATCCACGCCCGGATCGCCGACCGCCGCCGTGATGTGTTGCACCAGGTGTCGACTCGACTCGCTCGCGAGAACCAAACGATCGTGATCGAGGACCTCGCCGTGGCAAACATGCTCCGCAACCACAACCTGGCCCGCGCGATCAGTGACGCGTCGTGGTCGGCGTTCCGATCGATGCTGGAATACAAGGCACACTGGCATGGCCGTAGGGTGGTCGTGGTGGATAGGTGGTTGCCCAGCAGCAAGACCTGCTCGGACTGTGGGCAGGTGAAGGATTCGATGCCGTTGCGGCAGCGGGTGTTCCGGTGTGACCGATGCCCGCTGGTGCTGGACCGGGACATCAACGCAGCACGTAATATTCTGGCCGCCGGGCGGGCGGTTACGGCCTGTGGAGCCGGAGTGAGACCGACCCGACACTAGTCGGTGACGCATCTGGCGCAACCTCCCTTCGGGACGAAGAAGCAGGAACTGTCCGGCGCGAGCCAGACGGGAATCCCCGTCGTTCACGACGGGGAGGTACGTCAAGTCGCTTCCTTAAGTTCTGGCACGCCGTCGGTTCGGGCTCCGAACAGGTACTCGGCGATGCTGGCGTCGTCGAATTTCCGCTCGACGTAGGACAGGGAGGCGAGCAGTTCGGTCGAGGTCAGCTCGACCGCCGTGCGCGGACCGACCACGTCCCGGATCGGCATGGAGCCGATGTCCGACCAGTTCAGCCGTCCCGACCCGTCGATCCGGGCGCGGGTGCGGCCCGCGTTGTCGGGGTGCAGGCAGTACGGGACGTCCAGGTAGCCCAGCCGGAACGCGTCCGCGAGCGCCCGCCCGATGTCCGGCCGGAGGTCGAGCACGGCCGATACCAGCGCCCGCGCCTCGGCGTAGATGCCGGTGTCGGACACGGGGTCGGCCATCGGCTGCCGCCGCTCGTCGGCCGCTGCCGCGGCAGCTGTTTCCAGGGCGTTCACGTTGTCGGCGATGGTCGGGATCCGGTGCGCCTCCGCGGTGGTCTTCACGATCAGCCTGGGCGCCCCGGTCCGGACGGCCAAGCGGGCGGCCTCCGCCAGCAGGGCGCTGGCACCACCGGTGGTCCTCGGGTACACCCCCATGTAGGCGTAGATCACGACGTGCCAGTCCATGTCCGGCAGCAGTTCGGCGGCCAGCCTGCGCAGCGCCAGCACGGCCTCCCGGTCCTGGTCCGGGCTGGTCTGCTGGGCGTAGCTCAACGAGACGCTGCGCACCCCGTGCTGCCGGAAGAACAGGCACTCCAGCACGCTCATCGCGATCAGCAGGCTCGGTGGGCACAGCTGGCCGAGCATGCAGCCGCCGAAGCTCTCCAGGTGCGGCTCGACGCCGTTGCCCCGCACGTCCGCGAGGATCTGGCAGCACCGGGTCCAGTTCCGGATCGACTCGGCCAGCGGCGCCCTGCTGTAGGGCAGGCAGTACGAGACCGGACCGCCCTCGGTGGCGTGCAGGCCGGCCGCCAGCGACGCCCGGACGATGTTCTCCGGGCACGGAGAGCCGTGGCGGACCTGGACCGGGAAACCCAGGTCCGCCACTCCGTCCACCACCGCGCGAGTGGTGGCGGCATCGTGCGCGACGATCGGGTAGCCGTTCAGCTCCGCCCGGGAGTCCAGCGCCGCTCGTGCCTTGGCGTCGTGGCCCATCCGGGTGTAGCTGTCCAGCGTGATGGTGCCCACCGTCGTCGCGGCTGCCCGCTTGGTCGCGATCAGACCACTGCGCATCGTGGTCGGGTTGCTCATACCCATGCGTGGCTGGACGACCAGCTCGCCGGCCCGGTGCGCCGCGGCCACGAACCCGCCGAACGAACGCGACAGGCCGCTGCCACTCATGCGGTCACACCCACGGCCAATGCCTCCACAAAGGACCGGAAGGCGGGCATCCGAGGACCGTCGTCGAAGACCGCCGTGTAACCGGCGGCGATCAGCCGGTCGTGGCTGCGCTGCCCGTCCGGGCCGGAGATGCCCAGCATGCCGCCGATGACGACCGGCGTGGTCGCCAGTTCGGGGCACGCCCGGATGCGGGCGATCAGCCGCATGCCGTCGATGAAGCCGTGCCCGTTCACCGTGCTCAGCACGATGAGGTCCGGGCGGCCGGTCAGGCACTCCTGAACCAGCAGCTCGTCGGGCACGCAGGCACCCAGGTTGCGCACCTGGTGGCCGAGTTCCTCGATGGCCAGCCGCAGATAGACCAGATTCCAGGTGTGCGAGTCCGACGAGACACCGCTCACCACCACCGACAGCTGGTGCGCCGACGCCGTCATCGCACTGCCAGGACGCCGTCGTCGTCCGCCCGGTTGTACGGCATGACGTCGGTGCCCTTGGCGTAGTCGGTGTCGACGATGCGACCGTCACCTGGGCGGTGCACCCGGCTGCGGGAGATGTCCCTGGTGATGAACGTGCGCAGCAGCCAGCGGTCCGTGCCGTCGCCGTGGCGGCGGAACGAGGTCCTGCCGTGGAACGAGTCGTGGTTGTCCACGAGCAGCAGGTCACCTGCTTCCAGGCGGATCTCGATGATGGAGTCGGACGCCACCGCGTACAGCTCGTCCAGCGCCGTCTGGGCCGCCGGGTCGAGTCCCTTCGTCTCGGCGAAGTCGCAGCGGATGCGCGGCCGCAGCGGGTCGCCGTCCAGGACCCGGATCGGGCCGATCAGGATCGGGTGGTCGATGCCGGCGCCACGCAGGAACGAGCCGTCCACGGTGGTCGAGAAGCGCGGCTCGTGCAGGATCTTGATGGTCGACGCGGACAGCCGGGGCAGCACCATCGCGGTGGACGCGAGCACCGTGCCCGCGACGGCCTCCGGGTCCGGCCGCAGGCACAGCAGCCCGATCACGTCGGCCCGCGAGTCGGTGAACACCGTCTCGCAGTGCAGTTCCAGCAGCGTGCCGCTGGAGATGGACTGCTGGGTGTCCTCGAAACCGGCCACCGGCATGATGTCCTGGATGATCTGGCCGGCCAGTTCCGGCCGGAAGCCGAACTGGTCACCGACCAGCGCTGCCGCCAGGCTGAACACGTGGGCGGCCGGCAGGTGGATGCCCATGCCGTAGTCCGCGTGGTCGGGCGTCGGCGGTACCGGGTCGACCGGCAGGTTGCGGATCAGCATGCCGCCCGCCGCGTCGCCGTTGCGACGGAAGTTCAGCGCGGCACGCCGGATCCGCTCGGGCAGCTGTGCGCTGTACACCTGTGCCGCGACGACGTACTCCTCCGTCTCGGTCACCGGGTCGAATTTTGTCAACTCCTTCGCCAGCACGCGGAAAGCGTCCTGTTCATCGGAGGTAAGGCGGATCTGCGACGGGCTGATGTCACTCATTCATTGCTCCAACTGATCGGTGGGTCCCCGCCCACGGAACTCTCTGTCAGAGAAGAGGAACCCGGAAACGCGGATGAATACGTCTGCGGTGAGACACCGGCCACGCGGCACATATGGGCGGTTCAGTCTTCGACGAAGTACCAGTTCTCCGGGGTGAGGATCCCGTAGGGATTGACCGGCTCGACGCCGTGCAGCTTGTCCGCGACGGCGAACACCCGCAGCGGGAAGCCCGGCATCCAGACCACCGGCACCTGGTCTGCCAGGTAGTCCTGGTACTCGTAGAACGCCTCGATGTCGTCGCTGACCACGGTCCGGTCGATCAGCTCGTCGGCCCGCTGGTCGCTGTACTGGCCGAAGTTGCTGCCGGCACCGGTCTTGAACAGGGTCTCGCCGGTCGGATGCCCGTAGAACACCCAGCCCCCGTTCCAGCACTGGAGTTCCCACAGGTGCGGATTGTCCGGTGTGGACTCACCGTGGTCCTCGGCGACCATGGCCGAGCCGAACAGCTCGTGCGGGCGTATCTCGATACCCGCCTTGGCCGCGTCCGCCACCAGCTGCCGCACCGTCTGGGTCAGGGACACGCGTCCGGCGATGTACCGCAGGGTGAACGAGAGCGTCGTACCGGCTTCGATGCCCTCGCCGGCACGGCCGGGACCGGCACCGCCGCGTACGCACACCGCGGGCGTCGTGCTGGTGTCCCAGCCGTTGTCCGCCAACAGCGTGCGGGCACGGTCCACGTCCAGCCCCATCGGGTCCGCGCGGCGGGCCGGCGAGAGGTGCTTGCCGTCGGGCACCAGCGGGACCGGCCCGGTGGTCCGGTAGCCGTAGCCGTTGAAGATGTCCCGGATCGCGGTCTGCTGGTCGACGGTGCTCTGCAACGCCTGCCGGAAGTACGTCTGGTTGATGATCCGGCCGGCCGTCGTCGGGTTGTCGAAGTTGAGCGGCATGTAGTTGAGCAGGTAGATGTTCTGCGGCACCAGCCGGTACTTCCCGGCCAGCGGGTTGTCCCCGGCCGAGTGGGCGGGCACGCCGTCGCCGCCGTCCTCGGTGCCGATCGCGTAGGGCAGGTAGCCGACCTGCAGCGAGCCCGGACCGTCCGGACCGGACTGCAGCAGCCCGTACTCCTGCTCGTCCGATTCCATCGGCACCAACCGGAACTCGTCCAGATGGGGCTTGTTGGGGCCGGAGTAGCGCTCGTTCGGCACGAAGGTCACGGTGCCGTCCAGCGCGAACGTCTTCAGCCGCCACGGTCCGCTCACCACGCTCCAGACCGGACTGGCCGGCCACCGCGTCCGCAGCTCGTTGTCCTCGACGGTCCACTGGCCGTTCTGCGCCACCAGGTACTCGTAGACGGCCGGGATGTCGGCGATGTCGGCCGACGCGTTGGCGGGCGCGTCCGCGGTGCGGTCCCACGCCTTGGGCATCGGGGTGATGTAGGTGAGCTGGTTCATCAGCACCCACGTCTTCGAATACACCTTGTCGAAGGTGAGGCTGACCTTGTCCGGCGCGATCTTCCGGTAGGACACCAGGTTGTCCGGCAGGTAGCCGGGCGAGTACCCGCCGTACCGGACCGCCTTCACCTTCATCATGTTCAGCCAGAACATGACGTTGTCCGCGCAGATCGTCTCGCCGTTGGACCACTGCCACGGCTTGATGGTCACCACGACCGTGCGGCCGTCCTCGCTCCACTCCGGCGGGTCGGCCAGGCTCAGGTCGAAGTCGACGCCCGGCTGCCCGTCCCGGCCCAGCCAGTACAGCGGGCGGAACATCAACGTCTGGAACTCGATCAGGTTCCGCACCCCGATCCGCTCCGGTGGGGTGAACGCGAAGATGGTGGCCGGCGGGAAGCCGGGGTT
>WNGR01007107.1_pt2 | contig 11896 bp, 12 predicted proteins | sample 5407581 | NCBI WGS metagenome assembly WNGR01 (sample SAMN13153383, study PRJNA577476) | soil metagenome | isolation source: 80 cm soil or saprolite under Garry oak tree replicate 2 | place: USA:California | collected 2016-06-15
TGTCGCGTTCCTCCCCAGCGGCTTCGCGTTCGCGCCGAAAGGGGATAATCTTCCCCCCACTCTGTGGACGATACACCTCGGTACAGTTGGCAAGAGCCAGCCGAATGGTCCCTTGCCCATACGATTCTCCACTACGCGCTGGGCGATCCCACTTCTCGCGGCGGTAGAGCTCGGAGCGTTGAAACAAGCGGTCCATCCTGGAGGCATCTTTGCCCGTCCAGAACGCCAGCAGGTTGCACAACGCCAGTTCGGCTTCCGATTGCGAGGCATACCCAGACGCATCGCCTTGCCACAAGGCCCGGAAGGTCGCGCCGTTTTTGGCGTGCATGGCCCTCTCCAGTAAGGCATCGTCGCTGGTAGAGACATCCTCAGCGGGTGTCACTGGAGGCTGTCGTGAGGGTTTGGGGGCGGAAAGCTCCGCATACAGGGACACCAGCGTAGGACAGTCCTCAATGGTGGGTGGCGTCCCATCGACATGGTTGCCAGTGATGGTGAAGTAGCGCCGCTCACTGTACATCTCAATGGCGGCTTGCGGGTGTGGCGCACCTGGCACGCGCCGCCGTATGCCGCTGGGAACGGTCCCCCGCAGCAGGATATGAATCCCCGTCTTGCTGGGAGAATATTCCGCGTAGCTGTTGAGTTGGGTAAGATAGCGTTGCGCCCAGGGGTCAATGCTGCTATCCTCGTTGACGCAGTGATCGAGGTCCACGCCCGTGTAGTCCTGATGGAACACATAGCCGATGCCATCATAGCGATGAGTCCGTTGTGCCTGCACTGCCTGGGCATACGTGGCCCACGTCTGCAGGTTGTCAGAGTGGGCCTTGTCCCCAGTCGTGGCGCAATAGGGAACTTTGGTGAGTTTGCCCCCGCGCTGTTCTTTGCGCCAGCACACCCACTGGGGCCACGCTTGCAATTCTTGCAACGCGGGGAGCTCTCGTGTGTACGAAACATCGTCAGACTGTGGGATCATGGCTACATATCCTGCCTTTCCATACGAGAGGTCAATGGAAGTGCTTACCTGAACGAGCCGTCGATATACAAGAACAGGTGAGCACTTGTGTTGTCGGGCGTTATGAGACCGCTTGCTGCTCATGCTGTTTGAGCCACACCTGAAGCGATTGCTCAGAGAAGCGCAGCGCCGCGCGGCTGCCCCCGCCCAGTTTGATAAAGGGTAAGCCCTGCTTGCGCATCAGGTAATGCAGCCCTGTCCGGCTGATGCCGAGCAGGGTCATGACCTGCTGGTCCTTGAGTAAGTGTGTCTCTGCGGGTTCTGTCTTGGCCTGCGCACGCTTGGCGCGGGTTGCTGTTCGTGGCATGGACGGATTTCCTTTCACAAGTCGAGATGAGAGAGTACAGCCGCTGAGCGGCTTTGACTGGTATTTTCGTGACAGTGCGCCTGGTTTATGCTGTGAAAAAGGGTAGATGTATTGCATATACCCTTGAGTGTATGGTGTCGGGGATTCCGACATTCTCATGAGAACGATTGCTTGAGTCTGGCTTTCATGCCCAGGTGTAGGCTGACGGTTCTTCCCCGGTCATCGACAAAGTACCAATGTCCCTCAAGATCAGCTTCCATCCGGATGGAAGCCCATCGGTACCCTGTCCAGACCTCAAACGTGTCTCCAGCATGGAAGGAGCAATCAACCTGGTTGCTACGTCCGATGAGCCTGTAGCGCCCAGAGCCATAGTCGAGTATGCCTTCGTTCATGGAGTAGCCTCTTCCAGCACTGCTTCATCCTCTTGCGCAGCACTGGCGGTCTGTTTGGGAAGCGTCCACCAGCCTTTGTGGTCCTGAGTCATGCCCAGGGCCATGAGCTCTTGCAGGGTCATGCACCGACGGGTCTGCCGGGTATATCCAATCACCTGGCGAGACTTGCCGGTCCGACTGAGCTTGTAGATCGCCTCTCCAAAGGAGCCGGTCCGGTGAGTGTCAAACGATTTCAGGGTGCCGAAGGTGAGTCCACACGCTCGGCAGAGATTCTTTCCCATAAGGGTTTCCTCTCAAATGGTCAACAGACCCCTCTATTTTTCGCTGAGAGGGGTTCAATGATCGTGGATAGGGAAAACTACCTCCCCCTTGTTTTTTCGCAAAGGAGAGACTGTTGTTCAGCATTGGGCAGATGAAACGAAAGGGGTGTCCCACACGTTTTTGCCAAGTTCTGACTCGAGGCATTTCACCACCTCTTCCCAAAAGATGGACATGTTAAAAGTCAACAGACTCATTCGTTTCAAAGATAGAACTGGTCGTGTGCCTGCACAAAGGCACCCATTTGGGAGAGCGAGGGGATCACTGGAGAAGTGAGAAAGGAAAACCGATCCCATGGACGGAAACTATTTTGAGCAAATTGCACAAGAGATCTTCAAACACAAGCGACTCATGGATCAACTGGAAGCAGAGAATCGCGAACTGCATCAGCAACTTGCTGACCTGCGTGCAGGACGAGGAATCTTTGTGGAGATTGCGGGAAGCCGTTTCGCATTAAGAGACAGCGCATCTCCTCGTGAGCACCTGGCCAGGACCAGGTGACACCCGCCTGTTTTCTGTTTGCAAAAAGCTGTGGGGCACCCGTTTTTCCTGTCACGAAAGTTCGTTTCTTACCTGGTGAGATGTTCACTGAGCAGGAGCCGGCAGTGGGCTATTTCGCTGAAACCGGAACTGGCGCATCTTGCGTCCGCTCTGGATGATCCAGGCCTGCATGGTCGTCGGATCGTCAAGAATGCGCTGCCACTCGTCCAGTGGCACACGCTCGCGCCACATCAGCGGCGTGGTATACGAGGGCGGTTGGTGTCCGGCTCCGCGGTACACATGGATGCGGTATCCGCGAAGGCGTGTGCCTTTCTTGAGAGGCGAACTCATGCCGACACCTCCACTGTGTTGCTGCGCAGCTCCCGCAGGTATGCACAGGCCAGGCGCTTCGTTCTTCCCGAGGCCTTGGCCAGCCGTTCCGCCGTGATCTTCTCTCCCCGTTCGCGTAAGGCGGTATATGCCTGGTCAAAGCGCACGCGATCCAGAGCGTTCCACTGCACCGGAGCCGGTTCACGGCGCGGCTGATTGGCACGCTGGGCGGCCAGCGCATCGACGGCGGCTTTGGGATAGCGCCGAAAGGCACGCCGCTCGATGCCATGCGTGCGCAAGAGCAGGTAGGCGTTCCACTCGGTGACGCCGAGCACCTCGCAGACTTGGGCGAGGGTGTACACCGCGCGGTCAACCATCTGGGTGGGCGAGACTAACAGCTGGCGCAAGGTCGCCAGGGCTTGATCGCGCGTGCCGCTCACACTCCCCTCGCAGAGCGGCGTCCCGCACAGTTGCTTGATCTGACCAATCCGTTCAGGCGCATGCTCATGCAGTCCATAGACCCGCCGGATGACTTCTTGCTGTTTGGGCGTCAGCATGCTGATGGCCTGGTCGAGCTCCTCGCTGGTAATGGCAGGAGCGGGGGAGGGGGACGCTTCTTCCCCGTCCAGGCGCAAGGCGGGAGCCGGGAGGAGATCGGCCAGGGTTAGCGCCATGTCCTGGCCCAGGGGTCGATCCAGGCTCACCAGCATCGCATCGGCATGGCGCGTACAGAAGTGGAACATGCCATAGCGCGCCCACTTCGCCAGAAACGCGCAGGGGTTGCGTTTGGCGAGCGCCTGCGGCAATTTATCGACCAGAACCAGATTGCCGATGCCGATCAGTTCGGCGTAGTCGATGTGTGGGGAGGCCCAGCCAAAGGCGTTGCGGTAGCGGCGTGCCCACAACTCGACGTAGTGTTGCACGTCCCCGATGAGGGCCTCACCTGCCTGTTGGTCTCCGGCGCGTGCGCGTGATGCGAGTTCAGCGATCTGCTCATCGCTCAGTTCTGGCAGGTGTGTCAGCTCGGCGCGGTAGAGCTGTTCACTGCTCAACAGCTGGGCTGGCGGCTCTTTGCGCGCAAGCGGAGCGGGTTCTGCAAGAGCAGCAGCAAGCCAGCCCTCCACTTCGCTGGACAGGTCAAGCGGTCCGGTATCAGCGAGTGTCTCCAACACGGGGTCGTTGGCAAGATGCTCAAACCGGTCAAACGTCTCAAGTGCAAGGGGGTCTTTAGGTAGCATGGTTGGTGAAAGTAGCATGGGTGTAGCTCCTTGTGCTTGACGCCGAGCCTCCCACGTCTGATACTGGAGGGGAGTACTCGGCAGAACCTGTAGAGGTGGGCCAATCCTCCTTGAGAGGATTGGCATGAGGGGTACTCAATGGGCCTGATGTGCTACTAACACATCGGGCTTTTTTGTGTCCTTACAGTGGTGTTTCGCTGCAGGTGTGGGATCAACAAAGAGAAACAGAAAGGGCAGTGGGTGGAATGATTTCCCTAAATCCAGCGGGCATGACGAGCCACGCCTGGCCGGTCTGGGAGGAAACGATCACGTCTCCAACCGAAGTTTTAGGTCTTGTCAGTCTCTGTAGGATAGAAGGGGCATTGAAGAGGGATCAGTCTACAGCAAACTCTGTTGTAGATCTATCGTACCCTCATTGTACCTGATGAAAAGACAACAGAAAAGTTATTGGTACTTTCATCTCTCTTTCCGCAATGATGTACCCGCTCTTTGGCTTGATTCAACCATTGACAATACCCGGGACAGAAGAAGAGAGCATCGCGCTTTTTCATTGATCACTTGTTGAAGAAGCGCTGTGTCAGCGTAGCAATGAACGTCACTTCGATAATGAGCCCCACAAACGCCTCGAAGGCAGAGGCAATAGAGAGTGGATCACCTGGCGAGAAGGTACTCGGCGAGAAGCCGCGCCCGTGAAAAGCTGTCATGCTTACGACTCCTGCTTCATACCAGGCCAAGTGACCATCAAGTCTCAAGTAGAGTGCAGTGAATCCCACAATTACCAGCAGATATGCCAGCAAGCTCCGTCCCGGCTTGTAGCCATAACCAGCTAGGAGAAAGAGGAACCAGGAAAAGAGCCAAGAACTCAACGCTTGTACGCGGTGTCTGAGCCGGATACCCGATTGAACCATCTGGAGCCGAAAAACGGTTTTTTGGAGCACCTGTGCACGGTAGGCAAAACGTGCCGCATCTTCATTGAGCCCTTGTGTTTGAAGCGCGGTGGCTAATTGACGATTAGCACGAACAGCATCCTCACATTCCTGTAGTCTTGCCGATTTATCTTTTAGCTTTTCATCAGTTGTATCACGCTTTTGACGTGCTTCGTACTCATCACCCAGCATTTTTACCTGAGACCACCTGACAACAGGAAGGTTTGTATTGCCCCAACTTACGTCAGCCAGGCAAGGTCCTATTTGGTTTTCATCAGCCAGGATAGCTTCTTTGAGATCAATCCCTTCTAAATGTGCCCTACGCAGATTGGCACCGTCCAAATGTGCCCTACGCAAGTTGGCACCTTCCAAATGCGCTTCACCAAGGTTCGCATCCTCTAAGTGGGCTTTAGTAAGGTCGGCTCCCTCCAGATGAGCCGCATGGAAATTGGCCTTCTGTAGATACGTCAATGTCAGATCAGCTTCTTGTAGATGAGCCCATGTGAAGTCTACCTTCTCTAAGTGTGCCTCAGTTAGGTTAGCTTGTTCCAGATGTGCTGCAGCCAGGTTCGCACCTTCTAGGCGGGCACGGTTTAGCTTCGCTTCTGTTAAATATGCACCAGAGATCTGTGATTCCTCCAGGTGGGCGTCCACAAGGTCAGCACCTTCTAAATGGGCTTCAACAAGAATAGCTCTCTTCAGGCGCGCTTTATGAAGGTTTGCTCCACCTAGATGCGCCCCCGCAAGATCGCTTCCATCCAGGTGGGCCTCCCAGAGTTGGGCGTTATCCAGATGTGCTTCGTTGAGATTAGCGCTATCTAGGTGTATATGAGTAAGCAACGCACCTGTTAAATATGCATTACTCAGGTCAGCACCTTCTAAGTATGCGTAGCGTAGATCTGCACCTTCCAGATGTGCCTGATTGAGATGAGCCTGCTCTAAATGCGCTTCATTGAGGATCGCATCTTCTAGGTGTGCTCTGCTAAAATTGGCTTCCTTTCCATGCATCGCTGCCAGGGACCGTTGCTCTTCCATCTCCTCTTTTCTCAACTCGGGAAATTCCAGATCTGCTCCTTCCGAGTAGCGATCATCTCGTCCTGCGAGCATACGCGTTAGTGGTAGGTCCATCAGGTTTGCTTTAGATAGATCGGCACCGCGCAAATCCAATCTTCCGCTTTCGCGTTGAACCTCATCCTTTGTCGCCAACAACCACTCTATATCAGCTCGGCTCAACTTCACGCCCTTGAACGGATAGATCCCCTTCGCAACATCAGGGACAATGGCACGTCTTCGAGCAAATTCTGCTTGGCGCTTCGGATGAATTTCCGGCTCCGTTCGCCACAGCTGGCCTTGTGCCTCCCAATATGCGCGCCACTGCCCAGGGGTGTTCAGTAAAGGACGATGTGGAGGACGAGATCGTGGTGGAGACGGGATGCCAAGAGATACTCTGTGTAAAAGCTTCTGAATGATATCCATACAGGCTTGCCTCCCCTTCAGAAAGTGAGCAACGGCATTACAGTTGAAATTGTATCTTCTCGGGCTAATGTGTTCCAGCCTGGTTTTCTCGTTCAGCCCACGCGAATTGGAGTTTGGCTTGTTGTTCAGCCAGTTCTGCATAGGCATATTCGACCTGGAGCAACCGCTCCACGATTTCTGTTTTGGTCATTTGCAGATAGCGATATCTCACTCGGTCCACATCACGATGAGGGTCAATGCGTAGTGGCTGTGTGGACGCAACAATAGATTTGCCTTTCCGTCTCCGATTCTGAGCAGCCTTGTACGATGCACTGTGCTGGCGATAGTAGGCATGAGCCTCCGGGTTTTCCAGCACAGCCGATTTCTTGACACCCCGACCTTCTGGGTCCAGTGCTGTACTCGTACGACAGATCGCCTCGATAGTCACTGCCTGCCCTGCGCTCATGAGGTGATCGACGGCGGTCTTGACGAGTTTTACCGTCCGCTGGCGCTTCTCTTCGTAGTGTCTCTTCAACCAGAAGGGAGGCTGTTGCGGCTCACTCGGCTCGCGATTCGATGGTGAGTGTGGGATCGTACGCTTCATCTCGGCGGTACTCCTCAATTACATCCATTTCTTCTAACTCGGCGTTGCATCGCTGAATCAACGCCTCCATTTTGATCGACTCTGGCCCCAGCCCGCGTCGCTTGACCGGATCGAGCCGGATCAAGGCCCACCGCTTCTGCTCTACAATCTCATCTCGCCTTGCTGGATCAGGGACTTTGTACACACATCCTGTACAGACATAGGAGAAAGGGCAGAGCGCATGGCAAGTGCAGTCTCCACCAGGGACCCTCGCAAGCGTACCGACGCGCTGTTTCGCTTCTTCATACTGCCGCTGTAACTCCGCCGGAGCGCGAACAAACACGCTCTCAATATCTCCCAGGTGGGTAGCAAAGCGGTCGAGCAGAGTATCAGTTGTTTGTGCTACCTGTTGCCAGGTAGGTGCTGCGTAATACCCGGTGACTCGTACATTTTTCTGATGCAGGATCACAGCCACCAGATCGAGCGGCACTTGTTCTACCTGATGGAGGTGGGTCGCGAACACATGGCGCAACAGGTGAGCTTTGAGCACAACCGCTTTCCCATCTGCTGCCTGGAACACCATGCCATGACACAGGAAGCGCATACAGGCCGAAATGGCCTTGCGTGACAAGTGTTTCCTTTCGTACTGGAAGAGATAGGGACGAGGTTCTGGAAATTGATGCGCTCGATTGTTGTAGGGATTGTGAGGCATCTGTGGCAGGATCTCTCCCGGTTGCAATCTGTAATGCTCCTTGAGCAAGTCTGCAACTTTTTCAAAGTTCCGCACGGTTTCTGGCCCCACCATGTAGTCTGCTGGCTTGTCTGAGCCTTTGGGGACCAGTTTGACCAACAGCCGTTGGACGCCTTGCACCTGCATCGTGTAGAGGCAATCCGGGGTGAGGCTGATTTGGAGTAACTCCCCGACCCGCGCCCCGGTAGTGGTAAAGGAATCGAGCGCTGCCAGACCAAAGGTCGCAGCAGCAAAGAGCGGTTCTACCATCAGAAAGAGTGTCTTGCTTCGTCGTTGGGCTTCTCTCAGGAACGATGATGTTCCATCGTCGCGCGTCCCAGCCAGCAATCCGGGGTGATCTGGGCTGAAAGGTACCCGCTCCTCACTTTCATCCTTGCCAGCATACCCCCAGGAACGAAGATATGCCTGCTTGCGTTGACGTTCTTCTGGTGTTCCACTTTGAGTTTGTTGTCCCAGCACTTCATGGCGCAGCAGATCTCCAAACCAGAGGAGCACATCAGGATCGCGAGGGGCATCAGGCTCAGACAGACGTTCTGCCCCGATGAACTCGAGAAAAAAGTGGTTGCGTTCTGGGCTGTATTCGCCGATCCTGTCATGGGCCCTTTGAACGGTCCTTGTGCAGTACTGCTGAGCATGTGCGAGCGCAAAGCTGGGGCGATCCCACAAGAGAAAATGCAATCGTTGTTGGCGTCGCTGTTCCTCATAGGAGAACGCAAGGGGAAGTTCCATTTTCTCTGCGTGGACCAGGTTAACTACCTCACGATATTTCTGGCGTAAACGATACAGTTCATTCCAGCGTGCATGGGCTTCCCCTCGAATGCGGGCAAAGTGAGGAGTCACAGCATCCGACTCCGCTTTCCGCCGCGACGCTTGCGCTGCTTCTAGCTCTTGGCGCCGGTACAACTGCTCACGCATTCCTGGAGGCAGAGGAGGAAGAAACCACTGCCGATAAATCGCTTGTTCTTCTTCTGGTAAAGAACTGAGATACCGTTGGAATGTTCGTACCGCAGCGGTGTAGTCCCGGAGAAACTCATGCCGTGTTTCAAATGAATCCTCCAGGTTCGGATCCTTCATGTACCGAGGGATATACTCCGCTGGATCCCATGTTGAGAAGTCCTTCAGTTCATACACCTGATGGAGCAATCGCCAGCGGCCATGAAGCACAACGAGGCGAGAGGCCATTGTTCTCATATCCAGGCGAGCATAGCAGATGGAGACGCCAAGGAGAAGAGCCAGGTGGTTGACCCAGGCAGCATCAGCGACATACGTATTGAGGTAGTTCATGAGCTTTGGGTGTATCTGGCTCCAGTCCAGCCGCGGTGCCCTCAGAATCATTGGATCAACAATTTCCTGAAACTCTTGCCGGATGAGGGGAGCTTGCTGGTCTAACTGTTCGTAGCGCAGTCGTATTTTACTCATGGTTTGTTCCTCCAAGCGCGAGGAGTGTTCCCCAGTCGTCGTTGGCTAGCGGGTGGTCTTTCTCATATGCGTCTGCAGCCGTGGGCTGAGATGGCGCTTCCTGGGGGAGATGAGGTGGTCGGTGTGCAGTGTCTCCTGCTGCCTGGTTCTGGTAGCAGAGGTCATTTTCATACCACCTGGCATGCAATTGATCCTGGATGGCAAAATGGCGCAGTTCATCAAAGTAATGTTCGTAGGCGCCGAGTGTCTCAGTGCTGCGCCAAGCCATGTAGCGCACCAAGTCCTCTTTGCCACGCTCGATCTCTCCCGGCGTCTTAGCCGTCTCACAAATCAAACGGATTTGCTGCGTGACATACCAGTGGCGGAGCGCATGGATGTTGAGATCGATTTCCAGCACCGCACAGAGCTTGTACCAGTGCTTCTTGAAGCTGTCGTAATCGTAAGGATTGCCTCTGCTCGACAAAAAGAGCGCACTGGCATCATCAAGGGCATCGAGGCGCCGGTGCGATGGATCAAGTTTGCTCCGTTCTGTGTTCACGTAGGTATGGAGCATGCGGGCAGTGGTCGAGGAAAAGCGGATAATTTTGACCCGGCGACCGTGACTTCCTTTGCTGAATGTCCACGCCTCCTGATTAGCTCCACGTGTGCGCCAGTCTCCGATGGTCAAACACAGCATTTCCCGAATGCGCGCTCCCGATTCGTAGGCCATCTGCACCACGATCTGGTCGCGTAAAGAAAAACCGGCTCTTGTGAAACCATTGCGTAGCTGCCCATGCAATGTTGGGTCGTCAATGGGATGCGGTTGCCATTTGTCATCGACCAGTTTGAAGTAATTGTCAGAGGAAGAGCGCTCTCTGGGCTCTTCCACGCCACTGAGCGCTGGCATCCTGGGACGCTGCCCTGCCTGCCGTCGTTCTTCGGCTTCGACTTCCTGCCTGAGCTGTACAACTGGATCAGTTAAGGGGTGCGGATGGGGATACCACCCTAATCGTCGGGCCACATGGTAAAACTGCTTGAGTGCTGAGAGGAACACGCGCACTGTACTAGGGCTTTTGACGGTGAGCCAAACCAGTTGGTAGGTCTCTTTAGGTTGAGCTTTACAGTGGAGATGTTCAACGAGGTAGTCCCGAACAGACTCACGTACAGCTTCAGGTTGGCTGTCCCACCGGTCCTGTCGGTGTAGACGCCAGTGGTCGGTAGCGAGATAACTGAAATATGGGAGGAGGGAATTGAGATAGGTTCTGGCTGTTCCATCGGCAAGGCCCTGAGAGACTTCGTGGTAAAACACGGTAAGCGCCTGGTGTGGCTTTCCGTCAACATCCACTACGATAGCCGCGTAGCGACTGGTTACCTTCTCTGGTCGCCTGACGATGCGGAATTGCTTCTTCGCTTTCATATGTCACATACTCCTCTGTTGATTTAACGGAGTATGCCATATCTGAATCACTCTCTAGAGGCATTCGTACTACATTCCCTGCCAGTCCTGATTACATACTGTTGGAGGGCGAAGCGCTGCTCCGGCAAGAGGATGCGTGGTGGGCGCGCTGCCATACGAGGGATCGCAATGTCCTTGACCGGGTTGGCGAGCAACTCGCCTTGCTCGATCAACCAGGTCACAAAGCCAGAGAGCGCTACCTTCATGCGCGCCAGCGAGGTCGGCGCGTAACGCGGAGGGCGCATAGCATCGGGCAGCGTTGGGGACTCCCCCGCGCGTCCCACTCTGCTCAACGGTCCCTTCTCGCCTTTCTTGATATCAAAGTACGTCTTCACGGCGTTGCGAGTCATAGCCATGGGTCGAAACTGGCCGTCACTGCCGGGTTGGCGCACCAGCCAGCTTGAAAAATCCACCAGGACCCGCCCGTAGGCGTCCTGGGTCCTGTCATCCTTTCCTGCCAGCACCTCAGCCAGGTAGCGTTCGACCCAGTCGGTGCCGTCGCGACTAGGCAGATAGCGGAGAGTGGATGTTTGCTGCTTCATCGGTCGGTTACCCTCCATCCCTGTCAGATGTTTCTCTGGTGAGTTTTCGCGCTTCATTGTCGCACTGGAACGACCATATCCGTGCTCGCTTCGCCGGTACTTGCTGGTCATTGCAGTAATTTCTCACCACAGATTGCCTATTCTGCGGTGAGTTTTCTGAGTAGAGTATACAACGAGAACGAATGTTTGTCCAGTCATCGGGAGAAGCTGTTGTCTGGAAAAACATATAGAGAGCTTTGATGAAGGTATCGACCAAAATCAGCACATCACTTGTTGAAATGACGCCCCACCGCTATAATAATGACCTTACGGGGAATTGGTGACTGAAGAAGGTAACAGTAGAGTGAACAGTGAAGAATTGCCTATCGATGTGTGTGTCGTATGCGCGTTGGCAGAGGAAGCACAAGCATTTCTCGAAGTCGTCTCGGAACAGCAACAAACCTCGTTTACAAAGCGGCTCAGCCTGCAGTATCGGTATGACTATCGCTTGGCAACTCTCCAAAACAATAACGGGGAAACGCTCACACTGCACGTCTCCTGGCTGCCACGCTATGGGCCGCAGGAGATGGTACTGCATCTCTCACGCGTTCTAGAGGAGTACCAGCCGCGCATCGCTATCATGACCGGTATCTGTGCTGGTGATGCGCAGCGCGTGCGGCTGGGCGACCTGGTGGTAGCTGAGCGCACCTTCACCTATGACAACGGGAAATT
>WNGR01008087.1_pt1 | contig 11896 bp, 13 predicted proteins | sample 5407581 | NCBI WGS metagenome assembly WNGR01 (sample SAMN13153383, study PRJNA577476) | soil metagenome | isolation source: 80 cm soil or saprolite under Garry oak tree replicate 2 | place: USA:California | collected 2016-06-15
GCGGCGAGGACCTGCTCGTAGTCCTCCGGCCGGCCCGGCGCCGGGATGAACACCCGTACCATCAGCTGTCCCTGGCCGATCGCCGGGTCATCGCCGTGCTGCAGCAGCACGCCCCGCTGCACGGCACCTCCGGCGAAGCGCTCCTTCAGCTCGTGGTTGAGGACCCGTTCGATCTGATCTATTTCCGCCCGTTCCACGGTGCCTCCCATCCGTGTCTCAACGTCCCCCCGCCCCGCGCCGGTTCCGGCGCACGGCCCGCCGGCGGGGGCGGGCTCGAAGGTGGCGATGTAGCTAGAGGAGGCCCGGTCCCGGACCGGGTACCCGTCGTCGTCTAAGCCAGCAACCAGCTGCAACTCAGGACTCCTACAGATGTGTCGCACACCCACCTTGAGGTGGCGCGGAACGACAATCTCGCGCGGTGCTGACTGCGAGGCCCGAGAGAACGGCGAGCGATAATTCCGCGGGCGTGAAAGCTGGTCAGCGCTGCTGCTCGCGCACCTGGCGCTTGATCCGGGCCAGCATCGCCGCCAGGCCGCGCAGCCGCAGCGGGCTTACCAGGTCGTTCAGGCCGAGCTGGCCGGAGAACTCGCCTGGCGTCTGCAGGACCTCGTCCGCGCCGAGCCCGTCCAGCCCGGCATACAGGATGCCGGCGAAGCCGCGGGTGGTCGGCGCCTCCGGCGGCGCGTCAAAGAAGAGGTGCACGGTGCCGTCGTCGGCCACCTCGACGGCCAGGAACAGCGGCGACTGGCACTCCGGCACCTGCTCGAGCAAGTCCGGGTGCTCCGCGTACCGGGCGGGCAGGGGCGGCAGTTCCTGCGAGAACTCCAGCAGCAGCTGCAGCCGCTGCCGGTCCGGCACGGCGCCGAAGTCCTCGGCGATCTCCTGCAGCCGGGGATTGACTCGGTCCAGGACCCGTCGTAGTTGCGCACGTGCGGATAGCCCAGCAGGTGGTGCAGCACGAACCAGGTGTGGCTGGACCGCTCACCGATCCGGCAGTAGACCACGATGTTGTCGTCCGGGCCGAGGCCCTTCTCGCCGGCGTAGATCGCCTCGAGTTCCTTGCGGGCGCGGAATGTGGCATCCTCGGCGGCCGCGCGTGCCCAGGGGACGTTCTTGGCGCCCGGGATGTGCCCGCCGCGGACGGCGCCTTCCTGCGGGTAGTCGGGCATGTGCAGGAGTTCCCCGGTGTACTCGCCGGGGGAGCGCACGTCGATCATGGGCTGGCCGAGGTGGGCCGAGACCTGTGCCCGGAACGCCCGGATCCTCGTGTCGTCGCGCTCGATGACCGGGTAGTCCGCCCGGGGCCGCTGCGGCACGTCGGTGGTCAGCGGGCGGCCCTCGGCGATCCACTTCGCCCGCCCGCCGTCCAGGAGGCGGAGGTCAGGGTGCCCGAACAGCGAGCAGACCCACAGGGCGTACGCCGCCCACCAGTTGTTCCTGTCGCCGTAGAGCACCAGTGTCGTGTCGCGCGTAATGCCCCGTTCCGACATCAGCCGCGCGAATCCCGCGCCGTCGACGTAGTCGCGGGTGAGCGGGTCGTTCAGTTCGGTGTGCCAGTCGAGCTTGACCGCACCGGGGATATGGCCGGTCTCGTAGAGGAGCACGTCCTCGTCGGACTCGGCGACGACCAGGCCAGGGTCGCCGAGGTGCTCGGCCAGCCACTCGGTGGAGACGAGCATCTCCGGGTGGGCGTAGTCCTGGAACTTGGGCACGGAGTCGTACGGCAGCGCCATGGTCACCCTCACCTCCGCTGGATATCAGCCTATGCGGCCGCAGACCGCTCTGCGGCATAGAACCATCTCACCAGGTAACGCGGCCGCCGTGCGCAGCCTTCCCGCTTGTCCGCGGCTCCTGCCCCGGTGGTTGCTGCAGTTCCAGCGCGGCCAGCCGGAGCTCGAGCTGGTCGATCCGGTGCCGGAGGATCTCCAGCTGAGCCTCGTCGGCCAGCCGCCGCTGCGCTGCGCGGCGCAGCCGCGGTGAAGTCTCGGCGCGGGCCGCGACCAGCGCGAGGGGCACCAGCCGCTGCGGCCCGTGCGGGCCGTCGACGAGCCGGGACGGGATCTGCCCGGTCCGGTACCAGCTGCGCAGGGCGGCACGCGAGGCACCGGTGTCGGCGGCTGCCCGTTCGAGCGTCACCCAGTCCGAGCTTTCGAGCTGGGCGGTCAGTTCGAGTTCGAGCTCCCATTCGTCGAGCCGGTCCTCCCAGTTCATGACCGCGCAGCCCTTCTGCTCGATAGCGGCACGGCCGTGGTTCCCGCCCGCCAGGCATAACCTTATTAATAGCATGGTATTGACTAGGTGCAAAGGCTGGAGCACCGTGGTCCCATGTTTGAGCGATTCACCAACCGCGCCCGTCACGTCGTCGTGCTTGCCCAGGAGGAGGCCCGGCGGCTGCAGCACAACTACATCGGCACCGAGCACATCCTGCTCGGGCTGCTCGGTGAGCCTGGCGGGCTCGCCGCCCAGGCCCTCGACCGCTTCGGGATGTCGCTGGCCGACGCCCGAGAGGAGGTCAAGGCCGTTGTCGGCACCGGGAGCAAAGCGATGAGCGGGCATATCCCGTTCACTCCGCGAGCGAAGAAGACCCTCGAGCTCGCGCTTCGCGAGGCCCTGCAACTGCAGCACAACTACATCGGCACCGAGCACATCCTGCTCGGCGTGGTGCGGGAAGGCGAGGGGGTCGGCGCGCAGATCCTGAGGGAACACGCCGCCGATCTCCTGGCGGTCCGCACAGCCGTGCTCGACCTGCTGCCCGCGTCGCGGGCGCAGGCCGCCCGGGGCCGTCGCTGGCTGCGCCGCCGGGCCGCCGGCGGATCGGGCGAGCCGGAGGAGACGACGGAGCTGCGCACCACGCCGGCTGCTGACACCAGCCTGGATGCAGCCGCCCGGCTGGCCGGACCGGATCCGGTCGGCTCACATCACCTGCTGCTTGCTGCCCTCGGCGATCCTGATACTGCCGCAGCCCGGGCCCTCGCGGCTCTCGGCGTCGATCTCGACCAGGCCAGGGAGGCGCTGCGCCGCGCCGACGTCACCGGCACCAGCGACGAGCCGGCCGAGGACGCCGGCCGTCGGCAGATGCTGATCCGCGCCGCCGAGGACCGCCTCACAATCGAGGCCACCGACCAGGTGATCGTCCGCCTTGGCCGTGCCGCGCTCGCGGCACTCGGCGACCAGGCCGACCCGCCCGACACCATCCGCGGCGACCTGCCAGCCAGCGCCAGCCTCAGCAACGTCTGGCAGGCGCTCCGGGACAGCCTCGAGGACATCCGCCGGCGCGCGACGTCGCCAGGCGATTCCCCGGGACCGGTCGAGCCAGGGCCAGCCGAGCCCGGAACCGAGGTCGCCTAGGGCCGACCATCCCGCAGGGCGCCGGGAATCAGAGAACCCTGTTCAGGGCCTTTACGCCAATGTCCGGGCGCGCGGTGTTGCACGTGGGGCAGCGCGGCCCGTTGCCGGGAATGTTGAGCCAGTAGCCGTCCACGGCGGAGCGGCTGGCCTGGTACGCCACGATGGCCGCCGCTACCATCCAGGCCGGGCGGCGCCCGGCAGCGCGGCCCGGCCCGGCCGGCACGGGTGCCCTGGCCCTGCTGCGCAGCACGTGGCGATCACGGCCCGGCTGCGGGCACGCTGATCGTCACCGCCTGCCGCGTCCTGACGGCCGAGACCGAACTCTCCGGAACCAGAATGACGACCTCCCAGCTGTCGGACACGCGCAGCGCGACCACGGGCAGCTCGCTCTGGGAGCCGGCGGCCCTGATCCTTGACTGCGGGCCCTCGGGCAGGAGCGAGAACTGGGGGTTCATCCCGGCTGCGGTCGCGCCCGAATCGGACGAGTAGTCGCGGACGCCCAGGGAGCTGACCATCTCACCGGGCTGGCCGTTGACCGCTACCACGGTACCGTCATCCGAGGCGACGATACGGGTTCCGAACAGGCTCGCCTGGTCGGTGTCCAGCCGCGCCTGGTCCTTGGCCAGGAGCGCGGTCGCGGCACCGGCCACCGCCGACGCCGTCCGGCCGTGATGGTCATCCGGCGTGGGTGGCCGGGCTGGCTGGTTCGTCGGGCGGTTGCCCGTGCAGCAGCCGGGCATGCAGCGCCTGGGTTGCCGGGCAGGGCGAGACCCCCAGCTCCTCGCGCAGCAGCTGGCGTAGCTGGTCGTAGGCGGCGAGCGCGGCCGCGGGGTCGCCGCGCGCGGCGAGGGCGCGCATAAGAAGCCGGTGCCCGGTCTCGGCCAGCGGGGCGTGCACTACCAGGTGGCGTGCCGCACGCTCGGCGGCCGGCAGTTCGGTCCCGCCGATGCCCAGGCAGGCCTCGGCGTAGCAGGCCAGCGCCCGTTCATAGATCACGTCCAGATGCCGGCGCCACTCGTCGATCCAGGGCGCCTCGAACTCGGCCAGGAACCGCCGGCGCGAGACGTACTGGGCGGTGAGCGCGGCGGGCCAGGCACGGCGCCAGTCCTGGAGCGCGACCGCGGACTCGGCCGAGTGCAGGGACGTGGTGCCTGTTTCGAGGTCCACCACCGAGTCCGCCGGCAGTACGAGTTGCAGGGTGCGCCGGCCCCGGATCTCGGCGGGCGCGAGGACTGTGCGGACCTCCCTCCGGCATGGCCGGGCCCGGGTGTCGGTGCCGGGCCGTAGGGTCGGCTAGTAGTGGCCTGGTGGTGCCAGCATCCCGGGCCGTGATTCCAGAGTCGGACACCTGGACCGGTGCCGGTGAAACGTGCCTACAAGTTCCGCGCCTACCCGACCCGCCCGGCACCCTTGCCGACCACCGGACGGGAAGCCGGCGTGGACGTGGGCGTGGCCCGGTTCCTGACCACCTCAGACAAGGAAATCATCCCCAACCCGAAGTTCCTCGCCGCGTCGGCGGAGCTGATCGCCGGCCTGCAGCGCCGCACGGCCCGCGCCCGGCCGGGGTCGGGCAACCGGAAACGCCTGCGCCGACAGCTGGCCCGGGAATGGCGCACAGTTCGCAACCGGCGCCGTGACTTCCACCACAAGACCGCCCGCGCCCTGGTGGACGCCTGCGACGCGATCGCCCTGGAACGCCTGAAGACTGCGAATATGACCCACCGGCCCAAGCCGAAGCCCGACCCGGCCCAGGCCGGCGGATACCTGCCCAACGGCGCCGCGGCCAAGGCCGGGCTCAACAAGGTGATACTGGACGCGGGCTGGGCCCAGTTCACTCACATCCTTGCTGGCAAAGCGGAAGAAGCTGGCCGGCGCGTGATCTGGGTGAACCCGGCCGGCACCAGCACCGGCTGCCACCGCTGCGGCGCCCGGCGCACCCGGCCGCGGCAAGACACGGTGATTTGTCCTGGGCACGGTCCGATCGATGCGGACGTGAACGGGGCACGTAACGTTTACGCCAGGGCCGGGCTGGGCTCTGGTCAGGCCGCCCATGCGGCCTGAAAAGCTGCCGGCTTCAGCCGTCAGAGCAGTCACCAGATGGTGTTCGAGGTTCGCGGGCGCCGCGGGCGCGCTGCTGGTCATCGCGGGGCTGCACCTGCTCCCCGACGCGTGGGCGGAGGCCCGCACCGCGCGGATCTGGCCCTGGCTGGTGCCGCTGACCGTGGTCGGCGCGTTCACGGCGGCGGGCCTGGCCACCCGCGCCGGGTGCGGCTGCCAGGAGCACAAACAGCATGCCAGCGGTGCGGGCATGGCGGCGGCGCTGGCGATTCACCGCTTCCTGGAGGGATCCGCCATCGCGCTGGCCGGATCCGCGACGGTCGCGGTGGCACTGGGCGTGCACGCGTTCGCCGAAGGGCTCGCCACCGGGGCGCTGCTCGGCGGCCAGCCACGCCGCCTGGCGTGCTGGCTGGCCGTAATGTGCCTCAGCCCGGTCGCCGGCGCCGCCGCCGGCGCGTTCCCGTTCCCCGCCACCGCCGGGCCGTTGCTGCTCGCCCTGGCCGCCGGGGTCCTTGCCCAAGCTGCCCGGGTGAGCCTGCGCGCAGCCTTCCACGGCCTGCGCACCAGCGGGCTCGGCATCTTCCGGCCGGCCGCAACCACCGCGATGGCCGGCATCCTCACTGCGCTGGCCGTGCACGCGGCCGGCTGAGCTTAAAGGACCTGCCCCAGCGCATGGCCTCTACCCTGCTGACGGGCGAGAATGTCAGCACGGTCGCCTAATCTCGCCATGAGTCCGGACTGCGCCCGCCCGTCAACTTGACCGGAGCCAGACGGCAGGTGGCGGTCTCGATCGGGATCTGAGCAGCGGGAGGGGCCTGGGTGGCCATATTCGTCTTGATCCACGGTGCTGGCGATGTCGGCTGGTACTGGCATCTGGTGGAAGCCGAACTGCGTGCACGAGGCCATGACACCATCTCGCCGGATCTTCCCTGCGACGACGACTCGGCCGGCCTGCCCGAGTACGCGGACACCGTGGCCGGCGCGATCGGCGACCGGACCAATCTGATCGTCGTCGCGCAATCGCTCGGCGGCTTCACCGCCCCGCTCGTCTGCGACCGGGCGGCGGTGGAACTGCTCGTCCTGGTCGCGCCCATGATCCCCGCCCCGGGAGAGGCGCCCGCCAGCTACTGGGCCCATACGAGATACAACGAGGAGGTGCGGGACCGGTACGACGATGCGATCGCCCTCTTCTATCAGGATGTCCCGCCGGGCACACCCCGCGCTGAGCCGCCCGCACGAGCTGGCGGACCGCCTCGAGGCACACGCCGCCGGACAAGGACTGCTCGGTGACCACTAGCCGGCATCGCGGCATGCCTTCCCATGCGCTCAGGACGCCTGGCTGCGGCGGCTATGACGCCGAACTGCGGCGGCACAACGAGGTACTGCGCCGCGCGGCTGGCGTCCAGTTCCACGACCACGTCCTCGACATCGGCTGCGGGACTGGGCAGACGACCCGGCAGGCCGCGCGCGCGGCCCGGGCAGGCAGTGCGCTCGGGGTCGACGTCTCAGCGGCCGCGATCGAGCGCGCCCGTGAGCTGGCCCGGGCGGAAGGACTCCGCAACGTCACCTTCGAGCACGCCAGCGCCCAGATCCACCGCTTTCCGCTGGAGCGCTTTGACCTGGCCATCAGCAGGTTCGGCACGATGTTTTTCGACGACCCCGTCGCCGCGTTCGCCAACATCGGGCGGGCGCTGCGCCCGTCCGGCCGCCTGGTGATGATGGTCTGGCAGGCCCACGAGCGCAACGAGTGGGACCTCGCTATCCGCCAATCCCTCGCAGCAGCCGAAGGGCCAGAGGCCGTCCCTACCGGGGGACCGGATCCGTTCTCGCTCGCCGACCCGCCGACCGTGAAGGGAATCCTGCAGGCTGCAGGGTTCGCCGATGTCGCCTTCGCCGACGTCGACGAACCGGTCTACTACGGTCCGGACGTGGCCGCCGCCCTCGACTGGGTCCGCGGCTTCGTCTGCACCTCCGAAGTCCTGAAGCGGCTGGATCCCGCCGCCGCGGCGCGCGCGGCCGAGCGCCTGCGCGAGGCGCTCGCCGCACACCTGAGCGACGACGGTGTCTGGTTCAACTCCCGCGCCTGGATCGTCACCGCCCGTCGCCACTGATTAGGAGCACAACCGCGCTCGGACGCCACCGGCGGCCTGGCGGACGCGCCTTGAGATCAGGACGGCGCTTCGGGCAGGGCGCAGGCCATGCCGTCGGCAAATCCGCTGGGCCGGACGCCGAGGGCCTGGTTGAGCCGGCCGCGGTAGTTCTCCCAGGCGATAGTCGTGGTGAGCTCGGCGAGCTGAGCGCGCGAGAACTGCGCCAGCAGCCGTCGGCGCAGGTCGTCGCTGATCTGAGTCGGGATCCTGGTCATCGCCTCGGCCAGTTCAAGAACCAGTTTTTCCGCCGGGGTGAAATTCGCGCTGGTTTGGTAGTTCGGCAGGTCCCGCAGCTGGACGTCGGTGATGCCCTCGTGCTGAGCGAGCGCCGAGCCGATATCAATGCAGTACGCACACGTGATGAGCGTGCCAGCCTTCAGCTCGGCGAGCACTTTAAGGCGCGCAGGCGCCTGGCCACTGGCTACCAGGGCCACTTCGTAGGTGGCATTGGCCGCCAGGAGCTGTGGTCGGCGCATGAGCCAGCCCAGCAGGTCGGCCCGGTTGCGGCGGGCCTGGGGGAGCACCGTGAGATAGGTCCGGACCTGGCTGATCACACCCATAGCACCCACCGTAACCGGTGTCACGTCGATCATCCGCCGTTGCCTGCCTCGACCCGGACACGTTACGGTCCGGGCCATGACGGTGGTGGTCAACAACAGGGACGACTTCACGCTGGAGAACTACCGGCGCGTGTCCTTGGGCGGAGAGCTGGTGGCCATCGGCGCGGAGGCGCGCCGGGTCATGGCGGCGGGGCGGGCGAACTTCACGCGCCTGCTGGAGTCCGACCGCACTCAGTTCATCTACGGCGTGACGAGCAGTTTCGGGCCACGCGCCAGGGACACGATCCCGCCGGAGGAGCAGCGGGCACACGCACGGGCGTTCAGCTTCCGCGGTAACTGGGCGCGTGGATTCGGCGGCGGGTATCTCGATGAGCGCGTGGTGCGCGGCGTCATCTTCGCGCGGCTCGCCAACTTCGTGGCGGGGAATTCCAAGGCCCGGCCGGTGGTCGCCGAGCGGCTGGCTGCCCTGCTCGGCGGCCCACTGCCCCCGGTGCCGCTCGACGGGGAGGTCGGCGCCGGCGAGGTCTTGCCGCTGGCCCATGTGCTGCGCGGCTTCCGAAGCGATGATCTTGAGGAGGGAGAGGCCAATCCGATCGTTAACGGTTCCCCGGTGTCCGCTGCGCTGGCCGCGGACACAGCCCTGCTGGCTGGCCACCGGCTCGACCATGCCGAACAGGTTCTGGCCCTGTCGGTGGAGGCGTTCGGGGCTCCGCTTGATGCCTACGACGAGGTGCTAGATGATCTGTGGGGAGATGACGACGAGTCGTCAGCGCTGGCGGCGCTGCGGCGCTGCCTGTCCGGCGCGTCCCCGGAGGGCCGGCGGGCTGACCCGGTACCGGCGTGTTACCTGGCCCTGGGCCGGGTCCTCGGCCAGGCGCACCGGGCGGTTGCGGGCGTGACAGAAGCGGCCAGTGTTTCGTTGCGGTCGGTGACCGACAACCCGGTGTACCTTCCTCCCGATGAACGCCACCCACTGGGGCGGGTGGTCTCTACCGGTGGCTTCCACAACGCCATGGCCTACCCGGCGCTGAGCGCCCTGGCGGCCGCCTGGGCCGACCTGACCCTGCTGGCCAGCTGGCACGTGACGGCCCTGCGCAGCACGGAGCCTGCCCCCAGCGCGACGGCCGGCCTGGAGCCGGTGCTGAGCGGCTTGGTGGAGGAGGCACGGGCGGCCGCCATGCCCACGCTGCTCCCGGCGGCGGTCAACGATCCGCAGGACGACGTGTCCTCGCCGGTGTTCAGCGCCTACCGCCGGGAGGCCGCGGCCGCCCAGTGCCTCGACGGCGCGATTGGGGTGCTCGCCGCGGAGGCGAGCCAGGCGCTGTTTGCCGCGGGACGCCAGCCCGCTCCGCCGCTGAGGGATCTGCTGGAAAGCGTCAGGACCCGGAGAGGACGAGGCCAGGCATGACGGTCGTGGTGAACACCAGGGACGACTTCACCCTGGCAAACTTCCGGCGGGTCTGCTATGGCGGCGAGCCGGTGCGGCTTGGCGTTCAGGCCCGCCGGGCGCTGGCGGAAGCCGCACGGCGCCGGGCCGTACCGGGCCGGCCGGGCAGCGAGAACGCCCGCGAGCACCGCCGGGCCGCCGATGACGCGGGCTTCGGCGGCGGTTATCTCGGTGAGCCCGTGGCGCGGGGGATCGTTTTCGCCTGCCTGGCTGGCTGGGTGACCGGGCAGACCGCGGTGCGGCTGATCACCGCCGAGCGGGTGGCCGCCCTGCTCGGGGGCCCGCTGCCCCGGGTGCCGTCCGGCGGCCCCGCCGGCGTCGGCGGGGCAGCGTGGATGGCCCGCGTCCTGGGGCACGACGACCTCGAAGCGGCCGGCGAGGGGTTGCTGACGGGCGGCGCGGCGTGCGCGGCGGCGCTGGCCGCCGACACCGCGGTGCATGCCCGGCACCGGCTCGAGCACGCCGAAGCCATCTGCGCCCTGTCGATCGAGGCATTCGGTGCCCCGCTCGGTGCCTATGACGAGGCCCTCGATGATCTCTGGGGTGACGTGCACGAAACCGCGGCGCTGCGGGCCCTGCGGCGCCACCTCGGCGACGCCGGGACCGACGGCCGACGATTCCACCAGGCACCGGTGAGTTACCGGATCGTCCCCCGGGTGCTCGGCCAGGCGCACCGGGCAGTGGCGGCCGTCGAGAAGGCCGCAGCGGTCGCGCTGCGCTCGGTAACGAGCGACGTCCTGTACCTCAGCGGCCCGCCGGGCGGCACGGCCGATCTTGAGGTGCGCGGCGGCAGTTTTCTCAACGGCATGGTGTACCCGGCCCTGAACGCGCTGTCGGCGGCCTGGGCCGATCTCGCCCTGGTCACCGAGCGTCAGATCACGGCGCTCAACACGGCCGAGACTTCCGGGCTCCCGGTCAACCTCGCGGTCCCCGGTGCGCCGAGAAGCGGAACGTATGCGTACGGCTGGGCAGCCAGCGGTTACGTCGAGGAAGCACGGGCCGCAGCCACGCCTGCGCTGCTGCCTGCCGCGGCCCGCGATCCGCTCACCGATGTGCTGCCACCGACGCTCAGCGCCTACCACCGGCAGCGCCGCGCCGCGGAATGTCTCGACGGCGTGCTGGCCATTCTCATGATCGTGTCCAGCCAGGCGCTCTTCGTGACCGACCGGAGCCCGGCGAAGCCGCTTCAGCCCTTGCTGTCCTTCGCCCGCTCGATGTTCCCGCCGATCGACGGCACCAGCGAACGAGACCTGAGCGCCGATGGCGGGCTGCTCCAGCAGGCTCTCGGCGCAGCGGCACTCACCGGCCACCTAGTTTAGTCACAGGCTAGATACCCAGGCTGCCCGCTATCCGATGAGAATGGTGAGCCGGACGGTGCCCGGCGTCGCAGGTTGCTCAGCTCTTGGTCACGTTCCACAGGAAGAACTGGCTTTGCGCCGTCGGGTACGTGCCGGTCACGCTCTTCTGGGACGCGCTCAGGTAGTCGTAGAAGTAGGCGAAGATGATCGGCGTCTCGTCGAGCAGCAGCTTTTCGATCTGCCCCGCGATCTTGCGCTGGGTGGACAGATCCACCGCCTCGATGAACTGCTTCGAGAGCGTGTCGTAGGTGGAGTTGTTGAAATGGGCGGCGTTCCACGACCCCGACCCGGTCTTGGCGTCAATGGTCTGCAGCGGTGCCTGCAGGTAGATATTGGGGATGGCTCGTGCGCCGTAGTCGACGAGGCTCATTTCCCCGTCCAGCCAGTCCGACTTCCCGAACACCGCGGTGCCGTAGTACTTCGCCGGCGTCTCGATCGTCAGGTTGATGTCCACCCCGATCTTGGCCGCGGCCTGCTTGATGATCTGCGCGTAGTGCGGCATCTCCTGGGCCGTCTCGGTGAGCAGCGGGGTCGAGAAACCCCGGGAGACACCCGCCTGGGCCAGCAGCTTCTTGGCCAGCTGCAGGTTCTGCTTGCGCTGCGGCACGCTGAGGTCAGTGGACTTGAAGATCGGCGCGAACGGGCTGTCGTTCCCGACCACGGCGTAGCCTCTGAACAGCGCGGTCACGATCGCTTGCCGGTCGAGGCTGTAGGCGACCGCCTGCCGGACGAGCTTGTTCTTGAACGGGCCCATGTCGTTGCGCATCGACAGCTGGCGGTGGGTGGCTGCCTTGATGCTGACGACGTTGAAGTTCCCGTTCAGCAGCTGTGGGCTGGTGGCCACGGAAAACTGGTCCAGGGTGTCGATGGCACCCGCCTGGAGGGCGGCGGACATCGGCGCCTCCTCCGGGTAGAAGGTGAACTCGATCTTGGACGGCAGCGCCTTGGTCCCCCAGTAATGCGGGTTCCGCACAA
>WNGR01014387.1_pt1 | contig 11894 bp, 9 predicted proteins | sample 5407581 | NCBI WGS metagenome assembly WNGR01 (sample SAMN13153383, study PRJNA577476) | soil metagenome | isolation source: 80 cm soil or saprolite under Garry oak tree replicate 2 | place: USA:California | collected 2016-06-15
CACAGCATGCCGTGCCCGCCTCTCTTCTCTATGAATTGCCTCTACATAGCTGGATTCGCAAACCGCTGAGCGTAATCACCAATCAAAGGTATCTTGAAGTCCTTCCCCTGGAAGGCAAACACCATGGCGATGATCCAGACGACGGTTGCTGCCAGAGGTAACAAAACCCACAAGCAGGTAAAAAGCAAGCCTAAAACAGCCAGGGCACTGCTGCCTGTGGCAAAAAGAATGATCTGAAGGATAAACACAACGAAGAACAGCACGGTCAGAGCCGCCTGGAAGAGAATCGACTGCATCGCATGGAAGCGCACAAAGCGATTCTGCTTCTCTATAACGAAGAAGACGATGCCCCCGACTAAACCAAGCAGGTAACTCAACCCGGCACTGACCTTGGGATCCATATTGATGGAGGTGGGACCGAGAGGGCTTGGAACAGGCGGAGTACCATAGGGCTGTTGATAACCATACTGTTGCTGACCGTAGGGAGGCGGTTGATAGCCTGGCTGCTGATAGCTACCTGGCTGACCTTGTCCGTACTGACCATAGGGTTCGCCTGATGACGGTGGAGTATAGCCGCTCCCATATGGAGGTGGCTGGTTGGGGTCTTGTCCCTGATAACTCATGACAGTGCTCCTTGTTCGGAATACAGCATATAAGACCATTACTGGAAGAGTTCCACCTCAAATGGTTTAAAAACGTCTATCCAGATCAGACTCCCAGGATTATACTCCGAAAGGCTCCATTTGTGAACTAGCCAGAAATAGGACGACCGTTGTGGACCCCTACTATATTACGGATCGGCTTGCGAAGGCCGTATGTAGGAGCGATCCTTGTGGTCGCCCTGGCAGCTCCAAGGGATAGTTCCCTACATCATAGTTGGCCCCATGCCCTGGTTCGCATACTTCTCGGCGTAGTCACCAACTACGGGTAGTTTGAAGTACTTTCCCTGGAAAGCGTTGATGAGCAGGACGATATAGCCCACTAATCCAACGACTCCTAGCAGAAGCCAGATCAGGCCGGTAGCAAGCCCTAAGAAAGGAATATCGAACGCATCGACGATACTGAGAATAATCCTCAACACACTAATGCCCCCAAAGAAGAGAATTGACTGCATCGCATTAAAGCGTACATAGCGATTCGTCTTCTCCAGGAAAAAGAAGATTAGTCCAGTGACCCAGATACCAACATAGCTTAAACCTGCAGCAATGTTGGGCTGCAAACCCATTGAGGTAGGGCCAGAAGCCGCAGCGGCAGTTGTCGCTCCACCAAATGGCGGCTGATAGCCATACTGTTGCTGTTGTTGTGGTTGTCCATAGGGAGGTGGCTGATAGCCCGGCTGTTGATACCCACCTGGCGGCTGATAGCCACCCTGCTGCTGGTATCCGCCCTGCTGACCACTGTAGGGATCAGTTGGTGGAGGGGGCGGGTTATACGCACCGTATTGGCTCGGTGGCTGATTGGGGTTTTGGGGCTGATTAGGATCATAGCTCATGATAATGTTCCTCTCTCTTTTACAGAATACAAAGTATCAGGACAAAAGATGGCTTCCTCTCAGAAGTCAGTAGACGTTAGATCCAAAGCCTTTGCCTTCAAATGTAAGGTTCACGCCCACACTTGTACTACGTAGTATACTCGGAAAGGTTGCTTTTTGCACTATCTTAGCATGCTCTGGCATCAGTACTTCTGCTGACTCTAACATCATCATAACAGGGTTGTAAAGTACCAGGGCTACGAGAGAACCTGAATAATCTTATTTTGGCCTCTCTTAATTCTAAAAACGGGCCACGGAAGCAAAAATCTCAGTTCAGTCTGGACATTCCCTGGGAATACTCCTATCTCAATCCCCATCTATAGTGAGATCAGAAGGTGGCTGCTTCCCTCGCGGACGCTTTCTCCGCTTTGGTTTCGGTTTCTGCTCCTTACCCTGGGCCTGTGGATAGGAAGGTTGGATGAGCTGATCTGCCGATGGAATTATTAACGGTGAAGATTCATACTCACCTTTCTCATCACCAGGCTTTTCGTCGGCAGGCGTGCCTATGCCTACCCGGCGCAGGTTCGGATCACGAGTGATCGGAAGACGCTCATCCAGGCGCAATGGGAGAGGTTCAGACTGCGTTTGTTGTTCATTATGGTTCTGATTTTGGACTTCTGCTTCGTGAGCAGCAGGAAGCATCGCTGCCTTAATGACCTGATCCATTGTATTCACGAGTGTGAAATGCATGCCTAGACGAATTTTGGCTGGGATTTCGGACAAATCCTTCTCGTTCTCTGCCGGGATCAGAAGATGGCGAATATTTGCGAGATGGGCTGCCAGAGCTTTCTCTTTCAGACCACCAACCCCCAGGACACGTCCACGCAGTGTAACCTCGCCGGTCATCGCAATATCACCACGTACAGGCCGTTTCGTCAGCGCTGAAATCACTGCGATAGCGATAGTGATCCCTGCTGATGGCCCATCTTTGGGAATAGCATTCTCTGGCAAGTGGACATGCAAGTCGGTGACATCCTGAAAGTTTGGGTCTATGTGCAGTTCCTCTGCGCGTGAGCGGATGTAGGTAAGGGCAACTCCGATGGATTCGCGCATAACATCACCCAACTGGCCCGTGATGATCAACTCACCCTTCCCTGGGATGATGGCTACCTCCACAGGGAGCAAAATGCCACCATTTTCTGTCCAGGCCAGGCCAGTTGCCTCACCAATCTGCATGCTCTGGTTCGGTGGACTGCTACTATAGCGAGGTGTTCCAAGATACTGCTCCAGGGTATTAGCAGTAAGTCGCAGACGAGTATCTGGCTTCTCGATAATGCGCCGTGCAGTCTTACGGCAAACCGTCGCCAGTTGTCGCTCGAGGTTGCGTACTCCTGCCTCGCGCGTGTACCCGGTGACAATTTGCTTCATAACGGCCTGTGGAATTTTAATCTGCTCGGTTGCCAACCCGTGTTCAGCCAGGACCTTTGGCAAGAGATGGTGGAGGCCAATATTGATCTTCTCATCAATGATGTAGCCAGGAAGTTCGATGATGTCCAAACGATCAGCCAGCGGACGTGGAATCTGATATTTCACGTTGCCGGTACAGATGAAGAATACCTCTGAGAGATCATAGGGAATCTCCAGGTAGTGATCAATAAATGCCTTGTTCTGCTCAGAATCAAGTACTTCCAGCAGCGCAGCACCGGGGTCTCCCCGGTTCTCTGAGGCCAGTTTGTCAATTTCATCAAGCAGGAACACAGGGTTACGAACGCCTACGGTTTTCATTGACTCAATAATGCGTCCGGGCAGCGCACCAACATACGTGCGGCGATGTCCGCGAATCTCTGCCTCATCATGCACACCGCCCAACGAGATATGCGCAAATTTGCGGCCCAGGGCATTGGCTATTGAACGCCCTAGAGATGTTTTACCAACGCCTGGAGGGCCAATAAAACACAGAATCTGCCCCTGGCTTTCGCTCTTTGAGCGTCCGCTCTTGCTGGCACGCTGCAGCCGCAGTTGGCGTACTGCCAGGAAATCGAGAATGCGTTCTTTGATATGCTCCAATCCGTAGTGATCTTCATCCAGGATCCGCCGTGTGCGCTCAATATCGAATTCATCCTCGGTACGTTCGGTCCAGGGTAAGGCCAGCACCCAATCGATGTAGGAACGTAAGACCGCCACTTCAGCAGACTGAGACGGCGTGCGCTCCAGGCGATCAATCTCCTTGCGTATCTTCGCTGCTGCTTCAGGCGAAAGCGGCTTCTCATTCACTTTCGCACGCAGTTCATCAGCCTCGGAGGAAGTTTCCATCCCCAATTCTTCCTGAATTGCACGCAGCTGCTCGCGCAAATAAAACTCTTTTTGGGTGCTATCAACCTGTTCCCGCACACGGTTCCGAATCTTTGATTCCAACTCGAGGATCTCAATCTCGTTACCCATATTCACACAGATTTTCTCCAGGCGCTCCAGTGGATCGAGTGTCTCCAGAAGATCCTGCTGCAGCTGTGTATCGGTGACGAAATGGGCCGCCAGCATATCTGACAGCCGGGTAGTCGTCTTGAGGCCAACAATGGAGTTAATATCCTCTACAGAGAAGCGGCGGTTCAATTGTGCGTAGCGCTCAAAGAGACTGGTAGCATGGCGTACAACTGCATCAGCTTGTGGCCCTCGCGCCTGCGGTTCCTCTGGCACACTCACATGAACCCGCATAAATGGCTCAAGGTCTACAAACTCATCAATATAAACACGATGCAGACCGCTTAAAAGTACCTGGATGCTCCCATCCGCCTGTCGATGCATCGTAGTAATTTCGACCAGGGCACCTGTGGGGAAGATATCTTTCGGCTGCGGATCATCAATATCTGGGTTGTGCTGAGTCGCCGTGATAAGATAACGATCAGGACGCATCAGAGCCTCCTCAACAGCACGCACAGACTTCTCTCGCGCAATCGCCAGCGTCATACGGGTGCGCGGAAACACTACCATGTTTTTTAAGGCCACCAGGGGATACAATTCTTGAGCGTCCTGTTGGTTTTCCTGGCGTTCTTGTTGATTCACTGTTCCCGCCTGTTCCTTAGTCTGCTTCGTAGAGGCACCTCAGCAAAGCTTGCGGAGGGTGTATCAATTCTTCACACCCTCTGTAGAGGCCGGTGAATCGTGCCCTCCCCTCGGCAGATAACTATCAATGAAAATACCAGGCGACCCTTGCGGTCGCCCTGGTACTTCATTAATTAACTATGCAGACTCATCTTCAGGATAAGCACTTGCTCGTTCGCTCCGTGTCACCAGTAAAGGTTTATGCTTCTGAGTAATCACATCACCGTTAATGATGACTCGTCTCACATCCGCACGCGATGGAATCTCATACATCACGTCCAGGAGCACATCTTCAATGATAGTACGTAGGCCCCTTGCCCCTGTCTTCTGCTTCAATGCTCCCTCAGCAGCGGCATCTAGTGCATCGTTTGTGAAGACTAGCTCCACTCGATCAAGCTGTAAAAACTTCTGGTACTGTTTGACAATCGCATTCTTCGGCTCAGTCAAAATGCGGATCAGGGCCTCTTTATCAAGACTATCCAGTGATACTTCAACGGGTAAACGTCCAACGAATTCAGGTATCAACCCATATTTCAGTAGATCATCGGGTATCAGTTGCGTCAACACGGACTCTTTTGGCTTTGTCGGGTCTTGCTCGCTGGTCTTCCTGAAGCCAATTGCCTTATTGCTCCCTAGCCGTTGCTCAACAATCTTCTCCAGACCTTCAAAAGCTCCACCACAGATGAACAGGATGTTGGAGGTGTTGATCTGGATAAAATCCTGGTGTGGATGCTTTCGTCCACCCTGTGGTGGCACATTCGCAATTGTGCCCTCGATGATTTTGAGCAATGCCTGTTGCACTCCTTCCCCTGATACATCACGGGTGATGGAGGGATTATCCGATTTGCGTGCAATCTTATCGATTTCGTCAATATAGACAATGCCCCGCTCAGCACGGGCAATATCGAAGTCGGCAGTTTGAATCAGGCGAAGCAGAATGTTTTCGACATCCTCACCAACATAGCCTGCCTCTGTAAGAGCAGTCGCGTCGGCGATACAGAAAGGCACTTCCAGAATCTTTGCGAGCGTCTGTGCCAACAATGTTTTCCCGCAGCCGGTTGGCCCGATCATGAGGATGTTGCTCTTGGCAAGCTCGACATCGTCGATCTGCATGCCAACACCAATACGCTTGTAGTGGTTATAGACGGCCACTGCCAGCGTTTTCTTTGCGCGCTCCTGTCCAATCACATAATGGCTGAGCTGTTCTAAGATCTTTTTAGGTGTCGGCATTTTACCGGACTGTAGACGTGGCTTGGTGACAGTCGCCTGCTCTTCTTCGATGATTTCCCGACAGAGGTCGATACATTCATCACAGATGTAGACACCACCGGGTCCGGCAATCAGCCGTTGTACCTGTTCCTGGCTCTTTCCACAAAATGAGCAACGGTACGTCGTCCGCATATTCTTCGAGTTTGCCACGTCTCTCACCTTTCACCGGGGCTGATTTATTGTGCCCCTCGTATCCCTTACGTTTGATGATCTTACTTCTATTGTACATTACTTGTAGGAGCATTCCCTGTGGTTGCCCTATCTTCGGTCTCGGCCTGATTTTCGCTCTCAGTTTGGAGAGTTTCCTGTACCTGGTCGCTCGGATTCTGAGTATCCAGAAGAGGTGTCCCACTAGTTTCCTCTGCCTGGTCACTTTGATCCTGAATATCCAGAATCGCTGCCTCTCCAGCTTCCTCTTCCTGGTTTCCCTGCTCCTGAACCCCCACTGGTTCTTCTGCTGCCTCCTCATCAGGAGGAGTAGTCAGTTCTATGAGGCGCGTGATGGCCTTTTCGCGGCGATAGTTCATTGCCAGGGTCTGCATCTGCTCTTCTGTAGGTGTTCGATTCTGTCCTGACTGCATGTAGATTCTGGCCAGGGACTCCAGGTCTTCAGGAGTAATTTCGATCTTTTCCTCTTTGGCTACCTCATCCAGCACCAGTTGACGCTTGACGCTCTGTTCGGCCTCTGGCTCTAGTTCCTTGATGTACTCTTCTCGTGTTTTGCGCATGAGCTTGAGGTACTGATCCAGAGACATATGTTGTTGCTCCAACACATGCGAGAGTTGATGCAACATATGCTCTGCCTCATCATGAACAAGCAGAGGATGTACAGTGACCTCGGATTGTTCTATCACGGTATTAACGACTTTATCTCGCAGTTCCTGACGAATGGCTCGCTGCTTCCTCTCAAGCAGAGAATCACTGATAGCCTTACGCAGCTCTTCCAATGTCTCAAAATTGCTAACCTGGGCAGCAAATGCATCATCCAGCTCAGGAAGTTCTTTGCTCTCCACCTTATATAGAGTAACGCTATAGTAGCTTCTTTTCCGGCCAGCTTTTCATTGCCGTAATCTGCTGGCAGTGTCACTGTGAAGGTCCTGGTGGGAGGTTCCTCACCCTCAGCCGGGGGCTCCATGCCAACAATATGCTCGTCCATGCCGGTATAGAGGCCGTGCCGCTCATTGGTCAACTCAAAAGGATTTTGTTTCAGGTCAGAGATCGTCCTGTCCTCTACCGTGAGCAAAAGATCGACGGTCACGCGATCACCAATGGCTGCTGGTCGTTCGACAACATGCCAGGTAGCTTGCCGCTCACGTAAGGACTCAAGTTCCTGCTCAACCTCCTCAGAAGTAACAATAGCTTCTGGGCGATCAAAGTGGAGAGAACGATAATCTCCTAAGACAACAGGTGAGAGGATGGGGACTTTGAGGGTGAAGTGATAGGGCTGTCCAATTTCGATCTCTGGGGCATCCAGGTCTGGTTTGGTAATCGGCACAAGCTCATGCTCTTTGATCGCATTGCGGTAAGTCTCGGTAATCAGTTCGTCAAGACCTTCCTGGTAAATATATTCCTTGCCAAGCCTGCGCTCCAGCAAGGAGCGTGGCGCCTTACCGCGACGAAAGCCCTGGACATCAACTTTCTGGACAAGCTTGCGGTAGGCTTTCTCAGAGGCTTTTTCCAGTTCCTCCCACGTAAAATCTACCTCAAGTACAGCCTCACTGGTTGGCAATTTTTCGACCGAAACCTTCACGTTTCCTCCTCACCAAAGCGGGGTAAGTATACCCTACCGGGCAGCTGCAGGGCCGCCCTACAATTTTCTATTCATCTCAATATGCTTAATAACTCTTCAGCAGAGGGCCCCTACGCAACAATATGACGGACACCTGATCGATCCAATGCGAGCTATCCCTGGTAGGGGCCCGATTTATCGCGCCCCACAACAATATGACGGACACCTGATCGATCCAATACGAGGTATTCCTGCTCAGCCTTCTCCACTAGAAAAGTGGGCGGTGAGAGACTCGAACTCTCACGGTTTTTAGGCCAACGGATCCTAAGTCCGCCCTGTCTACCAATTTCAGCAACCGCCCGTAGTTCCTAATAATAGGAGGACTTACAGGTCCCACCGAGAGATGATACCTCAGTGAGATACCCACTGTCAAGACAAGTTGCAGGTGTTGTGACGTTCGGGCTACTTTAAAGAAAGCAGGAGTGCAGAGGGCGGCAGCCCGAAGCCTTCGCGCGAGGTGATATTCAGACCACCAACGAACTTCGTTCTGGCTTCGCCCAGGTGGTCTGAAAGGAGTGAGGTGTCCTCGAGAAGTTCGGAAACCCCACAGAAACTTTAGGCGTATTCAAGTTATGACATCTATGACGTCCACGTCCTCCCCCTCGGAGCTAGGACGACCCGATCTCTACATCAATCGAGAATTAAGCTGGATTGAATTTAACCGACGTGTATTTGAGGAGGCACAGGATAGTCGCCATCCTCTACTGGAACGTGTAAAGTTTCTCTCCATCTTCGATACCAACCTCGATGAATTTATCATGATTCGCCTGGCTGGCCTCAAGGAGCAGCTAGCTGCGCCGGTCAGCCCGCTTAGCCCTGATGGCTTGACGGCAGAGCAACAACTAGCGGCGGTGCGTGAGCGGCTTAGTCCACTTGTGCAAGAAATGCATGACTACTGGCGCAATGTACTCATGCCACTGCTGGCAGAACAACATATCTACATTCTGGACTACGAACAGCTTGATGTAGAGCAACGGGCAGCGATGCTGGCCTACTTTGAACGTGAGATATTTCCGGTCCTGACCCCCCTGGCTGTGGACCCTGGGCACCCATTCCCGCATATCTCCAATCGCAGCCTGAACCTGGCAGTGGTAATTAGCGACCCGGAGCATGGCGAGCGATTTGCTCGTGTCAAGGTGCCACCAACGCTCCCCCGGCTTATTCCCGTCCCTGTTGCATCTGGGAAAGAGGGAGTTGTGGCCTATGTCTGGATCGAGCGGGTGATTGCAGCTCACCTGAGTATGCTGTTTCCTGGGTTTGAAGTATGGGAGTCTTATCCATTCCGCGTACTTCGTGATGCCGATATAGAGCTGCAGGAGGACGAAGCATCTGATCTCCTTGAGTATAATCTCCTTGAGTATATCGAACAGGGTTTACGTGAACAGCGTTTTGGCTCGGTAGTTGACCTGGCAATCAATCCCTCCATGCCGGAGCGTATTCGTAATCTTCTATTGGAATATCTGGAGATCACTCCCTCAGACCTGACAGTAATAGACGGGCCTCTTGGCCTTGGCGACTTGATGGAACTGTATAGCCTGGATCGTCCAGACCTCAAGGACCCACCATTTACGCCTCGCACACCCCCTCAACTTCGTCCAGGGCACGATCTCTTTGCTGCCATTCGGCAGGGCGATTTGTTGATGCACCACCCTTACGACAGTTTTAATTCGGTTGTTGATTTTATCCGTGCCGCCGCTCTTGATCCACAGGTAAGAGCAATTAAACAAACGCTCTACCGTGTAGGCACAAATTCGCCAATGGTGAGTATGCTCAAGGAAGCGGTGGAGAATGGTAAGCAGGTGGCGGTGCTGGTAGAATTGAAGGCCCGTTTTGATGAAGAGAACAACATTGAGTGGGCGAGGGAGTTGGAGCGTGCCGGTGTACATGTGGTGTATGGCCTGATCGGTTTAAAGACACATGCGAAGGTTGCGCTGGTAGTGCGACGAGAGGCCGATGGGCTACGGCGCTATGTGCACCTTGGAACGGGAAACTATAATGCCACAACTGCACGGATCTACGAGGACCTTGGCCTGTTCACCTGTCGTCCCGACTTCGGTGCCGATGCCTCAGACCTCTTTAATGCCCTGACGGGTTATTCGCGCAAAACCAGATATCGCAAGCTGCTGGTGGCTCCACATGGGCTGCGGGAGAGGATGGTAGAGTTGATCGAGCGCGAGATTCGCATGCAGCAAGAGCATGGCAATGGGCACCTGATCTTCAAGATGAATGCGCTGGTTGATCCGGTGATCATTTCGACGCTCTACCGTGCCTCGCAGGCAGGTGTGCGGATCGAACTGCTTGTGCGGGGCATCTGTTGTCTGCGTCCTGGTATTGCGGGTGTGAGTGAGAATATCTCCGTTCGCAGTATCGTCGGGCGTTTCCTGGAGCACAGTCGTGTGTACTACTTTGCTAATAACGGCAACCCGGAGATCTATCTTGGCAGTGCCGACATGATGCAGCGCAATCTGGATAGCCGCGTTGAGACGCTGTTTCCCCTTGAAGATGCCGCCTTGTGTACAGCCATCCGTGAACGGTTACTTGCTCCTGAGTTGGCCGATACACTCAATGCACGCGAACTGTTACCCGATGGTACGTACGTGCGTGTGCAGCCTGAACCTGGCGAAGCACCCTTTGATAGCCAGGCATGGTTTATCTCCCATCCCCTGGTCGAGGTGAGCCAGGAACAAAACGAAAATACAAAGAGGTCTATCCCAACGAGAAAAGGTAGGGACGCGGTAAATCGCGCCCTTACTACCTTATCTCAAGTGCGCGAGACGATTTCTCGCAGCCTCACTAATAGGTGATAAACGACACTCCCGCATCAGGCACAAATTCAACATAAGTGACCTGTTCCGGATACGCTCCCCAGTTCAGATTACTGGCGATCACATGCCCATTGTTCAAGATGCGCTCGACGACTGCTACATGCCCAAGGCCATACGCTCCCTGCACCCATGGTTGTAAATCAACGATCGCACCTGGAGAAGGACTGCTTGAGACACGCCAATGGAAATTCCGAGCACGATCTTTCCACTGCCAGGCATTAGATTGCGTTGTCCATGGCACATAGATACCATGCAACTCATGATAGCGTTGATTGGCCCACCAGGTGCATTGTGGATAGGGGAAGTAATTGCCTTTCCCCTTAACCGGGGCAGGTCCACTACTACCAGCCTTACCGGGAATGCAGACCGTCTGGTTAACGTAGATAAGGTTCGGATTCGAGATGTGGTTGTAGGAGGCCAGCTTTTGCCAGGTAGTATTGTAACGGGCAGCTATTCCCCCCAATGTGTCACCACTCACGACACGATAGCTCTTGTCACCAGCAGAGCAACTCGACCGGGCAAATGCCCCCAAAACAGACCCCCCTAGCGCATTGCCCAGAAAAAATAATCCAAGAATCGTCAGAACACTTGCATGTGCCAATACAAGGCTGACCGTGCGGTGCTGCTGAAAGTAGTGCCAGACTCGTTGATGTGTACGTAAGTGCACCTTCACTTCTCCTCTCCGGGACGATCACAGGGTCGCCCCTACCGTCCGTTCAGATGTTCTCCAATTGTCACCAGGGCAACTAATAGCTATGCTTTGCCCCTACCATCAATAAATGGTACAGGTGTGTATATTAGCGTATCGTCACCGTGAATAACCGTGAAACATCTTGAAACATTAGGAGAAAAGGGCTAGAGAATTTCTGAGCAAGGTCAGAAGGTCAGAGGTCAGAAGGTCAGAAAAAAGTATTGACGAATTGCTAGAGGCATGGTATATTGTGGCTCGTGAGAGAACACAAGCCAAGGTAGCTCAGTTGGTAGAGCACAGCACTGAAAATGCTGGTGTCGTCGGTTCGATTCCGTCCCTTGGCACTTTTTCGTGTTTTGGGGAAAGAGCGGCAGGCCTGAAGCCCCCTCTGGCCTACATCCAGGCTTGCCTTGTTTTTAGCCGCCACCTCCTGGTGCAACAACGAGTGCAACAACCACCACAAGCTCAAGCATAAGCAGGCACAGCACCACCAAGACGGCAAATTCCCACCGGACGCGCCAAAAGAGATCGTCATCTATGAGGTTCTTAGCCACACAGCCAGCGTGAAACTGATTGCTGCCTGAGGCATCGACTATATGCATCTGGCAAAATATGGTGAGAAGTGGATGATCATACACGTCCTCTGGCAAGCCCATCCGCAGAACAAGACTGATATGACTGATTCTTTACAATCGTATCTAAAGCCAGACGACCCATTCTACCACGGCTTCAAGCCTTCAGAAGAACTTA
>WNGR01020404.1_pt1 | contig 11893 bp, 21 predicted proteins | sample 5407581 | NCBI WGS metagenome assembly WNGR01 (sample SAMN13153383, study PRJNA577476) | soil metagenome | isolation source: 80 cm soil or saprolite under Garry oak tree replicate 2 | place: USA:California | collected 2016-06-15
TCGAAATGGGGGCATGGAGCTCCTGTGCCTCCTACAACCCACACGATCGGCGTCCAAAAGGAGAAGCAAGAAGGTTCTCCGGTGACGGAAGTAGGGTGCCCAATGGGCGGTGCCAAGTCGAACAGCTATGGGGTGCCAGTGTGCGACAAGAACGAGTGAGGTTGTCTGACAGGGACACTTTATGATCATTTGAGGATAACGGAGCGCGCAGCTGTGTCCAGTCTTACGAAGCAAGAATTACGAAACAGCGGCTCTCGATGGGGAAAGCTGGATATCGAGAGAGACGAGCAGGTTGCGTAGGGATATACTGTCATCGTGGAGTCATAGGTGGGCAGGAAACAATGTCATGGAACATGGACCGAGCCACTGTTTGTCGTGGGTGGTAAACGAATCGAAGCAGAGAAGGGTTGGGAACAAGTGTTTGTCAGGTGAGTGGCTCCAAGGTCCGATAGTGAGAAGATTGCACCCGGTTGATATCGGCAAAGGAGCCGCTTTTCTGACAATGCCTTCCACAGATATGCCACCACTACGAAATCGTTCAGGGGTGGACAGAAGATTGAAGAAAATATGAAATGGAAAGCAGCAGAAAGGGCACGCAACGTGGACAGTTTGAAAAATAAAAAGGGGTGGAGAGGGGAGAGGACATGATGGTAGTTGGACAGGGGCACGTAAGTATGACATGTTGGAGGGTCCAAGAGTTGGAGCTTAGGTTATCGGGATGAGCTGTTTGTTGAACGATGAGAAGAGAGACCTTGAGTAGGAGCAAAGATACCATAAGTGGACGATGACCGCTAGACACAAGTTTACGTCAACAGGTATTTACCGAGTGTTGTGGCATGTGGATATTTATGGAAACGGGGTTTTCATCGGAGCGGACGGAGTGAGATCAGAGAGGGACGTAGGGAGATGGAGCGATGGAGCGAAAAGGGAAGGGGAGAGGGGATGGCAAGGGCTAGCCGCTGGACGGGGCTCGGATGTAAGAAAAGAGCCGGGACGGACGATGATGGAGATGGAGATGGACGTGGACATGGACGGCGGCGGGATTTGATGAGATGGGGATTCCAAAGGAAAGGCGGTGACACGGAAATGACAAAGTGAGTCCAAACACCGGGAAATCGGATTATGCTCTAGCGCTTGTCGGCGAGGGGACTCACACACCTGAGGGTGCCAGCTTGCGAGTGTGCCAGGGTGGGAGAAAACATGGCACGTATGCACATACGTTACCTTTAAGTCGCGTAGCACAGCAATTCGGCGGAAGAGAAAAAGGGCCTGATAAATACAACTTATGAGATCTCAGCTTGCGCGCTTGGCTCGAAAGGCGAACAGTAAAAAGTAATTTATTGCCTAGATGTTATTACCATATAAACGTCCATGCTCGCTCCGTCCAACCCTTCCGACACCCTCCCCCCCTCCCCTCCGTCTTCTCTCTCTTCATGCAGGTCCATGCCTCCCCTCTCACCAGAGTCCCCACCGAGGTCTTGGAACGCATCGGTCTCGAGGTCGCCCTCTCACCCGCTCTCGGTCCTCCCGTACACCTCATCGCATTCCTCTGCACCTGCAAACATGTCTATCACACAATTTCACATGTCCGTTCCAACGATCTCTACGCAAAAATATTCCGCGGAATGTTCGACGTGGGTGCACCCCGCCGCAGGTTCAGCGCCAGCGCCATTCGCTCTCGCTTCCTCGCCTCTCAACTCAAATCCTATTGCGTCGCCTTGAAGCATATCCGTCGCGGGGACATAAATGCCCCGGACATCGAAGACCTTCTGCGAACCGTCTTCATTCTCTTGACGGAGAACGACGGCAAGAACAGGGAGCAACTCGAGTGGGCGAACACCTACCAATTCGTCAATAATTTTGTCCACCAACGTTTGTGGCAAGACAACATCAATGGCTGGCCGAGGGATACTCCCCTACATTCACTGGCGTTGTGGGTTCTGTGGTGCATGACGGACGCAAGTGTGTATTTTTCATGCCGTTCCTCCCTCCCCCCTTGTTGATGATTCTGCAGACAGACTTGCGCTCGAGACTCCGGACGAGCGGAATAACCTCATCAAGCTTGTACTCCCTTACGTTGTCATGTCCTTTAAGGTCTGCCCCCATTTTTTTCTTCTTCTATCAGTCTGTGATCTCATATCCTACAGTATTCTTCGTTCTTTGCTCCGGACAATCATCTCGGTCTCCCACTTCCGGATGATTGGGAGCACCACGATCTCGTCTCACTGGAAACTGCCCACGGCCAATACCCCATTTTCCCTTCTCGCGATGATCCCATAGCTTTGGTGAATCACTTTGACCGTAACATCCGCTTCCGCACGCCACCTGTTACCGCCGCCGCGAGACTTCTCTATTTTTCTCGTCGTGAGATGATTCCCCTTGACATCCCCTCCGTGCTTCCCCTCGACTGGCCGACCGCCCTCGCGCAAGGTATTCACCCGCCTCAAACGCAGGCCGACATCATCGAGGTCAACTCACACGCCGGAGCACAATTTGTGCCTCCGTCACATTGGGACTGGAAGTCTACGCTCACACCGGAGCAGCAGCAGCTCGAGGAGGACGGTACTTGGAGGCGTGACCTGGTCGCCGCTAGCGTCGCGTGGGATAACGACTGGGAGCGCTTCACAACGTGTTGGGATCCATGGGCGGATGTTGACTTAAAGGGTACGGTGTATACGTTTGGGTCGATGGATGGCCTTTGGCAGGGGAGGATGCTCGTACGTTTTGCGTTTCTGCCCTTCCTTTCTGGTCTAAGCCCTCGGCCCTAGATCCCGGATCATGCTGGGTACTTGGGACTTGTGTCTAACCCCAATTATCCCGAACAATTCGGGGAGGCGTCTCCATTCGTGTCCACCTGGCCGTTCTTCATGCGCTTAAAGGAGCATCACTGTATCAACCCGGAAGCACCGGTGCCTCCTGGTGGCACAGATGACGACGACCTCGATGATGGCGTTCGAAACGCGTGGTTCCCTACAGTTGATCTTTTCCAGAGCGGAGTACGTCCTATCTTTACTGCGAGCCCTGACTTGACCCAAAACTTGCTTGCGTCTTTAGGGTACCGTAACTGTCAGCTATCGCGATGGTGGCGAGGTACAAAGGAGCGTGTATGAAACGTATAAGGAAGGCTCGCCCAACTCTCATAACGAGGATACATGCCTCAGTTGCCAATGTCGCCGCGAGCAGTCACCGGAGCGCGAGGAACGGTCGCCGATGCGCGACGTCGAAGGCTCTCCTCTTCCGCTTCACTCGGACTACGAGGATGACTTTGCGGCGGCTGGTCTCGGACGTCCGTCGTATGGCGATGACGAAGAGGACACCTACGACACGACCTGTATAGGGATTCGAGATATCATTTTCACGGGAGCGGTACGTCATTTCTTCTTCTGCTACCTGCTCCCCTAGCTCACTGGCCGTTGTTTGGGCAGACCGATCCTTATCACAGCATGGCTTGGGGGCGGTTTACGTTCCTTGGCCGCGTGCGTCCATGGGATGGCCTGCTTGCACTCGTGCGTGTCTCGGTACGTTGTCCCCGTTTCGTCCGGTCATCGCGCTGCAATATCGAGGACCCTATCCGCGTTCTAATACGACGTTTCGCAGACCGACCCGGCCCCATGGGGACGATCGAAATGGGTCTTCCGAGGCTACCTCCACTACGGGAAAGTGCTCGTTGGCAGCTGGCGAGGCATGACAGCGGACGCTCGATCCATTCCTTGGGAGGGTCCCTTCGTCGCGTCCAAGCGTGTTGAGACAGTCGTTTCTTGATCGTGCGGCCTAAGCCCCCTCCTCTACCTGAGCTTCCCTAATCCCGACTTGCAGCCACCGCATGTTTCTTGATTTATGTACCTTGCGTTTTCGATCTTACTTGTAAGTATACGTACGTGCTTTCTGCGCTCTGGACCCTTGTAGCGCCATGGCGAAACGAACGGATTTTCACACTGTACTCTGACTTGTTTTGCTGTTTTGCATACCACTATTCTTGCTCATCCATTCACCCCCCTTTCACTGTCTTTCTTGATTGTTTTTCACGTGCTATGATATTCATATCCCCTCCACTCCATGCATACACGCCACCCTCCCCCTCTTCTTTATGTATTCCATAGATCACCCCCTCTACCAGACCGTGGAGTCTGCCATACATGTAGATAGAGGCGCATATAATCATCACATCACACCACACCTGTCACACAAGATCATAGAGAATCACAGATGGAGAGGGAGAGTTCCGGGTCCGTTCAACGCCACTATAACTCGTACTGTAACTGAAGGAAGAGCCCGTGACCATTTGCGGGTACGCGCAGCCAGACGCGGCGTTAGCACGCGCGGGCTCAGCGCGTCTACCATGCGCACAAAAACGCATGTGCGTGAGTTGTGCAACCCCTTACGGTAGATCAGCTGACAACCACCGAGGGCGAGGGCGAGTCCCAGGCGACCGACTAGGCTCGATCTGCTCCTGTGTCTTGGGATTCCGTACCACGCATGCTTGGCACCCCCGGTTTTTTTTTCTTCTTTTGTTTTGTTTTCTCGTGCGGTTCCCCACTGGTAACCGGTAACCCCCCGAGCAAGGTTCACGAATTCACGTTCACTGGACCGAAGAACGAACATGCGGCTCAAAGAAAATGGCTGCACGATCCGCGGCGCGGCGCATCTTGTTCCTGATGACCGCGCACTTCTCATTACGGGACAAGTAGCAACGGCGGCGTATAGTTGTATACCGTACAAGTATAGTAGTAACTCGGTCCTAGTCCCGGTGATGATGGCGGCACAGCGATCATGATCACGTTTCAGTTAATCTGACCGATTGGGCGACGGAGACGAGAAGGCTACTGTACCAGTTAGGGTACAAAGTAGATAGGATTAAAGTGCCCGGAGACGGTGGAGTGCATGGTGCCAGTGGAATGTATACAGGAGCGGCGGAGCGTGACGGAAGCGGCACAGAACTGGGGCGGTGTACGAGATAGGAATCCATGTGGTGAGCGGTTTCTCAGACTTGGACGGGATGCGGCGGCCGCAACTTATACAGATGCGGTAACGTTTGTTATGATTTACGCCCGTGGCATAAGACGTGGCGCCGCATATCCCGGGGGTGTAGCGATGGACGGGCGTGGACGGGCGTTCACAAAGAACTTCCGTTCAGACATAACGTTCAAACCCCCCAAATTCTGTGTGACAAGACAACAACAATGCAATGACAATTCATAGTCTGGGCGCAATGCAGGGGCTTATCTAACGTCGCCTGGCGATATTACCGTGAGTGAAGTCTGATATCCGTCCGTTGGACAAACTGTGACGCTCCATCGAAGGCGACGGGGGGAGCGTCGAACGGTCGAACCTGTGTATTCTGAAACGGGCTGGGAAAGGAAGGGGGGATCATGGGATGTCGTGATGATGGCCGTTGCTGAGTTTCGGGGGGGATTCACGTGAAGGACCGAAGGCCAGAACTGAAGAGGGGATCAAAGTCACCAAATCTCCGACGACACCAGAGTGGCGATAGCCCCGAGGAAGAAGAAGAATGGAAGGCGCGCCATTCCTCGTCACACTCGACCATCAACAAATTGTACAAGTGGGGAGTCGGGTGCAGTTATCTGCCAAGAGCCCATCGACGTTCTGTCTTACGCCTGTGGTGGTGTAAAACCGATTGTGTGGGAAAATAGTTGCTGGGTCTAGAAGCCCCTCCACGACAGGGCAGCACGGAACTTAGGTAGGAATATTACGACACCTGTATGATCGCCGTGGCTGCGCAACACAGCTGGCAGGGTTTTGCATAAGAGAAGGAAGAAAAAGAAGATACGATTACTGTATGATGCCACGCACGTTGGTACCATGATGACAAGCCGTATTTCCCATGGATGACGGTGGAAGGAATTCGGGGAAGGCAACATCGTGAGAGCCGACAGCGGCGGAGAGACAACTCGAGACTGGAATTGGTAGGTGCTTCCGTTGTGAACGATGTGAACATTTGTACCGAGGACAGCTCAGGTCAGGGCATAAAATCGGAACCGTCGCCGTCATCGGAGATTGACCAGACCTGTCAAACCCAAGTGCCGAGGTGAGGCGACGGCGGTAATAATGCTCTCATATTAACACTCAATTGATTCCCATCACTCTTTTGGGGGGAGGGGGGGATACAGCACACTGGCAGTACTGCACTTTTTACGCTACCCAGACATGCAGGAGCAACAACAATCGAATCAAGTGGCGGCCAACCACTCAGACAGTTTTGATCAGCGCTTGATCACCTGGGAATCGGATTCAGGGTCTCATCTGCTAGAACTACGCCGTCTCCCATGTGAAGCGACTCGGGCTGACGCGGGTGCTATCTTGGTGAAATGGAACTCTGTTCAAAGACACGATCATGGTGATTCGGGCCTGCCTAATATTAGCCGACAAGGACAAGGACTCTGGACCCACGAGAGCATCCAAGATCCTGAGGCGGCCACCCTTTTGCCGCACCGCGTCCTCACCGTTTCCGAGGCGTATGGTCTCGTCGTCGATGTGCGAGTCTACAACCTGGCGGAGATCGAGGACAAGGCTGCAGAGCTCTTCAAGGACTGTAATGTGATCGGTTCTCTCAGGATTCGTCGATGCGCATGTTCGTTGTACGTCTGGCAATTTGTTGAACCCCCCCCCCACCCTTCGAAGATATTTGATCGTTCTGCATTGAAGTGGTCCCCCCCCCTCTCACTTCATCATCTTGGCTATTTGATCGTTCTGCATTGAAGTGGTCCCCCCCTTCTCCCTTCATTATCTTGGCCAACAGCTTCCCCCCTCCTAACCTTGAACGCCCATCTCGCAGGCTATAGAAATGGGCGGAAAACGCCGATACCCTGGCTGATGATCACATTTGTTGTCTCGTGTAGTCCCCTACTCAGAGGAGAATCAACTTACCAAGTGCCGCACACACCGTCCGCGCCACTGTCCGTGCCAAGCGACGCTCCTAGTGGGCTTCACAACCGTACGGTGCGAATTCACACCGGCTGTACTCACACCAATCTGCGTCCCCCGTCCACCTTATCGGCTTTTGCAGAGAGCTTGGCACGGAGGGGGCCGACAATGCGTCGATGGAGATGCTTTCGGGACCCTCTCCCACCATCCCCAGCCCACGGTACTTCTGTGCCAACCGGGGCCATCGTATCCACTGGGAGCTATGGTGCGTGCTCTTCCTACCTCCCGTCCCGCGTGTATGGCTTATTCGAAAGCCCATATGGACTTGTCCTTCGTCTTCCTGCACACCACTCATCTGTCACTGGAGGACCGAAAATCTCTGTGTTCCCGAATAAAGAGGGCATCGACGGAGATAGCTGGCGCCGAGGTCGTGGATGGCTTGGAGGGGTGCCGATAAGCCGTGGGCAGGTAAATTGGTGTTGGCGCCGTCTAGATAAAGGTAACTCATTGTATCCCCGCATTATACGTATCTTGCATCCGTTCCTTGCGCCACTCATTTGGCAGATATATTCTGGTCAGCTTCGGGACGTGGCCGCGCGTTCGAGCCGTCAACTGAGCCAATGCCGCTTTGTGTCACGGTGTGTGTTTTTTTGTTTTTGTTTTGTTTTTAGACAATCGGATCCGCTCGCGCGTTCCGCCGACGTTTGCCGCTTCGACGACCTCGATTCTCGATATCTACGTTATCTCTGGAGGTAATCAAGGTGATGACCGATACCCCCCACCGCGCTGGCGTCAAGATGGCCGTGCATTCCCAGGACGAGGCGACCGTAGAGGCAATCACGAGCTCCGCAGAGCTCAAGGGCTTCCGCATCGACTCACTCGAGCAAGGTGCCCACTTCGGGCAGCCCGTCGCGATGATGATGCTGATGATACTCCTGACGCGTCGGCGGCGGCTCCCCGAAGCGCAGCATCGTGTGGGTACCAACCCTGTCCGCGTTCTACACGTTAGGGAGGGGCGGGGCGCGCTCGGCGAACGCGTTCGTCACCGCGCTGCGCGACGGCTTTGACCGACGACGACTTTGCGTGCGGCGGCGATACGGGCGTCTTTGCGCATGGGGACAACGTACTTAAGCCACGGCTCAGGGCGGCGCCGGGTGCGCGTCCGACCCAGGTCCTACTCTTGGTGGTTTGCGTTGCGTACGTCCGATGGCCTGGGAAGGCAAGGCCGGTCAAGATCGTTTGGCTCATCTAGATGAATTGCGTAAAGATACACGTGTTGTTGGCGACAACGAGGTCCCGTTCAGGTACTGAGGCTTCAGGAAGGGCTTTGCTGCGGATGTAGTCGCGACGTCTGAAGATGTAGAGAAACTTCCACATTGCAGTCCAGAAGCGGAGTATCAGCTTTGTAACGAAGGGCGGACGTGTGTACAAGTTCAGTAAAGAGGTTCCTGTTTCTTAGCCTCGGGATTGCTTCTTGCCCCATGACAACTTTGTACTATCATCCAAGCAACGAGATATACACAACTCGTATCATTATCAAGATATTCTGCATTCAGTACTAGCCGACATAAATGTTACAAGGGTGAGGACCAGGACTAGTCGCAAGCAGCAGGCGCGATTAGGCACCGAAACCGTACAAGGTGCGACCAGAACGCTTCAAAGCATAGACAACATCAAGTGCGGTCACAGTTTTCCTATGACAAGGCTCAGACGATGCACAACAATGACGCTGTACGTGGGACATACCGCTTAGCATGCTCCGTGTATGTTACGGAGTCACGGATAACGTTCTCGAGGAAGATCTTGAGAACACCACGGGTCTCCTCGTAGATAAGACCCGAGATACGTTTCACACCGCCACGACGGGCGAGACGGCGAATAGCCTTCACAATGGGACATGTCAGAAGCGGAGGGAAGCAAACGGCGTGGCACGACTGACGGGTTTAGTGATACCTTGAATGTTGTCACGGAGGATCTTGCGGTGACGTTTGGCACCGCCCTTGCCCAAACCCTATGGTGGCAGTCGAGTCAGCAGTGATAGACGGACATATGAAAAGGGAAACTTCTTCCCACCTTTCCACCTTTGCCACGTCCAGACATGTTTGATTCAGATAACGACTTTAAGTTTCAAGTGTGTGATGTGGTGGTGGTGGTATGAAAGAGAGAGTGAGTTGACGCAAGTCGCGAGACGCGTTGATTGTTTAAAGTTTCATTTAAGAGTCCGCTTCTGATCACGTGTTGTCGTGGTTCACTGACTCGCGCCAAATTCCTGTTCCCGCTGGTTGTGGTGTGTCCAAGTTAGACTAACTTAACTTAGGTTGGACTGAGTGCGAACAGAACATGTCTGGTCCTCCTGCAATTCTGAGTATTCTTGGTACTCTGCCTCAAGATGTACGGCCGGGAACCATGCCACTTTCAGATCTTGTGCCCTCCGACACCACGCGTCCATACGTTACCCTCACCTTTGCACAGTCGATCGATGCGAAAATTGCAGGCGCCGGCGGAAAGCAGCTTATTCTTAGCGGCGAGGAGAGCATGAAGATGACTCATTGGTGAGTGGACACGACGCACGTTCGAAACTCACCTCACGACGCGCGATGCCGATGCTTCGCAAGCCAGGATGCGGACCATGCACGACGGCATCTTAATCGGTATTGGTACAGCCGTGAACGACAATCCCCAGCTAAACGGTGCGCACCCTGTTGTCATCTCCGCGTACTGTACATACAAAACCCGATTAATGTTCTATTTTGGCAGTCCGCTATCTCCCATTTCCGGCGCAGAACACGCACTTTCAGCACTACCACCACCCCCGCCCTCTTATCCTTGACCCACATCTCCGACTTTCACCAACGTGTAAACTCATTATCAACGCGGCGAAAGGTGCGGGTATAGCACCGTGGGTCATCTCCGCCCGTCCGCCGAAGCCCGATAGCTTCTTTGCCAACGAAGACGACGGGGAAAGGCTCCAACAATGGGAGGCTCGTCTTGACGCTCTCCTAGCTGCTGGAGTAGCAGTTATCCTTGTGGAGCTAGAGACCCTACGTCCGTCCTTTTTTTACTTAGAAAGTCTATGACCCTGCTGACACCAGAGACAGATCCCGATCTTCCCCCAACAACCTCAGACCTCCCCCTCCCTGCCGTCCTACGCACACTTCGCGAGAAAGGCATCCGCTCGATTATGGTTGAAGGGGGCGCCCGTATCATCCGATCTTTTCTCTCCTCTGCTGCTTCCGGGCGTCTCGTCGATGCGTTGATTGTGACTACAGCCCCCGTACTCGTGGGTCGCGATGGTGTTGGATACGGCGAGAGTTTGGAACAAGTTCCGAGTATGAGTCATGTCACCACGGAGCTACTTGGTCGAGACACAGTAATTGGCCTGAAGTCCGTATCGTGATCTCTAGAACCAAATATCACACGTAGTTCTCTTATCTCCCCTGTCAATACTCGAGCATCAAGGGTGTGATCGTGCAATTCCACCCGCGTCACTGCAATCGAGCGATCCATACTCTTTATTAGGCGCCGCGTTATACTGTAAACTGACATTACGTATGTTCGTGTTGTTTCAAACACGCGTGTAGGTGTGACTATCAGGACTGCACACCAGAGAAGCAATAAGCCATTCATTTCAGTCAGGGGACAATGTATTACTTCAAGAATGTCGAGGATTCAACGGAGTCGAACGCGCAAGAACCCCTGCCATACCCCTTACGATCGATCGCATTGATTGTGGGGCGCCGCAAGGGGAAAAACGTGCCGCGATGCGAACGCAGGCCAACATGCAGCAGCAAGGCCACGGGTAAACTCCCGCAGCTAGGAGCAACGTGATAAGGTGAAACTTGACAAATTCAAAACAAAAGCCTCCGGCATATGTGACGTCCCCCTGGAATGTATGATAGAACGAGGCGGTGTGCGTGATGCCAGGTTAATCCGACTATCCTAGACACAAAAAGACAAGGACAGACCGCCAGAACTTTGACGGTGACAAGTGTCAACCAACGAAACGCATGGTGTCGGCGATTATGTAGTACTTGGCTACCTCACCAACCTTTGGAGGCGCAGTGGTGTCAGGGACCAGCATAAACGTTTGGCTGAATACGCGTGCATGGCCCTCGATGTTCTTCTTGTGAGTTGTGGCAGGGTTTGCATTAGGACCCCCACCGTGCGTCACATTTCCGGATACAGTGATCAGAAGGGACGGCGGCTGACTGCCTGCGAGGGGAATGAGAGTCCTAAAGGAGAGCGGAGCTATTGTGATGGGCTCACCTGGGATCGGATGGCAATCAAAGGACAGCACCTCGTGCTGGGTTTTTGGCATTTTCGCTATGAGATCGCGAACGCCTTGCGATCCCTCGTAGGGATTTCCATTCCAGCTCACGGCCGAGTTGGGGCGATAGAAATTCGGTAAATCATCAACACGCGTTGATGAATCGTAGGCAGAATAGTAAAGACGGGTGAAATGGTCCGCTGCGCGCGTTGCGATCTCGATGCTGTCCAAAGATACTTCAGTAGCACGATCGCAAATTACTGGAAAGTGTGCTCACTCCTCTTTGGTGAGGTTAGCCATGGTGGTGGGAACAGACTGCGCAAAGTCGACTCACTTTGACTCGGACGCGTCGGGGATGCGTGTAAAGCCACGTGACTGTGTTTCAGGCCTGCCTCTGTGCTACCGCCGTGCTCAGGCTCCTACCCCCCGTGGGCCGTGTCTCCTGAGTTCCAAGTCGTCAAGACATGTCCAGCACCATAGAAACGCGCATCAATGTCTTCAGCCTCAACTGCTGGTAAGTGATTGTCAACATAGAACGACGGAAATGTTTGACCATGAACAAGGGGCCTCAAGTATGTCTCTAAGCGCCGGTCCGAACGTATTCAGGCCATTGCGCGATTCCTTGAGAGCTCCGACTTTGACATTGTGGCTCTGCAAGAACTCTGGGTGTACGCGGACTATGATATTCTTCGGTCCCGCCTTTCTCTGCCCTTCTCAAAGTTCTTCTACAGGTGCATAACCGTA
>WNGR01007118.1_pt1 | contig 11887 bp, 14 predicted proteins | sample 5407581 | NCBI WGS metagenome assembly WNGR01 (sample SAMN13153383, study PRJNA577476) | soil metagenome | isolation source: 80 cm soil or saprolite under Garry oak tree replicate 2 | place: USA:California | collected 2016-06-15
TCAAGTTCTCGGCGAAGGTAGTGGATTGTGCTCTCTGCGTTATCCAGCCGTTCTTGTGCTTCGAGAAGCTCCTCCTCCAATGCGTAGCCTCTGTCAATAGTCATGCCTAATTCATCTCGTAAATCCCCATTCTCGGCACTCGTGGTCCTGAGTCGGTGGCGCACTGCTGAGGCCTCTGCCTCGAGGTGAATGATCCGATTTGTGGACACGACGGCGTTTTGCTGGGCGCCTTCGAGCTCGACGCGCAACTCCAAAATCTCGACCTCTGAGGCCTCGAGCTTGTCCTGAATATCATTGAATGCGGCATCACGATGTTGGTTCCATGCTTCAGAGGCTGCGAGGTCCTCGATCTTTTCCCGAAGGTCCTGAATGAAGGCGTCCTTGCACTGTATGATGGAATCGTAATCCTCCTCGAGGTCGTCACTGAAGGCGCGCGACTCGTCTAGAAGTGCGTGGAGAAGAACTGTTTGTGCCTCGAGGCTATCGATCTCAGACTGGTACGTCTCCACAGTTGCCTCTAATGCCTCGACAACTCTTTGATCTTGCCTTGCAGCGTCTTCTAGAGACATCACTCGGGACTGTGCCCGAACCGAAGAGGCCTTGCAATTCCGTACGAGACGCCGTTCTTCCTCCGTGGCTGTTCGCGACTCCTCGATGAGGCGATGTCCACGCTCAATGTCAACCTCCAGATCTCGGATGCGGCACTGGTCCCGCTCGGAAGCGGCCCGTAATTGAGAGACAAGATGTTCTACGTCTTCCGCGTCTTGCAACTCCCGATGGCAACCCCGACAGTGATTTGCCTTCGTATTCTCGTCGAAAAATGTCTGAATACCAATTTCGACACTGTCGACCGGGGTAGTAGGCCATGAAGTGGAGTCTGGGGAATGTTCTAGCGACGTGTCTTCTTCTGACGCTAATGCCTCCAGGCCGATGGTGGCCTGCACTAGTGCGTCCAGGATGTCATCGTGAGAGACGTCATCGAAGTCGAGAGACTGCAAATTACTCGTGGGAGCTGGCTGCGGGTCTTGCAATGCTTTCTCGAGTTCGGCTATGCGGTCTTGGTGTTTGACGCTCTCCTCGCGTGCTTCTGCTAGCTGTGTCTCCAGCACTTCCGACTCGCGCCTCACATCCTCTAGCTCCCGGCGTTGGGCAGCTGATCTCCCACGTATATCGCGTAGCTTCATGCGCAGCTGCTCGATCTTGCGTTCCTGTAGTTGGTAGGCACGTGCGTCTGCATGCGCATTAGCGCGGGCGTTGGCTAAGCGACGCTCAGTTGTTTCGAGCTGCGCTTTGAGGGCCGTGTTCTGATCGTGAAGAGTGGTTACTTGCTGGTCACGAGCACGAAGAACACAATCAAATTCGCGAACAGGCCGCATAGTGGTGCGACGAGGGCGGAAAGTCATGGTCGGAATTGCTCCGAAAGAGCCCGAGGTGTATAACGAGTTGAAATGCAATTGCGTACTGAAATATGAAAGTGGTTTGGCGTGTAGTGGGTGGGGGGAGGGGAGCTGGGTTCACGTTAGTGTTCGGAAAGTGTTCGGCTTGATATGCGGAAACCTACCAAAGTCCGTACCCGGAGGTTTGAAGGAAGTGAGGAGGGCGATAACGAAGGTACAAGAGCTGTGGGTGAGAGAAGACGCCGGCCTTGTGGGGGTGATATATGTTTGCTCAGCGCCTCATGGCTAACGCAAGGCGTCCCATCATGGCATTGACACGTGAACAGGGGGAACTCGAGAAGGTTACCAAGAATGGCCCATATCGTGAATGATATGTCCACAGAGCGTGTCAAGAAGGCTGGGCTCCTGGTGGCTGAGACGTGGTATAAGCCATCAAGTTGGGGGTTCTTCGCTGGATGTGGCTATGACCATCGTTCAAGTTAGAGACTTCGCTGCAAGATATCAGGGTGGCGAACAGTGACTTCGCCAATATCAACTTAGAAGACGCATAGCACTTGAAATAATCACAATTGGGGTACCAAACGAGACTCGATGCGAGCCAGGGACCCGAGAAGGAATTGCCAGTGCCAGCGGTAAACTCGGGCAAGTCACGGAAACGGAAGAGATTGACAGAGCCGCTGTACTGCCGGTGATGCGGGCAATGACTCACACGCTAAAACAATCATTCTTTTCGTTTTGTCGCATCCGTCTAATCTCCCGCATGAGCAATCCTTCAAAGCAGAAGCAGAAAGCCTCGCGACCCCCGCCCAGGAGCGGAGGGAAGCCGCTCCGTGGTTTCCCAAAAGACTCACCGGAGGTTCGCCTATCAAAGACACTCTCTTGGATTCTACGTCATGGTGCAAAATCAGAAGGTCTATTCATGCGCTCTGATGGATACGTTCGTGTCAATGATCTCGTATGTTCATACCCCGGAGCTAGTGGGTTGGGGCTTCGATAACATGACGCATGAAGCTAGCCTTGCCGAGGCTGTCTTCGCACGCCCAGCTCGACCTTGCCACTCTGCAGCGCTTAGTAGAGAACGATTCCAAGAATCGTTACATGTTACGCAAAGGCCCAGATGAGGCAGCACCCACGGCAGGTGATATCTGGTGGATTTGCGCTAACCAAGGTCATTCACTGAAGGTCGAGATACATTCTCCATCCTAAGAATTGACCACTGAGAGCCAACCTAGGCCGTCAAACTTGACCTTAAGCCAATTTTATCCGCTACAGATATCCCCCTGGGAGTGCATGGGACGAGCAGGAAGGCATGGGAGTCAATATGTCAGTCTCGACTTACCCAGGGCTGACGAAACTCAACTGACTGCTACGATTAGCCGCCCAGGGTCTCTCGCGGATGGGGCGGAATCATATACACTTAGCCCAGGGCATCCCTGGAGACGGTGTCATAAGCGGTCGGTCCTACCCCCTCCACATCAATTACAGTTCTTAATTTTAGCACAGGCATGCGCAACTCTGCGCAGGTGTTAATCTATATTGATGTACAGAAGGCCCTCGATGCAGGGATCACGTTTTCTCTCTCAGAGAATGGGGTTGTCCTCACTGAAGGTGACGAGCGCGGGTTTCTGTCTCCTGAGTATTTCCTTCGGGTGGAGGACCGTCAAAGTGGCCCAATCCAAGGTTGGCCTCTATCTTCAACACGAAAGCCATCCGAAGCAACGGATATAGTAAGTTAGGTTGATAGCTCTACAGCAACCGAAATGTATTACGCTTTACTTATCTACGACTCTCCACTTATGCATGAGTAGTTTGTGGGATTAGTATAAAGTGCTTATGTGTATCCTATCCTAGTCCGAGTTGTTTATCAGCCAGTCGTGGGTTTCGTGATTAGGGTGCGACTGCCCGACTGCAGGACGTCGCGTGTTGGTGAAATCTCCGCCGGCGTTGTCATGGGTTATAGCCTCGTGCCAGGCGAGCCGATTGCTGTTTCGTGGTGGCTCGATAATCCTGTACGAGATTAGAACCGGTGTCAGCGGTCCACACATCGAGCGCTCACTCAACGCTAGAATCGCGGCCTGGATCTCGAGCTGAAGGTAGAGAGATGGGGTTATTCGGTCCAAGACGTCGGCCAGCTGAAGCGTCGCGCTCAGGCAGCTGTCTGCGCGGCTTTGGTCTTGGTGTAGGACGATCATGCCCCGCTTCTTGCACCTCCGCATCGCTTGATCCTGACACACCCACCATAGTATGGCTTGAGCGCAGCCCGTGGATTGGCGCTTTTACTGGGATATGTTGTGGCTCGTCTTCCGATTGCGACGAAGTATCAGCAACATAGATGATCTGGGCATCCACATCGATTGGGGCACTCATGCTACGACCGTCTCGCCTTCCCAGAGAGTTCGGTATTGCCAACGAAACATTGGGTGCAACGCCCGTGTTTGTGGAAACACGCTTCGAGTCGCTATATGCGTCACTTTGGGTAGACCTTGGCTCTGACTTGTACACTTGTGAGTCCATGTTGGTCGTCTGTGTTAATTGTGCGAGGTTGAATTCTAGAGAGCTCGGTCCAGGAGATGGAGAGGTTGGTACAGCCCGAGGGGATAATTGGAGGGTGGAGTATCCCGTCGCGAAATTTGAAGAGGTACACCTGGTGTCCTCACTCGTGGCCATGACCCCGCGTCTGTGATCATCTGCTTCGCTTTCCGCGTCAGTGCGCGAACCTGCCTTCTTCCGCTTCATCTTGTGTTGTGCAGCGGTGGTCCCTTCGATATCCGTTGTGGTGGCACTATTAAGCTTCTTCGGACGCTTCGTGCCCTTGTTCTTGCTCGATTTCTCGTCCTCGGAATCCATAGAATCAAGCATGGCCTCCATTCGCTCCTCGTCGTCGAGCTGACGGCGACGTGCTCGCGCACGCTCAAGCACTATGTCCTCACCCGCTCCGACCCCAGGACCTTCACTGGTGTCCGGAAACATGGCCACACCATATCCGGCGCTCTCGCGCATCGTCCGTACGGCTTGAATCCTGTCCTGCCCAGTGTCTTCCATGATGAGAGCGAGAGCGGCTTCAGGAACGAGGACGCGCTGTATGAAATCCTGGGGTGTAAGAGGAGCGATGGATCGTGCATCGAACAAGGACGGAGGAAACATGTTGTAGAGCGTTTGATGCAGGATCATCGAACCAAGTTCACCATAACTTGGACCCACCATTAGACTATGCTAGTTAGCAAGACTAGTGCGCACTCACTACCCAGGTTGTGTCCTTTGGAAGCTCTCGAATTGACCTTTAACACTCGAGGCAGCCCGTGAGCCCATTTTCTGTACCTCCTTTATCACTGTTGTCCAATATATGTTCTCGTCCCTTGCATTGCCTTCGCCTTTGACCAGTTTTCCGAGGCTATCGCGCAGTTGCTCGACGCGATCCCTCACCCTCCCAAAGTCAATGTCCATTGGCCAACCTTTAGCTATGGCCTCGGGTATCTGATGCGCCTCAAATCTATGACGCTTGCACAATGCAACATATATGCCCATCGAAGCTTTGAGCCCTCGAGGGTTACTCGGGCGCGGATCCGGATAGGCCTTGCGCCTGGCGGCTTTGAGAAGGGAGCGACACAAGGGGGAGGGTTTAGGGGGAAGCCTCTCATCGCAGAAAGGGCATAGCATCGATGGATCCGCTGGTTCGCCAATAAAAACTTGAAAAAGATGGTCAGGATCAGGGCGATCAACATATTGGTCGGAAGTCACTGACGAGAGTCATCCCCAAACTCCTCCAAATCACCTGCAATTAAGTTGCCCCCGTCGTCTAGGTGCGTCTGTTGAGTTGAAGTGACTCTTAGACGAGGAGAACAGATAGAGTGTTTCAGCATCATGGGAAATGGCCGCAGCGGTGGCCGTTGTTTCGGCGTCTGATTGTCGGCGTCCTCATCGGTCTCGGCATCGGATGTGCCCAGGCTCTTCGTTCCTCGAACAGTGGACAGAGAGCTCTGCGGATGTTGATGACCAGGAGATGACAGTGGAGAAGGAATTGGAAAACGAGAAGACTCGGAGTGTTTTCGAGGCGTTGTCCTATCAGAAACCATCCCGCTGTGAACAAGGGAGGTGACACGGTCTGAAGAACCCTTGAGCCGGACTTTGCCCTTTGCCACCGCTTTGCGAGAAGCCTGCTTGTGTGTGGTTGAATCTGATATGGATAGAGGATCCAAGGTAGGAAATCTCTCGGGTCTACGCTTTGAATGCTTCGCACGAGGTGTAACCTGGCAGCAGTCGCTCGAGTCGGATAATTGGATCTCCCGTCGTGGATGGACATGGTTCGACGAGTGTGCGTCACCGATAAGTACACCCTCATCGGAGGATGTCCCGGAAAGTCTAGAGAGAGTGGGAAGAATTCCATCCGACTTTGTTTGCTTTGGTACTTCTTGTGAAACGTCGGATAGCTTGTTTCGGGACGTCGACACGCCCCCTTCCTTTGGGGTTAACTTCTTGAAGTCTGGCAGCTTCCTTTTCGGAGGGTAGCCGGGGTGGTAATTCAGCTCTTGTCCTTGAACAACGGCCTTCCTAGGCCGCCCCTTCGTTGCTCTGCGTTTACCCTTGCATGGAGACGTCTCTTCAAACTCTTCGGACCTAGAGCCAGAAGAAAGAAAGTCCAATTCATCATCATCTTCCGAAGATTCAATAGTCCTCCCGCGCGACGCATTTCGTTTTGCATTAGGAAGCCCAGTCTCGACAGCCCCACTTTTGGAAGTGAGAAACTGCGTGCTTCCCAAGTCGTCCCAGAGTTTCCCCGAGCCCACCCTTGGGTCAGGACAGGTAGCACGAAACATGCGCAACGAAGGACCCTGCTCGACGATAGTCGTTCCGTGCAAGGGGGATTGATGAAGTGTTTCGAACGTTTGGCTTATGTAGAACGAAGACGGACTGCGGGACAAAGAACCATTCGCCTCAACTGCCTCCTTCGATATCAAGAGACAGAGAAGTCAAAATAAACACATATCATCAAAAGATGAAGTTACGGCGCACTCAATATCGTCGTATCCAAAGTGAACACCTTCAAGTAGGTCGCGGGGAAAGGGTTATGAGATGGTCTCTACGTCAAGTGCCACACCTTGTGGGCGGGATTAGCGACAGGTCCACGCGGCGTCGATGCACGTGAAGGTGTGAGCGCCGTCTCGCGACTGACAGACGCGTCCTTAAATCAGTCATCACGTGACTACCTTATGACGGATTCCGTAGTGGCCCTGTGGAAATTGGTTTTTTTCATGACAAAATTCCTAACAGAACATGAAATATCTCCACATGTCTGGTCGGGATAATTTCCCGGTCCTTTATGAAAAAAACCGACTCTCGGCCGTAGGAACACTCCAGTTTTGTCACGAGGAGAAGTCTTTATATTCTAATCTACTGTTGCGAGAAAAGACCTAAAGCAAAAATATAGCTGTTGTTATTAGTTCGCAGAATCAGACGCATCAACTATAACCAAAGGGGCAAGTCGTCATGCTTTTGCCGTACAAACCAGGGCAAATTTCGGACTAAAGAGAGGCTCTTCACCACCAATTGAGAAACCGAGGCCTTGTGATTGGGTGTCGGATTCCGGGCCGGAGCAGCTCGGGACCGTGGATCAAATAAAAGGGTGCGGGTCAACAAATATCTTCGCCGCAAACCCTCACCAACCTCCGCATCTTCAACGATGCTTAACCTCACCTCTCGTTCTACCCAGGCATGGCGCTCTGTCCGGCGCCTTGCGAAGGGAATGGCCACTGTTGCCGAAAGAATTGGTGACACAAAAGTGTCGATGTCCCTCCTTGAGACTGGCGCATATATCAACTACCAGCGAATTGAGGATAACCTTGCCATTGTCCGCGACAGGTACATATCTGTCATTGGCGTTTATTCCCCTATCTCTTTTCTCATTGAATTCTAGGCTCCAGCGTCCACTCACTCTATCTGAGAAAGTTCTCTATGGCCATCTTGATGACCCTCATAATCAAGATATTGTCCGCGGTGTGAGCTACCTCAAGCTCCGCCCCGACGTAAGAGTGTTGTTTCCTATGTTCTAAACTGGTTTGATGATAGTCTTTCTGCGTTTTATAGAGAGTAGCTTGTCAGGATGCAACAGCGCAGGTCAGTTGATGTACCAGTTTCGTCGCCTCCCTGAGTGCATGTACTCCTCTACCGTTTGGCTTGTCAAACAACCACGCGCTTTCTATTGGATCCGACTGGAACTGACGTGGTTTTTAGATGGCATTGTTACAATTTATGTCTGCCGGCATGGACACTGCGGCGGTGCCAACCACTGTTCACTGTGACCACTTAATTGAGGCGCAAGTGGGTGGTGTCAAGGATCTTGAGCGTGCCAAGCAAATCAACAAGGAAGTATATGACTTTTTGGCTACTGCGACGGCGAAGGTTTGTTACCCTCCAACCTCGCCCGTCTTGTTTGTTAATACTTCCCGCCAGTACGGTCTCGGTTTCTGGCGCCCTGGCTCTGGTATCATTCACCAAATTATTCTTGAGAACTACGCGTTTCCCGGTGGTCTCATGATTGGCACCGACTCACATACCCCTAACGCTGGCGGTCTGGGGATGATCGCCTGTGGCGTGGGCGGTGCAGATGCCGTTGACGTTATGGCAAACATTCCTTGGGAACTCAAAACGCCCAAGGTTATCGGTGTAAATCTCACGGGAAAGATCAGTGGTTGGACCACGCCGAAAGGTGGGGTTCCCTTTTTCTCGTGCTCTCTGGACCTTATCGTTGGTTGCAGACGTCATCCTCAAGGTCGCGGGCATTCTTACGGTCAAAGGTGGTACTGGTGCCATTGTTGAGTACAAGGGTCCGGGGGTGGACAGCCTCTCCGCAACCGGGATGGCAACTATTTGCAACATGGGTGCGGAGATCGGTGCTACAACTTCTCTTTTCCCATTCAATCGACGCATGGGGGATTACCTGAATGCCACCAAACGTCCTGATATTGCCAAATATGCACAACGGTTTGCGCACAACCTACGGGCGGACGAGAATGCCGAATATGACCAAGTCGTCGATATTGTGAGTTCGCCGTGATGGGCGTTGCGCCACTAACTAATCCTCTTTCGTCTTAGAATCTTTCAGAATTGGAACCACACATCAATGGACCCTTCACACCAGATCTTGCGACGCCTATCTCGAAGTTCAAGGACGAAGTCGTGAAGAATGGCTGGCCTACCGACCTGAAAGTCTCCCTCATCGGTTCATGCACCAATTCTTCATACGAAGATATGACACGCTCTGCCTCCATTGCTCGAGAGGCTGCCGACCACGGGCTGGAAACCAAAAGCAAATTCACGATTACTCCTGGTTCAGAACAGGTTCGTGCCACCATAGAACGCGACGGCTTGATCGGCACTTTCGAGGATGTTGGTGGCGTTGTACTCGCAAACGCATGCGGCCCTTGCATCGGACAGTGGGACCGTCAAGACGTTAAGAAAGGCGAGGCCAACTCGAGTACGTGCTATTCACTGCGGAAATCGACATTTGCTGAGTTTTTCGTAGTCATTACGTCGTACAACCGCAACTTCACGGGTCGTAATGATGCCAATCCCGCCACTCACGCCTTCGTAGCTTCTCCCGATATTGTCACAGCTTTTGCCTTCGCTGGGGATCTCCGCTTCAACCCATTGACTGACTCGCTCACTGGCTCAGACGGCAAGCCCTTCAAGTTCTCCGACCCCGCTGGCAAAGAGCTCCCTCCCCGCGGCTATGACCCCGGTCAAGACACTTATCAGGCTCCGCCAGTGGATAGGGTCTCTGTCAATGTTGCTGTTAGTCCTAAGAGCGACCGCCTCCAGCTGCTCAACCCCTTCCTACCCTGGGACGGCAAGACTCCCGAGGATCTTCCTGTACTGATCAAGGTCAAGGGCAAGTGCACTACCGACCATATTTCAGCTGGTGGCCCCTGGCTTAAGTATCGCGGTCATCTTGAGAACATCTCCCGTGAGGTTTATTTTTCTCGGCTTCTCCACTTTTACTAACAACGGGACAGAGAACTGCCTCATTGGTGCCATCAACATCGAGAACGGGGAGGCAAACAAGGTCAAGAACCAGATCACAGGCGAATGGGGTGGCGTGCCACAGACTGGTGCCTACTACCGGGAGAAGGGAATTAAGTGGGTCGTCATCGGTGACCATAACTACGGTGAAGGTTCTTCCCGTGAGCACGCTGCGCTCGAACCACGATTCCTGGGGGGCCTCGCCATCATCGTTCGCTCTTTCGCGCGCATTCACGAAACGAACTTGAAAAAGCAAGGCATGCTCGCCCTCACCTTTGCCGATCCCGCGGACTACGAAAAGGTCCAACCATCGGATAAGGTGTCAATTCTCGGACTTGAGAGTTTCGCTCCTGGAAAGAACCTGACATTACTCGCCAAACACTCCGACGGGTCAGCCGATAAGATCCCCCTGGCTCACTCATTCAACGAAGGTCAAATTGAATGGTTCAAGGCTGGTTCAGCGCTTAACTTGGTGAGCCACCTTCCGGTCCGTTCCGAGTGATCAAAGTCGGTGACAGCTGCTTTTCCAGATGGCGGCTAAGGCCAAAGCCAGTTGAAGGATAAACCTGATTTGTTAGTTGTGTATTGTCAATAAAAAGAGGACCCACGCTGTCGAGCATCGCGATTGGCTTGTCAAACGTTGCTGTGTCACCTGTTTGTTTTTATGGCGCATAATGATATAATTTCATCTTTACCTCTTCGTTGTGTTCGAGTGGTAAAATTTTACAGATCGGTGGTTCTGGTCCTCCGGTTCCCGTCAATCCGAATAAATACCTCTCGGTTGAGGCATGGCAGTTAAGAAAGTTCTAGTTTATCGTCATACCGATACAACATATGCGTCTACATATTTCCCCAATCTGATGGTAAGCGTACTAATGTTCCGCTAGGATTGTGTCGTAAGGAACGTGGGTGAGAATCGCCCTCTGCACATCTCATCAGGTCGTTGCAGTCTAAACAGTAGTAAAACCGCTTCACCAACAAGCCCACTGCCGGCGTACATAGGCGCGCATTGATCTAGCTTCCCGTGTCCTCGTCTTCCTGTTCGTAACCCTCGACTTTCATGTCATTCAAGCCAAGGTCCTCATTCTGCTCCCATGTACGCTCGTACGACTCGATTTCCATATTTGGGTCTGGATCTGGGGCGTACAGATTTTGCACGTACGAGTTTGCGAGAGGGTCGTCGAGAATGATGGTGAAAGGACGCTCGGCACTTTTCACCTAAGAGCAAAAAAAACAACTCTCTATCAGGGGCCAAAACCCTAGAGCGACCTGCGTACCGCTTTCAGATTCTCTAGAAAGACTTCGAACTTGTTGCGTTCTTGTAGGTCAGGCCCTTCTGGATCGGCGCTGCCGACGGAATCTCCAGCAGCGAACACTTTCTCAGAGAGCTCCTCGAAAACTTGTTCGAGGATCCCTTCCAGCGTAGTGAACCTGCCTCCCAGAGTTCCGGCATGAAGGACGAGGTCGATCTCCGGAATTGTGAGACCGCAGGTTTCGCTCTGAAGGACGATACCGTCAGGTAGTCGTGCCTACTAATAATAAAATTTGAAGGCGCACTTTGAGAATGTCTCTACTTAGATCTTCACGATCTTCAACACGGAGTGTGATACGCTTTCCCTTCTCGGAAATTGCTGAGCCAGATTTCACCTCGTTGTCCCTGTAGCCGCAGCGCTCGCAATTGGTAGACATGATGAGGATATCCTGTTGGTTGATTAAGACGTAGCCATTGCGTGAGGCGTAGAATGTCGCACCTTGAAGTAAGGGATAACCACTTTCTTCATCATGGTGTCGAGAGGGTGGCCGCAACTGGAGCATATTCCCGGGAAGACGTATATTTCTTCATTTCCACTGTCACCCTCAGGGGCATCTTCTGTCACGTTCTCTTCCTCGTCGACGACAGAATCATCAGCAGCGACCAACCCAAGGGCGACATTCTGCTCCTTTGTCCGGCGGTACGTCCTGAGATTCCACTTGGGATCGGCCATGGAGTCTACAAACTCAATGAACGAATTGCCGGCTGGATCATCAAGTTTAAGCGTGAAAGGTGGCATTGGTGCTTCTAAGTTGACAGCCCTCTTGGGTGTGATACCTCCTTCGTTATACTCGTCTTCGTCAGGGACGATGACTTTTAACTTATCCACTAGTGCCTGGATCTTTGTGAAGGTATCTTCATCCTGGATGCGGCGCAAAGGTTGATCGTAGCTCAAATCGCGAATCACGTCTCCGATTATGCCCTCTACCGTTGTGAGCTGGCCCTTAGAGGCCGGTATAGTCAGCTCATACTCTGGGATGGTGACAGTACATGTTTCGGACTTGACGATTTGACGGTTGAGGTCCTGCCTCGAGAGTATACGGGCAGTGTAAACCGCTCCTTCGGCTGAGAGACAGACGCATTCAGATGGATGGGATTCTTCATATGCGGACGGTCGCTTACGTCGGATGACACCCGCAGACTGGATCTCGTTATTGGAAAA
>WNGR01008246.1_pt1 | contig 11887 bp, 7 predicted proteins | sample 5407581 | NCBI WGS metagenome assembly WNGR01 (sample SAMN13153383, study PRJNA577476) | soil metagenome | isolation source: 80 cm soil or saprolite under Garry oak tree replicate 2 | place: USA:California | collected 2016-06-15
AAAGTAACGCTAGATAGCGGCGGAACATGGAAGCTCACCATCACGGAGCTTAAGAACGGCGCCGCCATTGCGACAAAGCAGCTCAGCCTCCAGGCGCAAGGAGGCATGTAGCCATGATCTCCCGAGTCATCGATTGGTGCTCGAAAAACCGCTTTCTGGTTTTCACTGGAACTCTTCTACTACTCTTAGCGGGAATCTGGTCTCTCAAGAATATTCCGCTCGATGCGCTGCCAGACATCTCAGACGTGCAGGTTATCGTTCACATTCCATGGGAAGGCCAGCCACCGAACATTATTGAAGACCAGGTCACCTATCCCATCGTCTCGACTCTTCTCGCTGCTCCTCATGTGAAAGCAGTAAGAGCCCAAACCATGTTTGGCGATTCCTACATCTTCGTTGTCTTCGAAGATGGCACCGATCTCTATTGGGCACGTTCCCGTGTGCTCGAATACATCCAGCAGCTGCAAGGAGTTTTGCCGAAAGACGTTTCGCCCATGATCGGCCCAGACGCTACCGGGGCCGGTTGGGTCTACGAATATGCGGTAATCGATCGCTCCCACCGTCATAGCTTGGCTGAGTTGCGTAGCCTGCAGGATTGGTATCTCCGCTTTCAACTTGAAACCGTGCCGGGTGTGGCGGAAGTTGCTTCGATGGGTGGGTTCGTTCGGCAGTATCAGGTGAATCTCGACCCCAACAAACTTCGCGCTTATAACATTCCGCTTTCCATGGTGATTGACCGCGTTCGCGATTCGACCAACGAAGTCGGTGGCCGCGTTCTCGAAATGGCCGGTGCTCGATACATGATCCGCGGTTTGGGTTACTTGCGTTCGCTCCAGGACCTCGAGACCGTTCCGGTGGCAACGAAGAACGGCACCCCGGTCCTCGTGCGTGACCTCGGCACGGTCGCCTTCGGACCTGATATTCGGGAAGGGGTTGCGGAATGGAACGGAGAAGGTGAAGTGGTCGGCGGCATCATCGTGATGCGGGATGGCATGAATGCCCTCACCGTGATTGACGGTGTGAAGAAAAGACTCGCTGAAATTAAACCTGCACTTCCCGCGGGCGTTGAGATCGTTTCCGGTTATGATCGTTCCGGGCTGATTAGGGACTCCATTAAGACACTCCAGCGCGATCTTCTTCTTGAAGTTGCCATCGTCAGTTTCGTAACGATTGCCTTCTTATTCCATTTCCGCTCCGCGCTCGTCCCCATCCTGGCCTTGCCGATCGCTCTGGTCGCCTCCTTCATTCCCATGTATTTCCTTCATGTCAGTTCGAACATCATGTCCCTCGGAGGCCTGGCACTCGCCATTGGTGTGCTGATCGACGCCTCCATCGTCATGGTGGAAAACGGCTACCGCCACTTGTCGGAACGCAGAGCGTCCGCAGTCCAATTGGGCACGGAAGTATCGGACCATGAAAGGAAAACCATTCTCATTGGCGCGGCGAAGCAGGTGGGGCCAGCGATCTTCTTTTCCCTCCTGGTCATCCTCGTTTCGTTCCTACCGGTTTTTCTTCTCGAAGCGCAGGAAGGAAGGATGTTCCGCCCTCTCGCGTGGACAAAAACGCTCTCCGTAGCCTTCTCTTCCATTCTGGCCATCACTCTGGTTCCCGTTCTCATGGTCATTTTCATCCGTGGCCGCCTTCACCCCGAATCGGAGAATCCCTTCTCCCGGTGGACGCAAGCGGTGTATCTGCCTGTCCTCCGCCTATGCTTGCGCTACCGGAAAATTACCCTTCTTCTTAACCTGATCTTTCTGGCAGTCACATTTCCCCTGGCCTGGCGAATCGGCAGCCAGTTCATGCCTCCCCTCTATGAAGGCTCTTCCTTATATATGCCGACAGCGCTTCCCGGAATTTCCATCACCCAGGCATCGACACTGCTGCAAGAGCAGGACCGCATCATCAAATCCTTCCCAGAGGTCAAAACCGTTTTTGGTGCTGTGGGCCGATCCAACAGTCCTACGGACAATGCTCCATTGGACATGTACGACACGACGATCATGCTCAAACCGCGTGAACAGTGGCGGCCTGGAATGACCTACGAAAAACTGATCCGCGAAATGGACGAAAAACTCCAGTTTCCCGGCCTGACCAACACATGGACAATGCCCGTGCAGAACCGCCTCGACATGGAGTTGACGGGGATCAAGACCCCTGTGGGCATGAAGATTCAAGGCCCCAACGTGGAAGTGATTCAGCAAGCGGGCGCGCAATTGCAACAAATCTTGGGCGGGATCCCGGAACTCCGTTCCGTATTTGCCGAACGCGTCGCCGAGGGCTTCTACATCAATGTCGAAGTCAATCGCCTCGAAGCTGCCCGGTACGGACTTACCGTGGGGGACGTTCACCGTGCGGTGACCTCCGGCATCGGCGGGGAAAACATCGCCGAAAATGTCGAGGGACGCCAACGCTATCCCGTCAACGTCCGCTACAGCCGGGACTTCCGCGATGGTATTGAAGAACTGAATCGTGTTGTGATTGCAACCCCAACGGGCGCGCAGATTCCCATCTCCGAAGTCGCGAAAGTCTATTTCAGCCGCGGTCCTGCGATGATTCGCGATGAGGATGGCCTGCTCACCGGTTACGTGTACCTGGACTTGTCCAGCAGAGACTACGGCGGGTTCGTTGAAAAGGCAGATCGGCTTCTCCACGAGAAACTCAAACTGCCGGCCGGTTATACGTACAAATGGTCGGGAGAATATGAATTTGAATTGCGCGCCAAGTCACGCCTGAAGATCATCGTGCCCATCGTGTTCTTTGTAATCTTCTTGCTGCTCTACATGGTGTTCCATTCGGCGACGGAGGCCGCCGTCCTCATCTTCCCCACCTTCTATGCCATGACCGGAGGACTTATCCTCCAGTATTGGCTCGGATACAACTTCAGCGTCGCTGTCTGGGTGGGCTACATCGCACTCTTTGGAATTGCCGTCGAACCCGGCGTCGTCATGGTCGTCTATCTCCACGAATCGCTCGACAAGCGTCTCGCGTCCGGTGTCCCCCTCAAGCACGAAGACATTGAAGCCGCAGCCATTGAAGGAGCCGTGCAACGTTTGCGGCCAAAACTGATGACCGTCACCGCTGTCCTCGCGAGTCTCCTGCCCATCTTATGGGAGAGCGGCACTGGTTCGGACGTGATGAAGCCCATCGCCGCGCCAATCGTCGGCGGCATGGTTACATCCACCATCCACGTGCTGATCCTCGTCCCTGTCTTTTTCGCCTTTATGAAAGAACATGCCCTCCGCCGTGGAACACTACAACCTCCCTCGGCCTCAGCCGAATAGTAGCTTCATCGGAGCGATGTATTCTAGGGTGTGAAAGAATAGGTCCACTTCACGGCGAAGCGTGTCTCGCGGACCTGGGCAGGGTTAGCCGGAGCGATGCTGGCGAACTGCGTCCCAATGTTATAGATGATGTAGAGATCGCTGTCCGGCCGATAGTTATACCGCAAGCGGACGTTGGCGCTGACTGCCTGGGTGTTCGACGTATCCATTTGGATGAGACTGGTGAAGGTCAAAAACCGATTGAAAGAATAGTTTCCCTGCAGGCTGGCCAGCACAACGGAGAAATTGCCATTGGGCAGCGGCAGTCGGAATCGATCCCAGGTTTCAGAAGCAGATATCGAGAATTTCTCCGTGGCCCGATAGTTGGCTCGGACGCGAAATTCGTTCAAAGTTCCATCGTAGTACCCGCCAAAGCGTTCAAAGAAATTGTAGGTAAATCGCCGATCCTTTCCGGAGCCATAGGTGAGTTGGTGGCGGGTGAAATTGTAAACGCCGTTCGGGATAAATACGTTTTTGTAAATGTGAAAGGGCGTCGTAATCCGTTGCGTGAAGACGTCCACAATGTCGTCGTCCGTGTACGCGCCGTTGTGAAAATCTGCCCGGAACGTGCTCTGCCACTCCTGCGTCGAAACGTCACCACGCGTATCTGGCGCATGGAGAATGAATCCCTCGAACTGCAGTTCACGGACGCCTCTGATCGCGGGCCTTACCTTGAAGGTCAGGTCTCCGTATGTTTCGTTCGAATCCGTTCTTTCGATAAATCCCACTTCCGGATTGAAGTTCGGTCCGATCTTCCGCCGCTCGACGATTCCGTCGAGCCAATTGGACCGATACGAGAGCGAGGCTCCCACATCGCTCGCTCCGGTGGGATCTCCGGGTGATCGGCTTCCCGCCATGTGGGCATCCACGAACCAATCTTTGAAGAAAACCAGCCGCGTATCTACCCCACCCGTTTGATTGAAGCTATCGAGCACGTCGCCCGAGCGTTTATCGATTCCCATTACGCCGATATATGAGCCGGCCCAAAGCGACTCTTTGAGCCGCACGACTCCATAGTTTGCATAAGGGTTGGGGCCACTGGAACGGGTATCAACGTCCATTACGCCCAATTCCAGCCGGCCTAGCGTCCCGGTTAGTTTAGCCCCGCCATTAATCGGCACCTGTTGCCCGCTTACGGGGTCAATCCCGATCTGGCGGGTGAAGAACAATTGGTCCTGATCGCCGATATCGAAGCTGAAGAGCCCCGCGTTTTCGAGGAAGAACTGACGCTTTTCCGGAATGAAGACTTTAAAGGGGGTGAGATTGAATGGTTCCAAATCTACTTCCGTATCGGCGAAGTCTGTGTTGCCAGTCAGATTCAGGACAAGATTGGAAGTGACCCCATATTTAATGTCGACTCCGCCCGTCAGTGGGTATTTCGGATCTTGGCCACTCTGCTTATCGTATTGAGCGAGTCCGTACGGTTTTACGACGAACAGCCGGCCACTTCCAATGTCCTGGATTCCTCGCAACACCCCTGCCTCCGAAACCTTGGTGATTCCGAAAGTTCGACGGTAGGCGCTCCATAAGTCTGCTTCGTTCTTTCTCCGGATAAAGCGTTTCAAATTCAAACCCCAGACCACATCTCTTGACTGAGTGAAGTTCAGGGTTGTGAATGGAATCTCCATTGTTGCCGTCCATCCGTCGGTGGTTCTGCGTGCCTCGGAGGACCATACCCCGTCCCATCCATGGTCGAAGTCACCTCCATTTGTGTCACCTTGTTCCTCGACAATGAGGCCGTCCACTTGCGTACCCAAGGGATTAATCTCGAATGCGTACGCTCCCCGGCGATCGTGGCTGGAATCGATCAAAATTTCGAAGTGGTCGTCCAAATCCTGGCTTACGTCGCGGCGGAGTTCGGTGGCAATGATTCGTGACGGCTGCGAGTCATAACAATGAATCCCGAAATATACGGCGTGGCGCGTATAGAGAATGCGAACTTCCGTTTTTTCAGTAGCAGGTTCGCCTTCGTTCGGTTCTTGCTGACGAAAATCGGAGATGACCTTGGCCGATTGCCATAGCGGGTCGTCCAGAGTTCCGTCAAGTTTCGGAGCTTGATCGACACGAACTGCTTCCACACTCTGTCCCGTCGCCTGATTGTTTGCCTTGTGGGCGGAGGTTTGCCCAGCGTTACCCATAGCCGGGTGAACAAAAAGAAGAAACACACTAAGCGGGTACCACCCCAGCCGAGGCGAGTTGTGGGAATACTTCTTCATGTGACCTGGAAGCGCGGGTCGTCAATCCCGCGTTTCGTAAATCCATAACTCCGCGCCTTTATTCGACCGTCCGGGAACTGCGAGATAGAGGCTGTTGTGTGGCCTTGCGCTCTACTCCGGCACTGCGTAGTTCCATATTTGCGCGGGTTCCAGCCCGGACGCCGGCACCCCGACGTACAGGCTGGTTCCATAAAAAATGCCCGTGCGGACGCCCACCGCAGAAGGGATATTCGCGGACAGAGCATAGTGGTCCGCGTCATTCTGTTGGATCACGCTGATAAAACCTTCACCGCCGAGCGCGTAGATGCGTTTGCGCTCCGCGTCGTAATAGACATCGTCACACGATCCTCCCACCGGGACTCTCGCAACTTCCTTACCGGTATCGGTATCAAGCACCATGAGGAACGGCGGTCTCCGGGTGACAACGAAGAGCCGGTGATTGTCTTCATCGAGGGCCATTGGATAGTTTGCTTTCACTCCGTTAAGACCCCATTTCGTCAACTCGCCAGTCTTCCGGTCGATAACATTGACCACGCTGCCATCTTCCGGGACGTTGACGAAAATACGAGACCCCTTCTTCTCTAACTGGAACGACTCGGAGTGACCTCCACTGCCTTTGAGGTCCTTCCCGACATGAGTTTCCGCCACTGCATCGATCATAGCAATGCCCCCGACGATGCCGACAAAAACACGTTTGGACTCTTCATCCCATCGAAGGTTGTCGGTGTCGGATTCCGCACCCAACTGGATAGTTTTGCGAAGAGCGTACGTCTTGCCATCATAAACTTTGACCTCGCCGCTCCCCGCATTCGCCGCAAAAATCTTGTCCAATCCCGGGACGTAGAGGACGCCCTGAGGCTCATTCAAACCCTTGATACTTTGCACGACCCTAGCCTGAAATGTGTTCACAATCTCCATCGAATTGTTGCCCAGCGCTGCAAAAATGAGTAGCCGGCGCTTGGGGAATGCCGTGAAATGATCGATACGACCTGCGACGCCTGGCACCGGTATTTTTTGAATAAGTTGCAATGGCGCGAGTTCGCGGGACGGTGCCTGAGGCGCCGCTACTGCGCTCTTGGTGTTCCGCATTACCAGCAAACCGAAAGTACCCAAAGTTACCACACCAACGGCTAAGAACTTCTTCATGTTTCCTCCAGAAAGAGATTCTTTTGCAGCTTCCTGCTTGAAAAATCCACCGGGTTCGAAGAATTTTATGGCATCGGCTCGAAGACAAGAATGCTGGCTTCTTCGTTATCATGAGCCGGCGCGGCGACGTAGTAGCGATTCAGCTCAGGGGACCAAAACGATGTGCCAGCACCTGATTTCGTGGGCAGTTTCCCTATGGTTTCATAATGATCGGCATCTTTCTGCTGGTAGGCATAGACGTAGCCAACATCATAGTCGCGACCCCCTGAAATATAGATCCGCTTGAGCCGGGGATCGAAATAGACTCCGTCCATCCCTTCAACAGTGGGGAGATTTGTGACCTCCTTGCCAGTCCCGGAATCCATGGCAATCATTTCGGGGGGTGTTCGTGTTCCGATAAATAGCCTGTTGGTTTTTTCGTCGAGAGCTCCGTCTCCGTTCCGCTTGCTGCTGACAGGCCAAGTGGAGATTACTTCGCGTTTCTTCGTATTCACCACTTGAATTTTGCTTGCACCGGACATGAAGACGAACAAGGTTTCGCCGGCTTTGTTCAGCAGAATCTCCGAGGGGTGGGCTTCGATTTTGACGTCGCCAACATGCTTATCCGTTTTGGCGTCGATGATCCCAACTTCACCATAATCCTTACCAGCATCCTTGCCTCCGTATCCGACGTACAGGACCTGAGTGTCGGGATCATACGCGACACGGTTTGGTCCCAGATCCAGCTTGATCGCATCCAGCAGGTCCAGAGTGTCGCCGCGGAACACGCGGACCATCCCGTCATCTCCACTTGCAACGAATAGCTTGTTGAGGGATGGGACGTACGCAATACCCTGTGGTTTCTTAAATCCAGGAATGCTTTTCAGCCATTTGCCAGCCTGAAGATCCACCACTTCGACTGAGCCATTCTCGAGTCCGGCCACAAAGAGCCGCTTCCCTTTCACGTCCACATCCATATGGTCAATGCGGCCCTTAACGCTCGGCATGGAAATGGTTTGAACGAGTCGCAAGGGAACTCTGTCTTGGGCACGTGTTTCCACGTTCCAGGACGCCAGCGCGACCAGCCCAAGTACAAAGAGCTTGCTCATATTGTTCCTCCTCGATTCCGCAACTCGTACCTACGCACCAATCCCCGTACTTTCGTACGCCGTCTGGACTTACAAAGCTACTTAAGTTTTGCTGAAGAATCGGTAAGGATGGAGCAAGAACAGAAAAAACCGCCGCTTACTCCTTTTCTTTTGACGGACACCTGCGATGTCTATTGCGGAACGCGTCGTTCCTCGGGAGGGCGAATCGTTGCAAATCCTTGGTACAACATAAGGTCATAAACAATTTTCAGTCCTCCGGCGATGAAGAAAGGAACGCTGATGAGCGACGGCCTTGCAAAAAGTAGTCCGACGAACAGCGGACTAATCGCCGCCCCCGTTGTCCGCGCGACTCCCGTGAAACCGCCAGCCGCGGAGCGTTCTTCCGCGGGAACCACCGCCATGATGTAGGACTGCCTCGCTGGCACGTCCATCTGGCTGATGCTGAAGCGCAGGAGAAGAACCAGTACCGCGAGCGAGAGATTGGGCATCAGCGGAACAAGAATCAAAAGAATGTTGGAAGGCAGGTGCGTGAAGACCATCGTGCGGACGAGGCCAATGCGCGCCGCAAGGCGGGAAGCCACCAGCGCGGAAATCCCCGCAAAGATATTCGCCCAGAAGAAAATTGCCCCCAGCATCACCGGTTCCACCCCAAAACGCAGATAAAACCAATATGCGGCAAAGCTTTGCACCACAAACCCACCCGCGAACGAATCGAGGGCGAAGAGGCTAGACAATTTCAAGACGACATTTCGTGAACGCGTTATTCCGAAAACATGAGCGATGCCTGCGGAAGAAGGTGAGCCGCCCCGGACCGCGCCTGCTTCAACCAACACGGACAAACGCGTGAATAGAAATGCCAGCAATACCCCCAGGGCGGCATATACAAGAACCACCGCGCGATAACTCCCAACAGGAGTCACGGATATCTGTTGCAGTGCCTGCGTGACGAAACCGCCGCAAAGCGCGCCAAGCGCCGTCGCCAAGGAACCGGCCAACGTGTACCAGGCGAAGACTTCCGTCCGGGCTCCGGAAGGAACAATGTGCGAGAGGGCGGCCTGCTCAATCGAGAGAAAAGGCCCGACCTCATTGCCACTTGGGCTGATGACCCCGATGGTGCCCGCGAGAATGAGGAAGATTAGATTTCGGGTGGAGGCGAATGCGACGCCGGCGGCGGCCATGAGAACAGCACCGATGATCAGCATGCGCCGCCGCCCAATCCGGTCCGCCTGGGTCGTCAGCAGGAGCGACACCACCACATCGCCCGCAAGCGTCAGCGTGAGAACCAGACCGGTCTGCGCTTCGGTGAGCCCGAGTCCAATCAGGTAGAACACCAGAATGACCGACAGCGAACCATAAGCAAACAACCGTGCAAATCGAGTGACAAAAAGAAGCCGCCCGTCGCGAGTCAGAGCCCTCAGCGCATTCGGAATCAGAGTGGTGGTCGTCATTTGTCTCGGGTTCCGGGCGAATCCCTATGGCTTGGTCACGGCGTCATAGACCACCATCCGAGCTACAGGCTTTCCGTCTTCTTCCTGTTCGGGCGTATATACGCGGTGTGTTTTCAGATCGACCGCGAGCGTATGTACGGCGTGTTGTACGCGAAAGTCTTCCAGCTTGCGATAGTGGTCCGGGTCATCCTGATGAAAAACGGCAATGGCCCCGCTGTAGCAGGCCACGTAGATTCGCCCAAGGCCCGGATCAAACTTAATCACATCGGGATCGCGGGGCATCTCGAGGAATGCAATCGGCGCGTGTTTGTCCAGATCGAACACCGTCATCAATTCGTTTCCTTCGCAAGAGAGGAACGCGCGGTGGTGTTCCGGGTCGAGCGCCATTCCATGGTTTCCTTTGCATCGTCCGACGGGATACCGGCCAACAACCTCGTAGGTCGCGGGATCAATCACCGCAAGAACGTTCTGGTCCTGCAGGTTGACGTATACCTTGCGTGCCACGGGGTCGTACTGCGGCATGCCAGTTTCGCTGCCGAAATGCAGCGTCTTGACGATTTCGTCCTTCGTTACATCGACAATTGCTTCTGCCTTGCCCCGCTCGTCGGAAACATAAAGTTTGTGGAAAGGCGCGGCGTAGGCGCTGCCGTCGGGCTTCTTCTCGGTGTGCAATTTCTTGACGACTTTCATCCGGCTCAGGTCAACCACACCGATTGTGTTATCGGCGGCATTTGAGGTGTAGAACTTTTTCAGTTCAGAGACATACTCGATGCCTTCGGCACCCGGCGTATCCGTTACCGTCGCGACCACTTTATTCGTCCTTAGATCGATAACGTAGGTCTGCCCCGCCGCGAGATGCGCCGAGAATAAATAATGGTCGTCGGTGTCGATAGCCAGATAGTCGAATCGTTTCCCACCCGCCCCGGGGAGGTCGAATGCAGTGACCTTTTTGAGCGTCGGTCCGCTCGTTTGCGCGTTCACGCGTGGCGCCGGCACCAATCCAAGGCAGCCAGCAAACAACAAAAGCATCCTTCGCATAGACCCTCCCTGAGGCTGCCAAAGACTACTTGGTGGAAACGTGTTTCAACGCCGCAGCGATTCCCCCACCCACCGACTCCGGGCTGCCTACCGCCCAAAAGTGCATGAAGAAGAGCCGAGGTTGCTCGGTGAGCATGTGGCTGTGAAGCGCCGTCACCAAAATATGGTGTGTTTGCAGTTCAGCGATCACCGGATTCACTTCTTCGGCGGTCAGCACGAAGTCACCCGTGGTCGCCACATTTCCGGAGTCCGCTGCTTGAAAATTGATAGCCTCCGCAACGCCAGCTGCGGGCGTCACCGTCATCCCGTCCATCGTCACTGGTCCCCCGCGTGGCACGCCATAGGAAAGCACCCCGCCCTTGAAGGTTCCTTTTCGTCCAACGCTGTCCTCCACGGCCTTCACCCAGGCGGGCGGAGTTGCTTCTTCGGCGGGTGCTGCGGGTTTGTCGAGCGGCGTTTTGGAAACCGCCAAGGCAGCCTTCAGGGAAGCAGCCAGTTGCACTGCGGGACCATGGCCCATGTAGTGCATGTAGACCACATGGGGTGTTTCGTCGATCAGATGGTTGTGCACGGCGGAAATTTCGAAGCCTGCGGAACGCAGTTTTTCCATGACCGGGTTCAACTCGTCCTCCAGCAGAACCAAGTCGCCCATGACCACCGCCTGGTCGTCCGTCCCCGTGAAGGCGACCCACGAACCAAGAGCTAGTCCCGGCTTGATGGCCAAACCGTGAATCGAAACATGCAGATCGGTCCTGGAAGTTCTTCTTTCTCTCTCGATGACACTTCCCCATACCTCTCATTTCGAGGGCCCCGGCGCGTCTGGCACAGTCTCCTTGGCAGTCACGCGAGTCCCCGACCGCAACTCGTCCGTCCCTCGCGTTGCCACAGCATCCCCCGCGTGTAAGGCGCCAAACACTTCCGTCAGTTTGCCGTCCGTTTCGCCCGTCTGGACGATGACCCATTCCACATTTCCGTCCCGGACGCGAACGACAAAGACTGATTCCGTGGTGCGCGCGACAGCAGTCGTCGGAACGAAGAGAGTGGGCTCTGTTCGGTTAACGGGCCATAGGACTTCCGGAAACATGCCCGAGGCCAATCGTCCGTCCTTATTCGTAACGTCGAGCTCGACGGGCATCGTCCGTGTTTTTACGTCGACCGAGTGGGCGATCCGCGCAACTTTTCCAGAAAACCCCTGATTCGGAAACGCCGGGACACTGAATTGGACGCTGGTTCCTTCCGTCATACCGGCTGCATACTTTTCCGGGACAGGAACTACGAGTCGCAGACGCGAGGTCTTTTCCACCCGCAGCATAGGAACTCCCGCCGTGGAGCCGCTCACCGGTCCCACGAGCGCACCTGGATGAACATTTCTCTCCGTCACAACTCCATCGAACGGCGCTCGGACTTGCAAGTACCCCTCGATTTCGCTGACTGATTTGAGTGCCGACCGCGCGGCTTGGGCGCCTTCACGGAGCGATTCAAGCCGCGCACGGTCCGCCTCGACAGCCTTTTGCGCCACTTCCAAATCGTTTCCGGCGACAACACCGGGAGTTGCGGAAGCCGCTTTCAGTCTTCGATATGTGCCATCGTCTGACGCGAGCCTGGCATCCGCTTCTCCACGTTGCGCCTCA
>WNGR01007901.1_pt1 | contig 11885 bp, 5 predicted proteins | sample 5407581 | NCBI WGS metagenome assembly WNGR01 (sample SAMN13153383, study PRJNA577476) | soil metagenome | isolation source: 80 cm soil or saprolite under Garry oak tree replicate 2 | place: USA:California | collected 2016-06-15
ACGATCCTGATGCCCTGGTCGGCGTAGCCCTTCAGCTGCGCTGCGTTGGGCAGCTCGGCCGGGACATTGGCGTCGTCCAGAAACACCGCCTGCCTGCCGAAATCCGGATCGTTCCTGATCCAGTACAGGATGTCGTCTTTGTTGAACGACTGCGCCCACACTATTCCGGGAGAAATGCCGGCCGCTTTGTAGTCGTCGATCATCGCCTGGGCGTAGGCCGTCTGGCTGCCGAACACCGCCTCCACCTGCACGTTGGCGGCGCGGTTCGGGCCCTTCAGCTCCGGGGTGTACTGGCTGCCCAGTCGTTTGAGCAGATCGATGCTTTCCTTATGGGTCAGCACTGTTGCGCCCGTGGAATACAGGTCGGTGCGCCAGTTGGGGGTACCACCCAGAAATTCCTGCGCGGTTCTGGCATTGGGATTGAAGGCGTCCATCTTGCCCTTGAGGGATTTGAATTCATCCACAGTCAGGTCGCTGGTGCAGCACAGAGCCGTGGCTGCCTTGATGAGCTTTCCGCTGGCATCGAATTGAGCCGGGGAAAACGGCTGGGAACACCTGTCCGCCAGCGGCGTTACCAAAATATTGGTGGTGGTGTGCAGATCGCACTGGTCGTGGCGGCAAACCAGTTGGCGGTCCTTGGTGAAAGTCACATCGCATTCCTGGATGCCGGCGCCCATGCGTGCGCCCGCTTCATGGCTTTCCTTGGTGTGCTCCGGGAATTGCAACGTGCCCCCGCCCCGGTGACCGATCGAAAAGGCCGTCTTGCGGAACGGACCCTCGCTGCACTGCTCCAGCCTGCGCTTGAGCGGGCCGGGGCTCATCTTGCCGATCAGATAATAGGGACGCGGCCCGACCTGGACGGCGCGGTCCCTGTCGGCGTCGCGCGCGTCGTCGTTGGCGTAGGAAAAAACCGGTAGCAGGCAGCTCGTCAGAACGAACGGCACCGCGGCTTTTTTGCATGTAAACATTTCGATCTCCTCGGTGTAAAAAAAGGCTCGGGATCCGCCCGCAGCCCGACTCCGGCCGCAGGCGGCGCTCTGCTGCCCTGCCATATTACCGGGGAAGTGAGTCAAGAGAATGAACGCGGCGGGACTGTTGCGCTGCACGCTTGGGCATGCGCAACGTCACCCATGACGACGGCCGGATCGCCGCTTATGCGTGCGGGACGATGGTCATACGCCGATCGAGGATCCACAAGACATCCGCGCGGCCGACCGTACCCGCCATACCCCGCACGACGGATACGACCCTGTTCGTTAGGCGGCAATCCTACGGCGAACATCTGCAATCGGCCACAAGCAGCCGTTCGGCGGGTTTAGGAAGCAGACTTTCGCGAATGGCGGTACGTCGACCATGAAATATTCAGGTCCTCGATTTCAACAGCCAATGTCATGAAGTGTAGGGTCCGCATATTCACGAGAGTGTGCGCCGCCTAACCGCGAAGCGTGCATCGGCAATGATCTCCGCGGCGAGTTCAGATTGATCACTTCCCTCATTCAAGAGATCAATGTCCCCACGGGACCCGGCATGGATGACGATGGAGGCTGCGACCTCAAGGGCTTTCGCGGTCCTATTTGACTTGAGCCACGCCTGGACAATGCCGAGGAGGTTCTCGATGCTGCGCCCATTCCCCAAGTGCCTTTCCACCCAATAGTCCAACGAGTGCACTACGTCATGCGTCAATTCCTGGTCCAGTTCAGCGAAAAGGGTCTCGTCATCGAGGCCCGCGTTCTTGCGCCACTTCCCCAGACGAGCATCAAGATGCTCGCGGCGCAAATTCATCCATCCGCGCTCATTGCATAATTCCCAAAAGTGATAGACCGTGAATTCGTCCAGGTGATCAAGATAGGGAATTAGTCCCTCCACTTGTTCGATGCGCGTAACGCCCGGATGACCGAAAGTCTTTATTCCGAAATGTGAATCAATGTGTTTAAACATTTCCAGCGGCGACGGGCATTCACTGATCGTCTCCCGGACGAGCTCACGCAAGCGCGGCGAACCGACGTACAACGCCGCTTGAACATAGCTTGGCGAGAAGCGCAGGTGATTCCAATGTTTGCACAGTAAGCCCTCCGCGACCGAGGGTTCACGCCGCACCAATAGTTCCGACATTATCCAGTCGCCATCCCAATGGGCGCCCCAAACGGGAGTGAACGCCTTGCTGCGGAGAGATAACTGCTCGTCCAGTGTAGAGGTGAGCTCATCTGACCAAATAGCGCGAGCGAATTGCCACCAGTAGTTCTTGTTACCACCGCGGATTTTCTCGACGAGTAACGGGATCGCTGTTTTGTCAATTCGTTCCAGGCGCGCGCGCAGCAGTTCATCCGCCAGCAGATCCGTAGAATCCTGGGATTGTAGAAGCGGGAGATCATAAATATGTGAAGTGGCGGCCCAGAGCCTGATGGACTGCTTGCGCAGGTGTATGTCGTTCCCTGCGTTGGCCCACAGGTCATGTAAACGTGTTCGGGATACCAGCGACATCGACCGTCCTTGTTCCCGCTGTCGGCGACTCCACACTGTATCAATGATTGAAACAAAACTGATTGCACCCTTCCGCGCGCGTTCCGCAAACTCGTTCGCGATGAACGCGACAGCATCAGGGTGATCAACACCGCGCAGCATGTATGTGATTGGCCAGCACAGGTCATCGCGCGCGGCACGCTGAATGAAGTATGTCAAGGCTGTTGTAGGTAGCCTCCTCCAGAACGCCCAAGCAAGCTGATCGGCTGCGAGGTCATCGCGCGGCGAAGAGTGTCCCTCCTTTTCTGCCTTATCCGGAAGTGCGGCCCAGGCGTCGCACACTGGCGAGAGTAATTGCTCTGTTTGCTCACCGCCGCACTGAGCGGCTGCCCACAAATATTCCGCTAGACGCGTGCCCCTCTCCTGGTCGGAGTTCCAGCATTGTCCGATGGCTTCCGCGAGCGAGATTTCTGCAAGGTGTCCCGCTAGGCGAAGGCCACCGATGATTTCGGCTTTCTTCAAACCTGGGCGTCTCAAGAGTTCGTTCAGTTCGCTGATGAGAGCAGGACCAAAGCGCGCTTTCGCGTGCTCGATGGCTCGGTCGCGCCATTCGGCGTCCGACCCTGGCTCTAGCGAATAGCACAACTGCAGGCCGGATTTCAGACTACCGTTCCGCAAACCTGCAAGTGGGCCGGTCCAAGACCGATCGCGGAAAAGCGCCAACATTGGAACAACGTGCGATGACTGCGTGGCCGACAGGACATGAAGAGCGGCATATCGCAATGACTGATGCGCGCGTGTATGAGAAGTGTCATCTGAAAGCCAACTGTTTATCGCCGCCAATATTACATCATGACCTTGTGTGGAAGACTCGCGGAACGAATGCAGCGCATGAAAAAGAGCAAGTGGATTTGATAGCCGCGCGCGCTCTGCCATGGGCGGAGCGATTGAAGGGTCGGCAAAGGCGGCGCCTATGACATCCGCAAAGAACGGCTCAGCAAAGACGGCCTCATCGAGGCTTTGTTCGCGCAGTACATAGATTGCGGCATCGGTTAGAAGCCATTTGCGCACGCGGTCATGGCGGAAGCCGAGCCGTGAATTGTGAGCGGAGCCCGCGACGCGGATGGCTTCGCCGTACTTTGCCAGTTCGCGCAGCGAAGTTAGCTGATCTGGTGACCCGTTGAACCAGGTGAGCACATCGCTCCATGCCGGATCAACCTGGCGCCTTTGCAGCATTGCGCCCGCCAGAGAGCGCAGAGCCACCGCGTACTCGCTTGCAGCGCGTGTTCCGTCTCTTGCAAGCCGGTCAGTGCATCCCGTGATGAACGTGGCGATGATGTCTTTGGGAGGTGTATCGCTCTTGAGATTTCGCAGGCCGATCAACAGGGGGTCATAGCCGAGCGCTTCCGAGATTGCGTCGGCATCTAGCACCGAAATATCTACTCCCTCAAGTGCTGCACGTTTCAGAACCACCTCGCGCGCATCCATGGGCGTGAACGGTCCTAGCCGCGCCGCCATCGGCTCAACGTGCTTGCGTGTCTCGTCGCCCAACGCTCCAAACAGTTCCGGCCATACGGGACAGATGAGACGCCATGCTGACTTCACGGCCCGGTCTTCGTTGCCAAGGCTAGTGGCCCACCTCACAAGCCGTTCAATGAGGTAGGCGCTTTGCCCGGACCGGCTAATGTCCTCCACGACAATCAGCAAGGGCGAATCCGCAGAGCACAATGAACAAGCTGCGGCCCCTGATCCGTACGCCAGTGCCGGATGGAGTTGGCGCAGGGCTGCGTCAACGGCCTGGTCTAGCGTAATTGAGGATGCAAGAACTTCATGCGGGAGAACTAGACCGCAAGCGCCATGTTCTATATGCCGCGCAAGATACTGGTAGCATGCAACGCTTTTCCCAAAGCCGGACTCACCCACGAGGAAACCGACCGGTCTGGTGAGGCTCTCGATGACAGCCCGCGCGCCATCGCGAGCGACCTGCCCAACTTTTTCAACCATCGGCTGGTGCGCCGCAAGGCTTCTTTGCGACAGCTCGCGCAGGAGATCGCGCGACAATCTCTCCTGCTCAATATTGAGATACTTTCTCCTGAGCCATTGGCCGTCGGGACTATTGTCGAGATGGTCAGCTATGCGTGATCGCGACCAAATATCGAGAACAATTCCGTACGAATGTGCTACCCGCTCGGCTTCGCGGGTAACGTCTACTGTCGGCTCCTTGTTCGTGGTAAGTGCGAGCGTAACCTGTAGATTGGGCGTTCTTCTCCGCTCATCGTTCGCGATGACAGCGGTCTTAACCACGTCGCCCGCCGGTGCAACGGACTTCGTTCCCTTCCGCGATGTTACCTTCGAAGGATCATGCAGCCACTTCTTTCCGAGATCATCTTCTAAGCAAATAGTATGATGAGCTGTCACCATGTGGCGCGGGTTGGCGCCCGCCACGAACGAAATCGCGTCCACAGGTGATTTGACCGCCTTGCCTTCGGCATTCACCCCAGGTTGCGTCAGGTTGCCGTACAACTCCGGTTTCGCGCCGCGTAGCACTGCGGTAGCGAGGTGTTCAAACAATCCGGTATCTGTGATCTCGGAAAGAGTGCGGACGGTGTCGTTATAATGGCTCATGGACGATAGAAGCAACCTCCTGATGCTGGCAGCACGCTACTGGCCCCCGCAAGCGCGAGGCGTGATGGATTAGGACAACTAAATAGAGAGAACAAAAGGTAGCGGTACCTAGCGGAATCGGATAGCGGCCAGAGCATCACTTATAACACCAACAATCGGCAGTCTGCCCGATGCCAGCGCATCACGGCCAGTAGAACCGTCGGGGTAGGTGTTGCGCTGGCTGTACTGTACTCAAATCAGCAAAAACGAGGGCCTGCCGGTTAAATATTGAACTACACCAATGACGCCGTTGCTTCAGTGCTAGCTATCTCAAGAACCTACGCATGGCTGAACCTCAGCTTTGGGATGCATCCGAGATGGCTATTGAGCGTCAACTATGGGTCGGAATCGGCCATGTCGCGATCCGGCCAAGAGTAGACATTCGCTGAATGGCGGTCTGACCTTTACCCTGACTCCCTTTCTGATTATTTGAATTGCGCGACCGCCATCAATCCCGACATGCTGGGACTGGAAGAACACAACGTTGTCTACTGCAAGGCCTGGTTCATTTAGGCTTAGCATAACTTCACTGCCGAAGTCCAAGTCGTCGCATCAAAATAAAAACGATAAGACCAACCCCGCATATAGAAATTATGTTCGCGATGGTTTTGAACATGGCTAGATCGGTAGGATATGGAATCTCGATAAGTTGCCACAGCGGTTGGATCACTTGTTCAGCTAAGGACGGCACGGCGACAAGCCCGAAAAGCACAGTGAGGGCCTGCCCGAGTCGTGTAGTTGTTCGTGCTTCGGCGGCGCTGGTCTCCGCCTTACGCAAACTGAGAGCCCCCTGAATCAAATTGCGGAGTTCCGGGAGATTGAGTGCGCTCCATCCGCGGCTAAGCAAATTTCTGATCTCACCAGAGTGGCTTGCTTCGCTCATTTGTTGTTGGAGCTTTAGAAGGGCCCGCTGCGCCGCGAATACCTCCGTAGCGTTATCGTAGCCCTCTGCGTGCTCCAAAAGACTGCGGTGGAGCATGTATCCGTATTCCAAAAGTTCTACTATCGCTTGATGCTCGTAGATTAGATGGCCGCGATTTGGATCCGCCCAGGCCTTCTGGCCTCTAAGTCCCTTTTTGGACCACACCCACAGAGTTACTGCCGAGGTGATATAAGAGTTGAAGTCCTCAAAGAGGCGGCTGTCCTCTGGCAATGCGCTCCTTGCGACAGCGGCATCCTTGCTGAAAACTCGGAGGAGTATGCTGCCGAAGGCTGCGCCGAAGCGACGCTCGTTCTCGGATGCGGTCTCACATTGCCTTTCAAATCGCACCAGGTACACATGAGGCCGTCCGGACCAGAATCCACCCAGTGCAGGTGTCTTTTTTTGCCCCCACAGCAGAAATGCCAAGCCTAACCGAGGTTGCCCAATTACGAACGCGACAGTGTGAAACACTGTAAGGGCAAACGTACTTAGGTTTTCGTACTGAACGCCGCCTTTTGCTGAACTCAATGGTGCTAGGTCGAAGGAAAAATCTCCTTCTTCGTGAGACCGAGCCAACTGACGTACTGCCTTATCGTGTCCCCGTTCGAGCCAAATAAGCGCCAGACGATATGGGAGTGTCCAACCGCGATAAGAGTGGTAGTAGGCCCGCGTTGCCAGCCTGACGATACCTGGGGACACCTCAAGTTGTTCAAATGGGTGTCGAAAGAGATTTACCGCGTTGGAGATGAAATCACTGAGCCGTTGGGGAGCGGCTGGCGATATGGTTCGGAGTTCGAGCAAGACGACGCCCGACTCATAGATCAAGAGGACTGGATACAAACGAACCTTTGATTTGGAGTCTGGCTCGGACACAAGATTGCATTGGCCGAGATAGGCCCGTAGGTATGGAGGTGGAAGCCCACCTTCCTTACCGAGTACCCGCTGCTCGCCAAAGCGAAAGCGGCTCGCCTGGTTCCACGCTTCAAGCGCGAATCCGTCCAGTTTGACTTCGCATCCTGCGTCGGGATTAAAATTGATCGTTGCACGAGTTTCGTAGGGGTCGAGGCGAACCTCCGTTATTCCAGAGCCGAGCTGAGTTCCAGAGCTCCAAAAGGTTTTACCATCCCGCAGAACTGCGCAAAGAGCGATACCAGATTCGACGAGACGCCGGGCCACCACCTCAAGGTCTATGTTTGTGGTACGAAGGTATGTTGAGTAGGTGTGCCAGATTTCCCACTCGGAGACTTTCGGGTTTAGTGTCGATTCCTTCACCTGCTCCATATTTCCTTCCCCATCTTGTCGGCATGACCTCCCATCATGCTCCTCTTGCTTCCTAGGCAGAGGAGGCATTCAGCATGGTGATGCAGTCAATCGCGCGAAGCGCGCTTCGACGAAGAGGTAGCGTGTTGGCTTACAGCGTATATGCGTAATTCGGCGAACACGCAAGCCCGCCTCCTGGGCGTCTCCTGTGGCTGGCAAGGGAGCTTGAAGGTGAGAGGTGCACGGGCACCCCGGACGCACCAAAGCCCGGACAAGCAGTGACGTATCATAGGTGAGGCCTCCCTTATTTTAGGGTCACAAATGGCTCAGTCGCCCATCCGTATAACATTCGACACGAATGCCTATAGCTCGATTACGCAGCCGCAGCTGACTAAGCTCATCACGACCGGCTGGCCCCTGACACCGGATCGGCGTCACTCCAAGTTACGGCGCATTGCGTGTTGGTACATTAACTGGTGCATTCGTCGCGGCAGAATTGTTGCGGCGATTCCTGAGGCGGCCTTTGCCGCGGAAGTATTACCAAACGTAGACCGCATCGACCTGATCTTGGCGATAGGTACATCCAAAGCCGCGAATCCGCCGCCGATCCCGGAAGGCCGCCGCGCTTTAATACAAAGGGCCTTAGCGATGGGTTTCCGTGTCCAACGCGGCGCGAGAATCGCTTACGGCGAACTCGTGGGCGTGCAAAGGAACCAGTGGGCGTCGGACGACGTCTTCCCCGTCGAGGAGCGGCAGAAACGCTTCAGCGATTTCCTCAGACATTTTTGCGATTATCCGAAGGAGTCTCTACACGATCTAGGTGAGAAGCTATCGGCTATCCACGGACTCGCGGCCAAGAACCCGCATTTGGCACTGCCCGCAGCGATGCAGAAAGTCTCACTCGACCGTTTTCTATGGCGAGAGGGGCTTGCGGCGGAGAAACAGTCGCAGCGTATGCATGTGTCGTCTGATTCATTTCAAAATGTGGTTCGGGACCGGCTTTCTGACTGGGCTGACTTTGACATAGCAGCAACGCATTACGCTTATGGGTACGACTTGCTGTGCACAGATGACAAAGGGAATCCTCGCTCCGATTCGATTTTTGGCTCGACCTATGCTATCGATGTCGCTGGGCGCTTTGGCGTAAAAATAATTTCAGTGCTCGTCCTTGCTGCGCTTTGTTGGCACCGATTTCGCTTCCCGCTACGGACTTGGGAGTACGCTCCTACGCCGTGACTGGTCGGTATCCCATCTTCGATCTGCGGCGGTCGGGTAGTAAGGCCACCGGCGACGCGTGCATTCGTTCCGCAGCCGCGGCAGGACCGTCCGCAATGGGTCGGTTTCTGAACCCTTGGCTGATAGGCGCTTAACGGCCAAGGGCGGGCATTCGTCGTTTTAGTTCAGTCAGTTTGCTGGACGTCTTCTTTTGTCTTTTCCACCAAAGCAATCTCTCGTTGCATTCGTGGAATTAACTCGCGGAACGCCTGCTTTGCTCTGCTCAAATCTATGCTAATTGGTTCGCGATCATTGGGCAGAGGATGGCCTAGTAATTCCCAAATTAATGATTCAGCTAAAACGGGTTCTTCGACATATCGATAGCGATGTATCTCCCAGTCGTCCCAGACATTTTCTTCATAACATTGTTCTAGTTTGCTGTATGTCAGTCCGATCTTAATAACCCCTGGCTTATCAGGATGTATCAACAGACAAAGGAAGGCCGGTCTTATCGCTTGCCTAATTTCTTCTCGATCGTTTGCGCCGATCCCACACTGCGGACAGCCTTCACCTTCTGCCACATCATTGGGTACCGTTCGCCACTCATGGCCGTTACTGCATTGAAAGGTAGATTTTCCAAACTTGTTTCGGATATGCCCTACAAGGGTAATACCGCGTCCTGCAAGTCTTTTGTTCATCCAAGCCGTATTTGCATGAACATGATCTGGCAAAGGCCTCGGTGGCGGCCGTACCCCCGCTTTCTTTGCTGCGTCCAAACCCGCCTGTACCCATTCCCATTCCATTTTTTCAACTTCAATTCCTCCTCGAGACGGTATGTCTGCGAAAGGCACTGCTCCCCAAAAAACCGTTTCGGCCCAAACCGGATCAGGGACGGCAATGTATGTCTTGAGTTCCCATTTCTGACCAGTCTTTTTGACGATCTGGCCCGTGTATTCCTCGTAGTTGCTATTGTGCTCGGCCAATCGTTTCTCGGGGTGACGGGTAGTTTGTCCGACCTTGTGAAGGTCCGGATCGGACGGGTGCACTAATACATATAGATAACCTGATTTCATTGCGCCCTCTACATATACGTATGGGGTCGGAGCGAAAGACAGGCTGATAACTTCAAGGGCCGCGTGATTGTCGGCTTTGGGTCGGAAGCGGACAAAGACGGTGGATAACGCTACCCCTTCCCCCACCCCCTCGCCCTCTCCAACGCCCGCTTCCACTCCCCCATCCTTCTCTCCGCATCTTCGCGCCTCATCTTCGGCTCGAACCGCTTCGCGACTTTCCATTGTTTGGCGATTTCCTCGCGGCTCGCCCACACGCCGGTGGCGAGGCCGGCGAGGTAGGCTGCTCCCAGCGCCGTGGTCTCGAGCACCTTCGGGCGCACGACGGGGATGCCGAGGAGGTCGGACTGGAATTGCATCAGGAGATTATCCGCAGCGGCGCCGCCGTCGACGCGCAGTTCTTTCGATTTCACGCCCGAGTCCTGCTCCATCGCGTGCAGGAGCTCGGCCGACTGGAAGGCGATCGATTCCAGCGCCGCGCGCGCGATGTGGCCGGCGTTCGAGCCGCGGGTCAAGCCGACGATGGTCCCGCGCGCGTACGGGTCCCAGTAGGGGGCGCCCAGGCCCGCGAAGGCCGGAACGAAGTACACGCCGCCCGAATCGCGCACGCTCGCCGCGAGCTTCTCCACGTCCACCGATTTTTTGATGAGGCGCAGGCCGTCGCGCAGCCACTGCACCACCGCCCCGCCGACGAAGACGCTCCCCTCGAGCGCGAATTGTTTGAGGTTGGCTTGCGCCGCGCAGGTGGTGACGAGGCCGCTTTTCGACGCTATCGCCTCGCTCCCCGTGTTGAGCAGCAGAAAACAGCCCGTGCCGTAGGTGTTCTTCGCCATCCCCGCCTCGTGGCAGGCCTGGCCGAAGAGCGCGGCCTGCTGGTCGCCGGCGATGCCCGCGATCGGCACCTCGGCGCCCAGCACGTCCCTCGCGCTCACGCCGTATACATGAGCCGAAGGAAGCACCTCGGGCAGCATGGCGCGCGGCACGCGGAAAATCCCGAGCAGCCCGTCGTCCCATTCGCCGCGGTGGATGTCGTAGAGCATGGTGCGCGAGGCGTTGCTCGGATCGGTGACGTGGAGTTTTCCGCCCGAGAGATGCCAGGCGAGCCAGGTGTCGATGGTGCCGAAAGCGAGCTCGCCGTGCTCGGCGCGCGCACGCAGTCCGGGCACCTTGTCGAGCAGCCACTCGAGCTTGGTCGCTGAGAAATACGGGTCGATGACCAGACCGGTCTTCGCGCCTATCGTCGCGGCAAGGCCCTGTTTCTTCAGCTCCTCGCAGCGCGCGGCGGTACGCCGGTCCTGCCAGACGATGGCGCGGTGAACGGGCTTTCCCGTGCGCCGGTCCCACACCACCGTGGTCTCGCGCTGGTTGGTGATCCCGATCGCTGCAAGGCGCCCCGGGGCCAGCTTCGCTTTCTTGAGCGCCGCGCGCGCGCAGGCGAGCTGCGTGCGGAGGATTTCCATGGCGTCGTGCTCGACCCAGCCCGGCTGCGGGAAATGCTGGCGGAACTCCTTCTGCGCCAGCGCGCGCGCGGTCCCGCGCTCGTCGAACACGATGGCGCGGGAGCTGGTGGTGCCCTGGTCGAGCGCGAGGACGTAGCGCATGGAAAATTCTAGCAGGGGCCCCGGTTTGAAACTGCTCTTATAATCACCCTCCGCGAAAGGGAGAACGCCATGGTGCCCTGGTCGAGCGCGAGGACGTAGCGCATGGAAAATTCTAGCAGGGGCCCCGGTTTGAAACTGCTCTTATAATCACCCTCCGCGAAAGGGAGAACGCCATGATCCGAGCCTTGAAGCCGTTTGCAGTCGTTCTGACGACGCTTCTCGCAACAGCGGCTCCGGCCGCAGCCCAGCAGATCGAGAACGAGCTGGTGCTCATCACGCCGGTCGCGCGGACCCTGACCGATCCGGCGCTGGCGGAGTTCGCCAAGTACGCGAAGGAGAAGTGGAATGTCACGGTCAAGACGAGCGCGCTGGCGGCCGGCACGCCGGTCGCCTACGGCCGCATCGTCGAGTGGAAGGGCCGGCCCGAGGCCGATATCTTCTGGGGCGGAGAAAGCGCGCTCTTCGACAAGCTCGCCGAGCAGAAACTGCTGGCCAGGCTCGATCTGCCGAAAAGCGTCCTCGACTCGATCCCGGACAGCATCGGCAAGCCCAAACCCATCCCGCTGAAGGACCCCAAGGGATACTGGATCGGCACGGTGCTCGAGCCCTACGGCCTGGTGTACCACCCCAAGCTGCTCGCGCGCCTCGGGGTGCCGGAGCCCAAGGATTGGGACGATCTGCTGCATCCCAAAT
>WNGR01009013.1_pt1 | contig 11885 bp, 12 predicted proteins | sample 5407581 | NCBI WGS metagenome assembly WNGR01 (sample SAMN13153383, study PRJNA577476) | soil metagenome | isolation source: 80 cm soil or saprolite under Garry oak tree replicate 2 | place: USA:California | collected 2016-06-15
CGTATCTATTAAATGTTCCATTCACAGAGCGCACAAGGACAAGAAAAGGAGGACTGGGATTCAGAACTCTATCTGAGTCATTCTTCATAGCTTGAACCCGCCAGCAAGGCCCATAACATTCTTCGGGTCAACCGCCTTCTTTATCGCATGTAGCCTAGGTAGATTGGCCCCATAAATGTCTTCTAGCGGCGTGTCAAATAATGCGTAGTTGGGGTACACAGCTGCGTGCGACAAATTTTGCCCATCTGCAACCGCCGCTGCGGTAGCCGCATCAGAGTAACTGCGCAACGCCTTGACTACGGTGTCGTCCAGGGAAGCATTGCCGAAACCGAAAATGAGAGCCGTAGGGAAGAGGGCGTGCGAACGGTCGGGTGGGTACGCAGAGTCGGAACCGTGAGAGAACACGTCCCTGAGAAATGGCTCGAAGGTGAGTACGATGGAGACATTTGGATCCAAGCCTCCGATCTTCCTTCCCCGGGTGTGGGCGCATTGTAGAAAACGACGGCAGCGGATATAGCTTGGATAAATGTTATTTCTTGGTCTGTAAATATTGAAACGTAAAGACTTACCCCCGCCGGAGTGTAAATCACGGGGACATTCAAAGTAGCCTTCGTGTCATTCTTCTGCTGGAACTTCACCAGTGCTTCCTTCACTAGATCCAGTTGGTCTACACTGTAATTAAGAATACCACCCCTATCAAATTGAGTGAATTAGAGGGGATCAGTGTTACGTAAATCGGTGTTACTGACCCACACTTGGCCCTGAGGAACTGTCTTGTCAGTGAACTTAGTCACGATACCCTGTTATCAATGTCAATCAGAGTTCCTTTTCTATCGACCTTGCAAGGAAGTGTCGCACAAAGTTATTCCCTCCACCCTGAGAATAGGTACTCTCAGTGAAGCGTCTCCATATGAGGTTTCAAGTCACTTACCCGAAGTGCGAACCATAAATCTTTATTGCATTGTGTCACATTTGTAATGGTCCCGTTTGGTAGGACGAGTTCATATTGTCGATGCCTAATCCGTACTGGTTGCTCATGAAAGCATAACCTGTAACACGAAATCACAGTCAGCGGTCAGTGTCATGAGATGGGGTATCACCCACCTCCGCCCAGCGTCAAACCGGAAACACCGACAGTTGGTATGCGCCCTCCAATGATGTTGATCCCAGTTGAGTCCAGAGCTGCATATGCTTGGTCCCAAGTAACGCCAGATCCAACGTCAACGGTCCCCGTGGCATTATTGAGCTCGACGTTGTTGAAACGGGTCATGGAAATCTGGACGCCGCTCGTAGAAGAGAATCCAGGATTAAACGCATGACCTCCGCCTTTCACCGCGAAAGGCGTACGGGTGGATCCCAAGATGCGCAACTGCCACAACACGCTGTGAGTGGTGGCTATTAATAAAGGGAGGTACCGTACAATCACGCTGACATCTGCTGCTGAGTCAGGCTCGACGGAGCACGCAGACGCCTGACTGGACGAGACGATAGCGTGCTCATTGTCAGTGTTATACTGGGTGGAGTCTTCACTTCTACGTCAGCCTGGTGCCAAACGGAGGTTAAGATGAGAGCCACGCACTGGGGTAGAACACCTGAGAGGAATTGGAAATGGTGGACGCAATTCTGCGACAAGTACTTTGGTACTGAGCGGACGGTGAGTTCCTGAGAACAGAAGCATGCGAGAAGGGCGCCAGAGAGAACGCGACAACTAAGAAGGTTGTCGAGAGCATACTGTTATGAACAAGGAGGTTATCGAGACTGAGCATTGGTTCGCAGTGGAGTTTTATCCTTTTATCTCCGCCTTTTCACGCCGACATAAGCTAGGTGCCGTAGATTAATGTACCTATGGCATGACAACTCGACAGCCGGGCCCGGAGCATCAGGCAGACTGCGCCGCCGCTGATCCACAGCCTCCATCTCACTGTGTGCGCGCCTAATGGGGGTCATGATACCCTCCGACTCGAGCGGACATAAGCATTTTCATTTTGGAACGCCATGGATTTTCGTTCTTGACGGCGACCAGTTTCTAAGCAGCGGAGAGGTAAAGCGATGGCAGGAGCGTACAACGGTAATAGGATCCAGAAGGCATGTCGGGCAGGGACCCGACGAGTCTAAGGAACCATTCAAGCAGAAGTCAAGGATGTTGGGATTATCAGTCCCTTCCAGTTGCCTACACCTTCTGTACGACTCGGTGCGGCAACAGAACTTTCATATCCGGCGGCCTCAGTCACTGGCAAAGGGTCTGGTCTGTCAGACCTGCCCAGGAAAGGAACAAACAAACACACCGACCCGACACGGTCCGGGCTAATTATAGAACAGAAACTGCCAACTATATACTGTATATAGAACCCATTAACCACACCCTCATTGATGTCATTGAACGATGAAGATATAAAACTCCAGAGAGGAACACTGTGCCAATAGGACGAGTCGACACTGGCATTAATGCTTCAGTCGCAGGAAAAGACCAACCGAAATGGCCGTGGATCCTCACGTGAGAATTAGAACGGCGGGTATCACCACCACATTATGACCCATCAACTGGAGGGACCTGATTTTCATTCCCCAAATTTATTCCTCCAACTTTACATCATCAGCAGAAAGAGGCACGCTTGGGCGATGATTGACGAACGGACGCTGTGGCGAACACGGCTATACTGTCGAGACTTGAAAAGTCCGTTCGATGCCAAACCAAGTACCAAACAGTCGGCGGACTCAGGCAGCCGGGTATGAATGTTATCACTTCGGTAGAACTAGCGGCGAGGAACACCGTTTCAGCGATAGAACGGACCAACGGCAGTCCAAGTTCCCGAGTCTACTGGACGCTGGCGTCGCAAGGGTTCGGCGTTCAACGTTCTCACCTAAGGCCCCGCGCACGAAAACTACGTGGCACTCATGGTTCCGATGGAGTGCATCAGGGAGCCGGAAGAATGGAAGGATAACCCCTTCTGTGTCATGGAGGAGTAACACGATGCAAGTCAGCTTGAAGCTTGAAGCCAGGATAGGCTGAATGAAACGTGCTTACACCTTGGCTTACACAATCTGCGTGCTATCCAGCCGGTGAATTGAGCCCAAGATTGAGCCGGCATGAATTGTTTCGTCCGAGTCATTATCACCTTTTCCTGTCAGTTTCCAAAGTAACAACCATCAGCGAAATGGAGATACAGTAATTCACGTCCTGACAGACACAAGTTACAGTAAGATTGCGAAGCTACACTTTGGCAGACACCTCCATATCCACCACGGTGTCAGGAACAAACAAGCAAACACACCGACCCCGGCTACTCCCCGGCCTGGTCTGGACTAAATATAGAACAAAAACTCACTAACTTACTGTAACCCCACCCTCGTTGATGTTATTGAACGACTCAGATGTTGCGCACCGACCCGCAACTCGCTCACACTAGATGAGATCACAACTCTATCTCGGAAAATCTTGAACATTGGCTTCACGTTATTTGGAGAGAAGACCAGATAGGTGCCCAAGATGCCCGTGTTCCCGGCCCCAGCACCAAATGGGAAGGTTTTCGGCGAAAACTAACGCGTTTCCCGCAAGCGGTGCACACGTGGGAGTACGCACTGCAGCACCCTAGCATGTACGCGCTTATTTACGGCCTTTCAGTTCGAGAAGGTCATTCACACCGTCGGGCCATTAGCCGGTGAATGAACGCATCGACATTGACTCTTTCGTGGGGGCTGCCGTGTGGGTCGTCTCTGCTGCTGCTGTCCGACGTTTCTCTGATTGGTGCCACAGAGGCGAGCAGCAGTTTGTTCCTCTGGTGCTTCCCGGCCTGCCTGCCTGCCTCGAAGCGATCCAATGTGTTCTTGTCGCCTCGGCTCAGCATCCCATTCGCCATACCTTTCGAAGCTCGCGTCAACATTTTCCAATACTTCATCGTCAACGATAAGCACAATATTAGGACAGACATACGCTCATTCGACCAGTTTCATTCGTGTACACGCGCCACCGTGCACCGCGGTCTCGTCGCGGAAGATGGGTTCGATAAACATGGGAAGGTGAATCTGAATCGCCCCATCGAGATTATGTTCGTCGACCAATTCAGCGAGGGGTAAGCGGAGCGGTCTTTTTCTGTGGAGTTTTGCTAATCGGCGGGGGCTACACAGGATATTGATGGTGGGGACGCCTTCCAGGAGTTCTTAACAGACCTGTCGAAAGAGGTGTTCGACAGCGATCGAGGACATTGGCTCGCCAACAAGAAGAATGAACTGTATTCTAGCCATGGCTCCTACGCGACAGAACGTAAGCAACAACCTCGTCGCGTTTTGATTATCCTCTCGGTGTTCATTTTTCTGCAAATCCCATAGCCCCAATTGGTACCGGTTCATTGGGCAAAGCGCTGTACGAGGGAAAATCTTGGTGGACGTTGCGTTCGCAGCTTCTTCCTCGCTAAGGTTCGCCTGTCTCGCTCGGTCGCATCGTCCTACCTGCGCTTATATCCCTTCTTCTGTAGTGGCTAGGAAAGCAGAGTTTCCTGGATGACCTCGCTTCTCTCGATCCGGACTTGTACCAATGCTTATATTATTGAAGCACTACCCAAGAAATCTAGAAGATCACTCGCTCAGTTTCACCGTAGCTGACTCAGGTGAGCGAATCGGCGATTTCGGCGCTCAATATATGCTCAGAATTTTGGCCTCGCGCGGACGGTTGACCTCAAATCAAACTGAAGTAACATCCCTGTCACGTGAAATAACAAGCTCGAGATATCCTCCGCGTGTTGCATTACCGCCTCAGAAAGCAAATCAAATAGCAGAGCCACGCATTTTCCGACGACCTATCAGATGATCTGCGACGAAACACAAACTACGGCGGCATATACAGCGCCGAAGAACCGACCATCCGCGCCTTTGGAAGTTACGCCCGTGAAAGCGGCAAGAGTTTTGTCCTGTCTTACCGGTCGTATTCAATTCCTTTTCTTTTTAAAGCCGTCGAGGGTTTCGACGCGGAACAACGCCAAGCTTTACTGCGCTTCGTCACGAACGTCGGGCGACTGCCTCTTCTGTATGCGCCCCTTTCGCCTTATGTGATAACCCGCCAATCATGCTGACTACCCGTCGCGCTGTCATGCGTGTGTGCGATATCTTTTTTTTTGACAGGGGTCTTGGCGGCCTCGTCGCTAGGTTCTGTATCCGCGACGCAGGAGGCGACGAGAATCGACTCAAGGTATCGTCGTGCATGTCTTTCCTAGTGTCAATGCCTCGAGCCGAGCCGGATCCTCCCTCCCCTTAAACCACGCAGCTCCCTCGCTACCAAAGTGAAAGAGTCCTCCGCCAGAAACTCCTGCAAGCGGTTCTCTCCAGTGCGGGGTTCGATCTTTCCTGAAAGAACCAAAGGAGATTTGGCCGGCCGGGGGTGCCCCCCTTTGTATTCTGTTAACCCGTCGTTGTGGGCGTCCGGAGAATGTTCTCCCCGACTGTTGCGTCGTCGTAGTTGTCGCTAGGGATGCACTGTCTCTTGTACGCCTGTACGCTACGCGGAGTAGAACTAGATGTTACGAGTCACTTGAGTGGCATCATCAATTGTATTCTTTGCAGCGTCCCACTTCGAGTTCTCTCTCCTCGGGTTCGGATGCTCCCATGACAAGACGCAGAGCAAAGCCGTGACCCTACCTACCATCAAGGCCCGCGTCCGTACAGGCAAAGGCGAGGCATTACGCGCACCTGAACTATCGGAGTATGTCGCGTCTATCGGGCCTCTGTTAGGCTCGGCTACACTCCAGTGCATATATACTGCGGATATCATTGGAACAAGGGTTATTTTCTTAGATGCATCTAATCTCGAAACGGATTCAGCGAACAGCGGCCAAATCCACTCGATTCCGTCCGCGGAGCAACAAGCGGAGCAGAGAGAGTGGCGCACGTACAACCGTCGCTCTGTGGTTGGTGGAGAAACATGTTAAATCAACAGAACCAGTGGTGACATGGGAGCTCACAGCGCTCACAGGTCGTGGGCCAAGGGAAGGGGGCCACAACGGCATCACGAAATAAAATAAAGACAGCGCGGGTCGTCACGCAATGCCGGCGACTCGGTCCGGTCGACGCGTCCGGCTGTCGGGGCGGAGGTGCGATAACGTGCAGCCACTCGCGCATTACTGTAACCCGAGAGGGCCATCGTGAGATAGCGTGATTGGCTGTGCACTGGCAGGGTTGCAGCGTTGAGAACTCCCTAATACTCCACTCTCGACTCAACACAGTACGCCACCCTCGCTCCATTAACATCTTCAGAAGACGCTTGTATGGGTAGTGTCGTCTTGAATTCGTGTGTGGAATGCCACGACGGGAGAGGAAGTGGCAAGCCCATTTACTCGACACACGAATTGGGTCTGGCATTCTCGCCAGATGGCCAGCGCGTCGTCTCGGGCTCGAAAGATCGAACAATTTGTGTGTGGAATGCCACAACGGGAGAGGAAGTGGCAGGCCCATTTGCTGGACACATGGGTTCAGCCTTGTCTGTAGCATTCTTGCCAGATGGCCAGCGCATTGTCTCATCTGGATATGGATCAATTCGTATGTTGGATGTAACGGCAGGCAAGACGGGAACTACTGGACAGGTCGACTTCAGTGACCAATCCAAGATAAATGACGAAGGATGGATACTTGGTAGCAATGGCAAGCTTTTAGCGTGGGTTCCGCCAGTACACAGGGGAAATCTTTACCGCCCAAGTAATATCTGGTTTGTGGGTGAACATGACACCCTCCTGGATCTTTCTACTTTTGTGCACGGTCACAGTTGGAGCACTTGTATGACAGTAACACCTAGAGTCAGCTTTCTCTCAGCTCAAGTGCGTGTCCATAAACACGAGTGCGACAATACAGGCACCCAATTTACGGAGCTCCCTTGCTCGCCTTATGAGAAAAATATACTTCCTTTAGCAAATTTTATTCCCGCTAGCTCCTCGAAAAGCTTGAAGACACTTCCAAAAGCGATCCAGAAGCACAAGGGCCGAAAAGTTCCCAAAACATCTCGAAAAAGGACTTGTGATTTCACTGATGCAACTTGGACTCAAAAAGAAGGAAAAAACTGCTACTCAATAAGAGCCGCAGCCTAGCTCCGAAGCTTATCCAATCTCGGCCTCCTTTGGTCCCACTAGCCAAGGTCTCGCCTGGCCCTCAAGGATTAGAAAAAGAATCACGTAGGGGGGTCAATGAGTAGGTTATATACCGTATCTATTAAATGTTCCATTCACAGGGCGCACAAGGACCGGAATAGGAGGACTGGGATTCAGTACGAAGGACTCCATCCGAGTCATTCTTCATAGCTTGAACCCGCCAGCAAGGCCCATAACATTCTTCGGGTCAACCGCCTTCTTTATCGCATACAGCCTAGGTAGATTAGCACCATAAATATCTTCCAGCGGCGTGTCAAACAACGCGTAGTTGGGATACACAGCTGCGTGAGACACATTTTGCCCATCTGCATCCGCCGCCGTGGTGACCGCATCGGAGTAACTGCGCACCGCCTTGACTACGGTGTCATCCAGGGAAGCATTGCTATACCCGAAAGTGACAGCCGTGGGGAAGAGAGCGTGCGAACGGTCGGGTGGGTACGCAGAGTCGGAACCGTGAGAGAACACGTCCCTGAGAAATGGCTCGATGGTGACTGCGACGGCCACATTTGGATCCAGGCCTCCGAGCTTCCCTCCCCAGAACTACAGACGCACGCTCATTGAGTCATATTTGAACGCGTGCGGCAAGATGGCGCTCACCAAAGTCTGATTCACGAATGCGTCGAAAACAGACGGAGAGTACTGCGTGACTGAGATACCGGTACCTCTATATCTTTTCATCAGCTACGTTCAATCGCCAAAGTCGAGCAATGACCAACCGAGCTATGTTGGGGGTGTTTATGACGGCGAGGCTGTTGAGCATGTCAGCGAACGATCTCGTTTTGACATCAGACTGATTAGTCGGAATCGCCAAGAAGTCATCGAAAATCCCCGGCGCGGGTGTGGGTGCATTGTAGAAAACGACGGCAGCGGATATGGCCTGGATAAATGTTATTTCCTGGTCTGTAAAGGATAACAGTGAAACGTAAAGACTTACCCCCGCCGGAGTGTAAATCACGGGGACATTCAAAGCAGCCTTCGTGTCATTCTTCTGCTGAAACTTCACGAGTGCTTCCTTCACTAGATCCAGTTGGTCTATATTGTAATTAAGAATACCACCCTATCAAATTGAGTGAATTAGAGAGGATCAGTGTCACGTAAATCGGTGTTACTGACCCACACTTGGCCCTGAGGAACTGTCTTGTAAGTGAACTTAGTCACGATACCCTTTTATCAATGTCAATCAGACTTCCTTTTCTATCGACCTTGCAAGGAAGTGTCGCACAAAGTTATTCCCTCCACCCTGGGAATAGGTACTCCCAGTGAAGCGTCTCCATATGAGGTTTCAAGTCACTTACCCGAAGTGCGAACCATAAATCTTTATTGCTTTGTGTCACATTTGTAATGGTCCCGTTTGGTAGGACGAGTTCATATCCCGCCATATTGTCGATGCTTAATCCGTACTGGTTGCTCATGAAAGCATAACCTGTGGCACGAAATCACAGTCAGCGGCCAGTGTCGTGAAATGGTAAAATTACCCACCTCCGCCTAGAGTCAAACCGGAAACACCGACAGTAGGTACACGTCCTCCAATGATGTTGACCCCAGTTGAGTCCAGAGTTGCATATACTTGGCCCCAAGTAACGCCAGATCCAGCATCAACGGTCCCCGTGGCATTATTGAGCTCGATGGTGTTGAATCGGGTCATGGAAATCTGGACGCCGCTCGTAGAAGAGAATCCAGGATTAAATGAATGACCTCCGCCTTTCACCGCGAAAGGCGTACGGGTGGATCCCAAGATGCGCAACTACCATAACACGCCATGAGTGGTGGCTATTACTACTAAAGGGAGGTACCATACGATCACGCTGACATCTGCTGCTGAGTCAGGCTCGACGGAACACGCAGACACCTGACTGGACGAGACGATAAAGTGCTCATTGTCAGTGTTATACTGGGTGGAGTCTTCGCTTCTATGTCAGCCTGGTACTAAACGAAACGCTAAGATGAGAGCCACGTACTGGGGTAGAACACCTGAGAGGAATTGGAAATGGCGGACGCGATTCTGCGACAAGTACTCTGGTACCGAGCGGATGGTGTGACCGTGAGAACAGAGGCATGCGAGAAGGACGCCAGAGAGAACGCGACAACTAAGATGGTTGTCGAGAACATACTGTTGTGAACAAGGAGGTCGAGACGACCATTGATCGGCAGTGCAGTTTTATCCTTTTATCTCTGCCCTTTCACGCCGGCAGAAGCTAGGTGCCGTAGATTAATGTGCTTATGGCATGCCAACTCGACAGCCGGAGCATCAGGAAGACTGCGCTGTCACTGATCCACGACCTCCATCTCACTGTGCGTGCACCTAATGGGGGTCATGATACCCTCCGACGCGAGCGGACATAAGCATTTTGGAACCATGGATTTTCGTTCTTGACAGCGACCAATTCCTAAGCAGCGGAGAGGTAAGGCGATGGCAGGAGCGTAAAACGGTACTGTATTAGGATCCAGAGGGCATGTCTGGCACGGACCCGACGAGGAACCATTGAAGTAGAAGCTAAGGATGTCCAGTAGCAGGCCATCAGTAAGCCATCAGTAAGATGGATTTTCGCCCGGGAAAAAACCGGAAAAACCCGAAGTCATTTTTGAATTAGTCCCTTCTGGTTGCCTGCACCTTCTGCACTGTACAGTACGACACTTGTGCAGCCACGGAACTTTCATACAGTATCTGTCAAGAGGTCAGGCCTGTCAAGAACAAACAAACACACCGACCCCGACATGGTCTGGGCTAAATATAGAACAAAAACCTGGCTCTCAACTGGTTCAAGGACCAGAACACTTTGCCCACCCGCCACGCCCAGTAATTGCCAAGGGATCGATGATGAGACCTGCATTTTCTGACCCTCATCAGCTCGCTCCGGGCCCCACCCGCCCGTCGCGACCTCACCTCGGAAACACAAACCCCTCATTTTCGATCGAGAAGCACTATGTGCTTTTGCCCAATCTCTATGCAGTTGTACAGCTTAGCCATTTCTTGCCACTATGCCATGCGCCGGTCCCCTTCCCTCCCGGCGCCACACCAGACCTAGAACGGAGAGCAGAGTAGTGACTCGCAAAGATTGGTCTCTTTCCGCTAGTTGTGTACTTTTCGCAAAGATCTCACGGTCCGGTCCGCTCTGGACCGGCCTCAAATTCAGTCTCCGCTTAAACTTGTCTTCTTCAGTAAATGTTTTTAATCAGGAGAAAAAAAATTTGTTTATTAGTTACAGCGCTTTTCATAATTATGCGGAAACGCGCCAAAAAATCATGTGTTTGGTTGTGTTTGTTTTGTCCTGTGGCCTAGCGGGTTTCGCTCGGATGCATCACTACAGTATGCCCGCTTCCAGTATACCTACCCTCCCCGCTCGGATTTTCTTGATGCATCTGGGAATCAATTGACATCTGAAGTCGTTGCATGTGTGACTTTTCATTCTACATTCCAAAGTTCCGTGGCCAAAGGGAAGATGTCGAAGATGACCACTGCCCAGTTGCTTGGACTGGACTCGTCCATGTTCAAACGTTCAGAACGTCCAGATGTCTTTACTCACTCCATCGAAATCCCATGCCTTTCTCAATCCATTCTTTCGTCTCTCGTCGCTTCTGCAGATTGAACCTCTCTCTCCGATGAGATAGGCGTACCCGTACCCCACGCCGGCCCTGCGAAAGAGGCTCTGGCAAAAGCGACCAAATATTTGATCACCCTTCCACCTGCCCCTCCTCCCCTATCAAGCGTTTGGGAGGGAACCGAACTCAAAGATCCCGCCTTCTCCAAGCCACTACGCACTTCAGGATCCTCTTCCACCTCCTCCGCGACTAACATTGCCGGGCCATCACGCCACCCCCCTTCGAAGCATCCGCTGTCCGAGGAGTCTAGTTCTAGTAGTGCCCCTAACAAGTGAGTAAGGCCTTCTCCCTCGCGCGCCAGGGCATCTACACCCTCACAGGCCATTCCCGGTAGCAAAACCGCCCTTCTCACTGCTTCACAGAATAAACCAAATCACATACAATCGGAGCAGAAACAACGAGCAAACATCCACCGTGGGTATGAGGCTCTTTGTGGGATCATACCCGCGCTGCGTGAGGCTATCCGTGCCGGAGAAGAGGCGGGTAGTGGGTTAGGTCCTGGAGGGAAGAGGCGCCATGCACGGGGCCGAATCGGTGAAGACGGGGAGAAGATCGCCGGCCGTGCTGGTCAGCGCAGTGAGTATATTGAGCTCGCAGAGACTGCAGCAGTAGTTAGCACATAAATCACTCAACTTGGGAATCGAACTCAAGGACAGTCACGTGTATTTATCACAGGGCCCAAAAAAAAAAATAACGATTCCGCATAATTATGAAAAGCGCTGTAATAAAAATTACATAACTATGGACTTTTTTTTTTGTCTAAGTCGTGAGGGGGCGAACACGGGTGAGCAAAAATGGGGCCGCGCGCCCCATTCCGCGTGGCCCCCGCACCCCATTCCGCGTGGCCCCCGCACCCCGCCCATTTCCGCGCCCCTCCCATTCATGTGCCCCCATTGCGCGGGGGGAGGCGGTGCCCCTCTGCTTTGCGCACAGGGGCGGCACGCGGACCCGGTACGCATGTCGCCCCTGCGCGCAAAGCGGAGGATGGGGCCAGCCTCCGGGTTTTGGCGCGCCCCCCAGTTCGCTTGCCCCCATGGCGCATACACGGGGGAGGGGGGGGCGCCGCTTCCGCGTTCGCGTGTCGCCCTTGCACGCGAACCCGGGGGGCGCTTAGGGTTTGGGCGCGCGCCCCCTCGCTTGCCCCCTTGGCGCATACAC
>WNGR01017160.1_pt1 | contig 11885 bp, 9 predicted proteins | sample 5407581 | NCBI WGS metagenome assembly WNGR01 (sample SAMN13153383, study PRJNA577476) | soil metagenome | isolation source: 80 cm soil or saprolite under Garry oak tree replicate 2 | place: USA:California | collected 2016-06-15
TAGTACTTAAGATGTAGTCGCAGAAGACCAAGACTCCAGCTTGGTCTTCTTGAATCGCCACTAGTCTTCCCCTCTACTCTATGAGATATAAGGGCTCTACTCCCTTTCTCTACTTGCACCGAGGAACCAACCATTGTCTCGTGTCCAAGTGTCCACAAGACCTTGTGACCATTGCATCACGTGGTTAACAGAACCCGTGTATTGCTAAGTCGTCCTTACGTGCCAGCCTTCAGCCTACGTCCAGGCTAACGTTCAGTGGCAACGTAACATTAAGACCAAGCTCACATCGTGGCGCGTCTTACAACTCGAGAACGTTGGGCCTTTGCGCCATATGCCATAGAAGAAAGAGGAGAACGTAATGTACCCCTAATATACCTCAAGGAAGCCCGGTGGAGAACAGTCCGAGGGAGTACGGGGTATTTTGTCAATATCCCCACGAGACCCAGTCAATACTACCCTGTTGAGTTTAATCACATTTACGTCTGTTGGTGCGAAATTACGTGGAACGCACCAGAAGCCTTGTGGAACGTCGTCAGACCCGCCGGACCCGATTATTGCTGCGACATATTCAAGGACGAAGTACAAACAACCGGAAACGTAGGAGCCATTGACAGACAAGTTCCCCCAACACCAAGAACCCCCACACCTTCAACAGACAGCCGGGAGGAAGATCAAGAGAGTGAGGGATCAGAAGATACCATCGAATCTGGTCAACCAGGAAACACTACCGAAGAGGAAGGACTCGCAAATCTAGCTGAGTCGATCCACATTAACCCACCAGCAATGGCCACTATGATCGAAAATCCTAGGACAGAAACGATCGATGAACAAACTGGACATCGAGTCCGCAGGATCGTTAACACAGTCGACGACGCAGCCACAATGGAAAGAGCAACAGGACCAGACGTACCCGACCCACCGAGCGGGGGACCGGAACAGTTACCGGAACTACCACCAATTCGACTCCCACAAGATGATCAGCCAAGAAGAAGGCTCCCTGCGGGAGGAGGTGGAAGAACCCCAGGAGGAGGAGGATTCCCCGGAGGCGGAGGATTCCCTGGAGGAGGAGGTGGATTCCCTGGAGGCGGAGGATACCCTGGAGGAGGAGGAGTACCACCAGGAGGACCACCAGGAGGTGCATGGGGACCACCACCACTTCCAGTTCCGCAGGCACAAGCTGGCAAATTGGTAGGGGAAACCCCTACAGTATACGATGGTGATCGCAAGAGAACCACTCTCTTCATCAACGAATGGGAATTATACTGGGCAGTCAACAACGACAACCCCCTTATGATGAACCCATATCGACGAGCTACGTTGTTTCTGACCTATGTCAAAGGGATCCGCGTTAACGAATGGGTTATGGCAGTCAATCGATGGCTAGCCCGCCAAATACAAGGGGGAGTAAACACACTGGACGAACGACTGTGGAATGAAGTAGCCGCCTCATTTACCCGACGATTCGCGGACAGTCTAGCAAAAGAAAACGCCCAGGCCATGTTACGCACCGGCATCAAGATGAAAGGAGAAGACATCGACGCATACATCGTCGAAGTAGAAGAACTCATATGCCTAGCTGAGTACCGTTTTGATGTTCCTCAAACTATCGAAACATTCACCGATGGATTGCCAACGGGGTTATACCAAAAAATATTGGAGCTCGATCGACCCCAGATGTACGACCAATGGAAGCAAGCGGCTATAAACCGCCAACAAGACTACATCCACATGAAGGCTCGACTGAAAGCACACCGAGGGGGAACAACACCACCGCTAAGGCCACAAGGATGGATGCCGCCAAGGCTGATAAACGACCCAAATGCTATGGATACTTCGGCAGGAAGGACTCGAGGCAGAATCGCTGGAAGCGAAGAAATGAACCCCGCAACTATGCCTCGCGGAGGATATATCCCACGTGGAGGATTCACGAGGAGAGGAGCAAGAGATCTACGCGAAGTTGAGTGCTATACGTGCCATAAAAAAGGACATCTTAGTCGTAACTGTCCCCAGCACACATGGAGTCAAGGCAATAACCACCAGACCAATCGTCAGAACTGGGTCCAACGATCCAGCCAAGGACGTGACGCGGTGGTAGACGACAGGAGCGTCAATGGAGACGAGATTATCGCCGCACAAGCAGTAACTCAAACGCCACAGCAACAAGCAGATACGTGGCTCAGAGGAATGGCCACCGCAGGAGAAGACGTACAAGAACTGGTCCTCCGAGACCTTGTAGGAAGAGAGGATTTTCAAAACGCCTGAACCCATCGGCCTGGGTGAGGGCAGTTCATAAGTTCAATTCTGTAATAGTGACTACGCGATTTCGATCTATGCATGTCCCTGTCTCTATCAGAACCCGCAACGCAATGGCCGACATAAAAGCACTCGTAGACTCGGGAGCAACCGATTGCTTCATGAGTAAGGACTTCATACGAAGAATGAAGCTAGGGCAGAGACCCCTTCAAAAACCGCGAAAAATATGGAACATCGATAACACAGCAAATCACGATGGACCCATCACTCACTATGTGGACCTCGACGTACAAACCAAGGAAAGAAGAAGGAAGATCAGGTTCCTTATTACTAATGTAGGGAACGAGGATATCGTACTTGGGTACCCATGGATGGCCACCTTTGAACCTCAGTTCACGTGGCACAGCGGTACCATCGACAAAGAAGAACTGCCCATCATCATCCGGTCAGTCAATCCATCAACAATAGGAGAGGCTCAGATAATCGCATGCGCACAGGTGGATAAGAGCCACGCGCGAGCTACCACATCTACGGAACTAGCCATAAAAGCACAACAATATACAAAGAAGGTGGCAGTTCCCAAGGAATACGAACAGTTCGCTAAGGTCTTTAGCGAAGAAGAATCGAAACGATACCCTCCCAAACGTGCATGGGACCACGCCATCGAATTCAAAAAGGATGCTCCCAAGGCAATTGACTGTAAAGTATACCCCATGAACCGCATCGAAGATATGGCAGTACAAAAATTCATAACCAAGGAACTCGAGAAAGGGTATATCCGTGAGTCAAAATCACCATACGCATCATCCTTCTTCTTTGTCCGCAAAAAGGATGGAAAGCTACGTCCAGTACAAGACTACTGAAAGATCAACACCATCACCATTCGAAACCAATATCCCCTTCCTCTCATCTCCGATCTCATACGTGACCTGAGCAATGCTCATATCTACACAAAACTTGACGTACGATGGGGGTATAATAACGTTCGCATTCGCGAAGGAGACGAACCAAAGGCGGCGTTTAAAACCAGATACGGACTTTTCGAACCTACGGTCATGTATTTTGGACTCACCAATTCTCCGGCGACCTTTCAGACAATGATGAACTTCATCTATCGCGACGTTATCCTCAAACACGAACCTCTGGGCACAACTATACGTGTCTACATGGACGATATTGGTATCGCTACCCGGACCACACTCGAAGATCACCAACGCGCGGTTCACGACGTCTTAAAAGTCGCCCAACTGCACGACCTTTACTTCAAACCAGAGAAGTGCCTCTTCCACGCCGCATCCATGGATTACCTGGGGGTAATCCTTGAAAAGGGGGTGACACGAATGGACCCTGCAAAAATCGCGGGCATCGACACATGGCCAATACCAAAAACGGTAACGGAAGTATGAAAAGTACTCGGATTTCTCAATTTCTATCGGCCGTTCATCAAAAACTTTGTGCTCATTGCGAGACCATTGCACAAGCTCACAAGAAAGGACTGCGAATGGCGATGGGGAAAGGAAGAACAGGAGGCCTTCGATAAACTAAAGCAACGAGTAACGTCAGAACCGGTACTTGCTCACGCCAAACTAGATGATCAATTCGAAATGGAGGTAGATGCCTCAGGATATGCGGTAGGCGCAGTACTCCTACAACGAAAAGAGGACGGTAAAAAGCACCCCTTAGGATACTACTCCGCTACGCTCAATGAAGCGCAAAGAAACTACGACATCTACGACCTCGAACTCCTCACCATTGTAATGGCCCTCCGAAACTGGAGACCCCTTTTGGCGGGTTCCCCTCACAAAATCATCATATACTCCGATCACCTGAACCTGCAATACTGGAGACTGCCACAAAGAATATCGCGACGAGTGGCGAGAGAAGTGCTGGAGCTGTCAGAATACGACTTCGAGATATGTCACTTACCAGGGAGACTCAACAGAAGGGCTGACGCATTATCGCGACGACCAGGATACAATCAAGGAGAAGACGACAACAAAGACGTAGTCGTCTTACCCGATCATGTCTTCGCAAGAGCAGGGAAAATCGAACGCGCCCCACCAATGAGAAAAATCGTTTCCCAAGAAGAAATGGAGCCCGCGAATCCCATATATGAACAAGACGAGGAACTACTCAAACCCTGGATCGACGCCCATCAATTAAAGAAGATCGAAGGAACATGGTACAAGGACGGACGACGTGTAGTCACCGGAAAAGCAGAACACAAACGACTCTTCATACATGCCCATCACGACGTACCAACCTATGGACACCCAGGGATCAACAAGACATATCAACTGACGAGTCGCAGATATTGGTGGCCAAACATGCGGCAAGATATAATCAGTTACGTAAAAGGATGCGCTGAATGTCAACGGAACAAGATCAACACGCGGCCAACAAGGGCCGCACTCTCACCCATTTTTCCCACATGCGAAGCTATGCCCTTCGAAACTGTCGCACTCGACTTCATTACTAAGCTACCCGTCTCGCAGGGATATGACTCCATACTCACGGTAACAGACCACGACTGTACCAAGGCCGCGCTTTTCATCCCATGTAAAGAAAGTATGACGGCGGAAGAAACGGCAGGATTAATCATCCAACACGTATTCCCACGGTTCGGCCTCCCACTGAAGTTCATTAGTGACAGAGACCCAAAATTCGCTTCACGGTTCATACGGGGACTATGCAAAGGAACGGGGACGGTACAAAACATATCAACGGCATACCACCCCAGAACGGACGGACAGTCAGAACGAACCAACCAGTGGCTAGAGCAATACCTGCGATTTTGGGTGAACGAACGGCAAGATAACTGGCATGCGTATCTGCCACTTGCAGAATTCGCGCACAACAACTGGCCAAACGAGACTACCGGAGAGTCCCCTTTCTTTATCCTCTATGGATTCAATCCACGCGCTGATTGGACGGATAAGCCATCCCCGATACCACAAGTGGCACTGAGGCTAGACCAGTTCAAAAGGGCCCGACAACGCGCCCAGGAACTGATGATCAAAGCGCAGCAATCATGGGTAAAGCATAAAGATACGCCCAAGTATCACGAGGGAGACCTCGTGTGGCTCGAAGGGTGTCACTTACGAACGAATCAACCAACCGCCAAACTTGTGCCCAAAAGACACGGCCCTTTTCAGATCACTCAGGTGATGTCCCCCGTCAACTATCGATTGAAACTTCCCACGCAGTGGAGCATTCATGACGTATTTCACATCGATCTTCTCACACCATACCACGAGACCGACCTCCATGGATCAAACTATTCCAGGCCTGCTCCAGACCTCGTCGATAACGAGGAAGAATACGAAATCGAGAAGGTTCTCAACGTACGGCATTTCGGCAAGAGACGGAAGAAGCAATACCTTGTCAAATGGAAGGGGTATCCCGACTCAGATAATGAATGGGTCGATAAGAAAGACGTGCATGCCCCTGACGCGATAAGGGAGTTCGAAAATCGAAACCCCGCGACAAATACACATATAAGGCGAGGAAACACAAGTGAGTACCGCATTCCCCCTCTAGTTCCCAAGTCACCTCTCACTCATAAACCTCTATCTCCCATGTCCGATGTCAACCACTACTACCTCGGATCACCCGGGCGCATCTTCGCCGCGGAGCTCGACACCCAACTCATCACCTACAACGAGGCGCGAGAACTATGCGCCAAGAAATACATTCGACCCCACATCAAAGACGAGGATGAACTCGCCACTCCCCTCACCGAGGAAGAGTTGGCTCGAGTACGAGAGGCCTTCCCAGACCTCCAGACGACGGCAATGCCCCCGCATGCATTATCACCCGTACTGCGAGAGATGTCAGACCCTGGTGGGATGGGAGCCACACCGACTCACCAAGCCGACACCCAAACGCTTGATAATGAGCTTTGGGAAGCTGAAGGAGTATTGCGAATCCCTCCCCGCGTGGGGGGAGACATTGCCGCAAGCGACGAAGAAGGTCAGCATACAATGGAGGGAGGAGCAATTCGCACGAGCCGTATACAAGAGAAACGCCGCAAAGGTAGCGTGGGAAGCACAGCGCCGCCAAGTACACTGGCAATGAGGGGGCCTTGGAGTCGCACTACCAGTGTCAGAGACTGGTACCCAGATGAGCACCCCTTCATAAAGAATAGTCGCGACTCTGACGACCCGAACGAGACCCCATACGCCCTTACGACTAGCGGGTACCCGCTATACAAGAAGTCGTACATGCCCGCCATGATGCAGAGGCAGGACCCCATCGGGTTCAAGGTCAACAGGGGGAACGACTACATCGACTACCCCATCCATCTGCCTCAGGAGTCAACCTCTCAGCAGGCCTATTACACGCAAGCCATCATGGCTCCCAATCCGCTGGTCATAGGGCTTCGCCGCGATTCGGACAAGGTGTTCAGTAAACCCTTGTACGCGGCACCCGTCTACAAGTTCGATGGCAAGCCCACCTACACGACCGTGGAGCTGGACTACCTCAAGGCAGACGCCCAAGGACGGGAGTTCACGGACCGGTTGATCGATCAAGAGGGCGATCTCTCGCTCAAGGCAGAGGTCCACCGATTCCGGATGGTGACGACCGAGTTGGACAGGATGGAGACCGTCTTGATGGAGAACGAAGATGCGTGGGGGCAATTGGCAGCAGCTAAGTTGGGAGTTATTCGACGGTTGGAGATGGCTGACGCGAACGCGAGGATCACCGCGAACAACCAGGGGTTCGTGGATAGTGTGCTTCGCGTCAACAACGGACTCTTGCGTGGGCGCAAAGGCTGAAAAGGGGGTGATGTTACGTATCAACTCAAAGACACTTACTTACAGGTTGTGGCTACGTGAGTAAGCGGTAATTAGTCACGGACTTACGCATCAGTCAGCTCGAGTATCACATGTAAGATAGGATGACTTGATCCTAGGATAGGATGACTCAAACCTAGGATAGTAGTACTTGGTTTCAGGTTCAGGAGGCGCTTCAAAGCCCTCTCTATGTAGTACTTAAGATGTAGTCGCAGAAGACCAAGACTCCAGCTTGGTCTTCTTGAATCGCCACTAGTCTTCCCCTCTACTCTATGAGATATAAGGGCTCTACTCCCTTTCTCTACTTGCACCGAGGAACCAACCATTGTCTAACCAACCATTGTCTTGTGTCCAAGTGTCCACAAGACCTTGTGACCATTGCATCACGTGGTTAACAGAACCCGTGTATTGCTAAGTCATCCTTACGTGCCAGCCTTCAGCCTACGTCCAGGCTAACGTTCAGTGGCAACGTAACATTTGCCCTCTCGCCTGCTCTGTGACAATGACGCGGCGACCCGCCTAGCAGAAGATCATGTATGGCACTCACACACCAAGCACGTTCACATCAAATATCACTTCGTCTGCGAACAGGTGTTGGCAGGCGACGTCACCATTTCCTGTGTCCCCTCCAAAGATAATGCCACAGACATCTTCACGAAACCCCTAAGCAAAGTTGACTTCCAGCGTCTGCGCCAATACCTCGGACTCTCAGGGGGCTGTGCGGACGCATGCTCACAGTGAGGAGTCATCACCATCTTTCATCATCATCTCCCGTGTTTTCAACTCTTTCCTTTTTCTTGGCTTTCGTTTTCTTGGCTTTCATTTTCACCACTCCTCACTTCCACATCCACATCACTACTTCATATTTACTTAGTCTACTACATCATCATCTTATCCTATGGAGTCCACGCCCGTGCTTGTGTTGAGGAGGAGTGTCAGAGTATTGTTAGATCATGCCACTGCACCTGCGGGACATGTGACTCACTGTATATACGTGTCGTGGTATACATATGTTGTCCCTTAGTTGTTTACTCACTACTAGTACTAAGGGACTCCAGGTATAGCCCAATATTAGTCGTTTACTCACTACTAGTACTAAGGGACTCCAGGTTTTAACAGTCCATTCTGTAGCATTCTCACCAGATGGCCAGCACATCGTCTCAGGCTCCTATGATGGAACAATTTGTATGTGGAATGCCACTATGGGTGAGACAGAGGCAGACCCATATACTGGACACACAGATTCAGTCTGCTCTGTGGCATTCTCTCCAGATGGCCAGCACATTGTCTCAGGCTCAGATGATTGAACAATTCATGTATGGAACACCACTATGGGAGAGTCAGAGGCAGTGTTACATCCTAGCAGGGACGTGTACTTGGTTCAAGGGTTCAGGGTAGCCCAGTGGGCAGTCTCACACAATGTCCGAGCAAAGACGTCTATTGTCTTTTAGCTACGAAGTACAAGGGTGTCCGAGGTGTTGTGCACTGGGTGCACAACGACTTAGCGGTAAAGACTTTCGTCCAAAGTGTCGGGACACTTCTCTGCACCTAGTTGCTGGTGCGCTAAGTCTCAGCTGAGTGTGGCGTTGTTATAGTACAACTGCAAAGACTTCGATGGGAGGGTTCGGCCCTAGAAGAGCCAGAGGGAGATGGTTCACAAGAAGAGGATAGAACGGTCTTCACACTTGAGGATCAAGGACAAGTTTGCTAGATTACAAACGAAGCCAAGTCTGGCTTCGTACTATGTGTACACAGGGTTTATATACTGGGATGGTACCAAAGACGGGGACACAAGGTAAGACACAAGCAAACACAGTCGAAACAGGTCAAGCAGTGTGTTATCGTAGATAAGGGGTCAAGGCGATGTAAGGGACAAAAGGGGAACAAAGGGAACACATGGAAAGCGTCGAGATAAGAGAACATACTGTGATGGTACAAGTCCGATGGCCTGAAGTGTCTGGATCATGACATGAGCCCCTCCCAACGTCCACTCTCCCTAGAGTGCTTCAGGGTTGATGAGATCATAAATGTCGGCACTGGGATCGTTGCCCTCCTCCTCCGATGAGGAGTCCTTGCAGTGGTGGGTCTGGAAGAAACCAAAGGGGCCCCTCTTTCCACAAGTGCGGCATAGTTCGTAAATGGGGCAGTCGATTTCATCGTGGCTTCCTGTTTGTAGACACTTGCTACACCATCGACTCGTCTCGCTAGTGCCTGGCCAGAGGCAGTCTTTGGGCCAATGGTCAGTACCAGCGCATTGCCAACAGTAGCGATTCTTCTGGGGGCAGACAAAGGAGAGGTGAAACTCCGAGTGACATCGAAGGCAGAGCTTCCCATCCTTGTTCTTCTTGGGCCCCCTAGGTGTCTTATTCTTCGGCTTCTTCTTCCCCTTTTTCGCTTTCCTAGCCAAAGAAGGGGTATGACCTTCAGGCTCGTCTTGCAGCTTTGGAAGAGCTAAGTGATGAGGGGGGGGAATGGATTTGACATAGAAGGGGTGGGTGTTGGTGTGGGTAGGAGGGGGATGGAGGTGCAGCCAAGTACTCGAGATCTTTGTGTATGCCTGATTGCTCTGGAGGCGTCATCTAGCACTAGTGAGTTGCATATCTACCTCCAGGAGATGGTGCTCCAGAGGTTCAGTGGTCTTGTAGAGGGCAACGATTTGTTCCCTCAACGCTTTCTGGTTCTTCAGTAGCCGTTTCGTTCTGGCTACTTCTGCAGTTAGTCTGTGGTCTCGGAGATATTCCAAGACTTCTTGGATCTTTGGGACAAGGGGAGAGTCTGGGGAGAAGTTCCCAAGCTGTTTGAGTGAGAGGGGAGGGGGAGGGTTGTAGTTCCCCTCATCGGCACACTCCAGCAGGTACAAGGGGAGCCCATAAGTGGGGTAGCCTTTACCCAGTGTTCCAATGAGGGATTCTTTGTTGTCTGAGAGATGGATGTAGCGGGCCCCAGTCCTTTCAAAGGCTCCTGGGTCTTCATCGTTGGGGATGGAGAAGGGGAAGTAATGGCCACCGAAGGGGTCATTCAACCAGTAGCCCACTCCCAGGTGGTTGTTGGCTGGGTCGACATCTTTGTCTAGTTCAATGGGGTAGTTGTCGCAAGTGGGGGGATCTTTGTAATTAATAGGGTAATTGTCCATGACTGGGTCATGGACAAGTCTTGTGAGTGTGGCATGGGCTGCTCTGTGGTCTGGGGGGGTGGTGGTGGGTCGTTCGAGAGTGGAAACAAGGCGATGTGTTACTGGGGTGTTGGGGCGGGTGGTGGCTGATTCTGGGGGCCTCAAGATGTCCTTCCCCTTCACAGAGATGATGCTGGGGAAGTCTGGGTGAATGCTGGGAGGAGTTGGTTCATCGGGAGAAGGGGACCTGATCATTGCTGTATTGACTATATTAGCGATGACCATCTCGATTGCGAGGTCGTGTTCTGAGGTGGAGAGGGGTAGTTCGTGGTCTTCCTCCATCTCATCTGGGGGTACTGAGCTTTCTGGAGATTCTGTGGTGGTTTCGGAGTATGACCCTCTGGCCATAGCTCTGGCAACAAGTCGTTCTGTGGATGAGTTGTGAGAAGGCATAGTGGTGTGGGGAGTGGGGAGGTGGGTGGTGACGGAGTGAATGGATATTTCTTTTCGTTTTATCCACTCTTCTGCTCCCACACTTCTGGGGTTGCACTTGTAGTATTCCTCTACAAGTTCTGTGGTGCTGAGGTTCTTTTCTGGTTCCCAGCTGTTATGGGCATTGGAGTATCCCTTCCACTTGATCAGGAATTGGGTTTGATTCCAATATCATCTTGTGTTTATTATTTGATCTACTTCCCACTCCGGTTCTCCCTCCACTAGATCAGGGGGAGGTTCTGGGAAGTTCATTCCATGTATGGGTGTTTCTTTGTATGGCATTAGGAGTGAAGCATGGAACACCGGGTGGATGCGCCACTGTGACGGCAGTTTTAGGGCGTAGGTCGTTACTGAGATTCTTTTTGTGATGGGAAAGGGGCCATATCTCTTTGGGGCTAACTTGAAAGTGGGGTGCGTTGTTTTCAAGTTCCTGGCATCAAGCCACACCTTATCTCCTTCTGAGTATGGTTGGAAGCGAGGGGAGTCTTTGTATTGTGACTGGGCATGTGTGATGGCCGCCTGGGCTGCCCTTCTAGCTTCTAAGATCTGTTCCAGCCTTTCTTTTGTCTCGGGCATGTTGCCTGTGTGCTGTGGCTGGTGCATCTTTGGGGTGTACCCTAGAATGAGTTCATAGGGTGTCTTTTTCATAGTGGCACTTGGCCATGAAGTGTGTGTGTACTGAGCCAGTGGTAGTAGATCCACCCAGTTGTTCTGCTGGTGGTTGATAAACATTCGGAGGTATTGTTCTACCCATTGGTTCGCTCTTTCTGATTGTCCGTCTGTCTGAGGGTGGTATGCTGTGCTGATGTTTTGTTCAATATCTAGGGTATCGCACCATTCTTTGATCAGCTTTGCCGTGAGTCGAGTGTCTCTGTCCGAAATTACTTGTCTAGGGAGTCCATAGTGTGGAAAGAGTGTCTTTGCAAGGAGTGCTGCCACTCCTTTGGTGTTACGGATCGAACCAAGACTCTTACTCACCAGTTATGACTATGGCGTAAGAGGTACTTAGTCATGGACACTTACATCAGTCAGCAGTAGAAGATCGTCGAAGGTTGTGGAATGTGAGTAGCACATGTGATACTTGTACGATAACCGATCCAGGAGGCGCTTCAAAGCCCTCCTCAACTGTATATAAACTACAAGTAGCAGACCAAGGCTCTTCAGCTTGGTCTTTCTGAATCGTCACTCTTATCCTCCAAGAAAGCTCTCTCTCTCTCTCTCTCTCTCTCTCT
>WNGR01010720.1_pt1 | contig 11884 bp, 27 predicted proteins | sample 5407581 | NCBI WGS metagenome assembly WNGR01 (sample SAMN13153383, study PRJNA577476) | soil metagenome | isolation source: 80 cm soil or saprolite under Garry oak tree replicate 2 | place: USA:California | collected 2016-06-15
TGGAACCTGCTCAGGATGCCTTGACAATGCTTGAGGCCCATTACGACAACACCAATAATCCCGGCAAGGCTGCGGAAACAGGCACACTCGCCCATAAATATAAGACCGAGGGGTTGACTCTGCTTGAATTGAATACGCTCGCGCGAGATTTTGGTTCTGAATTCGATAATGTTTACAAGCGCACTCAGGACCAAGGATATGTGGTCAAGGATGCGGATCAGCCAATTCGAGTCGAGAACGTACGCCAGATGTTGAAGCGTCAAGTTCGTGAGCGCATGCCGAATGAGGACCTGCAAAAGATCGATGAGCAAACAAGTAATTTGATTAAGACCCGTGGCGACGCGGACAAGTTCATGCTCCAGCTTGAGAAGCTTGAAAATCGTTTGCCACAAACGAGTTGGTGGAAGAAGGCGTCAGGTAAACTTGGAGACGCTGTATCCTTTGTTCAAGGTTCGTTCCTGCAGAAGCTTTTAAAGATCAGCCCGAAAGAGACGGAGTTGAATGTCGCGGACATGGCTGAGAGAATGCCAAAGGCTATGCGAGTTCTGGATCAATTACTGCAGGCTAAGCCGGATGATATGGGAGGTCAAATCGAGTACATGGTGACGCCGCATGAGCCCGCCCCAAAAGAGCAAGAGGGGCAACAGGCCCCGGCCTCCGGGAGCCAAATCCCGGCCAACCTCGCCCTTAAGTGGGATGAGCCATACATAGAAAAGACTCCACGAGGTTGGGATACAAAAGCGGTATTGAATCACGAACTAGGACATGCTGCGGTAGCCCACCAAGTTGGGTTCTCTCCAATTGATATTTGGAGTGATCAGCACCCGCAGGCGGGATCGACCGCAGCTACAACGAACATGGATTGGGCGGAGCTACAAAGAAGCCCAAGTGGGCATATCGATACAGCCAAGTTGAAGAATCGACTCTTCGATATGTTGACAACAGTTTTTGGTGGAGCCGCTGCCAATGAATTGTACGATGATATCCCATTCCATGAGAACCAGGGACTTAAAGCAGATAAGGAACACGCTCAAGAGCTTTTGAAGTTGTTAGGCGTCGAGGAGAATGATCGCGATCTCATTATTGGGGACGCCATGTCTCGTGCGAAGTCTTTGTTATCTGATCCCAAAGTTAGTGATGTTGTTAACGAGTTTTCGGATACCCGAGAACCAAATCTTCCAAAGACCCACCACTACAGTGCCGCACGTATGCTGGAGTTCGTGGATCGAATTGATGAGGCGAGAAATGCAGGCAACGAGACAAGAGTTAATGAACGCGGTCTTGAACACGGTGCGGGTAGCATCCCCGAAGCAGCGGCAGGAAATGAAAGAGGCGTTGCTGCGGCAGCAGGCGCATCAAAAGGCCTTGGTGCAACCGCAGTCTCCGTCCCCGAAGCAATAAGCACAGGTGAGTACGATAGTGCCATCAAGAAAGCTGGTGCTATTCCAGGTGGTTTGGAGAAAGGCGATGCAGACGCTAATGTCCCTGATATGGTTCTTTTCCATGATCCGACAACTGGGTCTACGCTCTACCTTCCAACTGATTCTGTCTCGGTGGACAAAGTAAAGGCAGAGCTTGAGAAGTCGCGAGCCCAGTTTGCGGCTAAACCTCAAGCTGGCGAGAAACAAGCTAAGATCGAGGGCGCAGAGCTAAAGGGACACCCAGAGTGGACTCAGGCTTCCCTAGAGCGAGAGATCACACGAGCTAAGTCTATACTCCGAAATCCTGACGCAACCGCAGAAGAGAAAGAGTATGCGCAGTCACTTCTAGATACTTCTCGGGAACTTCAAAAGAACCCTGCACTTGCGAATTTGCATGCAAAAGATAAAAGGGAGTCGGGTAATCTCGGAGAAAATTATGGTTTGAAATCCGAGGAAGCAAATCGACTACGAGAATTATTTACCGAAACGGATACCCCAAATTTCATTATGCCAGATGGGAAAACAACCGACCCGAGCGATGGGAGTCATATTGGACATACTCGTTATGTTTACCATGGCCCGGAGCGGGGAGATTTGGGAGATGCACAAGGAGATTTAGACAAGTTTATAAAAACAACGGGCGCGATTCGAGTTCTCTATCCTGAATTTACGGGAGAGAAATATCCCGTTGCTGAATTTATGTCTAAACCTACCTCGGAGCAGATTCAAAAAATAGCTCACACAACTCGAAATTTTGGTACGAGAAAAATGGAGTGGAACTTTCCAGGGGCCGTTACGGGCAGGCAAGATATGGAATTTGCTCAAGGGAGTATTGGGGATTTTCAACGAGCTATTGAGAAACGTTGGCCTCCCACAGTGGAGCCAGAAGCTAATAAGCCCTCTCCAGTAATTAAAGGTCCTTCTGAGGATGTGGAGACTAGAATTCTTTCTAAAGGTTCTATAAGTCCTAAGACCCTAGATAATAGACGAGATTTTACTCACTATCTTCTTGCAAATGGCGATTGGACATCCTCGATTACTAAAGGCGGTCCTGCTGCCCCGGACCATCTTGAGGTTGAGCCAACCATAACCAGGGCGCTTGGAGATAAAGCTAAAGGTATGATTCGTTCGGCGGGAGGTAATAGTTTTGATATTACATCTCGTCCTACCGAGGCTCAGCGATCTGAAATTTCTCGAATTTCTAAAGAAAGTGATGGCCGTCTTACTTGGGATTTGTATCCCAGTGAGAGTGGTGCGCGTACATTAGAAGGCGCTCCGGCTATTTCTGGGACGGGTTCCATTGGAGATTTTTTACGAACCATAGATAAAACATGGCCGATTAAGTAAGGACTTTGGTTGTGGTGGTTTCCTTGACCCCGGTTCCACCTTCTACCGGCTTGTTTTTGTAGGCTTCGGTATCAAAACCTTCCCACATCGCATCCCATCTCTTTTGTGTGATCTGTCCCCCATCATTTGCGGGTGGGTAGGTACACTTGCTATTGCCTCTTGCAAGGACATCTCCCCCCTTATTTATGGTCTGCATTTTCTTTCCCTCCGTGAAGTTTTACTACGGCACAACACATCTCAATAAACCTTTTCTTTGTCATTGTTAACTTCGCTTTGTTTACAGGTCCCGCGCAAGGCACACAATTGCTCGGTAAATATCCTTTCGTGTTATTAACACGATCAATTCCGTTGTAGAGAAGGGATGGAGATGGGTTCAATCCTTGTGGTTTAAATAGTTGCTCGGGAGCCCAGCCTGTATAATGGCATGGAGATGTAACCAGTTTCTTAAATTGCTCGTAGGTTAGTTTCCAGACATGGCCGTTGTTCCTTGCTTTCAATTTGTATTGAACCCATAATGTATGGAAAGACGTTTCTGGGTTTCTTCTGGCGCATCCGCAGCTTCGAAAGTTCCGAGTTTTACACTTCCTATTTAATTCAGAAGTCGTGCAAAGCTTGGTATTCCCACAATCACAGAAACATAACCAGAGAATGCGTTTGTGCGGGCTCTTCCAGTTTGTAGATTGGGAGCCTACAGGCCACGCGACTTGGAGTTTATTGACTCGTTTCCCTGTTAAGTCTACAATATGGTTCGGCACTACGACGCTTTCTCCTTAATTTCTTCAACTCGAACCTCAACGTCGTCTCCACTCCAAGGAGTATCTAGGATATCATTCTCAATGTCTTCCATGAGCATTGGGGTCTCCGAACAATCCTTGATCTCGATTACTGCCTTATATTTCTTCATTGTTCTCCCATTCGTTATCAAAACATACCTCTACGATCTGGTCCGGTGCGAACCAAGTCAGGTATCCACAATCCATGGCCCAGAATCCGTTCTTGCGCATGCCCATGATTTGTTGCGTCGGATGATGGGTCGAGAGCCAAATGCTCACGATCTTGATTTTGGTTCCGTACGCCTTCGTGAATACGAGAGCCCGCTTGAGGCGGTCAAGTCCAAAGCTGTGGCGGAGCCTACGCTCCATGGTCTCGGGTTGGTTATTAAACTCCTTAATTAAGGGCTTAAAGCTCTCGTCGCAGGCACTACAGGACCGTGAGAGTGGGACCTTATGATGGCAACGGAGTTTGCCCATGGACTTAAAATCTTTATGGGCCTGGTCCTCACGTTGTTTACGTTGTTGCTCGACTCTTTTCTTTAAGTTTTGACGCCGTTGACGGGCTGCGTTCATACGTTTCCAAACCAGAGTCTAAGAGCTTTTTGGGTTACGTATTCGATTTCTGTTGGTAGGGCTCGGCGGGGAGCCGCGCTCACCCACTCGCCTTCACCACGCCAGAAAATGCGAGCAGCCCGGACATCACGAGCAAATTCTCTTTCCACAAGTGTGACCGTACCGTCCTCAGGAATGGTTTCGTGAATTTCGTCATTGTATTGGCGATAGGTTTGGCCTTCGCGATATTCTTCAAGGTCACCAACGTTCACGAACACGTCCGGTCCAGGTGTCGGGATAGGAATCCCAATCGTATTGATCGAGGCTTGCTTAAATTTCTCGACGTTAGATTCTAAGTCACAGTCACACTCGAAGTCACACTCACAATTGGCTAGGATTTCGTAGCGACGTTGACGCAGAACCCCAGCCACTATATATGATTTCAGATGCCATGCGTGGTCGTGGATTGGGGATACTGTCTCCACCCGCAAGCTCTTATCGAAGACGTGGAGTCTGTGCTCCTTGTCCAAGTACGTAAGCATGAGTCCGATACCGTGAATCGTCCAATCCAGGGCCTGTGGAGACTTGAGCACAGCCTTGACCAAAGGCTTCAGTAGTGGTTCCAGGAAAAACATATCTGGAGGGGAGGACGAGTTCGTGCTATAGATCATTCCCTCCATTAAGTCTCCTCGGAGTCTGGTTCGCCCAGGTTAACGTTGAAGTGGGACGCGCCCGCTTGCTTGGCCTCGTGGGCGCCAATGGTCATTGCGTGCGTGGGCGAGAACCCGACGATGGCGTATTCCTGGAAACCATACTTGTGTTCGAAAAATAGTCTAAGCGTGTACTTTTGCATCTTCGCATTCCTGAGTCATGATTTTTGTTTTTAGAGCCTCTAGCTCCTCAACCTCTTTGGCAAATTCTACCCATTGCTTCAAACGCTTTTCGGTGAAGGTGCCCCCGAATTGCATATCGAAGCGTTTGCGTGTAACCGCTAAAATCTTTTCGTCCAGTTCGTGAATCTGATCTTTCGTGGTTTTCATGACACTCCCGTGAGTGATCTCTTTGTTGGCGGTTGCAAATTCTTAGGCTTTACGCACTTCCAGCACGCCAGCTTCCAGTTTCCGTTTTCGTCTTTCTTTGCATACCCTTGTTCCTGACCGGAGCAGAAGCCACATTTTCCATGAAGCTCCCGCTCCGTTCCAGGATCGATATCGCGAGGTGGCATCTACTTTTGAATTGTGGGCCGGAAAAGTAAGCCTGTGAGTATGCCTAGTCCGAGGGCTTGCCAGAACCCGATTTTGGCAACGCCAAAAATCGCGGTGATGGCCGAGGGGGCCAAGACGGCATTTACGAGCCACATCGTTGGGAACGCCAGCAAAAGCGCGAATCCAAAGATGATGGAGAGAGTAATGAGAAAGAGCCCAAACACTGCAAAAAATTTCATAAGTCTCCTAGTTTGTGTTCTTGGTGGAAATTTTCGTGATAAAAATTTAAGGCCTCAACTATAAGTTCGAGTGTACCCGGACGAGCCGAATTGTCTTTAAGCATGGGAGGCCAGTCATTGGGTCCGATGCAGATTGACTTTCCAATGAGCCGATATTTCGGTGGCTCCTTGCCTGTCCTATTGCAATGCAGACAATGGGCTGCAGGTTCCGGTAAATTGTGGCAGACGGTGCAGTTCATTAAAACACCGTCAGTGGAGACCGACGCCACGTGTTTTGGGCTATGCATAGGTAGAAGTAGTTCGAGTCATAGCTTGCTTGCCCAGGCGTACCAGGTGCAGACGAATTAGCTGGAACCGCTACGAAAGTCAGTCCGCCACTGGGAGCAGTTGATAGCGGGCCACCATACCATTCGCTGATTTGGGCGTCAGTAGCAAGGTTCCCGGCATATGCAGATGCCCCAGACCAGCCGGATGGAAAGCTTGAATCCGTTGCCTGAATCACTTGTACCCCGTTGATGTAGCCGGTCAGGGTGTTGCCAACGGCTGTTAACTTGATGTCGTCTCCTGAGTTGACGGTGACGAGTTTGTACCCTAGATACGATCCACCCGTGGTGCTCAGATATTTTTCGAGGTAGATGTATCCTTGTCCAAATGGGCCGTAGAAGTGAAGCTCATACCAACCGCTTGCACCGCCAGCCAGATTCGTCATGCGAACGACGGCGCCCACGAAGGAGTTGGCGTTCGCCGTCTTGACGGCTACTTGAGAAAATTGATCAGTCGCGGTAGGGCCGTAGTACATATAGGCTCCACCGTAACCATTTGAGGCGCCGAATTGTGGTTCAATCACGTTACCGGAAAGTTGGAAGTAGCCACCAAACCAAACCCATGGCAACGTAAGCGGGTTCTCGTTGGCGCGTTGAAAATTGTCAGAGTAGACAGTCTGTGCTTTCGCGCCAGATACAAATGTCAACAAGAACGCGAGCACTACAAAACTAAAGAATTTTCTCATTTTATCTCCAATGAAGTTAGTAGGTTTCCGTATTCCCACACAGCCCGCACGTTTCGATAAAGTAATCGAACCCGATTTCGCTAATGAGTTCCTTTGGATGTGGGCATTGCTTTCGCAATTCCGTTTCAGACGCCCAGACTTCCTGCATTCTTTTCTGAGCACTTTTGAGCATTGTCTCGGCAGTTACTCGGTCGGCCTTTATCTGATTCGCTCGCCGCATGGCTGCAAACTTGTCTAACTTTTTCATCGTGCCTCCGGTTCATCTCGGTATTCACGTTCTCTACGTTTATCCTCTTCCGCAAAGAGAACACCGAGATCGTCAGGATCAGGCAACGATTCAGGTCGTGCAGATGTTATTGACCACGATCCTGCCCCATCGTATGAGCCCCAAACATAAACTTCATCAACTGTAACATGCTCAAGCCAGCGTGTTTGTCCATCATCACAATAAACTGGTAGCCACGCGAAGTATGTGCGTGTGCGCTTGTCTCCGTCTTTGGCCGTTCTCCAATTCATTGTGTTGCCCCCGGTAGCTCGAACCCTAATCCAGCGCGTTCACATTCTTGACGACGAATAGTAGTGTCGTTTCCGATCTTGATGTAATCCTCGGTGATGTCTGAGTTCGCGTGCCCCATCCAGTACTTGATCAGAGCCCGTGGCACCCTCTGACTCTCTAAGTACGTGGCCCGGAAACGACGGAACGCATGTGGAGCCTCCGCGATCCCAAGCCCGTGTAGTCTCCGCCTCACGGTCGAGTACACTAGAGGGCGGTTATGTTCTGTGAAGACTAGTTCGCTTTCTGGGCGAACGATCTTACATAAGATTTCATTTAAAGCCGGGTACACATCCACTTCCCGGACCCCAGCCTCGGTTTTGGGGTGAAACTGCATTTGGCAACTGTCCAAGAGTAGGGTTGAGGATACGAAAATGATCCGATTCCTGGCATCCCAATATGACCCCGATACTGGGCGGGTACTAAGGCTTAGGGCTTCCCCGATCCTGAGCCCGGTTCCAGCCAAGAGGCTGTATAGGGCTTGTTCTTGCCCTTGCGTTCGTCTGAGAGCCTCCTGAAGGGCTTCCCGACCTATTACGGGGGCTCGGAGATCGGTCTTGCGCACGACCGGGGCATCGATAAAGTCGGGATTCCAGGTCCTGGGATGTAGCTGGTTCCCGTTTGCATCCACAGCCGAGGTCACTACAGCTTTTACCAGGGCACAGGCTTGGGAGACGCTGGTAGGTGCCAGAGACCCTGAAATAGAGGTTACAAACGCTCGCAAAGCCCCGTTTTCCACGTCTTTGAGGTCTTTAGACCCTAGACGCGGCAGAATCCAGGTCTTGAGCAGGCTCTGATACGTCTTGACCGTGTTCGATGACGCCGGGTTCCGTTTCCGAGTCTGGATCGTGGTCATGAAGGCTTGGGCTTGTTGGTTCAGGTCCATGGTTAGAAGATACCAGGTTCATTTTCCTTTGTCAAGACTTTTCTTTACCCTCTTATATTTGGGTCCCTGCCATCGTCTTCGACTTTCTTGAGTTCGCGAGAGTATCGAAGATATTTCAGAAGCTTCATCTTTTTCTTGCCTTTGGCTAGAATCAAGTCCCAGTCCGTGATCTCAGGCAACTCCCCGATATCGGTTAGGCAGTCCAGGACCGCAAGCAAGTCATTTACTTCTTCTCGTAGACGCTGGGCACTCATGTCCTCGATTTTGGTCTCGGACGGGCTCTGCGCCTGACTCTCTTCCTTTCCAAACTGCATCTGCTTCAGAGCCCGCTGCGCGACCTCACTGCATTCTTCCGCGAGCTTAAGCAGGAAATATTGTTGCACCGTCATCATGAATACATACCTTCTTTCCCAAAAATTGCTGTTAGTAGAAACAAAATAGCAAGGATACCAAGACCGGGCATCATTTTGGAAATTTGCCTCCTGACATGAAAAAGAATATAAGATTGTCTTTGCACTTGGTGCAGAGGTCTTTTGTGTCTTCGCTATACCGATACTGTTCCGGGATATGGAATTTAACAACAAGCTTCATCGGGACATCGTAATCATCCGTGATCTTTTTGCCACAGACATCACATTTGTAAGTTGTCTCGGTACTCATTCTTGATCTCCTCTCGTACCCTCACTAGGATCACTCCTAGCTGATTGTCTTTAATCAAGTCTACGCACTGTAAACACGTGCAAGCGCCCCAGAAATTGTCATGCCAAGTATTGCCTTCAATTAGTTCTGCGTTGTCGGTCGCAAGTAACTGGGCTCGCAGCGGGTCCCCACTAAATTTCTGGAGCACGAGGTCGTGCATGACCTTGGTCTTTACGTGCTCCCAATCCGGGCGCAACGTCACCGTCTTTCCCATACGCTTGGCTTCGCCTGGGGTTCTTGCGTTCTGAATGAGTTCGCGTTCGCTTAAGATATTTGTTTTTGCGGCTTGGTACGCGTGCTCAACGGATTTATAGATATCGACTCCAAAGACTATGGGCGTGATCCAGAAATTCGAGAGAAAACGGTATCGTCCTTGGAACTTATCAATTGTGTTCATAATCTCATTTAATATGCATGATCATGGAGCCCACGATCAACGAGGCTCCAATGGCGCTAAGACCAAAAAGAACCCAGCGCACAAATGAGGCCAAATCGCTTTCTGCCTCCCAAAGCCACATCACGAAAAACAACAGCGCGATGGCTATGCCAACGACACAAACAAGGGCCGAGAACCCGGTTATAAACGTCAGTAAAATGTTCATGCACTCACCCATTCCTGGCCTTCAATGATCTTGACTTTGTTCTTCCAGTAGCTGCTGATGCCAAGGACACAGAAACTAGGATGTAACGCCTTCGGCGAGACCGCACAATGTCTCTCGGAGTCCAGGATATAGGTGACGCGAACACAGTACATCCTCCCCGTGTACGTGCTCGTGATCGGGTCCCATTCCCGAAGCCGCAAGATATCGTCTACGTTGAAGCCTCGATCATTGAGACGAAGTTCAAAGGTCTTAGAGCCATCGAGAATGGCTTCGTACTCGCATTTACAAACGCCATTGTGCATCTGACCCGTAGAAACACAAGCCAAAGATTGTGGCTGGAATCAGTGCCACAATCGCGAACCCGGCGTAGCTTTGGAAATGGTTAAAATAGGACCACGTGAGTCCAAATCCTATAGTGAGACCAAGAATTATCCCCAAAAGATAGGTTCCAAATTTCATAATGTTCTCCTCTCGATTCGTAATTATTTTCCGCAAACACTACAGACTTGATGCTCTCAGATAGAGTTAAGGAAGGCGCTCGCGTACAACTCCAGTGGAAGACGATGTTATGTTTTCGCCCGATCACGCCCTTACACCAGCGCCGGGTATCCTTCTTAGACTTTGCCGATCTTGGTCTTCGACCCGCCCACGTTGTTCTTTTTATTGCCACGGACTCGGCTCCTAAAATAAACAGCTACTGGAACTAATAGCATGAAATAAGACAGAGGCGGTGGAAACAAAGCCCCCGTAACTAGGCCCCAGACTCCGCAGAATAATATAAATCCCCAATTCATTTACTCACCTCATCGGCCTTTGCAGACTACAGCCCAGCCGAACAATAAAAAAGCTAGGAAGATCAGGGATGTAATTGGGTATTGACTGGTTAATGCGACTCCCCACCCAAAACCCATGAAGACCGCGAATCCATACACAAGTTTTCTCATACAAACCATTTCGCTTGTTCTAAGATAGGTGTTGTAAACACGTACACCCAAGCCTCAAGATAGGTTATGGTTTTGAATTTGTGATTACCACAAACACGCCAGATTGGATACGGTTGAACTTTCATGGTTCCGGCACCTCCACGTTTTCAAGACCCTTGCCTAATTTTGTGAGCCTAGCCGAATACTGTTCCTGACTTCTACGAATACTTTGATCGTTGAGTTCCTTACGCGCTTCCTTAAGACCCCACTCAAAATAATACGTGAGCCAGCTAAAGTATGAAGACCGGGCGGCTCCCCGAGGTAGAGTATGCGCCCAATCTCGAATCGCATCGATTTTCTTTTGCTGAGCATCGAGAATCGGGAGCCAGTGACCGGAATCATAATTATGAGAGAGCCAAACATCAAGATCAGTGGTGTGACGGAGTTTGCCCATGAGTACCCGCATGACTTTAGTATCAACTTGCTCATTATATAGCGGGCGTTCTATTTTTATGTCTGTATGCGGTTTATTAAGCCAGCGTATAATTTTGGTGAAAACGCTCATGTTCTCTCCGGTTGATCTTTGATGTCGAAGAATCCGAACGGGAAGTATACTGATCCCGGTAGAATCCGTTGCAGGTTCCGGGCGCCGGGCTCGTTCATGCTATGGATCACGGTCCTGGACCCGACACCGGCGTCGCGGGAGACCATGTACTCGGCGATATCGGTTGCATATGGAGGCGAGTACGGACCCCCAAGATCGTGGTCGAGAAAGAAGGCAGTGATGGTGCTGAAATCCATACACTGCAATATCTCAATCGCAGTTTTCGGGTCTTTGTAGACGCCAACGATTCGGTCCCCGAGTCTGGAATAGAACCAATCCGTGCGTGCTGGATCGTCTTCAACGATGAAGACCTTAGCGTCTTCAGGAATTGAGATAATGGCCTTGCTCATAAGAGCCCGATCCTCCTCAACCAGTAACTGAAATGCGCGGCTCCAACCTGCAAAAGATTCCACAAAGGAATGATATTGTCGGCTCGGAACAGGCCGTGAACGGGGCAGAACAAGATTTCGAACATAGCTCACAGTAACCTCAGCAGATGCAGAATCCAACACCCCAATACCGTGGCCGTGACCAAGACCGTATAATTCCAGAACCCGACCCATTCGTACGTACTCCAGCCCTTCTTGGGAGCGTAGTTGGGTTTTCACAGTCGATGATGGCACCTGGTCTCCACCTCATCGGCTTGCCAAGAAAGCAATAACCGCCATTACCACGGCCACGATGCCTAATCCAACAAGAACGCCTGCAGTTTGTTCGTTTTTGCGTCCCCATACTATCACGTTCTTGATCGTGGACACGATATGGTTCTCGGGTTCGATCATTTTCCCTCGATGACGCGTTGAACCTTGGCGGTGCAGGGCACGTTCGTGATAGAGTCTACGTCCCCATAATAGTTTCTATTCTTGAGAAAGGCGAAACACAAATTTGTTCGCGAATCCCAAAAGTATGTGGGCTGGTTCCGATCAGAAATCACTTCTCTAGGATACTCTTGTGGTAGAGAATGACCAGCAGCCCAAACCCCTCCGCCTCCACATATTCCTGCGAAGACATAAGCTAAAGCCGCAATTATTTTGTCTCTTCGGGTCATGATTCTTTCTCCAGGGTCAGGAT
>WNGR01010035.1_pt1 | contig 11883 bp, 12 predicted proteins | sample 5407581 | NCBI WGS metagenome assembly WNGR01 (sample SAMN13153383, study PRJNA577476) | soil metagenome | isolation source: 80 cm soil or saprolite under Garry oak tree replicate 2 | place: USA:California | collected 2016-06-15
CGCGAGAAATTGGCGTGATGCGCGCGGTGGGCGCCAAGCGCTCGACCATCAGCCGGCTGTTTACACTTGAGGCTTCATTGCTTGGGTTTTTGGGCGGTTGTTTGGGTATCGCACTGGGGTACGGCTTGGTGACCCTGGCCAATCCACTCGTCAACAAACAACTGGCGGCTAATAGCATCAAGGCGACAAACATTGTGGTTTTACCGGCCTGGCTCATGCTTTCGGTCGTCGGCGTGACGACGCTCATCGGTCTGCTTGCTGGCTTGTATCCGGCCCGCCGCGCCGCCAAGCTCAACCCGGTCGATGCGTTGCACCACGAATAAAACGTGTTTGGCTAGGAGCCGAGTTGTTTGAGGTACGCACTGTAGCTAAGGCCGGCTTTCGGCTCGGCCGGCAATTTTGCAGTGTTGAAATCGCTGTACGTCGCGCGAGTAGTCAGACCGCGTACAGTGGCGTCAACCCGCACAACTTGGCGGGTATCTTTCTGGACGTAGACTTTCAAGCCGACGGTTGAGCCGCCTAAACTTTGCGTTATAGTTGCGATATCGCTTTTCGCTATGCCGAAAAGTGCTCCGGCTCGCGCCTCATAAGCCGCCAATTTGCCGCCGTTCACGGCCAAGCTATATACCAGCGCGGCATGGCTGTTTACACTAGTTCGCGTTATTTTCTTCGTATCGATCTGATAGAGCTTCGAGCTTTTAGCAAGTTTCAGCAAGCTGGAGCGGTCTTTGCCGGAAAAGCCGCTGAACACCCAGCTGCTGACCACTTGGTAGCGGGGGTCGCTGGCGGCAAACAACGGGTTGAGCGTCGCGCCCGCCGAGAGTGAGCCGCCACTGCGGACTTGAATCCATTGGTCAAGCAAATTGGTCGGCGTTGTCGTGCTGCTTGTGGGGTCGCTGGCGTATGAAATGTACGTGTTTTGCAGGCTGCCGTAGCCCTTAACGTACGTGTTGGCGCCAAGACTTTTGGTGGTGAGGGTGCTGAGGCGCGGATCCTTCGGATTGCTAGTGTCCAGCACGAGAGTTGCGTTGAACGCGTCACTGCTGACTGCCTCCTGAACTTGTTTCGTAGTCAGGCTGTTGCTGAGGGCCTGGTTAAAAATAGTCGCCGGGTTGTTGCGGTAAGCCTGCACGAGCAACACAGCAATTGCCACCACCAACACAACGCCAGTGCTAGCGAGTGTCGGCACGATCCAACGTCGTCGCGGCTTAATATACTGCGAAGCCAGCTCTGGCTGCACAGACGGCCCTAGCCCTGAAACGGCGTTTACATATGGTGAGGATGGTATCTGCGGCGGCGGACTAGCGGGAGGATTGTTGTTCGGGTAGGGAGGTGGCGCAGATTGCCAGTTTTCTGGAGGCATGTCTCTAAAACCTTAACATGTTAATTATAAAACGATATGCCTAGAAATGAAAGTACCGACGATCGGGCGAGTTAGGCATAAAATGTTTATGTATATATGCAAATTCATACTAAACTAGATAAGATCTATGAAAGATGATGCACGCTCGCCAAAACGAGTTACGAGTATTGACGGCTTTGTCTCTCGGCCGCGACCCTCAAGGTACGATAATTACCGCCCACTGCATAAGTCACAACCTCATAAATACCTTGACCCGAACCGAATGCGGCACGGCCAGCCAATCCAGCCCCAGTCCGTCCGGCCGGACGACGTGGTGCGTCCTGCTTCGCGCAGCGTGCCATCCAGTGCTTCCAGTGCTTCGCCTGCTCCCCAGAAGGCAGCTACTGCGCCGGCCCACCCGCTGCAAGGCGATATGGAACGGGCAACGCCACTGACAGAGCGTTACCGGCCGCGCGATAGGTCGCGCGTGCCTTCACAGTTTGCGGCCACGGATGCCAAGCCCAAGAAAAAGCGGCGCTCACTAAAACACTGGCTCACTACCTGGAGCCGCAAAAAAATTATTAAAACAGTGGTGGTTGTCATTGTCCTGGCGATTCTGGTGGTCGGTGGCTGGCTCGGCTGGAAAGTCTATCGCAACGCCGCCAAGCTGACACGCAACAACAACCCGCTCAGCTTGCTCAGCGTTTTCAAGCCGGTGCCGCTCAAAAACCAAAACGGACAGGTCAATATTTTGCTGGCTGGCGATTCGGCCGACGATCCGGGTCACGACGGCGCTAATCTCACGGACTCAATCATGGTCATGAGCATTAACACTAAAACGCATCAAGCTTCGATGCTTAGTATTCCGCGCGATTTGTGGGTGGCAGTTCCGAGCATGGGCCACCAAAAAATCAACGCAGCCAATACAGTGACAGATTTTAGCGCGTCTGGATATCCGAACGGCGGCATGGGCCAGCTGGAGCAGATTGTTAGTCAAAATCTCGGCATTACGATTGATTACTACGCACTCATCAACTACACCGCCTTTCGCGACGCAGTGAATGCAGTGGGCGGTATCTCCATCAATATCCAAAGCTCTGATCCGCGCGGACTGTACGACCCGAACATCGCCAAAGCCGACGGCGGGCCGCTCAAGTTGCCCGATGGCCTGGTAACGCTCGACGGCCAAACAGCCTTGAATTTGGCGCGTGCCCGCGGCGACTCATATTATTCGTACGGTTTTCCGCAAAGCGATTTCGACCGGACAATGCACCAGCGACAAATGTTGCTGGCCATCAAAGATAAAGCGACGAGTGCCAGCGTGCTTGCTAATCCGCTCAAGCTTGGCCAGCTCGCTGACGCCTTGGGCAATAATGTGCAGACTGACCTCAAGATCAACGAAATGGAGACGTTCTACAACTACACTAAGGCCATTACGGATTCGAATATTGTGTCGTACAACTTAAACGATCTTACCAAAGGCCAGATGCTGCTCAAAAATTACATTGCCGACAATGGGCAAGAAGCGCTCATTCCAGCCAGCGGCGTTGATAATTTCAGCCAAATCCAAACAGCGGTTGCCAAACTCTTTTCGAACAACCCAATCGTGAAGGAAGGCGCGCAAGTCGTGGTCTTGAATGGCGGGAACATAAGCGGGCTGGCTGGCAAGGAAGAGACGGTTTTGCAGGGCAAGAGCATCAGTGTAGCGGCAATTGCCGATGCGCCAAAGACCTATCCGACCACTGAGATTATCGACAATTCCAAGGGTTCGATGCCCAACACCAAACAGGCGCTCCAAAAACTATTTGGCAATAATATGGTCACGAGCGACCCGTCAATCACCGGCTATACCGCCGATTTCATTGTAGTACTCGGTCAGAATCAGGCAGCTCCGCAACCTTCGGCAAGCACCACTTCGGGCGGCTAGCAAGCTTACGGGCTTGACTGGACCCGGCGAACAGTGCGTTTTTCGGGTGCCTTTATCCAGTATCCAATGACTCACTACGCGTGAAGTGCAGGCCTAGCAGTAAAGCTTAGCGGCCACCACCGTAGCTGCTTGCGCCGTAACCCGAAGTGGCGCGCGTGCCTTTTCCGGAAACAAGCCGCAAAATACTTGCAAGGCCAAAGAGCGATGCCAGTCCGAACCCAACTGTTCCGATAAACTCTTTGCGGGTCATTTCTTTTTGCATGATATTGTCGAGTTTTTGCATATTTGTTTTTATCCTATTTTTAAGCGTTAGCTATACTACAGGAAATTGTAGAGCGAGGGACGTGCCGGTGTCAAGCGTCAGTTTTTAGTTCTGCCCGAAGAGCGGGTCGCGCGAGGGACGTGCCGGCGGCATACGAAAATCGCTGATGACGCGCGCCCGGGATGGTGCGATCGGCCGTCGTACGACCGGGCTTGTATATTGTTGGCGGCTGATTGCAGCGTCCGCGCGCGCTGATCCAGCAGCAGCCAGGTCAGGCTGAAGGGTTATACGCCGATTTTGTAGCGCTTGCGGTTCGGCGATTCGCTTTGTCCGGGCAGCTTGCATCTGGGCGTCTTTTTCGAGCAGTGCTGCCACTTGCGCCGGCTTTTTTGTATCGTGCTGTAAGTACCAAATGATCCCGATACCTGCTTGGTACATCAAAATAATCGGCCCGGCGAGCAGCAACAGTGCGAAAATGTTAGGCGTTGGATTCATCACGGCCGCCATCAAGAGCGCACCGGCGATCACGTGGCGCTCGTAGTGCAGCAACTGCTGTGGCTTCAGCGGCTTAATGCGGTTAATAAAAAGCAATATGAGCGGCACCTGGAACAACAGTGCCGACCCGACCATGTAGACCATCACGAACGACATATACGACTGGATGGTCACAAGCGGCTGAATCTGCTTGGTGACAAACTGATGTAGTAAAAAATGGAGCGCCGCGGGCAGACCCCAAAAATAGCCGTACAAAATACCGGCGACAGCCAAAATGCCAGACGCCACGCTGCCCCAGGCAATAAAGTGTACTGATTCTTTTTTGATGAGCGGCTCAATATAGCGCAGCAACTGGTAAATGATAACGGGGATACTCGCAATCAGCCCAATATATAAGCAGACCCGAAACAAAAAATCGATCCCACCGCCGGGCGAAGTATAAATAAATTGTTGTCCATGTGCCGGCCGTAACAAAATACTCACCACGTAGCGCTCTACGCTATACGCGGCTGCACCAAAAATGGCTACCGAAATAGCAATGTACGACAATCGGCGCCGAAGCTCGTAAACGTGTTCGATAAAAGGCAGTGCGCGGTCGCTCGGCTGCTTATGAAGCCGGCGATTCTGGCTTGGCTTTTTCTTGTTTTTTCTCGCTCTTGTCATGATCGTCACTCATACTTTTACGTAGTTCACGCATTGACGTGCCAAGGCTGCGAGAAAGTTCTGGCAATTTTTTGCCCCCGAACAACAGAAGCACGATCAATAGTATAATCACTAGCTCTGGTGTGCTGAAGTCTAAAATTGCGAATACTGTTGGTGTAATCATACTCTTCCCTTCGCATGATATCTTTACGTCTGTATGATATCATAAGCATGATCGTTTAGGAAATAATATGAATAGATACTACAGCATACAATTTGCACAAACCTATGGTAGCGGCGCGTACGGTGCCTGCACGTACCAGTCTGCGACGACTTGCAGCACGAGCGTGGGCGGCGGATCGAGCCCGAGCTCTGGCGGCGGCTTAGTCAACACCGGTTTTATGGTGTTGATGATCGTAACGCTCGCCTGCTTGCTTATATTTGTAGCGTTGTTCGTACGTTTTTGGCGTCGGCGCAAATTGGCGCCACAGGCAGCGCCGTTCAAAACCGACGAGACAACGAGCGCCAGACGTTTTTGAGGCTACTTTCCAATCAGCACGCTGTGATCGAGCGCTGTATTGGCGAGGTAAAACAATCCTATGCTCAAAATCAGTAATCCGAGCAAAATCCAAAAACGTGTTTTGTCGCTCACCACTTCACCTCCAATAATTTTGCCACGACGACCAGCCGATCAGTAGGTAACCACAGCGGCGTGCAGGTGTACAGCGTGAGCCGGGCGTCTTGAGTGGACGCTTCGACGCCGGTGCTATTTGGGCTTACCTGGGAAATGGCAGTGACGTCGTAGGTATATTTTTTGCCTTGCCAGAATATGGCGATTTGGTCGCCAATCTGGACTTTGTTCAGATTGTAAAAAGTGCCGCGGGGGTTCGTGTAGGTGTAGCGATGGCCGACGATCACGGTATTGCCACCTTTATCCGGTGTACTGCTAGTTGGGCGGCGCCACGGGCCGTACTTGAGTGCGCCCGCGTCTTTGCCTTCAATAATTTGGTCGTTGAGGTGCATGCTCGGCACAACTAGCCAGTCGCCTTTGGGAACGGGTGTGTGGCTGCTTGGCTTGGCGGCGGCAACTTTGGCAAGTGCTTCGGTTGAGCCGGGGCTGTGCTGCTGATCTTGCCACCAATACAAAAGCTGCGGGAAAAACGGTGCGCAAAGCAGGTAACCATTGATAACGACAATTGCCGCTAGCAGCACGGTGTTGATACGGGCGAGTTTCACCTCTTTATCATAGCACTCGTGCCGCTGCGACAGGGTCGCCTCTGATTGTGGGCGACCCCGCAAGGCAGACTGTTTTAGAGTGTCTTGACTTCGATCGCTGCTAGATTCCAACGATCACCTGTCGGGGCGGTGTCGTTGATGGTTGCCGACGATCCGGCTGCGCCAGTTGGGTTAGTCAGGCCTTGCGCCCAGAACGTATCGCCCGAGCCAGTGTCTACGTACTGGTGTTGCATGGTCTGGTTGCTCGGGACGGTGCGAGACGTGGCGTTGTCCCAGTCGTTACCGACGCCGAAGATCAACGAACCGGCCTTGGTAGTCACGAGGCTCACTGTGGCTGCGCCAGTGCTTGCACCAGCTGAAGCCGAGGCGCCTGCGCCGCTACTGCCTTTGACAGCAATGACTGTGAGGGACTGATCGTACGTGCTGGAAGCCTGCTTGGACGCAACCGTTATGCCTGTTAAAGGAAGTGGCGCACTGGCTGTCCAAATTTCGGCTGTGCCGGATTGTGTGTTAGCACGCTTGACGAGCGTCCAAGTGAGCCCACCACCACTGATGGTTAGCGATTGTTTGCCGCTGCCGCTTGGGCCGTCAGAACTCGCGAAAGCGAAGAGTGTCTCGCCGGTTTGTGCGGTATTGAACTTTCCTGTCGTGACGGTGCCGTGCCCATCAACGCTGACCTTAGTGTCGATGCCAAGGGTTGCTGTTTGGTTTTGTACGGTAACAGTAACACTTGAGCTGGTCGTGGTGTTGCCGCTGGTATCAGTTGCCACGGCTGTCAGGGTGTGTGTACCGTTGGTTGCGCCAGTGGTGTTCCAGCTGGTTTGGTATGGCGTTGTCGTTACAGCGCTGCCAAGGTTAGCGCCGTCAAGCTTGAACTGCACACTGGCCACGGCAATGTTGTCACTGGCGTTAGCAGTAGTTTGTAGCGTGCCACTCACCGTTGCGCCGCTTGTGGGAGCGGTGACGCTCACTGTTGGTGGTTGCGTGTCAGGTAGTGGCATGGTGATGTTTACGGGGTTAGAAGCTGGCGAAGCATTACCTGCGGCATCGTTGGCTACGACGGTGTACGTGTAGGTTTGGCCGGGCGTCAGACCTGAGTCATTAAAGCTTGTGCCTGTCACTGTGCCGACCAGCGCACCGCCGCGGTACACGGTGTAGTTCGCGACGCCAACGTTGTCGGTTGAGGCTTGCCAGCTCACCGATGCTTGGGTCGTAGAGAGAGCTTGCAGCGTGACGTTTGCAGGGGTAGTCGGCGGTGTTGTATCGGGGGCGGAAAGCGTCGTGAAGGTGTTGTCGCCGGAGGTCGTTGTGTTGTTCGCCGCATCCGTGGAGCGCACTCGATAGTGGTAAGTGGTATTACTCTGTAATCCGGCTAGAGCTTGTGCATGGCTTGTGACGAGACTTGTGTCGAGCGTCGTGCTGGATCCGTAGGATGTAGCTGTGCCGTAGTCAACCTGTGACGTAGCCGGTTCGTCGGTGGCCCAGGTAATATTTGCGCCATTTACTGTAACATTGCTGGCAGCAACAGCGATTATGGCCGGTTCTACTGCGACTGTAACGCTTATCGGGGTGGATGTGGTTACGGCGCCGGCGTTATCGTACGCCTTGGCCGTAAAGGCGTAGCTGCCTACAGGTAGGTTCTGAACATTGTAGCTGTAGGGTGCGGTCGTAGCCGTGCTGAGCAGCGTGTTGTTTTGGTAGAATTCTACCTTGCTGACCGTTCCATCAGAATCGCTGGCGTTGGCGCTCAACGTAAATGATGCCGGTGCTGCAAAGGTGGCGTTATTGGACGGTGCCGTCAAGCTAACCGCCGGTGGCTGATTCGAAGTACCGTTAAAGGTAACGACTACGCTAGTACCTGCGTTACGCTGGATATGAATAGTGCTGCTTGCCGCGTCGTACGTCCAGCCTTGGGCGTTAAGCGTGCCGAGTTGTGTGAGTGGACTGCCGTTCAAAGTTACGCTCGTGGGCATGCTGGCTACTTTAATTTCTTCAGTGCCAGCATTGTCGAATGTTTGGTAGGTCAGGTTGTTTGGATTGCTGTAGTCGATGCTTGTGACGGTTGAGCTGGTTTGCAGCAAGTGCGTTTGGCCGTTCGGCGCAAAGGCAGGGTCGCCGGCCATGCTAACCATAAGGTTGCGGGTGAGGTCGCCGTAGCCGTCAGTGAACCACTGGCCGGGCTTGGGCTGCACGCCCGGGCCGTCGATGTCGACACCGTCGCTGCGGGCCATATAGGTTGCCCAGTTGTCAGAGTAATATGCATTCTGAGCGGCGGTTTGGTCGCCGGTCAGCCCATACAAGAGTGCTTCGACTGAGGCTTCACGGGCAGTGTGGCTACCCATTGGCGTGAAATCAGCCTGCTGTTCTTTGATGGTTTCGGCACCGTACTGCACTTCGCCGAATGTATTCTGTACCCAAGTAAGCAGACCGCGGACGTGCGTTTGCCAGTTCGGGTCGGTGCTTGGGTGTTGCAAGAGGTAGCGTGCCGTCATCATGGCGTCGAGCTGGTTGAGGTTACCGCCTTGATCGCTCGCGATCGACACATCCTCGAAGTAGCCTTGCCAGTTGTTGTTGACCATGGGGTAGGTCATCAGCCAGTTCCAGGCGGTTGTGCGGGCGCTTTGGTAAGCGCTGACGTTGCCGGCATTTAGAGAAGTGAGGTCGTCGAAGAGTTCGACGGGGCCAATAGCATCGGCGGAGTATTCCTCGCGAATAACATTGGTCTGCGCGTTGACGCGGAACGGCCAGGGAGAGTGGGTCGCGTCGCCAGTACGGACATTAGCGGCCAAGGTGTTGGCTGCATTGATTGCTGCGGTCAAGTAGGCCTGGTTACCGGTTTGCTTGTAGAGTTCGGCAAAACCGTGCCCTAGCTCACCGACTTTGTCTGGTTCGATCACGCCCGTGCCGTCGCCAACACCAGTAGTGTTACCCATTGACGCACCTTGATAAGTAAGAGATCCGCCGTCACCACTGGCGTAAGGAACGTTAGGCCAGACAGCGGTTGCTGATGTCATGCCGTGCCCGATGTCCCAGTTGGCGATGTTCTGCGCGAATTGCAGCACACGGCTGTCGCCGGAGAATTGATACCATTCCATCGCCGATTCAATGAGCATGCTGTACAAACTGCCCGGGTCAGACGGCCAACCAACTGACTGCTGAGTATCGGGGTCTTGGTATGAATACGAGTAGTAGTTGGGCATGTGGTTGGTCGGGTCGGACGGCACGTTGTTGAGCAGGTAATTCCAGGCGTTGGCTACGACCGTAGAGTATGCCTGATCCTGCTGTGGTACCCATGAAAGAATTTTTCCGCTGGCGTCCAGTACGACTGCGTGCGTGTTAATAGTGCTGCCTGCGGCATACGCCCGAGGTAGTGCCATCAAGCTCCCGCTCAAAACATACAGCAAAGTTAACATGCCGAGGGCCAGCCTCGACACAATTGTATTTTTCATAGTGCTCCCTACTTTTATGTTTACATCATGTCACTAATTTTTAAAATTGCAAGCTCATTAGCACAAAATGCCAGATGGTATCATAATAAGAGCGCTGCAGGACGTAATCTGCCGCAAGAAAGGTAGAACTATGCAGTACCTTATGACGCCCAACCAACACGGACTCGGCTGGGTGCGGGACGAACCGGACGAACGCGACTATATTTTTCAGCCCAAAGTGGTAGCACCCACGAAATTGCCCGAGCATATTGATTTACGCACGGCATGCCCACCAGTGTACGACCAGGGACAGCTCGGCAGCTGCACGGCCAATGCATTGGCTGGCGCCTTTGACTTTGATCGCAAAAAAGAAGGCAAGCCGTTCATGACGCCAAGCCGCCTATTTATTTATTGGAACGAGCGCGACATAGAAGGCACGGTCGATTCTGACGCCGGCGCCCAGATTCGCGATGGCGTGAAAGTGTTGCTCAAAGACGGCACGGCGCCAGAGGCCGAGTGGCCGTACAATATCGCCAAGTTCACAGCCAAGCCGCCAAAAAAAGTTTTCGCCGACGCCGGCTTGGGGCGACGCAGGTTATTTTTACTTGCCGTTCGCGTACCTGGAAAGCGCTAAGCTCGCTTCCGACCAATGGCTCATTCGTACGGTCGAGGTCTAGGTTTCTACGCTCCCGGATCGAGTGGCCGAGGCGGATTGAGGTCCTGTTCGGTTTCTTCGGCCGCATCGACATCGGTCGCGCCGCGTTTGCCCTCGTCGTACGTTTCGTGGGCGTCATGGCTGTAGTCAAACTCCGGATGGTCGGGGTCTAGCCGCTGGCCTGCGGTGCTGTCTTCGGCCGGTGCAGCTGGCGGGTCGTTGTCCTCTTCAAGTTTTTCTTCGTCGCGAGCCGGATGGTACATGTCGCCAATCGGCTCCAGCGCGTCGTCGGGCGTCGGATGGTCGTTTGTATTGTCGGTTGCAGGGTCGTTTTGTTGTAGCTGGTCGTCGTCCATATGTCTCCTTTATGTTATATGCTTATGGTACACGACTGCGGCCATGCTTCGCAGTTAAAAATGCTGCGGCCAAAAACGCTACTGCTGCTCAAAAGAGTGGATGATGTGGATAAGATCGGCCAAGGTGATCTCGGCCTTGATGGCGTAGCCGTCAATCAGCCCTTGAATTCGGTGGGCAATGGTGTTGTCGCCGAGGTTTGTGAGCATGACGATCCGGCATTTGGTGCAGCCGTAGCTCGGATTGGTGCGTAAAATTTGCAGCACCTCCAGCCCGTCGCGTTTCGGCATCATAATGTCAAGAAAAATCAAGTCGGGATGGAACGATTTGGCGGCCGTGAGCGCTTCCTCGCCGTCGGACGCTATGCCAACGGTGTAACCTTTGTCTTCGAGGTACAGCTGATACATCTCGCGGATCGAGATATCATCTTCAACGAGTAATATTCTTTGTAGTCCAGCCGCGCCGTCTGCTGACATTTTCTATCCCTTTTAGCTTGTGTACTGCCGCGAGCCGCGCTTCAGTAAATACCGGCACAGTAACCGTAAAGATGGAGCCGTGCCCTTCATTTGATTCTACAGCAATTGTGCCGTTATGTCGTTCGATGATCGATTTCGATATGAACAAGCCGAGACCCGTGCCAGCGCTGCCGCTCTCCAGCCCGCCGTGCACGCGGTAAAATTTGGTAAATAGGTAGGGCAGCGCATTGGCCGGGATGCCGACGCCGCTATCTTTCACATGCACCACTAGTGAGTCACCCTGTTGGGCGAGGCTGACGGCGACATGCCCGCCCGTCAAAGTGTATTTGATGGCGTTGTCGATAAGATTGTCGATGACTTCGCGCAGCGCTACAGAGTCCGCCACTACATATTTGCCACGCTCAGGGCCGTTGTAAGTCAACTTGATCTGCTTGGCGGAAGCATTAAAATGCAGGCCTTGCACTGCTTGCGTGACACAATCCGCCAGATCGAACTTGTCCATGGTCAGCACTAAGGTGCCGCGTTCGATGCGCGAAACGTCGAGCAAGTTGCTGATGAGGGTTGACAACTCCACTGTGCTCTTGCGCGCTTGGGCGAGGTATTTTTGAACGTGCTCGTCGTTCACTTGCACTTGATCAGCCGAAGAAATTAGCTCTAGGTAGCCGCGAATTCGGGACAGTGGCGTTCGAAGCTCGTGCGCCGCCATAGACACAAAGTCGATTTTCATATTTTCCAGATCGCGGCTTTTCGTTTCGTCGTGCAATGTGATGATGGTTTGGTTGGCTGCCTGCACCACGATCAGATTGATATAGTGCACGACACCGCTAAGACTCGTGTACTGCAAACCGGTGTGGGTGGTTGTGTCGCCCGCCTGATAGTCGGGAGTGAACGGTGCCGCGTCTCGAACCCACGGGAATAGCATTTGAATGTTTGCACCGATCACTTTATCCGTGGTGCGTTCGCTCAAAACCGCGGTCGCCTGGTTGGCGATAATGACGCTGCCAGCACGGTCAATGGCCAAGATGCCGTCGGTCGTACTGTTCAAAATAATCTCAAGCTGGCGGCG
>WNGR01008259.1_pt1 | contig 11882 bp, 16 predicted proteins | sample 5407581 | NCBI WGS metagenome assembly WNGR01 (sample SAMN13153383, study PRJNA577476) | soil metagenome | isolation source: 80 cm soil or saprolite under Garry oak tree replicate 2 | place: USA:California | collected 2016-06-15
CCCCGCAAGCGGGGCGAGGGAGCGCAGCGCCGCTGCGGCGACAAATCACCTTGAAATCATCACGCAGCTAATTCGCGCACGGCAGATTTTGCCTAATCGAAAGCGATCTTCGCACGGGCGAATCCCCGCCTGAATCCACGCGCCCACGCGTTTCATCAGCACACAGATTTCAAGCGCCACTGACCGACATCCTTGTCGCCGGCTGCGCGGGAAAGCCGGAGTTTCTGATGACAGTTTCCGCAACGAGTTCCGCCTCGACGGCCACCACGACGACGTCGTCGTCATCGTCGAGCACGTCGTCCAGTTCGACGCTGACGTCGAGCGATTTCCTGAGCCTGCTCGTCAGCGAGCTTCAGAACCAGGATCCGCTGAACGCGACCTCGACCACCGACTTCATCAACCAGCTCACCTCCTACGCGAACTTCAGCCAGCAGCAGTCGATCAACTCCAATCTGACTTCGCTCTCGAGCTCCTTCTCGAGCCTCGTGACGCTCAACTCGGTCAACTATATCGGCCACACCGTCGAGGCGAAGACCGATACTTCGACGCTGAGCAATGGTTCGGCGACGTTCGGCTACTCGCTGTCCTCGGCTGCCGCCAACGTCGCGATCACCGTCAAGGACTCCTCAGGCAACACGGTGTGGACCGGCACCGGCACGGGCAATTCCGGCTCCAACAGCTTCACCTGGGACGGCAAGAATTCCAGCGGCACCCAGCTCACCGACGGCGGCCAGTACACCATCTCGGTGACTGCGACGGATTCAGCCGGCAACTCGGTGCTCAACTACACCACCGTCACCGGCACGGTGACGGGCATCGACACCTCGACCTCCACGCCGTCGCTGACCGTGAACGGCGTCTCCGTCAGCGCTGCCGACATCATCGGCGTCACGTCCTGATCTTACGTCCCGATCTCTCTGGAGTTTCATCATGAGTCTCACCGGTGCATTGTCCTCGGCGATCTCGGCGCTCAGCGCGCAGAGCCAATCCCTGTCGATGATCAGCGACAACATCGCCAATACCAGCACGACGGGTTACAAGACGACGTCGGCGATGTTCGACGACCTCGTCACCGCGTCGAGCAACGCGACGTCCTATGCCTCGGGCGGCGTCACCGTTTCGGGCCGCGCCAACATCACCCAGCAGGGCCTGCTGGCTGCGACCTCCAACGCCACCGACGTCGCGATCCAGGGCTCCGGCTTCTTCGTCGTGACCAGTGCCACGTCGGGCGGCACCGTCTCCTACACCCGCAACGGCGCCTTCTCGACCGACAACGCCGGCTATCTCGAGAACAACGGCAGCTATCTGGAGGGATGGCGCACCGATTCAGACGGCAATGTCGTCGGCAACGAATCGGCGAGCAACCTCCAGGCCATCAACACCCAGGTCGCCTCGACCAGCGGCAGCGCCACGACCAAGACCACGATTGCGGCCAATTTGCCGTCGGATGCCGCGACCGGCGACACCTATACCAGCTCAATGACCGTTTACGATTCGCTTGGTGCTGCGAACTCGATGCAGGTCACCTGGACCAAGACCGGCTCCAACGCCTGGAGCGCGAGCTTCGCCGATCCGACCTCGACCTCGGATACCACGACCGCGACAGGCACGACCAGCAGCACGGTCGACATCACCTTCAACAGCGACGGCTCGCTTGCCAGCACCAGCCCAAGCCCGGCAACCGTCTCGATCACGGGCTGGACCGACGGCGCAGCCGATAGCACGATCACCATGAATCTCGGCACGGTCGGAGGCACTGACGGCCTGACGCAATACGCCTCCGGCGAGACGACGCCCACTGTCAACGTCACCAGCATCGACTCGGACGGTCTGTCCTACGGCAAACTGTCCAGCATCTCGATCGGCAAGAACGGCGTGGTCGACGCCACCTATTCCAACGGTCAGACCATTGCGATCTACAAGATCGCGGTGGCGACCTTTGCCGATCCAACCGGGCTTTCCGCCGCCAGCGACGGACTCTATTCCGCGACCGTGACGTCGGGGAATGCCGCGTTGCAAGCGTCCGGCGAGAATGGTGCGGGCACGATCTACGGCAGCGAGCTGGAATCCTCGACCACCGACACCTCCAGCCAGTTCTCGAGCATGATCTCGGCGCAGCAGGCCTATTCGGCGGCGTCCCAGGTTATCTCCACCGTGGACAAGATGTACGACACCCTGATCTCGGCGATGAGGTGAGCGATGCGCGGTGAGGAAGCCAAGGCAGCCGGAGAGGCGCTGCTGCGCCGGCTGCGACGGCTGGTGGCGCGGGCCGCGACCGTCAAGGGCAGCGACCGCAAGCAATTGCTTGCGCTGCTCGACGATTTCGAGACGACCCGCCGCAGCCTGTTGAAGGAATGCGCGGAGGTCGAGGGTGAGATGAGGCAGGCGACCGTCAGGACGGTCGCGATCGGCGCGTATTTGCGCAACTCGCAGGCCGGCCGCGGCAAACGACATAATTAGAAGAAGGCGATGACCATGAGTGTAGCCCAAGCCAACAGCCAAGCCACGAGAACCAACGCCGCAACCGGCGACGCACGGATCAAGTCGCTGATCGCGCTGATCGACGTCCTGACCGCGCTGGTCGCGGAGGAGAACGCGGAGCTGGCCAAGGGCCTGCCGGCCTCACGCTTGAAGCAGGTCGACGAGAAGAACCGGCTGGCGGAGATCTTCGAACGGACCGTTGCCGAGTGCGCGGCCGGCACGACCACCCTGAACGTGCGGGACCGGCTCCTGCGCGAGCAGCTGCTGGAGCGGATCCTGAAGCTGCGTGCCGCGATGGACGAGAATCTGGTGCGCCTGCGCGCGGCGATCGAGGCCAGTAACCGCCGCATCGAGGCCGTCATGCAGGCGATCCGCGAGCAGATCGCCGCGGTGTCGCCTTATGGCGCCTCCGGCCGCGTCGCGGCGCGCGCCGTCTCCAGCGGCACCAGCCGCAGCGCCTGACGACGAGAGGAGCCCGCCGTGTCGCTCGATATCGCACGATCGATCGCCTTCAGCGGCCTGTCGTCCACGTCGGTCCAGATCAGCGTGACGTCGTCGAACATCTCGAACGCCGACACGACGGGCTATACCAAGAAGACCGCGAACCAATCGAGCAGCGTCACCAACGGCGTCGGCACCGGCGTCACGGTGACGGGCATCACCTCGACGGTCGACAAGCTGCTGCTGAAGTCGCTGGTCAGCGCGACCTCCGATCTCGGCTCGGCCGACACGACGAATACCTATCTGACGTCGCTCGAGAAGCTCTACGGCTCGACCAGCAGCACCGACAGCTCGTCGACCGGGACCTCGCTCGCCAACAGCATCGCCTCGCTGGAATCGGCGCTGTCGTCGCTTGCGAGCACGCCGAGCAGCGCCTCGCTGCAATCCAACGTGGTCAGCGCGCTCGACGACGTCACGAGCCAGTTGCGGGAGACCTCCAGCGGCATCCAGAAGCTACGCTCCAATGCCGATCAGGACATCTCGTCCTCGATCGACGACGTCAATACGGACTTGCAGTCGATCGCGGACCTGAACGCCGAGATCAAGCAGACGGCGGCGACCGGCCAATCGACGGCGGATCTGGAAGACCAGCGCAACACCGCGCTCCAGGACGTCGCCTCCAAGATGAACGTCAGTTATTTCACGGCGTCGAACGGCGATCTTCAGATCTACACCACGACCGGGCAGGCGTTGGTCGACAGCTCCGCGCACAAGATCAGCTATACCGCCGCGGCCAACGTGTCGTCATCGACGACCTACACCGCCGGCTCGTCGTCGAGCGGTTTTAGCGCGATCACCGTGAACGGCGTCGACATCACCTCCCAGATCACCGGGGGCGACATCGGCGCGCTCATCACGCTCCGCGACAAGACCCTGCCGGCGGCACAGTCCCAGCTCGACCAGCTCGCGCAGCAGCTTGCCTCCGCGATGAACAGCGTCTCGAACAGCGCCTCCACGGTGCCGGCGCCGACCAGCCTGACCGGCACCGCCAGCGTCACCAGCGGCACGGCGCTCTCCGCAACCGGCACGGTGCGCCTCGCCGTGACCGACCAGAGCGGCAATCTGGTTTCCTACAGCGATCTCGATCTCTCCTCCTATTCCACCGTCGGCGATCTCGTGACCGCCATCAACGGCATCTCCGGAATGTCGGCGTCGGTCGATGCGAACGGCCATCTCTCGATCACGGCGACCGGCTCGGGCAACGGCGTTGCCATCAACGAGATGACGAGCTCGGTCGGAAGCTCCAGTGAGGGATTTTCCGACTATTTCGGCCTCAACGACCTCGTGACCGGAACGAGCGCGTCGGATATCGCGGTCAACAGCGGCATCCTGTCCGGCACCAACGCGTTGCAGCTCGCAACACTGGATTCCTCGTCGAGCCTCACGGTCGGCAGCAGCGTGCTGTCATCGGGGTCGACGACCGTGGTCAATGCCTTCTACGATGCATTGACGGCCTCCCGGACGTTTTCGTCCACCGGAGGGCTTGCCGCCACCACCGGCTCCTTTGCCGACTATGCTTCGACCATCGTGGCCGACGTCGCGAGCAAGTCCTCGCAGGCTTCCACCAATTACACCGCCAAGGAGACCGCGGAGTCGACCTATGCGAGCTCGCTGTCGTCGCAGTCGGGTGTCAACCTCGACGAGGAATCGGCCAATCTGAGCACACTCCAGAATCAATATTCGGCGGCCTCCGCGCTGATCTCGGCCATCAACACGATGTACGCGGCGCTCATAACCGCCGTGCAGTCGTCTTAAAGCGCAGGAGCAGGCCCATGGTCGCGATGCGGATCGCCACCTTCGCCCAGTCGAACAAGATGATCGCCGACGCGATGCGCGTGGAGTCGGTCATGGCCAACGAGCAGGTCCAGGAATCGTCGGGTATGGTCTCGACCGATTACGGCGGTTATGGCTCGAACGCGCAGCATGTCGTCAATCTCCAGGTCTCGGTGACGCGCGCGCAATCCTATGTCGACGCGGCCACGCTCGCCGACAGCAAGGTCCAGGTGATGTATTCGGCCGTCGGCTCGATGACCGACATCATCACGCAGCTCCGCTCCCAGCTCAGCGCCGCCTCGACCGGCAGCTCGACCGAGACGAACTCGGTGATCTCCTCCGCCCAGCAGATGTTGGAGGAGATGGGCTCGCTGATGAACACGCAATATGACGGCCAGTATGTCTTTGCCGGCGGCAAGACGGACACGGCGCCGGTCGATCTCACGAGCTTTTCGTCGGGCACCGGCTCCACCACGACGGCGGACACCAGCTACTACAAGGGCGACGATGAGATCGCCTCGGTCCGGGTCGCCGCGGACGACACCGTGTCCTATGGTGTCACCGCCGACAATTCGGCGTTCGAGGAGGTGATGCGCGTGCTGAAGTTCGTGGCCAACAGCACCTCGCTGTCGTCCTCGGACATCTCCAGTGCGCTCAATCTCGCCAGCACCGCGCTCGACGACACCGCGGCCGTGCAGGCAAAGCTCTCCAGTTCGGCATCGTCGATCGAGACGGCGAGCGCCCGCCAGACCGACTACAAGAGCTATGCCGAGAGCCTGTCGAACGACCTCACCGGCGTCGACGTCGCCGCCATCACGGCGCAGCTCTCGACCTACCAGGCGCAGCTCACCGCGTCCTATTCGGCGATGTCCAAGATTCTCAGCATGAATCTCGCGAGCTATCTGAAATAGACGGAGCCTATTCGGCGGCGATCCGCTCCATCGCCATGGCGCGCAGCCTGGCGCGCTGGATCTTCACGCCATTGGCGCTGTCGGTGACCGGGAAGGCATCGACGATATAGATCCGTGCCGGAATCTTGTAACCCGCCAGCCGCTCGCGCAGGCGCGCGGTCAGCGTTTCCTGGCGAGGCGGCGCACCGGCCGGGATCACGAAGGCGATGCAGCGCGCATGTCCTTTCAGATCGACCGCGACGACCTGGGCGTCGGCCACGCCGGCGCAGGATTTGAGCTCGTCCTCGATCTCGCCGGGCGCGACCAGGAAGCCGCCGAGCCGCATCGCATCGCCCGCGCGGGTCTCATAGACAAAGGAGCCGTCGCGGCGGAGACGGCCGATGTCGCCGGTGCGGAAGAAGCCGTCGGCGGTGATCGCGTCGCGCGTCGCCTCGGGATTGTTGAAATAGCCGAGAAAGCGCGAGGGCGCACTGATCTCGATCTCGCCGGAGACGTCGGGAGCTGCAAGTTCGCCGGTCTCGGTGTCGCGCACGCGAACCCTGGCCTCGGGCGACATCGGCCAGCCACCGCCCTCGATGCGGTCGGCGAAGGCGTCGCTGGCGCGGCTGATCGAGAACAGCGCCTGCACCTCGCTCGAACCGTAGAGGCCGTACAGCGGTAGGCCGCGCGCTTCGGCCTCCGCGGCCAATTCGCGCCAGCCCGGCTGGAACGCCGCGAAGCCGCAGACTTCGAGATGCGGAGGCGGGCGTGGCGCATCGGTGAGCGTGAGGATGCGGCGGAACATCTCGTCGGAGCCGAAGGCGTGCGTAATCTTGCGCTCGCTGAGAATTTTCAACGCCGGCGACGCCTCGAAGGCGTCGAGGACATGGATGGTCACGCCGGCGGCGATGAAGGCGAGCAGGCCGGTCATGCCAAAAGTGCCGCAGAACGGCAGCATGGCCAGCAGCGAATGACGTTGCGGCGAGAGCTCGAGCGCTCTGGCGACAGAGGCGGCGTGCGTGGCCAGCGTCCGCTGCGAATGCGCGACCAGCTTTGGCCCCTTGGTCGTGCCTGATGTCGTGTAGAGCAGCACAGGCAGATCGACGTCATCTTGGGCGGGAGCCGGCGGATAGGGCTTGTCGAACGCATCGAACCGGATGCAAGGCCAGTGCGCGGGGATCGCATCCGTGCCGACCACCGCGAGCTTTTGCAGCGCGGGCACCTCGGCCTTGGCGATATCGGCGAGAATGGCGGCGAAATCGATCGTGCGGAACGCAGCCTCAACCACAAGTAACTTGGCGCCGGACAATTTCAGGAGATGTGTGACCTCCGCGCTGCGATAGCGCGTATTGACCGCAGCAATGACCGCACCAAGGCGGGCGGCGGCGAACAGCAGCGCGATCCATTCGACCCGGTTAACCAGCCAAACCGCCACCACATCGCCCTTGCCGATGCCCTGCGCGGCAAGCCAGGCCGCGGTCTGCTCGACCTTCCCTGAGAATTCCGTGAGCGAGACCGGCGTGCGGTCGAACACGAAGGCGGGATCGGCAGCGGTCGCCGGCCCGATCAGTGACTGCAATGAAAAATCGTCGTCATGCATGGCAACCGGAGTAACCCGATCGCGCAAACCTGTCTACTTGGTGCCGAACATCCGGTCGCCGGCGTCGCCGAGACCCGGCACGATGTAGCCGTGATCGTTGAGCCGCTCATCGATCGCGGCGGTCCAGATCGGCACGTCGGCATGCTCCCTCTGGAACTTGGCGATGCCTTCAGGTGCGGCCAGCAGGCACACGAAGCGGATGTCGCGGGCGCCGCGGTTCTTGAGCAGGGACGCGCCCGCGCAGGCCGAGTTACCGGTCGCCAGCATCGGGTCCATCAGGATCACGGTGCGGTCGGACAGGTCCTGCGGCGCCTTGAAGTAATATTCCACGGCCTGCAATGTTTCGGGGTCGCGGTAGAGCCCGATATGGGCGATGCGCGCCGAGGGCATCAGCGCCAGCATGCCGTCGAGAAAGCCGACGCCGGCGCGCAGGATCGGCGCCAGGGTGAGCTTCTTGCCGGCGATTTTCGGCGCCTGCATCGGCGAGATCGGCGTCTCGATCTCGACCAGCTCCAGCGGCAGGTCGCGCGTCACTTCGTAGCAAAGCAGCATCCCGATCTCGTTCAGGATCTCGCGAAAGCTCTTGGTCGAGCGGTCCTTCTCCCGCATCAGCGAAAGCTTGTGCTGGACCAGGGGGTGGGAGACGACGTTGACGTTGCTGGTGCTCATGAAACCGCTCTACACGGTTCCGCGAAACTGCGCCAGATCGGCCGAGGTTTTTCCGCGGGATAGGCGGCCTTCGGCAGGCATCGCCACCGCGGTTCGCGCCCGGTTGCTCGGCTCGTAGGCAGCCATGGCCTATGTGGCGCGCATCGCGGACCTTCGTGACAAGCTGGTCGCGGGCGGTTTTGCAAGACCGCGCGCGATCGAGGCGGAGGCGAAGAGGTGAGGGATTAGACGCCGAGGCCGCGTGCCACGAGCGTGATGACGATCGTCAGGACGGCACCCCAGACCAGGCTCAGCGTCATGGTCAGGACGGTCGTGGTGACCGCGTGCTCCAGATTTCCCTTGAGAAGGTGCACGCTAGCCTCTCAGTAACCGCGCCGCCAGCACGATCAGCGGATTGCCGCGGTTCTCGATGTCGAGCTCGAAGGTGTCGGTGGGAAACACCAACGCGCACCGCGCAGGCTTGCTCTGACGGTTGGCGAAATCGACTGCGGAGCTCTTGAACAGGAACAGGCCGCCGATGCGGCCGTTTGCCTCGCGGGCGACCCAGAGTCCGGCCTTGTTGCGGCCGATGAAGAACGCGGGAATGGAAGCGCTGACGACATCGGGATCGAGCGGCTTGAGTGTCGCCGCCTGCGCCTGCTGGGCCTCGGGCCGGCGATGAACGGCCTGGAGAGCGATCGCGGCCATGGCGGCCTCCTCACACATCTGCAAGGTCATGATGGTCACCGGTGCGCTCAGGTGTGGAGGTGCCAGACATAGATTGCGGTCTTCAGTGCGATGACCGCCGCGAGCAGACCGCCCATCGACAGCACGGCCAGCGCGCGCAGCGCGACGCGCTTGAGCTGGGCCTTGTGCTCCTTCGAGATCCGCGCCGGGCGTTTAGCCCAGTCAAAAGGCCGTTCAAGGCCATGTGTCAGCATCGACATTTTGAATGTATCCTTCGTCTCTTCGGCGGCTGTCCCGGCCGCCGTAACCTGTCTCGTATGATGGGCGTTGCAGCATAGGAATGCGAGATGAGCGGCCGTGCTGTCGTATAGGCGCGCCATAGGCGCACCCGGCTACGCTCCGACGCTGTCGATCAGTTCCTCGTCGGCGATCGCGGCGAATGCTCTTGCGACCTCAATTTGAGCCGCATCATCGAGCGGTACGATCGGCAGCCTTGTGGCCGGCGACATCGGGCCGAGCGTGCTCAGTGCGTATTTGAGCGCAGCCGGGCTTTCCCTCGAGAGGCAGGCAATGAGCGGGATGAGGCGCTTGTGCAGATAGCGCGCCGATTGCAGGCGGCCCTGCCTGACCTGTGAGAAGATCGTCCGGCACAGATCTGGCGCGATGTTGGCGACCTCCGAGATCGCGCCATCGCCGCCGCACGCGATGGTGCCGAAGGTGGTGGCGTCGTCGCCCGACAGCAGGCGAAATCCGGCCGGCAGCAGCCGGCTCAGGCGCATCGGGCGGGTGATGTCACCGCTCCCATCGCGCAGCCCCACGAACTGGCGGGACTCGACGAGGCGCACAAGCGTCTCGTCGGCGAGCGGACGCAGCGTGCGGGAGGGAACGTCGTGCAGGATCACGGGCAATCCGATCGACCCGGCGATCGTGCGGAAGTGCGCGAGCATCCCCTCCTGCATCGGCTTGTTGTAGGCGGGCACCGCCGACATGATTGCATCGGCGCCGGCCGCTTCCGCGCGACGCGCGAGCGCGATGGCGTGGCTGGTTGAATTCGACACCGCGCCGGCGATGATCCGCGCACGGCCGCGGGCGACATCGACCGCGGTGCGAATGACGAGCTCCTGCTCGGCCGGCGAGAGCGTCGGCGCCTCGCCGGCCGTCTCGCAGATCACGAGCGCGGGAACGCCGGCCGCGACCTGGCGTTCGCAGAGTGCGGCGAGCGCCTTGAGATCGATCGCGTCAGCCGCATCGAACGGCGTCGGCAGGTCCGGAATGAAGCCGGTGAACCAGGCAGAGGGAGGGATGAACATGGTGTTTTGCCGGAAGGCGCCGGCTCAGGCGGCGCGCTGCGAGACGTTGGTCGTGGGGGTCTTGCCCATATCGAGCTCGATCTCGCGCGGCAGCTCGACGATGGTCTTGGGATGCTGTCCGTTTTCGAACAGCGCATATTTGATGGCCTGGGCGCGGCTGACGAACAGGCCGCCATAGAGGCCGTTCTGCTCTTGGGCAATCCACTGTCCCCTGTGGTTGCGGCCGATGAACACGATGGTCGAGGGGGAGCTGCGCGAGGGAGGTTCGACGAGTTTCACTTCCGTATTCCTTCTGATCGACGCGGGCGGCGGGAGCGTTCCCGCGGGCCGCCCGATCAATATCTCTTCTCGCGGATATGATTTCGAGGGCGGCCAAGCGACGATCTCATAGGAGCGTCATAAAGCCGGGCGCTCAGGCCAGGCTGCCCTAGCCGAAATTGTCGCAGGCGACCGGCTCATAGAGCGGGTCCAGCGCCGGACGTACGGAGGGAACGCTCGGCCGCGGCACGTCCATGGCCAACGCCTGGACTTCGATGAAAGCCGACAGCAACGCAAGCGCAAGATCTGCGTGGCGGGCTTCGACCGCGGCGTCGAGCCAATCCGGCAATTCGCGTTCGCGCGAAAGCGCGCAGTACCATTCGCCCTCGTCATAGGCGATGCGGCGGACCTGCCACAGCGGCAGCTCGAGCTCCATCAGCGCCAGCGCGGCATCGGTCCAGGCCTCGGCATCGACCAGATGCATGACACGCGCCGTGCGCTCGCCCTGTCCGAGCGAGGGGAAGCGCCGGCAGGCCTTGTCGATGATCTCGAGCATCAACGGCCGCGTCATCGCATGCGCATTGCGCAAGTGATCGCTGAGCGCGGATGGATCGCAGGGTCGGAGAATGGCGGTCATGTCAGGCCTCCCGGAATTGGCGTCGGTCAGTCGGCCGGCCTCTTCAGGATGGCTAGAAGGGCATTTGAAAACGAGATGAGAGAGGGGCGGGAGATATAGGGATTTCATAAGTGTCGGGGGTGGGGTGGTGCACCATTCTCCGCTGACGTCCCGGCCTTCGCCGGGACGTCAGCATGAATCGCTTCGTGAGCGCCAACAGGCACCGGCCCCTTATGAGAGCACCTCAGCACGGTCAAAAGTCCCGGCTGGCGCAGTGGAAATGCGTTGCGTTTCCGTTTCCACCCACGCCCGCCGGACGCCTGAGAAACAGTTGCGCCGGCCATAAGAGGCGCAACGAGGAGTATCCCCATGATGGACATTCTAATGCTGGCGCTGGGCTTCGCCTTCTTCGCCCTTGCGATCGGCTACACCTACGCCTGCGAACGGCTGTGAGGGAGCGGACCATGATCTTCGATTATGCGCTCGCCGGGACCGTCTCGTTCGGCCTCCTGTTCTACCTCACCTACGCGCTGCTGCGGCCCGAGCGGTTCTGACCCGTGCTGCTGCTTGTCGAATTGCTGCTGGCGGACGCCGCGCTCGTCGCCTGCCTGCTCGCGGTGCTGCTGCCGCCGTTGCGCCGGACACCAAGCCTGAAGGGTTAATGCCATGACTGTGATCGGTTGGCTCCAGATCATTCTTTTCTGCGCGATCATTATCGCGCTGACCAAGCCGCTGGGCTGGTACATGACGCGCGTCTTCAACGGCGAGCGGACGTTCCTGTCGCCGGTGCTGCGTCCGATCGAGGCCGGCATCTACTGGTTCTCCGGCGTCGACGAGAAGCGCGAGCAGCACTGGCTGACCTACACGGTCTCGATGCTGCTGTTCCATATCGGAGGCTTCCTCATCATCTACGGCGTGATGCGATTGCAGGCCGTGCTGCCCTTCAATCCGGCAGGCCAAGGCGCGGTCGCCGAGGATCTCTCGTTCAACACGGCAATCTCCTTCATCACCAACACCAACTGGCAGAACTACGGCGGCGAGAGCACGATCTCCTATCTCGTGCAGATGGTCGGCCTGACGCACCAGAATTTCCTGTCGGCGGCAACCGGCATCGCGCT
>WNGR01007850.1_pt2 | contig 11879 bp, 8 predicted proteins | sample 5407581 | NCBI WGS metagenome assembly WNGR01 (sample SAMN13153383, study PRJNA577476) | soil metagenome | isolation source: 80 cm soil or saprolite under Garry oak tree replicate 2 | place: USA:California | collected 2016-06-15
TCGGCGTTGTAGAGATGGCGCCATTCGTGGTTGCGCCTGTTGAGCCGTTCGCGAGGCGGTTCCGGTCCTGTCGGATCGCTTTTGATCCAGCGATTTAGGTCGTAGTGATAAAACTGTTTGCTCCAGAGCACGCCGGCTAGAGCTTGACGCATGACATTCTTGTGGTCCGTCGCGATGGGGTCGGGAATGACCGTGCGGTAAAACTCATCCGCTTCCGTACGCCGCTCGTGCAGAGTCCGTTGGAAATTTCCATCGAGCGGTTGTCCGCTTGAAGGTGAAACATTCGTCAGCCGCAGCCACGTGGAAAACGACGCTCCGGGCGCCAGGGTCGCCGCGTAATGGGCCGAACCCTTGGTGCTTGAGGCGGCGGAATTGACGGCGGCTTTGACCCCGTGAACGATATAGTCATTGATGCCGTCCTTGACGTAAGGAGACTCGTTCTCGGAATTAAAGAGCTTGCTCTTGTTAGTCTCGTTCTCCGTGAACAGCAGCTGCGGACTGCCCTCGCAGTAAAGCCAGCGGCTACCGTAGTAGTAATGGTCGGCCTTGATGGTTGCGATCTCCACGGAGTCGTCTCTACGGAGCCGTGGCTTGCGCTCATCCAATCCCCATGACCAGGTATTGCGGAACCAGAGGGTGGGCAGCAAGTGCAGTTCGGCGGGCTCGGGGCCACGGTTGATCGCTTCGATGCGAACCAAGATGTCATCGGCTCCGGCTTTAGCGTATTCAATAAAAACGTCGAAATAGCGGTTGTCGTCGAAGACTCCGGTATTGATCAACTCGAACTCTAGGTCTCGTTTGCCGCGTTGGCGATTCTCTTGGGCCAGCCGCCCGTAGGGGAATTCGGCTTGAGGGTACTTGTAGAGGAACTTCATGTAGGAGTGAGTGGGCGTGGAGTCGAGGTAAAAATAATACTCCTTGACGTCCTCGCCGTGATTGCCTTCGCTGCCGGTGAGACCGAAAAGACGCTCCTTGAGGATTGGATCTTTCCCGTTCCAAAGGGCGAGGGCGAAGCAAATGTATTGGTGGCGATCCGAAATGCCCCCGATGCCGTCTTCCCCCCAGCGATAGGCGCGGCTGCGCGCATGGTCGTGGGGCAGGTACTCCCAAGCGGCGCCGTAGAGGCTATAATCCTCGCGGACCGTACCCCACTGGCGCTCGGAGAGGTAGGGTCCCCAGCGCTTCCAATTCGCTTTGTGTTGGCGATCCTCTTCCAGTCGAATTTCTTCTTTAGTCACGCCTTACTCTCCCTGCTCTTCTTTCGCCGGTTTTATTTTATCATACCCTCGATCCATGATGGAGATCTCTTCGAGACGATCTCTAAAGTAGCCGCGCCAACTCTCAGATAAAGCCTCCACTGCCGCGGCACGGCGCATTCCTGCTACATCATCTATATCGAATGCGTAGAGCCGGGTCATTGACGGAAATAATTTTCATGGCTGGTTTCGTTCATTAAGACGTTACTTTCGCCCCGCTCGATGCGAATTTTCTTCGGCGCCACAATCCGCCAGCACCCCTCGATCGAGCCGCAGCAACTCGGCCAGCGACCAGGCTTGAAACGGGCAACCGCGCGGCGTGTGCGGCGGCTCCGCATCGGCGATCTCGGAAACATGGCCGAGACCGGCGCTGTCGAGATGCTCGAATATCGGCGCGAGAAAGCGCTGACGAGCTTCGCGCTTCGTGTCAGCGCTCCCGCCGTGGACCGCACCCAGGCCTCGACGAAGGGCCCGATGAGCCACGGCCAGACGGTTCCTTGATGATAACTGCCGTCGCGCTCTCGCACGCCGCCATCATACTTCGGCGTGTATCCCGGCTCTTCGGGCGCCAGCGAGCGGAGCCCCATCGGCGTCCACAGGCGCCGCATGACCGCGTCGACGATTCGGCTCGCCTGTTCTCCTTCGATGAGAGAGATGGGCAGTCCGCCGATGCCGAAGATCTGATTCGGCCTGAAGGAAGCATCGACCTTGCCGGGTTGGTGATCGACATCGACAACGTCGTAGAGAAGACCGCCCTGCTCATTCCAGAAACGAGTCCGGAAGCTTTCCGTCCCGCGCGCAAAGGGCTCTTTCCAGCGCTCTGAAAACTGGCTGCCGATCCAGAGCGCATTCAACCACAGCGCTTGAATCTCTACTGGCTTGCCGATTCGCGGCGTCACGACCCAATCGCCGACCTTGGCGTCCATCCAGGTGAGTTGCGCTCCCGGAACGCCGGCGGCGAGAAGACCATCGCCGTCCATACGGACGGCGTAGCGCGTGCCCTGAGAATAGCCGGTGAGAATCGCTTCGATGGCCATTTGCAGGGATTTTTCCTGCCATTGATAAGCCACGCGGGTGATTGACTTCGTCGCTTCCAAGAATTCATGAACGGCGATGATGTACCACAGGGATGCGTCCACCGAGTTGTACTCCGGCCGGTCGCCCTGATCGGGAAATCGGTTGGGTAGCATGCCTTCGGATACGGCGCCGGACCATTCCAAGAGAATGTCGCGCGCATCCTCCAACCGTTCAGTTCCTAGGCATAAGCCGCGCAGAGAAATGAAGGTATCGCGTCCCCAGTCGGTAAACCAGGGATAGCCCGCGACGATGGTTTTGCCGTTGCCGCGTTTGACGAGATAGGCGTCGGCGGCACGGTCGAGCGGCGTGGCAAAATTCGCCCGGCGCTTGCGCTCGGCGGCGCGGAAATTCAACAGCAATTGCTCTGCTGGCTGGTCCGCCGGTAGCTGATCGTTCTCGAATCCTTCAGCGGCGAGAATCAACGTCGCTTCGCCATTGGCGAGATCCCAGTGAAAAGTTCCGGGAGTGGCGAGATCTTCGGTAAAGTCCAGTCCGCGGGCGCGTTCCTGCTCGTAGACAAAATTACGGTACCAATCCGGCTGGTGCAGGTACTCACCGTTGTGCAGCGCAATGATCCCGGGCACGCCAGAATAGGGCGACCAAACGAGCCGGTGATCATGCGTCTGCGGCTGAAATTGAAATGCTGGATTTTCGTGATGCATCGAGTGATAGTCACGACCCGAGAAAAAAGGCTGCAGCGATAGAACTGCTTTGCTGCTCGGAGTTAAAAATTTCCAAGAGAGGCAGACGATAGAAGCGCCGTGCACAATAAAGATCTCTTGCTGGATCTTGCCGCCGTCTTCGAGCGCAAAGATCCATTGAGGCCAGGGATTCAACGTGAATTTCTCAATGCGCCGCGCGCCGTCGGGTTGCATGACATCCGGCGGATAGAGCTGAGAGGAAAGCGCATATGTGCCGGCAGCCGTTTCCACCCAGGCGTCGAAGCCGTTGACGAGGACCAAACGGCCCGCGGGCGGCTTGGTCGCTGCTAACAACAGCGCATGGTAGCGGCGCGTTCGAATGCCGGAAATGGTTCCCGAGGCAAACCCGCCCAGGCCGTCGGCTTCGAGCCATTCGTCTTGCCTCAACTTGGTTAGATCGCTCATAGCGATTTTTGTAGCCTGTCTATTTCTGTTGCGTTTCTTTCTCTCGCTGACCTTTTCCCTCACCCATTCCCTCTCCCTGAGGGAGAGACTTAGAGTGAGGGTGCAGAACTGAATAGCTACACCGGATCGAAAATATGTTCAGCCATTTCTTATGATCGGCGGAAGTCTATTTTTCGATTAGCTGCAGCCCGTGGCCGTCTGGGTCGCGGGCCAAAAAGCCTCTCGTGAAGCCGAGGCTTTTGCCGGGAATTTCAACCGCGCTCGGGGAGACCAGTCGCGCCTTCGCGTTGCGTAATCTCTGCGCGGCCTTCACCGTGCTCGTAGTGGCGAGCGTCGTCTGCCAATGCCACAGGTCGTTGGCGCGGCTATCCGTGGGTGCTGGCCTGCCGTCTCGCGGTGTCAAATAATCGAGGAACTCTATTCCGGGGCCGCTCTGGGCGCGCAGCCCGGTAATGCGCAAGCGCGCGCCGGCGACATTGTTCAAGTGCTCTTGTTCGGTGCCGTAGTTGGTGCTCTCTCCGGCAAGTCTCAAGCCGAGCAGATCGCGATAGAATTTTAGACTGCGCGCGGTGTCCGAGATAGCAATAGCCGTGTGGTCGATGCCGAGAAAAAGCTTGCCGTTGTTTTTCTGCCAGCGCGGGTCGCCTTTCCCGGCTGGAAAGTAGATGATTTCTAAGTTGTGGCCGTCCGGATCTTTGAAATAAAAGGCGCGAATGCCTGCGGCCGCTTTATTCGTTGCCGGAATCGTCTGTGGACCGGTGGAAGCGTGTCTCACCTTATGGCTGCGCAGTTGTCGATATGCCTCGTCCATGTCGTTCACGACGATGGCGATATGCTGGAACCAGAGGTCGTTGCTGCGCGAGTCTACGGGCATGGGCCGCCCCTGTGGCGCGAGGTATTCCGTCAGGTCAATAAACTCATCGCCCAACTTCATGCGCACGACGCGCATCCGCGCGCCGAAGACGCCTTGCAGCCGCTCGTATTCGCTGCCCGCCGCTTCGACGTCAGAGACTTTTTCAAACGACAAAATCTTGGAGAAAAACTCCACTGATCGGTCCATGTCTGAGACGGTCATGCCGACGGCGTCGACAGACTTGACGATCGACTGGCCGGCGAGGGTTGACGAAACGCACAAGAGAAATGTCGGTAAAAACCAAATCAGAACCCGCACCCTTACTTTCTCCCTGACAGGGCGAGGGAAGAATTTTCCCTCTCCTCCGAGAGGCGAGGGCGAGGAGCCCCTTCTAAACGCTATCCGTGTAGCTAGATTCATCCTTTGGCTTTCCGCTGAGTAGTTTACTGGCGATTGTTTTCTGCTCGCCGTGCTATGCGCTCTGCCCTTTGCGCCTTGCCGTTCACTACGTCATCCTTTCGATCAAGTGCTCTCCGACTCTCAGCGCGTTCGCCATGATCGTCAGCGCCGGGTTCACTGCGCCGCTGGAGCAGAAAAAGCTGCCGTCGACGACATAGAGATTGTCGAGATCATGCGCTTTGCAGTTGACATCAAGGGCGCTTGTCCGGGGATCGTTACCGAAGCGCACCGTGCCAACCTGGTGAGCGACGCCCGCCAACGGAATTCTCTGGCCGACAAACAGATTGCGCGCGAACAGCCCTTCGTGGCATTGGTGGCCGTGCACTGTGCATTTGGTTTGCTGTCCCATGAGTTCCTTCAGCTTGGCGATAAGCCGCTTGTGACCTTCCTCATTGTTTGGTTTGTAGCCGAGGACGATGCCACCGTTGGAATCGAGCGTCACGCGGTTGTTGGGGTCAGGCAGATCCTCGGATGTAAGCCAGAAGTCGAGGGAATGCTTCGCCATGAGATCCAACGTCCAGCCAGGTGTGAGCGCGGGCGCGCCGCCTTTGAGCGTTTCGCCGTCGAGCTTGCCGACGAAGGAAATGTGGCCCATCGGAAAATTCCACCCCGCGGTGCCAAAATAAAAATCGTTCACGGAGAGTGATTTCTGAAAGATGGTGGGGTTCGGACACTTCGATAGGGCCATCAAGACCGAATTGACGTGGCCCATATAATGGCGACCAACGACGTCGGAGCTGTTGGCCAAACCATTGGGGTGCTTGTCGTTCGCCGAACGGAGCAGCAGAGCCGCCGAGTTGATCGCGCCGCAGGAGGAGACAACAAAATCGCCTGAATATTCCTCGCGGGCGCCGTTGTGTTTCACGACGACTTTGCTGACCTGCCGTCCCGAAGCGTCGGTTTCAAGCAGTTCGACATAGGAGTCGGTCAGGAGCGTAACGTTGGAATGCTGGAGTGCCGGGTCTATCGCACACACCTGAGCGTCTGACTTTCCATAGACGAGGCAGGGAAAGCCATCGCAAGTCTCGCAGCGGATACAGCGGCTCGCCTGCGGGTTTTTCTCGTCGAGCATGACGCCCAGCGGCGTGTGAAAGGGACGCAGACCCATCTGCGCGAAGTCATCGGATAACTGTTGAATACGCGGCTCGTGGCTGACCGCGGGGTGAGGATAAGGAGTACTTCGTTCGGGCTCGGTTGGGTCCTCGCCGGCATTGCCGTGAACGTGGTAAAGACGCTCGGCTTCCGTATAGTAGGGCTCCATGTCGCCGTAGGCGATGGGCCACGCCGGGGAAACGCCGCCGTGGTGGTGAATCTCGCCGAAGTCTTCCTTCCTCAAACGAAACAGCGCCGCGCCGAAGAATTTCGTGTTGCCGCCGACGTAGTAATTGGTGTGGGGGTGGAGCTCATTACCGTCTTTATCGTGCCACTTTTCTTTAGTCTGGTATTTCCCTTCGAGGTTCACCGCGCGCGGGTTCCAGTTGTCTTTTTCCCGCGGCACGTAGCCACCGCGTTCAATGAGCAGAATTTTCTTCCCGGTCGGGGCGAGCTTGTAAGCCAAGGTGCCGCCGCCAGCGCCGCTACCGATAATGATGACGTCATAATGATTATTAGCTGCCATTTTCGTGCTCTCCTAATCGTCAATCGAGGCCATGGCTCCTGGCAGCGGGTTCGACAAGGTGCTTTTTCCGTCGTTCGGTTAGATCCGCCGTATCGGCGAGAAGATGCAACTTGGCGGAACATTGAGTAAAGCAACTAACCATACGGGTGCGAATCGTCGGAACGGTTGATAGTTAGTTTATTATTAAAAGCTGATATTCGAAAACGATCGTCTCACTGTTTCACGGGGCATTATAGACAATGTTCCAGCCGGCATTCTAGCTCCAGTTCACAGGCTTGCGCGATACCTGACCTTTTCCCTCAAAGCCGGCGGAGCACCGCGGCGAGCTTTGCAATTGCTGACGGATCTCGTCGATGGCAACAAAGCCTAAGGGCTATTAGCTCTACTGTGCCCGGATTTCTGGTGCCGCTGCTTCGACTGTCGGTAGCGGCGAACTTACGTCCAGTTTTGCCGCCGATTGGACTGGTGATCGCAACGGCATGAATTGAACGAGATCCTTCGAGAAGACCAGATCCAACGTCCAGTCCAAAGTAACTCTGAGCTTCTTTTCAACGCGTGGCAGCTTGCTCAAGTAGATTGTGCGCCAAAGCCACCAGGCGACAAAGCCGGAGAATTTGAAGCCCAAGATTTTTGCGACGCCGGTGCGCCGGCCGATGGCGGCGAGCTGCCCGATGATTGAAAAGACGAAGGGCTTCTTCGCTCCGCCTTTGATTGCCGCCGCGATGTTTTGGCCGAGAACCCTGCCTTGACGCAGCGCGTGCTGCGCTGTCGGCGGATAGGGGCGGCCGGTTTTCTCATCCGGGATTGAGGCACAGTCACCCAGCGCCCAGACACCGGGCCAACCCGGGACTTCGAGAAATTCGTTAACGGCGATCCGGCCGCGCTCCTTGGTGCAGGTTAGAGGCTCCAATAACGGATTCGGCGCCGTGCCGGCGGTCCAGATGAGCGTCTTTGTGGGAAGAGTCTCAGCATTGCTGAGCTTCACGCCGCGCTCGGAAAGTCCCTCGACCTTTGTATTCAGGCGAAATTCGATGCCTCGCCCTGCGAGCTTTTTTTGCGCATAGTCTCCCAACTCGGGGCCGAGCTCAGGCAAAATCGCCCATGTGGCTTCCACCAAGACCACGCGCAGCATCTCCGCCGTTAGATTTGGGTAAAATTTCAGTGCTTCGCGCAGAAAGTCGTTGATGGCCGCCGCCGTCTCGACTCCTGCAAATCCACCGCCGGCCACGACGAACGTGAGCAGCGGTTGCCGTACCGTTCGCGAGCATTCAAAGTCAGCTTCTTCGAGATGTTCGATAAGCCGGTTGCGCAGATAAACCGCGTCGGCCAGGGATTTCATCGTCAGCGCTCGCTCTTCAAGGCCCGGAATGCCGTAAAAGTTAGTCACAGAACCCAACGCGAGCACGAGATGATCATAATCAAGCTCGTGCGGGTGACTTGTGTCGATGCCGTGGGAAACAATCACCCGTTTTTTGATCAGATCGATGGAACTCACTTCGCCGTCGAAGAAATTCGTTTGGCGCAGCATCTTGCGGATCGGGTTGACGATGGTGGTTATGTCTAGGTCACTGGCGGCGACTTCATGGAGCATGGGTGTGAACAGAAAGAAGTTTTCGCGGTTGACTAGCGTGATCTCGATGCTGCGGTCTTTGTCTAATAATCTTTCTAATTCCAGGGCGGTGTACAGTCCACCGAAGCCACCGCCCAGGATGAGGATCTTTGTTTTGGATTGTGGCGTCATTGGATGCACCGTGTCTTCGATCTCGGCTGGCAGAAAAATGTCATTTCGAGCCCTTCGACATGCTCAGGACAGGCTCCGCGAGAAATCTTTCTTCTTTGCGTCAGCTTTTTGCCGATCCGAGCGGTGCCGTCGCGAAATTCACGCCGAAACGCTTACACCACACGGTCACGGCACGATACTTCGAGAGATCGACGCCCGCCGGCAGATCATAGTTCTGGTCACCGATGTTGCCCTTGATGCTGCCGAGATCAATGAAGCCCGCTTTGGTGACCGTGTCGTTGTCTTTAGCGTCGGCAGCGGCCACCAGGTAAATACGCACGTCGGGACCGTTGGAGGTTTCGAAGCCGCTGAAGCGCAGCACTTGCTTGCCGTCCGGCAGTTTATAGATCGACGCCATGCCCTTGGTTTCATGAGCGATGCCACGGAAGTTACCTTCCGCGACTCTCACGGGCATCGAGGTCGGTGCGGCCAACGCCGCCTGTCCGAAGTTCACCCCGAAGCGCGCGCACCAGATCGTGACGTTTTTGTACTTGTTCAAGTCGGCGTTTGCCGGAATGTCGTAGTTCTGGTCTCCTTTGTTGCCCTTCATGGAACCGAGGTCGATGAAGCCAGCCTCTTTGATGGCGTCATTGCCTTTGTCAATTTCTGCGGCGGTTAAATAGACGTGCACGTCCGGACCGTTTGAAGTCTCGAATTCCGTTAAGCGCAAGGTCCGCTTGCCGTCCGGCAGTTGATATATGGATGCGAGTCCCTTGGTTTCATGCGCCAAGCCTTTGAAGTTGCCTTTCGTTACCGCCATTGGCCCTTTCTCGATCGAAGCCATCGCCGCCCCGCCGGGAAATTCCTCGCTCACTGTCTTGTTGATAAACAACAACTCCGGCCGAAACGCGTACCAAAGGACGGCTAGCACTATAACGCCTGCGCCAATAATGATATTACGCTTACTCATGGTAAAACCCTCCGTTACAAGTTTCAGTGATTTCCTATAGCTTACTTTCCCGTCACCCGCCGGCGACCTGGCCTGAAGATCGGGGAAATCTGACTTGTTAGATGTAGGGGAGGGGGGAAAGGATGCAGTAGTGTCGGGCTCAATTTTTTAAGTGATGAACGGCTTGTGGTCAGACAGGGCCAGTGTTTAGACGACTGCGCGTCAGCATAAACAACAACTCCGACCGGAACGCACAATAAGTGTCCATGGCGGAGTGAACTTTCGCTTACTCATGGAAAAACCCTCCATAGGATGTTCGTTGAGTTTTTGATTCTGGACAGAGAAATGGCTAGAACTGCCAAATTACTCCCGTATGGGAAGTGATGACAGTTAGCCGAACGCATGGCTTGGAACTGACATTTCAGGTTTCGCACTTCAATTATTCGGCGTCAGACTCCTCCACCGGATCAAAAAATCCCGTTCGCCTACTGAAACTTCGACCAAGCAACTCGTCCTGACGCGCCGCTGACAAGACCGCAACGTTCGCCGGGGACGAGACCGAAAAGTTTTTCTTGCTAAGGCGTGGGAGTCGAAATAAGATATCGACTAACCCATGCTCTGTGAAATTCGTATTGGACAGGTCGACTGATTTACTAGTTCGGCAAAGGAGAAAGAAAATGAAACCCTTATGGACCTGGGGTGGCAAATTTTTCGGGCATCGCGATGGTGACAATCTCTGGACTCATAATGGCAAGCATGTTGGTCGTTTTCATAACAATGAGGTCTATGGTCCCGATGGACGGTATCTCGGTGAGGTCAAGATTGACGATCGCCTGATTACCTGCGTCGGCAAAAAGTCATGGCGTAAGGGTAGTTTTACGCCGGACGCCAGTCGCGCGGGAATAATACCTTACGCGGGTTACGTCGGCTACGTGATGTACGCCGGGTACGAAGACTTCTCTGTACCACAGAACTCTGAAATCACAGTTGTCCAACAATCAAGTTGAGCTCGGAAATCTGGATTCAGACTTCTATCTTCAGACTACCAGTCTCCGACTTTCCGGACCGCATAGATAAACTTCGTTCTCCTGCCCGAAACTTCGATTATCCAAGTCGTTTTGGCGGGTGCTACCCAACCCCGCAACGTTTGCCGAGAATGAGAAAAAATAGTTTTCCTTGACCTCACGGGTGGTTGTAAGAGTGTGGTCTGCGTGCTTTCATCCGGGCGATGAGAGTGTTCCTGAGCTATTCCTCCGAGGACCGGAAGCTGGTCGAACCCATTTACCTGTCCCTGCGCGCCCAGGGGCACACTGTATTCTTCGACCGCGCAGACTTGCCGCCGGGCGAGGAATATGACGCGCGGATACGGGAGGCGATCGAGAAATCTCAGCTTTTCGTCTTTATGCTGAGTCCAGACTCCCTGAAGTCCGGCAGTTACACGCTTACCGAACTGAGCATCGCGCAAAAGACTTGGGAATATCCCGGCGGAAGGCTACTGCCCGTCGTTCTGCGGCCGATGGGTTTGGATCAAGTCCCGGCTTATCTCAAGGCAATCACGCTGCTCGAACCTGAAGGCAATGTGGCGGCTAGCGTGGCCGACGCCGTCCACCGTATTGCCGTGGCGCGACGGCGCACAGTCCTAAAAACTCTGGCCAAACGACTGATCGTCGCGAGCGTCGTTTGCGCCGGAGCATATGTCTACTGGGTGAAACGGCCACCGAATCTGGAGACCGCCGGAAAAGATGGAGCGCCCGCCGTCGTCATCCCGGCCGGTAACTTTACTATGGGAGACGACGAAGAATCACCGCTTCGAGAGATTTACGTAGATGGCTTCTATATCGACAAGTATGAGGTGACGGTGTCACGTTATGCTAAGTTTCTAAAGACGACCGGCGAGGTAAAGCCGCCGGATCATTGGGAGGAAGCGAGCCTCGCTGACTCGAATGAGTTGCCTGTGGTCGGCGTAGATTGGCACGACGCGGAGGCGTACTGCCGATGGGCAGGCAAGCGTTTGCCCACGGAGGCGGAGTGGGAAAAGGCGGCACGCGGCACGGATGGCCGTAGGTATCCTTGGGGTAACGACGAACCAACTTCTGCCCGCGCGAACTTTGGCAAGTCTTCAGGGAGCCCGTACAAAGGAGGGCTTTCGCCAGTGGGTATGCACGATACCGGTAAAAGCCCCTACGGCGTGCAGGACCTGGCGGGCAATGCTTCTGAATGGGTGGCGGATTGGTTCGCGGAAAACTTTGTGCGCGGCGACGTGCCACCGGACAGAGTGAAGTCAACGCGGCGCACGTACGCAAGCCCAACTACTCGCTCGGACGACGTTGGGTTCCGATGCGCCATGGACTTACGGCGATAGCAAGTTTGAATGCCATGCGCCGTTTGGCCAATATATCTGTCCGGGAACAGCGGAAAAATAAGGCGGCCACGTCTCGCCCTCATACAGCCGCAGCGTGCTTCGAGATTTTCAATGCAGTAGGATATGAGCGACGATTTCAAAGGCGACGATCCCAAGCGTTGCTAGAGACGCGGCGAGCACGAAAATGGTCCGGCGTTTTTCCAGTGTGGTCATCACTTTCAAATGGGCCGCAACCTTCTCGTCCATCCTGAGCTTTCGCGCATGCCAGAGAGTATAGAGATTCGCGAAAGCGGCCAGGGTTGTCAGGACGAGAATGGGAATGCGAATGAAGCTTTGGTCTAAATAGACGAGCGCGGCGGTCAGGCCAAAGAGTCCGCTTGCACCGAAGGCGACGGCCAAAGGACCGATCAGGGTCGATATAGCGCACGGGGCTCCCAGGATGCCAAAAATGATAGCCCCCAAGCTGGTCTTTTCTATTA
>WNGR01024361.1_pt1 | contig 11877 bp, 13 predicted proteins | sample 5407581 | NCBI WGS metagenome assembly WNGR01 (sample SAMN13153383, study PRJNA577476) | soil metagenome | isolation source: 80 cm soil or saprolite under Garry oak tree replicate 2 | place: USA:California | collected 2016-06-15
CATTGCCATCTAACCTTGAAACGTGTCCGTCTCGCGGACGTCATCGTGCTCTATAAGGAATTTCCGCACACCGACGTTGTCGAGCGCGCCGAGGACGTCCTCGACATCGTGCTCAAGACGTTGCGCGGCAAGGCCAAGCCGGTGATGTCGCTCTACGATTGCCGGCAGATCCAGTCCTATCCGACGACCTTGCCGCTGATGCGCAGTTTCGTCGACCGCATGAAGGCGATGGAGGGCAAGGACGGCGTCCTGTCGATCTCGATCGGCCATTGCTTCCCCTATGCCGACGTCCCCGAGCTCGGCGGCCGTATCCTTGTCGTCATGGATCGGGACAAGGCCAAGGGCGACGCGCTGGCAACCAAGATCGGCGAGGAGTTCGTCGCGATGCGCGGCAAGACGATGCCCGAGTATCTCAGCACCGATGAGGGTATCTCGATGGCCCTTGAATTCAACGATCAGCCGGTCGTCATGGCCGACCCCGCCGACAATGCCGGTGGCGGCGCGCCATCGGACAACACGACGATCCTGCGTCGCCTGATCGAGCGCGAGGCGCGCGAGGCGGTGGTCGGGCCGTTGTGGGATCCGATCGCCGTGCGTCTCTGCTTCGATGCCGGGCTCGGCGCCGAGTTCCCCTTGCGCTTCGGCGGCAAGATCGGCCCGACTTCGGGTGCACCGATCGACGCCAAGGTGACGGTCGTCGGCCTGAAGCGCGATTGCTGGCAGAGCTTCGGCCCGACCCAGGTGCCGCTCGGCGACTGCGCGGCGGTGCGCGTCGGCGGCGTCGAGGTCGTGTTGATCTCCAACCGCACCCAGGCGCTCGGCCTCGAGCTCTTCACCAATCTTGGCATCGATCCGCGCATGAAGAAGATGGTGGTGGTCAAGTCGACCAACCATTTCATGGCCGCCTTCGGGCCGATCGCCAAAAAGGTGATCTACATCGACAGCGACGGGCCGCTCAGCCGCGACTACCGCAAAATCCCCTATACGCGGGTGACGCGGCCGATCTGGCCGCTCGACGAGAAGACGAACCCGAGATTGATACTCTAAGCGGGATTCTCTTGGTTACTCCACACGTGTGGTTACTCCACACGTGCTCGTCCGTCATTGCGAGCCGCAGGCGAAGCAATCCAGGGCCGGCGCCCGATTCTGGATCGCTTCGTCGCTTCGCTCCTCGCGATGACGGTGCATTTGTGCGTGCCAGCCACCGAATTTCTCACTTAGTGGCGGTGTCCGACGGACCCGCGACGCGGCGCGGAAGACGGCGGCAAAGCTCGGATCGCATAGGATCAACCATCCTCCACCGGAATTTCGGTAGTCCATTTGGTGACGTCGAGGACGATCTCGCTGGTATAGGACCGTATCCCCGGTGCGGTGGCGAGGATTTGGCGCGCGAATTCCTGGTAATGCGCGACGTCCTTGCTGCGGACCAGGATGACATAGTCGATGTCGCCGGCGACCGTGAGGCATAGCGAGACGCGAGGCAGCTCGCGCATTCGCTCCTCGAAGCCGCGCATCGCCTTCTCCCGCGGACGGTCCAGCTTGATGCGCGCCACCGTCAGCAGCTTATAGCCCAGCGCCTCGGGCGCCAGCAGAGCGGCGGTTCGCGCGATGACGCCCGCGTCGCGCAGCCGGCGTACGCGCTTGAGACAGGCCGGCGGCGACAGGCCCACCGCGTCCGCCAGCTTCTGGTTCGCGATCACGCTGTCGCGCTGCAGAACCCGCAGGATCCGCCGGTCGATGGCATCGAGGACCGTATCGGCGGCTTCCGTGGCCTTTCGATTTCGCAAGTCAAGCATCTGTTTTTCACTCGAAAATTTCTTTTCAGGAATTTTTTTAGGCTAATGCAAGCGGATTCTGCTCTCACAAAGAAACCACAAATCGGCCCCGCCGTTGTAGCCTCAATACCCGAGCTGGAGCAAGGGAGCCGCCCGATGTCGACGCCGCATCTCACCAACGAGCCCTGGGACGAGCATCTCATCCGCTACGGCATGCCCTTCGTGCCGCGCCTCATCGCCAAGGCGCGCGGGACCCTAATCTGGGATAGCGAGGGCAGGGAGATCCTCGATTTCACCTCCGGCCAGATGTGTGCCACGCTCGGGCACAACCATCCGCGCATCGTCGAGGCGATCCGCGAGGCCTGCGAGGGTGCGCTGCATCTCTTCAGCGGCATGCTGAGCCCGCCCGTGGTGGCGCTGTCGCAGCGCCTCGCCGGGCTGCTTCCGCCGCGTCTCTCGAAGTCGCTCTTCCTTAGCACCGGCGGCGAGGCGAACGAGGCGGCGCTCAAGCTGGCAAAGTTGCATACCGGCAACTTCGAGGTGGTGGGCTACACCGGCTCGTGGCACGGCATGACCTCCGGCGCGCAATCGGTCAACTACGTCGCCGGCCGCCAGGGTTACGGGCCGATGATGCCGGGCTCCCTCGCGCTTCCCGCGCCCAATGCCTATCACTGCCCGGTGCGACATTGCCGCGACGCATGCGACGGTACCTGCCTCGAGGTCGGCTTCGATATGGTGGACGCGCAGTCGACGGGCGCGCTCGCCGCGGTTATCGCCGAGCCGGTGGAAAGCTCGGGTGGCGTGATCGTGCCGCCCGAGGGCTATTGGCAGAAGGTGAAGCAGCACTGCGACAAGCGCGGCATGCTCTTGATCTTCGACGAGGCGCAGACCGCCTTCGGTCGGCTCGGCCGCGATTTCGCCTTCCAGCATTTTGGCGTCGAGCCGGACATTCTCACCCTCTCGAAGACGCTGGGCGGCGGCCTGCCGCTCTCGGCCACGATCGTCTCCGAAGCAATGGAGGCGGATTGCCACGAAAAGGGCTTCATGCATCCGACCTCCCACGTCTCCGACCCATTACCGGCCCATGTGGCGCTCGCCGTCCTCGACGTGCTGGCGGAGGAGAAGCTGAACGCCCGCGCCCTCGCGATGGGCGAGCTTCTCGCTGCAGGGCTGCGCTATCTCCAGGACAAGCACGAGATCATCGGCGACGTCCGCGGCTTCGGCCTGCTACAGGGGGTGGAGCTTGTGAAGGACCGCGAGACCCGCGCGCCGGACGTGGCAACCGGGCGCGCCATCACCAGCCGCTGCATGGAGCTCGGCCTCTCCATGAACATCGTCTCGGTGGGAGTGATGGCGTCGATGTGGCGCATCGCCCCGCCGCTCACGGTGCGAAGCGAGGAGATCGATCGCGGCATCGCCATCCTCGACCAGGCGATCACCGAGGTGCTGGCGGAGGGCAGGCGCGCGGCGGCGGAATAGCGGTGCCGGTACTCTGCGTCTCGGTCCCCGCGGGCATAGCGCCCGCCAACCACCGCAAGATCCCTATACGCGGGTGACGCGGCCGATTTGGCCGCTCGATCGGGAGACCAGGCCGGGGCTTCGCCTGTAAGCGGTCCGTTCTCGGCTGCTCAGCCGCCCGTGGGGACGCCGGGAACCAGCGAGCCGGGTGGACGGCTTCGCGGCGGCGGCGGGCCGCCTGGTGGCGGTCCGGGCGGCGGGCCACGCCGCGGCCCCGCCGGCGTTGCGCCGCTGCGATCGACGCCGACGGCCAGCGCTGCGAGATAACGGTCGGCCTCCTCCGTGATGCTGCAGAACGAGGCATGGTCGCCGCCGCTGGCGGCGAGGACGCCATCGCTCGCGTTGATCGTATCGCGCTTTTTCGTCCGATCCTTGTACGGTCTTACATTCGTGTAGATGAACTCGCTGAGCGCATCGGGGAAATAGATCTGCCCGGTCAGCACGGTCTTGCGATCAAGAAAGACCTTGAAATGGATATGCGTGGTGCGCCCGCTATACCAGCCGGGGTAGATGGTCGTGAAGGTGACGCCGCCGGACGCGTCGGTGAGCTGCGTGCCGCGCAGAAATTTTTGGCCCCGCGTCGAGGCCTTGTTGTCGTCGCCCTGCCCGCCATAACCGGAATAGAACCCAACCGCATCGGCGTGCCAGAGATCGACGCGCGCCGCCGCCAGCGGCGCACAAGCGCCGTCGACCACCTGCAGGGACAAGGTGAGGGGAACGCCTTCATGCCCTTCGGCGATATCGGCCCGCACCAAGTTGGGATCGAAATAGAATGGCCCCTCCTCGGCTTGCGGCGTCAAACGGCAGATCTTGCCGCCGGCAACAGTCTGCGCGAAGGCGCGCGGGACGATTGCCGTGCTGGCAGCGGATAATGCGAGACCGCGCACCACGTGGCGGCGTGTCAGCCTGGCGAGCTCGCTCACAGCGTCGGCCGCTTCTCGCGCCACGGCGTCGCGCGCTCGTAGGCATGGCCGATGCGCAGCACCGTCGGGTCAGCAAACGGGTATCCGGCGATTTGCAGGCTGAGCGGCAGGCCGTCCGAGGAAAAGCCATTGCAGACGCTGAGCGCCGGCGCGCCGGTGAGGCTGAACGGCGCCATCACGAGGCGACCCTTGGGCGAGAAGAAGGGCGGCTTCGCCATCTCGTCGATGAGCGGCGCCGGGTTGAGCGTGCAGCCGGTGACGACGGCGTCGAGCCCGTCCATCGCCGCGGCATAGCGCAGGCAGAGCTCGCGCCGCCAGCGTAGCGCCTGGACGTAGTCGGCGGCGCTGACGACCTGACCGGAGAACAGACGCGCGCGGGTGATCGCAGCGTATCTCTCCGGCCGCTCGGCGAGATCGCGCTCATGGATCGCATAGGCCTCGGCGTAGAGGATGATGCGGCAGCAGGCGTCCCAATCCTGGTGCGGTGGCAAGCTCACCGGAACAAGCTTCGCCCCGAGCTTGCGCAGCATCTTGAGCGCCGCCTCGATCGCCGCCACCGCCTGCGGATCGCTTGCGATGTCGCGCTCGAAGAAATGCCGGATAACGCCGATGCGCATGCCCGCGATGCCGCCGCTGAGCCCACGGCGGACACTCTTGTACGGATGGTCGGCACCGGCCGGATCGGCGGGGTCGGGCCCGGCGATGGCGTCAAGCAGGAGCGCGCAATCCTCGACCGTCCAGCCCATCGGGCCGCAATGATCGAGCGAGTTGGCGAGCGGGATGACGCCGCTGCGGCTCACCACGCCGTAAGTCGGCTTGAACCCGGCGATGCCGCAATAGCCGGCCGGGCCGCGGATCGAGCCGGAGGTATCCGAGCCCATCGCCAGCGGAATGAGTCCGCCAGCGATCGCGGCGGCCGAACCGCTCGACGAGCCTCCGGTGAAATGGTCGAGGTTCCACGGGTTGCGCGCCGGCGGGAAGGGCAGATCGTAGGCCGGACCGCCGGTGGCAAATTCGTGGGTCGCTAGCTTGCCGATGAGGATGGCGCCCGCCGCCGCGAGCTTCCGCGCCACGGTGGAATCGCGCTTCGGCACGTGATCGAGCAGTAGGCGGGAATGCGCGGTGGTGCGGATGCTCGCGGTCTCGTAGATGTCCTTGAGGCCGAAGGGGATGCCGTGGAGCGGCCCGCGCGCGCGACCGGCTTTGCGCGCGCGATCGGCGGCGCGGGCGGCGCGCCGCGCCTCATCGGCGAGAACGAGGACGAAGCTGTTGAGGCGCTGGTCGTGCGCGGCGATGCGCGCCAGCGAAGCGTCGACAAGAGCGCTGGCGGAGACGCGTCCGGCAGCGAGCGCCCGGCTTGCCGCCGCGGCGGTCAGCGGTGCCACCACGGAGTCAACGTCCATGGTCGGGCCGGAAGACGAGATCGATCTCGTCCTCATAGCTGAAGCGCCGGGGAATCAGCGCGATGAGCTCGCGCATCGCCGCCTGGGCCTGTTCCGCCTGTTCGCGCGAAATCACATCGAGATGATCGAGCGAAACAAGCGGCGGATCGGGTCGCGGCGTCATGTCGGAGATCCCTTCAACGGGCGGCCGCGAGGTGGCGCTGCAACGAGGCGAGCAGCGCGTCGGCTTCTTCCGCCGTCGCGTCGAACCGGCAGACGAAGCGCGCGATGTCGCCGGGCCGTCGGAAGAAGCGGATTCCGTCCGTCTCGAGCCCGTCCATCACGGCGACCGGCAGTTTCACGAACACCTCATTGGCCTCGATCGGCGCCAGCGGCGTGATGCCGGGAAGATCGCGCAGGCCGGCGGCGATGCGCCCCGCGATGGCACTGCCCGGCGCGGCGCAGCTGGATCCCCAACGACGGAACGATATCCTGGTTGAAGACGACGATCGCATCGCAAAGCATCCCGCCATTCTTGGTAGCGCCAAAGGACAGGATGTCGATGCCGGCGCGCCAGGTCAGTTCGGCCGGCATACAGCCAAGCCGCGCCAGGGCGTTGGCGAAGCGTGCGCCATCCATGTGCGCCTTTATATTGTGCGAGCGGGCAAGCGCGGTAACGGCGCGCACCTCGTCGAGCGAGTAGACGGCGCCGAGATCGCTCGCCTGGGTCAGGGTCACCGCCGCCGGCTGGCTGCGATGAGTCTGTCCGACCCCGGCCATCGCCAAGGCGGCGCCGAGCGCCTCGGCAGTCATCTTGCCGTGCGGTCCCGGCACCAAGGTGAGCCGGGAGCCGCCGCCGAAGAAGCCGGTTGCGTTGACCTCGGCGACGCTGACATGCGCCTGCTCGCTGCAATAGACGGCGCCCCAGGACGGGCTGATGGCGGCGAGAGCAAGCGCATTGGCTGCGGTGCCGGTGGCGACGGGAAAGACGCGCACCGCCGTCTCGAAGAGCTCGCTGTAGCGGCGCTGCAGCAACGCGGTCCACTCATCGCCGCCATAACCCGCCGTCGTCCCCTCATTCGCTGCGGCGAGCGCGGCGATGATCTCCGGCGCGGCGCGACCGGTATTGTCGCTGCGAAAGTCGACGATCTGCTCGTTCGGGCGGAATGGTGCGGTCATCTCAAATCCTGGTCGTTATTTGCCGACGACCCTAGCGGCAACGAGTTGCCGCGACAACGCTCATGCCGCCCCGGCGACGAGTTGACCGAATCATGTCGCCCGGTCTTACATGTGAAGAAGTCGCTGGGCGAAGCACCTTGAACGGCGGGGGATGACGATGGCTCAGAGATTCTCGTCTACCAATCGCTATGGGCGATGGAGCGGCGGCGGCCCGACGGCGCCGAATGGTCGCTCGACGAGAAGCTCGCGATGATCCGCGACGCCGGTTTCGACGGTGCGGGCGTGCGCTTCTTCGATCGCCCCTACGTCAAGGAGGTCACGAGATTCCTGCGCGCCCACGGCATGAGCTGGCAGGCACAGTGCTATCCGCGGACGGTCGACGAGCTGAAGCCGATCATCGCGCATGTCCAGGAGTTCGGCGCCGATCACATCAACCTGCAGCCGGATGTCCGCCCCTATCGGCTGGAGGAGTGCATTCCCTACATCGAAGGCTGGCGGCGGCTTGCTGCCGATGCTGGCATCACGATGCATATCGAGACACATCGCGACCGCATGACGACGGATCTCATTTTCACGCTGCATCTTCTCGACTGCTTTCCCGAGCTGCGTCTCACCGGCGATCTCTCGCACTACCTGCTGGGGCGCGAATTCGCCTGGCCGGTCAGCGAGGAGAGCCATACGCGGATGCGGCGGATCATCGACAATTGCTGGGGCTTTCACGGCCGCGTCGCCAGCCGCGAGCAGATCCAGCTGCAGATCAGCTTCCCGACCCACAAGGACTGGGTCGATTTCTTCATGGGTTGGTGGGAGTACGGCATTCGCGCCTGGCGACGGCGTGCGCCTGAGGGCGCGACTCTGACCTTCCTGTGTGAGCTCGGCCCGCCCGAATATGCGATGACCGATCGCGACGGCTACGAGCTCTCCGACCGCTGGCTCGAGGCGCAGATGATGAAGGACATGAGCTGTGGCGGCGGATAGAAAGCCGAGGACGGGGCTGGCTCGTCAGGCCGCCCCTAACGCTGGCGGCTTATCGCTTTTTCATTTCGGCCTCGAATTCCGCGCGGGTCTCCGGGCTGGGCGGGTAGAGGCCGAAGATCGAGGCGCCGGCGCGCACGCGGCTCTCGACCCAATCCTCGAAGAGGGTCATGCGGCCTGCCTCCTCGGCGACCTGATCGGCGACGTGGCGCGGCACGACGACGACGCCTTCGCCATCGCCGACGACGATGTCACCGGGGAAGACGGGGACGTCGGCGCAGCCGATTGGCACGTTGATGTCGACGGCATGATGGTGGATGAGATTGGTGGGGGCCGACGGCGCGACGCAATAGACCGGAAAGTCGAGCTTGGCGATGTCGGGGCAGTCGCGGAAGCCGCCATCGGTGACGACGCCGGCCGCGCCGCGCATCATCATCCGGGTGATCAGGATATTGCCGGCCGAGGCGGCGCGACGGTCCTTGCGCGAGTCGATGACCATGACATGGCCACGCGGAATTTCCTCGACCGCCTTGCGCTGCGGGTGCGAGCGGTCCTCGAAGACGCCGATATGGTCGAGATCCTCGCGCGCGGGAATATAGCGCAGCGTATAGGCTTCGCCGACCATGCGCGGCGCCCTGGGATTGAGGAGTCCGACATCCTGTAGAAAGACATTGCGAAAACCGAGCTTGAAGAGCGCCGTGGCAAGGGTCGCGGTGCTTACCTTTGCCAAGAGCTCCCGGGACTGCGGACTGAAGGATGCGAGGGTCATGGCGTGTATTCACCTTGCCGGCGTTGGAGGACTCGTTGCATCGAGGGACTCGCCGCGCGTGCCAAGAACTTCGCGTGTCCGGGCGACAACGCGATCGACGATGGCGGCGGCCTCACCCACATAGTTGGTGGGATCGGTGAGGCGAGCCAAGACCGGCGAAGCGAGATGGACGCTGATCGCGGAATCCGCCGCCAGGATATCACCGAGCGGGCGGCACTGCTCGATCGCCCGCGCGCAGGCATGCTCCACCAGGTCGTGCGCCACAGCGCGGCCGGTCTTCTCGGCGAGCGCCATCATGACCGCCTCGGCGAGGATCAGCCCACCGGTGCTGTCGAGATTGCGCCGCATGCGGGCGGCGTCGACGGTGATGCCCTCGGCCAAGGTCACAGCATGCGCCAGTGCGCCCGAGGTCAGAACGAAGATCTGCGGCAGCGCCAGCTGCTCACTCTGCCAGGGGCCGGTGGCGCGCTCATGATCCTGCGCCATGGCGGCGAGCATCAGCGGGACAAGCGCGTGCACCCCGCGCGATGCGGCGATGACGTATTCGCTGGCGATCGGATTGCGCTTTTGCGGCATTGTACTCGAGCCGCCGCGTCCTGCCTGATGCGGCTCGAAGACCTCGGCAATTTCCGTCTGCATCAGAAGGATGATGTCGGTGGCGAATTTCGTCAGATTGCCGCAAATCGTCCCGAGGACGCAGGCGGTCTCGACGAGTCCAGCCCGACTGACATGCCATGGCGCGTCGGGCGTGCCGAGGCCGAGTTCCTGCGCTAGGCCGACCGTTACCTCCCGCCCTTGCGTACCGAGTGATGCGAGCGTGCCGACGGCGCCGCCGAACTGCACCTTGAGCACGCGCGGCCGCATTTGTCGTAGACGCTCGACATCGTCGAGCAGCGGCGCCAGCCACACCGCGCATTTGCAGCCGAAGGTAATCGGCAGCGCATGCTGCAGATGCGTGCGCCCGGCCATAACGTCCCCGCGGTGACGGATCGCCCGTTCTGCCAGGGCGCGGATGATCGCGACGAGGCCGCGCTCGACGAGATCGAGTCCGGCACGGATCTGCAGCACGAGAGCGGTATCGAGGATGTCCTGCGTTGTTGCCCCCCAATGGACATAGCGTGCGGCATCCGCCCCGGCCAGTCGCCCCAGCGCCTTGACGAGCGCCACGACCGGATAGCCGACGATCTGCGTGCTCGCCGCGATGTCGTCGAGGGACAGGCGGTCGACCGACCCGGCAACACCGATTGCGGTCGCGGCGTCTTGCGGGATGATGCCGAGCCGCGCTTGCACGCGGGCCAGTGCCGCTTCGGCGTCGAGCATGTATTGCAGCCGCTGGCGGTCGGCAAAGAGCGCACGCATCTCCGCCGTCCCGAAGAGATTGCCAAGGACCGCGGAATCAGCCGGGTTGACTGTCATCGCCGCGGCTCGCCCGAAGCGGCATCGGACTCAGATATCGAAAAACGCGGTCTCGCCATCGCCTTGCAGGATGATATCGAACCGGTAGGTGGGAATGACGGAATTGAGCGGCGTGGCGAGCAGCGTGCGCCGGATGGCGGGATCCTCGATCGCGCCCAGCACCGGATCGACCTCGTTGGCCTCCACCTGATCCGCGAAATAGATCCGCGTGGCGAGCTGCTTCAGCAGACCGCGCCCGAAGATCGCAACGTTGAGATGCGGCGCCTGCAGCGTATTGCCGCGCCCAGGAACCCGGCCGGGACGGATCGTCGTGAAGCGGAAGGCGCCTTCTCGATCGCGGAATTTGGGATCGAGCGGCTTGTCCTGGCGATCCTCGGGATGGGCATATCGGCCGGCGGCATTCGCCTGCCAGATTTCGAGGAAGGCGTCGAAGACGGGCGCGCCGTCACCATCGCGGATGCTTCCCTCGATGCGGATCTCCTCGCCGGTCGCACCGGAAGCGGCCAGATCCGCCCAGTCCGGCCGGTCGAGAGCAAAATGGAAAAAGGGGCAAACCGTCTGCGACGCCATCGTGACCGGCTTCACCTCAGATCTCCATCGGCGTCGCCGCGCGGCCGCGCAGGACGATGTCGAAGCGGTAGCCGAGCGCATATTCGGCCTCGCTGAGGTTCGGGTCGTAGCGCGAGATCAGGCGTTCGCGGGCAGCTTCGTCCGGTGTGCTCTGAAAGATCGGATCGAGTGCGAGCAACGGGTCGCCGGGAAAGTACATTTGCGTCGCCAGACGGGTGGCGAAGGCTGGGCCGAAAATCGAGAAGTGAATATGGGCGGGGCGCCAGGCATTATAGGTGTTGCGCCACGGATAGGCGCCTGGCTTGATGGTCAGGAAGCGATAGCCGCCCTGCTCGTCGGTGAGCACCTGTCCGATGCCGGTAAAATTCGGATCGGAGTTGCATTGCCAGAGCTCGATCAGCGTGCCGGCCACCGGCTTGCCGTCCTGATCGCGCACGCTGCCCGCCATGATGATCCGCTCGCCGAGCGGCTCGCCCTTGTGTTGGCGCGTGAGATCGACCTGATTGGGCCCTGCCCAGCCATCGGCGAAGCGCGGACCGGTCACCTCCGAGAGCGTGTGGTCGAGCCGGATCGGCGGGCGGTGTGGCGCTCGCTTCATCGTGCTGCCATATTCGTCGTGCAAATAGGGCGGCTGGGCGCCCGGCAAGGCGCGGGCGTATGGCAGCGGTGCCGTGGTCGTCGTCACTGTGCGTCCTCCTTCGCGAGGCCGATTATGCACCTGGCCCGGCGCCGCCGCCAGATACTGGCGCCTGCAAGAGAAGGAGGATCGACATTGCAGCCAAGACCGGCAGTCCGAGGGATCGCCGTCTTTACCGCGATGGCGCTCGCTGCGTGCAGCCTCATCGAGCCTACGAAGGACCAAACTCCAGTCGCTGAAGGCGCCCTTTTCGGCGCCGTCCTCAGCGGTCGCTACGAGGTACCGCCGGCGAACAGCCGCGCGGCTCAGGGTACTGCCGAGGTGAGTTACGTCCAAGAGAGCCACCAGCTGACTTGGAGCGTCGCCTTCAGCGGCCTCACCAGCACGGCGACAGCGGCGCATATTCACGGGCCGGCCGCAGCAGACGGCAATGCCGGCGTCGTGCTGACCCTGACGCCGCGCAATGCCTTCCAGATCGACAGCCCGTTGCGAGGTTCGGCGACGCTGACCGACACGCAGGCGGCCGACCTCATGGCCGGCAAGTGGTATGTCAACATTCACACCGCCAAGAATCCGAATGGCGAGATTCGCGGGCAGTTGATGTCGAAATGATGGTCAAGCGTCTCCTACCCGCTCACCCTCATCGCCAGCATACGGTGCGGACGATCGCTTGCCGGATCGTTGCTTCCGTCTGATCGGTTGTCGACCCGTGACGGCCGCGATCGGTCGGACC
>WNGR01028071.1_pt1 | contig 11876 bp, 10 predicted proteins | sample 5407581 | NCBI WGS metagenome assembly WNGR01 (sample SAMN13153383, study PRJNA577476) | soil metagenome | isolation source: 80 cm soil or saprolite under Garry oak tree replicate 2 | place: USA:California | collected 2016-06-15
CCATTCAAGAGCAAATTTTGCAGGCCGCCGACAGCGCCGACGTCATTTGGGTAGTCGCGGAAGCCAACGTGCCGATTACCGAAGAAGACCGCCGCGTAGCAACTATGGCACTCAAAAGCCGCAAGCCGGTTTTCTTGGTCGTCAACAAAGTCGACAAAGCGCGCGGCGAGGCGATCTTGTTCGAGCGCTTGGGCATCAAGCCGATCATCTACACCAGCACCACGCAGCGCCGCGGCATCTCAGAGCTGCTCGACAGTTTGGTCGAAATTATCCCTAAGGTAAGCATACAGGCAGACGACGACCGCCTGCACATTGCACTGGTTGGTCGGCCGAACGTCGGCAAGTCGTATCTGTTTAACACGCTCGCCAAAAAGCAGCAGGCCATCGTGGCGGACGTGGCCGGCACCACGCGTGATATCAACCGGGCCATCGTCAAATTCGCGGGCCGCGAGGTCGAGCTGATGGACACCGCCGGCATTCGCCGTCCTGGCAAAATCGGCGTTGGCATTGAGCACTTCAGCGTTATTCGTGCGCTTGCCGCCATCGAGCAAGCCGACGTCTGCCTGCTGCTCATGGATGTGAACGAACTCAACACGCAGCTCGACCAAAAAATCGCCGGTATTGTGAAAGAGGCGGGCAGCAACCTACGATTTCGTGCCATGGGCACCATTGATTTTCACCAGCTCGGTCACCGGTCAGAACGTCACCAAAATTTTTGAGCTAGCGCTTGACATCGACAAACGTCGCGCGCTGCGCCTGACAACGCGCGAGCTCAACGACTGGCTGCGCGTCGTTGTAGCCAAGCACCCGCCAGCCGGACTCAAAAACCGGGCGCCAAAGCTCAACTACATCACCCAGGAAACGGACAACCCGATTCCAGCCTTCAAAGTTTTTGGCAGCCACACCAAATTTTTACACTGGAGCTACAAGCGATTTATGGAACGCGAGCTGCGCCAGCGCTACACGTATGACGGCACACCGATCCAATTTTGGTTCATCGAAAAACACGAAACGCACAAGCACGGACACAGTCCAACCAAAGAAAAAAAGGAGTAGCCGCCGATGCCATTCTTGCAAAACCGACCGAATGTGGGCCTGCCAACGCAGTTTTATACGCTTAGCCAAAACAAAACCGTGCTGGTCGTCGGGCTAGGGAACATCGGCCGGGAATATAACGGCACACGGCATAATATTGGATTTGCCTGCGCCGACGCCTTTGCCCAAAAAAACGACTTTGACCCATGGATCGAGAAAAAAGACCTGCGCTGCCACTTTACCAGCCACGTCTTGGGCGATACGCGCGTCATTGTCATCAAGCCGACCACGCTCATGAACTTGAGCGGGCAAGCCGTGCAGGCTGTGACTTCGTTTTATAAAATTAGCCCAGAGCGGGTGATTGTCGTACACGACGAGCTCGATATTCCGTTTGGCCAGATTCGTACACGAGCGGGCGGCAGCAGCGCCGGCCATAACGGCATAAAGTCAATCACGAACATCTTGGGCGAAAACTACGGCCGCGTGCGCATCGGCATCGGCCCCAAAGCCCCCGAGCAAATCGACAGCGCCGATTTTGTCCTAGGCAAATTTAGTGCCGAACAACAAGCCGAGCTGCCGGCACTGACGCGCGAAGTCAGCGCTATTTTAACCGAATATATCTTTGGGGATGCTCACTTGCCGCACGAAACCCGTAGCTTTCTTATCTAAAACTACCAAGGCTGATCGGCGTCCGGCATTCGCAAGCTTTTGTGCATCCGCATCACTGCCGGTATCTCGCATCGCCACGGGCCCATGTCTCCGAGTTAATCAACGTCGCGCGGGGCTGAATACCAAGCGTTGAGTATTTGCGGCGCGCATCCGACCGTGCCCCACCCATCGTTTCAAAACCTTTGATGTCGTTGCGCCGGGGGCGCGCAAGCTCACTCAGCTGCATCACCAGCCCAGTCTTGGCGAGACCACACCATTCCGCTGCATTTTCGAGTCCGGCCAGGGCAATAGCCGATTCCGGCGTCGTCGGCAACGCAGTCATCACGTCCATGCCATGCAAGATGGCTTGCTCAACCGGCGTACCATCAACCGCTAGATCGTATGAAAAACTGTGCGTTTTGCTATAATTCTGCGCAATAGCCCGCAGGATACGCAGATCGTACTCGGTCATTTCGACCTCCGACGCTTGAGCTTCCTCGAGAAATGCCACTATATCACCGCCCCGTTGGACCGAGTTAATATCCATTTGGACGCCCACAAATATACTCTGTTCAAGCGCTGCCTCTTCGTAAGCAAACGCTGCAAATCCATAATAATCAGCTGTCTTTACTTCACGTTCGAACCAGTCGCCATTGCTATCCTCACCGAGGTCGAGGTCTTCGATCTCCGACTGCTTACCAAAGGCAAGATGCAATGCAACATCACCAGCCCGAGCCCGTAAAAAGTCAAGGCCGGCGCCATGCTGTGGGTCTTCCGCAATCCACGAAGGGGGCGTGTTCGGGTCCAGCTTATCGCCGCTGAGCGGGTCAGTCATCACATAGCCACCAGCGGCCAAGCTCAGGTCACTCCAACGCTCAGTTTGAGCAAAAGCTTGCAATAGGTTGTTGTTCGTACTCACGCTGCAGTCCCTTTACGATAAACATAGTATAGCACAAATATATCTCAAAAGCAAAAAAAGACCGGCGAGAGGGGGTGGGCACCGCTCGCCGGTCTATTACACCCTTCAACCCACCCTGGGCAAAGCTGTGAAACCAAAACTCCGAAAGGTTCACGCCGTCTCGCTAGGAGAGCATACAAATTCATGTACTTGCTTGATGAGGCAGTTAAAGGGGTTAGTATGTTTTAGAGCGCAGATCTGCCCAGACGAACCGGGCAAGCGCACATTTAGAAAAAGCGGAGGGTAACAACTTGTTCAAGATGGCACGCTCTAAAACAATCTAACATTTGTTAGAAATGGGGGATATAAGGTACGTGAATTCGTCTTTCGACGCTCACAAGTTGCAATTCTACCAAATATGTGTCTTCGTGTCAATACCTTTTGCATGTTTTTGACTAAAAAGCCATTTTGCATTACACAATAAACTTACGCTTATCATGTGTATATTGGCAAACCAGGCCAGGTTGTGGCAATATGTCGGCGATTATGCAACAAACGATATCGCTCACACGCTTAGACGACGAGACTTTTCCCGCACCGCTTCGGCAAATTGCCGGGCCGCCAAGTCAGCTGTATGTGCGCGGGCAGGCGCTTGGCGGCTCCATGGCACGGCCGCGGCTGGCAATCGTCGGCAGTCGTAAAGTGTCAGCCTATGGCAAAGCCGTCACTGCTAAGCTTGCCGCAGAGTTAGCTCGACTGGGCATCGTCATTGTCAGCGGACTAGCGTTTGGTGTGGATGCTATTGCACACCGCGCTGCGCTTGAAGCTGGCGGCACAACTTGGGCTGTGCTGGCCTGTGGCGTCGACCGTGTCTATCCGGCAAGCCACCAGCAACTTGCCGACGCAATTGTACGCCAGGGTGGGACAATTCTCAGCGAATATCCGCCAGGTAGCGTGTCGTACAAACAAAACTTCATCGCCCGTAATCGGCTGGTTTCTGGCTTGAGCGATGGCGTTTTAATTACCGAAGCCGCCTTGAAAAGCGGCAGCTTGCACACGGCCCGGTTTGCGCTCGAGCAAGGGCGCGAAGTGCTGGCAGTGCCAGGGAATATAACCAGCGAAACGTCCGTGGGTACCAATAACCTGATAAAAAGCGGGGCAGCGCCAGTAACGTGCGCGGAAGACGTCTTGCATGTCTTTGGCTGGGAGCGACTGGCCCAAGATTTGAAGCCGTTTGTTCCGCGCGGCAGCACTGCCGAAGAGGAGGCGCTCATCACTCTGGTCGCTGCTGGCTTGAGCGATGGCGGCGAGCTACTCGTCAAGAGCCAGCTGCCCATCAACATCTTCAACCAAACACTCACCATGCTCGAAATAACCGGTAAGCTCCGGGCGCTGGGCAACAACCAGTGGGCGCTGCAATGAACGCCGCATGGGAACAAAGGGTGTACAATGATGCTATGACATCAGTAACCGGCGCTCGCGGTCCGATTATCAGCGGTCTGGTCGTAGGATTTATTCTCGGGAGCTACCTTGGCAGCCTTATTGACCACCAGCTCTTTTTTGGCCTGTGGAGTTTCTGTCTCGGCATTGTTGGAGCGGGCGGCGGCATATGGATCGGCGTTAAAGTCAGCCAACACATGTAGTCATGAAACTGCTTATTTATGTCGGGCTTACAGTCGGCTCTTTGATTGGCGGGTGGATTGGCGGTTTGCTTGACCACGGCAACTTTTTAGGTGGCTGGAGCTTGTTGTTTGGCACGATCGGCAGCTTTGTGGGAATTTGGGGCGGCTACAAAGTTAGCAAATATTTTTGAGCGAACGGTACATTCATCGTGGCGAGACAGGTGGCAAAAAAAGAACGACGCAGAAGGACGTCGCTCTTTGATAATAGCGAAGATGGAGAGGATTACAGCATCTCAGCCGACGGGCCTACTTGGGTCGACAACCAAGAAGCAGAGGCGTCAAGTGGATGCCAATCGGCAACCTCGACTCCTGCGACAGGAGCGACATCTTCGGCAGTCAGCGTCAGTCGGGGATCTATCGCGGCAGCAGCAAGCCCTTCCATAGCTCCTATCTGAGCGTTGAGTGCAATCACTCCCACACTATCTGGCACCTCCATAGCAGCAGTAATGACTTCTTGACCAACGCGTGCAGCTCGAGCCAGCAGTCGGGATGCTAGCTGAGTTCGAATCGTGTTCTGATCAACTGGCCGTTGCTCCAGCCGATCCCCCCCATGCGTCTCGGCCATAAGCACGGCCAACAAGGTTATAAGGTACGTGCATATTATTATTTTCTCCTTTTTATAACCAAATTAAAAACCGCTTCCTCCTAGGAGGTAGCGGCCATTTGGTGGCGTCTTGCCTTCGTTACGTGATAATGACTGTTTTACGCCTGTCTGCCGGCACTGTCAAACCATTATTTTCGCGAAAGTACAACCCTCCCCGGAGAAAATTATTTTGCTTTCCTGGAAAAGTTGCGTATTATAGGCAATTGCGTATAAGCTAGACTGATAAACATGAGCAAAAATCTAGTTATTGTTGAGAGCCCGGCGAAGGCCAAGACTATTGAAAAATATTTGGGCAAAGACTACTCGGTAAAGAGTAGTTTTGGTCATATTCGCGATTTGCCGAAAAAGGGCATGAACATCGACATTGAGCACAATTTTACGCCATCGTACGAGATAAACGCCGATAAAAAGAAAGTTGTGGCCGAGCTGCGCAAAGCCGCCAAAGAAGCCGGTGAAGTCTGGCTGGCAAGTGATGAAGACCGCGAAGGCGAGGCGATTGCCTGGCATCTCACGCAGGCGCTCAAGCTAGACCCAGCCAAAACTAAACGCATCGTCTTCCACGAAATCACCAAGCCGGCTATCGAGCGGGCGATTGCTAACCCGCGCACAGTGGACTTGCACTTGGTTGATGCTTATCAAGCCCGCCGCGTGCTCGACCGGCTGGTCGGCTACGAGCTCTCGCCCGTGCTTTGGAAAAAGGTGCGCACCGGACTAAGCGCCGGGCGCGTACAGTCGGTCGAAGTACGATTGGTCGTGGAGCGCGAGCGGGAAATCCGCGACTTCAAATCTGTAAGCAGCTTCAAAGTCGTGGCGATCTTTACGGTTGACGGGCAGGAGTTGAAAGCAGAACTGGCCACCAAACTAGCCGACAAAGAAACGGCTCGGAAATTTCTCGAAGCAGTGGCCGGCAGCATTTTCACGGTTGAGGCCATCGCTCAAAAACCTGGCTCGCGTAGTCCTAGCGCGCCGTTCACCACTAGCACGTTGCAGCAAGAGGCCTCGCGCAGGCTTGGCTACAGCATCAAACAAACTATGACGCTTGCTCAGCGCTTGTATGAAGACGGCAAAATCACGTACATGCGTACCGACAGTACGACGCTCTCAACGCTCGCCATTAGCGCTGCCGAGGAGCTCATCAGAAAAGAGTACGGCGACACCTACCATCATCGCCGTCAGTTCAAAACCAAAAACGAAAGCGCGCAGGAAGCGCACGAAGCGATTCGCCCGACCGACTTCGCCCGCCCGAGTGCCGGGGCCGACCCGCAGCAAGAAAAATTATACCAACTGATCTGGCAGCGGGCTTTGGCCAGCCAAATGGCACCGGCCAGCACACAGCGCACCGAAATCACTATCGGCATTTCCGGCCAGGACTCCAAACTTATTGCTAAAGGCGAAATTCTAACCTTTGACGGCTTTTTAAAAGTATACGGCGGCGGCAAAGACGACACGCTTTTACCAGAGGTACATGAAGGCGATCAGCTGGAGCTGGCCAGTATGAGCGCCACCGAAACGTTTACACGGCCACCGGCGCGTTACTCTGAAGCCGCGCTGGTCAAAAAACTTGAGGAACTCGGCATCGGCCGGCCAAGCACCTACGCTTCCACCATTTCGACGATTCAGACACGCGGCTACATCGAAAAAAGCGACCTGGAAGGCACAGAGCGCAGCATCCAGACACTTACACTGCTGAACGGTGCCATTCTTGACGAATCTAGTACTGAAATCACCGGGGCTGACCGCAACAAATTGGTGCCGACCTCCGTTGCCGAAGTAACAACCGACTTTTTAGTAAAATATTTTCCGAGTATTGTCGACTACGATTTTACCGCCAAGGCCGAAGCCGACTTCGACCACGTTGCCGCGGGCAAAGAGCAATGGGAAAAGGTGATCGCTGACTTTTACAAAGACTTTCACCCGCTCATCGACAAATCTGCTGACGCTTCCCGCCAGGAAGTCAGTCAGGCGCGGCTGCTTGGCGTTGATCCTAAAACTAAAAAACCGGTTTTCGCGCGGTTTGGCCGCTATGGACCGATGTTGCAACGGGGCGAAGTAGAAGACGAAGAAAAGCCCGCCTTTGCGCCATTACCCGCCGGGGCGAAGCTCGAGACAGTTGCGCTCGACGAAGCGCTGCAGATGTTCGCTTTGCCGCGCACCGTCGGCGAAACAGCACAAGGCGAAGCAATCAAAGCCAACATCGGCCGGTTTGGCCCATACATTCAGGTCGGCAAAACCTTCGTGAGCATTAAGCCGCGCGACCCATTCGACATTACCGAAGAAGAAGCGCGCAAGCTCTACGCCGCCAAGCTCGAAAAAGACGCCAACAAGTACATTCAGGAGTTTCCGAGCGGCATCAAGGTTGTCAACGGACCGTATGGCCCATACATTACCGACGGCAAAAAGTCAACTTATTTCGTCGTGATATTTCTACAACACAAAACGAGCAATGCTGCCCATTTCGTGGTACAATACATTTCGTAGGACTAATGTTTGACTTTTACAATTATAAGTTTTATAATTGTACAAAGTTACACAATTAACAGACAGGGAAGTGATACTAGAATGGCAGAAGTCCAAGCTGAACAAGCGATAGTCAACACTGAAAACGTTGCACAAGAAGTTCTTTCACACATCGAGCGCGAGCGCGAGCGGGAAATTATTGCACGTCGCTTTGGACTCTTTGACCGTAAAGAAACCCTGGAGCAGATCGGTGAATTGTTGAACATTACCCGCGAGCGGGTACGTCAACTCGAAAAGTCAGTACTGGCACGTCTGCAGGCCAGCGCCGAAGCTGGTGAGCTGCCGCATATTGCCACCGTTGAGGAGTCATTAGTAGCGGAATTAGACGAGCTCGGCACGGTTGCGCGCATTTGCGATCTCAGCGCCCGCATTACCGCCGAGAATACTCGCACCGACCAGTCACGCGTCGCCTTTCTGGCGAAATTGTCACCGAAGTTGATTGTCATTGAAGATAACGATGACTACTATCAAGCAGTGAGCCTTCTGCACATTCGCGACGAGAAACATGTAAAAGCCGACGTCTCGGCGCTGGTGGCCGCCATTAAAAAAGCTGGCGAACCAGCTCCCATCGAAGGTGTTGCCAAGACACTCGGCGGCGACAGCGCAGAAACACAGGCCCTGGCAAGTATTTCCAAGAATCTCGCAACTTTGAATGGGCGCTGGGGTCTGGTGAAATGGTCGATGGTTAATCCTAAGAACATCCGCGACAAAATCTACGTTATCCTCAAAGAACATGGTAAGCATATGCATTTCAATGAAATTGCCGGTGCCATCAAAGATTCAGACTTTAAACGCAAGGACGTCACAACCCAGGCCATCCATAACGAGCTCATCAAAGATAAACGCTTCGTGCTGATTGGTCGCGGCATTTACGCGCTCAAAGAATGGGGATACCAAAAGGGAACCGTTGCCGACATTATTACTGAAGTTTTGCGCGAAGCAGGGGAGCCTTTGCACCGTGATGAAATCGTCAAACGCGTACTCAAAAGCCGGTTCGTCAAAGAAACCACTATTTTGCTCAATCTGCAGGGCAAGCCGCAGTTCAAGCGTGTCGCCAAGGCAACGTACGACCTCGCCGAAGCCTAGAACTACACGAGAAGGTGTTTTTCTTCTCTTTCTTGCCCTATGGCTGCGCACCGCACAGTGAGGCCGCTTGTCGTCAGACCTGTAGTAAATCGTCTAAACTAGGCACCATTGCATGAAAAGAATCGAGCCATTGCTCTAAAAATCTCTGTACTTATGAGTTCGAACATAATACGAACAATCAATGTCGGGCGGATAATAGTCGAGAAGCTGCATGAGCCATTATTGCGCGCCACCTGAACAGAGCAGTAGACACGAAAAAGTTAGCTTTGAAAAACAAACTGGGGCGAGACAGACTCCTCACGCAGAAGGCAGAGTACAAATGAAAGACAATGACAAGAAGTCGCACAATGTATATTTTACGACTCAGTATCTATTGTTGGAGCTTTGTAAAGGTGGCCCCTTGCCAGGGGAGTGTCTACTAGTATCTATATGATTACAAGATTTTTGTGCTGGTTGTGATAACACTAAACGCTAACGATTGCAGACGGGTTCGCTGACACAAGCACCGACAACTAAGCCCTAGTGTCTAAAAACTGTGCCGCTACGCAATTACCAATTTGACTTTTCCACAGTTTTGTCGTGAAAATATATTCTTTTGCTACATTTTTGTGCCATTTGTCTATTCCCCTCTAACCCAGTGCTCTGTTTTATTTTTTGACATTATACGATTTGTATATTTTTATATGTTTATTTCCCAGTGCCGTGCAGAAAAGTATATATGAACAAAAAACGAACTACGAAGAGAAGAGTGGGGCCGCACCTACTTGTAGTACGCCCGTCCCGGCACACGCACATCCACATACTGCGACGGCACGATGTGCCCGGCGTCGAGATATTGTTTGGTGGCCAAGAAGGCCCCCGCCTGCTCTCTGGCATCGCCCTGCATATTAAATCGAACTTCGTATGACACTCCCTGCAAGCGCACGTCAAGCTCGCTGGCGGCAGCCGGCAAACTCAGGCTGGTGCTTTGCAGGCCTTTGGCTTGCAACTGCCCCGCCACCTGGCCGATAAAATCCACATCACCGCTTGGTAACGCGATCTGCCCGAGTTGCACTTGTATGCCGCTGTCATCGTGCACTGTTGCAATTTTTAGCTGGCTGACCTGCGCAATCGCCTCACTGCCGCCGACAAGTGCCCTGCCCGACTTGTCCAAAATATAGACTCCCCCGCCCTGCGTAGTTAAAAATAGTACGGGACTGGCCGGCTGCAAGTAGACAATCGGACGGTGGCCGATAAGCGGCAGTGCCACCGATACGTTTTGCAGCTCCGGAAACTGGTTCTGTAGCTCGTCGGTAATATGCTGCGTGTCGACGGTGAGCTTGTTGTTATTGAGAACAGAGGCGGCGAACAATTTCTGGGCGGCAGCTTGGTAGATAGCAGTATTTTGCAGGAATAAGTGAGCGGTTCGGCTCGTCGTAGCAGTCGTGATGGAGACAATTTTTGCATTGCTGCTCAGGTTCATTACGTTTATGCCGCACAGAACGATAGCAGCCAGCGCGATGAGCATCGGCACGCGTTTCAGCCAATGTATTCGGGATTTTCGCTTGGCTACTGGCGTTTCGGGCAGTGAACGGCCAATGTTGCTACTGCCTTCGCGGATCGAGCGGTTGGCATGGTACGAAAAAACGTCGCTCCGGCTCTGCGGTGCCGCATTGCGCGTCCGTGGTTGATTTTGTGATTGTCGGCGGCGAGGAGACATGCATCTACTGACTTTTTATTTTGACTCTGGTAACCGTATCTAATAATACCATTGCAAGCCGTTCGGCGGCATCGATTTGGGATAAGGCGTGCAGATTTTTGCCCAGACGCCGGCGTTTTTCAGGATGGTCAAATAGGTCGGTCAGCGTTGGCATCAGCGCCAGCGGATCAGCCACCAATTTGTCTTCGTCTACCAGCGCTACGGCGTGGCGATCAACAAGTACCTTGGCGTTTTTGAGTTGGTGACCACCGGTAAGTTTCGGATTCGGCACGAGCACGCAGGCCTTGCCTTGCGCGGCAAACTCGGCCATGGTAGTGCCGCCGGCTCGCGTAATACTCACGTCGGCCGCGCCGCTGTAGCGGTGCATATCATGAATAAAGCCACGTACCTGAACGCGTTTGAAGAGTGCTGACGGCAGCAACTTGCGGTACAAATCTCGCAGGTCGGTTTCGAGCTTGCGGCCAGCAACGTGCGCTATCACAAGATCCGGATAGCGGCGCAGCAGATGCTCGGCACACCAGGCGACCGCCGTGTTAACGTTTTGTGCGCCGTTGCCGCCGCCGGTGACAAACAGCATTTTGTGGTACGCTTCGAATCCAAGTTCTTTGCGGTAAGCCTGCTGCGCCGCCTCGTCAACAAGCTCATAACGATGCGAAATAGGCACGCCAACCGTCACCGTTTTGCTCGCGGGATATTGGTATACTTCTTTCGGCAGCGCCACGGCGTGCATGGTCGCCCAGCGCGCAATAATACGGTTCGCTAGCCCCGGCAAGGCATCGGAATCGTGTGTGACAATCGGGATATGCCGCGCAGCGGCCGCCAACCCCACGGGAACGCCTACGAAGCCGCCCTTTACGAAAATTAGGTCAGGGCGAAGCTTTTTGAGCAACCAATAACTTTGCCACAAGCCGCCAAAGGTCCGAAAAACGTCGCGAAGATTCAGCCAAACGACTGGCAGGTCCAGCAGCTGCTTAAGCCCTTCGCCGTGATACCGGCGCAGCTTCCCGGCCGAAATAAAGTACGTTTCGTCGACGTTTTTATCCTGCGTCGGCACGTCACTTAAACTATCGCCGCGCTGGCCAATATATACAATCCGCGTGTCTGGCCGGGCTTTTTTCAGCTCATGTGCGACTGCTAGGATCGGGGTAATATGCCCCCCGGACCCGCCGCCGGTCACGACTATTTTCATCATTTTCTCCGTTAAATTCTTCATCCTGTGCAGTCACGCTATGACTAGTATAGCGCGATACCTGGAAGACCAGTCCAAGCGCGCCCATCACCAACAGCACGCTGCTGCCGCCGTAGCTAATAAATGGCAGCGTAATGCCTTTCAGAGGTAGTAAACCGATCATCGCCCCGACATTGATAATTGCCTGCGTGCTGAACCAAGCCAGCACACCGACTACCACCAGCCTACTATAATGGTCCGGCGCTCGCTCAGCAATCGTTTTGAAGCGTGCAAATAACGCCATGAAGAGCGCCAGCAAGACTGTTGCGCCCACAAAGCCAAATTTCTCGGCGTAAATTGCGAAGATCGAATCGTTTTCGGCTTCCGGCAAGTAGCCGTAGGCCTGCACGCTCCGGCCAAGCCCCAAGCCAATCATGCCGCCTGATCCGACACTAATGAGCGCCTGGCAGGCCTGATAGCCGGTCGTCAGGCAATTGCTCTCCGGATGCAAAAACGTCAGCAGGCGCTCGCGGCGATAT
>WNGR01007127.1_pt1 | contig 11875 bp, 5 predicted proteins | sample 5407581 | NCBI WGS metagenome assembly WNGR01 (sample SAMN13153383, study PRJNA577476) | soil metagenome | isolation source: 80 cm soil or saprolite under Garry oak tree replicate 2 | place: USA:California | collected 2016-06-15
GCCGCCCGTGCGCACCGAGCGCGGCGCGGTGTGCGACTTCGAGGTCCCCGCCGAGGTCACCGCCGGCTTGCGGGCGCTGGCCGGCCGGCACGACAGCACGCTGTTCGTGCCGCTGGTCGCCGCGTGCCAGGTGTTGCTGCACCGGTGGTCCGGCCAGGACGACATCACCGTCGGCACCGCGACATCCGGGCGGCAGCGGGCCGAACTGGCTCGGCTGGTCGGCTTCTTCGTGAACACCGTGGCATTGCGCAGCCGGATCGACCCGGCACAGCCGTTCCACGCGCTGGTCGAGCACGTCCGGGACACCGTGCTGGACGGTTTCGCCCATCAGGACGTGCCGTTCGACCGGGTGGTGGACGAGTTGAAGCCGGCGCGGGACACCAGCCGCGCCCCGCTGTTCGACACGATGGTCGTACTCCAGAACACCCCCGGCAGCGCCGCAGAGCTGGCAGGACTCACGGTCGAGGACCTGAGCCTGCCCACGGTCACCGCCAACTACGACCTCACATTCGAGTTCCGCGAGGTCGACGGCGCGCTCCAGGCCGCGCTCACCTACAACACCGACCTGTTCGACCCGACGACCGCCGACCGGATGGCCGAGCACCTCGGCGTGCTGCTGGCCGGCGTCGTCGCACAACCGGACCTGGCGGTGTGCGACCTGCCGCTGCTCACCGACACCGAGCGGCACCAGGTCGTCAAGGGATGGAACGACACCGGGCGCCCGCTGCCGGCGGCGACGCTGCCCCAACTGTTCGAGGCCCGCGTGGCGGCGAACGGGTCGACACCGGCGATGGAGTCGCCCGAGGGCACGCTGACCTACGCGGAGTTCAACGCACGGGCCAACCAGGTGGCGCACCTGGTCGCGGCGCGGGGCATCGGACCGGAGCAGGTCGTCGCGCTGGTGCTGCCCCGTTCGGTGAGCAACACCGTGGCCCAGCTCGGCGTGTTCAAGGCGGGCGCGGCCTATCTGCCGATCGATCCGGCCTATCCGGCCGAACGGATCCGGCTGATGCTCACCGACGCCCGCCCGGCGCTGGTGCTCACGACAGTCGGGGCCGACGTGCCGAACGTCGACGGGTGCCCGGTTGTGGCGCTGGACGACCTGGCGCACTTGCCGACACACAACCTCACCAACACGCGGCCGCGGCCGGCCCATCCGGCCTACCTGATGTACACGTCGGGTTCGACCGGCACGCCGAAGGGTGTCGTGGTCACGCATGCGGGTCTGGTGAACATCGCGGCCGCCGGCATCACCGACTACGACATCCGGGCCGGTGACCGGGTCATGCAGTGCGCGTCGCCGAGTTTCGACCCGTCGGTGCAGGAACTGGGCATGGCCCTGCTGGCCGGCGCCACGCTGGTAATGCCGCCGCCGGGCCCGGTCCTCGGCGAGGAGTTGAGCACGTTGCTCCGCGAGCAGCGGGCGACCTACGTGACGCTGCCGCCGGTCGCGCTGGCCACCGTGCCGGACCCGGCGGCGCACGGCGGGCTGCCCGACCTGCGCACCGTGGTCGTCGGCGGCGACGCGTGCCCGGCGGACCTGGTCGACCGGTGGGCGCGGGGCCGACGCATGATCAACGCGTACGGGCCGACCGAGGCCACCGTGGCGGTCACCTGGAGCCGGCCGCTGGTGCCGGGTGCCGATGTGGTGCCGATCGGCGGCCCGATCGACAACACCAGGGTCTACGTGCTGGACGACGCGCTGCGGCCGGTGCCGGTCGGCGTCCGGGGCCAGCTGTACGTCACCGGGATCGGCCTGGCCCGCGGTTACCACAACCGGCCCGGCCTGACCGCCGACCGGTTCGTGGCCGATCCGTTCGGCGCATCGATACTCGACCCTGCAAGCAGGTCTTCGGCCGGTGGTCGGCTGTACCGGACCGGGGACGTGGTCCGCTGGCTGCCGGACGGCGAGTTGGAGTTCACCGGTCGCGCCGACGACCAGGTCAAGATCCGTGGCATCCGGATCGAACCCGGCGAGATCGAGACGGCGCTGCGCCGCCACGACATGGTCGCCGACGCCGTCGTGGTCGCGCACGAGGACCCGCCCGGCGTGCGCCGATTGGTGGCCTACGTGGTCTGCACCGCCGAGGCACCGGTCACCGAACTGCGCGAATTCCTGGGCCGGACGCTGCCCGAGCACCTGGTCCCCGCGGCCTTCGTGTGCCTGGACGCGTTGCCGTTGAACCCGAGCGGCAAGCTGAACCGGGCCGCGCTGCCGGCACCCGAATTCGGTGCCGCACAACCGGATCACGTCGCGCCGCGCACGCCAACCGAGACAGTGCTGGCCACGGTCTGGACCGAGGTGCTCGGCCTGCCGAGGGTCGGCGTGCACGACAACTTCTTCGAACTGGGAGGTGACTCGATCCTGAGCATCCAGGTGGTGTCCCGGGCGCGGCAGCACGGCCTACGGCTGAAGTCCAAGGACCTGTTCCTGCACCAGACCATCGCGACCCTGGCCGGTCAGGTCACCGTCGCGCAGGACGCGGTCGCCGACGCACCCACGGTCGGCGACGTGCCGCTCACACCGGTCCAGCAGTGGTTCTTCGAAACGCATACCGCCCGGCCCGAGCACTTCAACCAGTCCGTCCTGGTGGAAGTACCGTCCGATGTGGACGAAACAGCACTGGCAACGGCGCTGGCCGGCCTGATGGCGCACCACGACGCGCTGCGCATGCGGTTCGAGCGGACCCAGGACGGCTGGCGACAGTACAACCCGCCGGTCCAACCGCTGGACGTGTTGCACCACAACGACACCGACGACACCATCGAGATCGAGCGGATCGCGGACGAGCTGCACGCCGCTTTCGACCTCGCGGCGGGACCGCTGTTCAAGGCGATGCTGTTCGGCGGCCACCGGGCGACCCGGTACCTGTTCCTGGTCGCGCACCACCTGGTGTGCGACGGCGTGTCCTGGCGCATCGTGCTCGCCGACCTGGCCCAGGCCTACCGGCAGGCCGCGGCCGGCGAACCGGTCGATCTCGGCACCAGGACCACATCCTTCCGTGACTGGGCGATCCGGCTGGCCCAGCACACCGCGAACGGCGGTTTCGACGACGAACTCGACCACTGGACCGCTGTCCGGACCGTCGACCTACCGGTGGATCACGTCGGCCAACAGCCAGCCCCGAAAGCCGACGTGGTGGTCCAACTGGATGCCGAGGACACCGAGGCCCTGCTGCGTGCCGCGCCGGCCGCCTATCGCGCACGGATCAACGACGTGCTGCTCACCGCAGTGGCCTGCGCCGTGACGCGGTGGACCGGGGCGCGCGGCGTGTCGGTGGACCTGGAGGGCCACGGCCGGGAGGACATGTTCGACGACGTCGACGTGTCCCGCACCATCGGCTGGTTCACCACCGTCTACCCGGTCACGCTGGAACTGCCCGATGACCGGCCGTGGCGGCAGACCGTGCAGGCGGTACGCCGGCAGTTGCGGGCCGTGCCGAACAACGGACTCGGCTTCGGCGCGCTGTGTTACCTGGCCCGGCCCACCCAACTGTCCACAAGGGACGCACCGATCGCGTTCAACTACCTCGGCCAGTGGGACGGCGCGGCCGGTGGCGCCGAGGACGGGCTGTTCCGGGCCGTGCACTCCGCGATCGGTCGGGAACACGATCCGGCCGCGCGGGACACCCACCTGCTGGAGGTGGTCGGCGGCGTCCAGGACGGACAGCTCACGTTCTCCTGGTCCTACCGGCCCGACCGGCACGACGAATCGACCGTGCGCGCGGTCGCCGATGACTTCGCGTCCGCCCTGCGCGCCATCGCGGCGGACTGCCGGAGGTCACGATGACCACAGAACAACGGACCGACGCACCCGTGGTGCCGCTGTCCCGCAACCGGAACTACCAGATCCTGTGGGGCAGCCAGGCCCTGTCCATCTTCGGCGTGAACGCGACGTTCATCGCGTTCCCGTTGCTGGTGCTCGCGTTGAGCGGCTCGGCGGCCGCGTCCGGGCTCGTGCTCGGCGTCAGCGCGGCCGCCGAACTGGTGGCCGGCATACCGGCCGGCGCACTGGCCGACCGGTGGGACCGCAAGAAGATCATGCTCGGCTGCGAGGCGGTGCAGACGGTCACGACAGCGGGCCTGGTCCTCGCGCTGTGGTGGCACGTGGCGAACGTGGCCATGCTGCTGGTGGTCGCGGCCGTCTTGGGCGCGTGCGAAGCCATGTTCCGGCCGTCGGAAACCGCGTCGCTGCCCAACATCGTGCCCACCGAGCAGGTGTCCGGCGCCATCTCGATGAACGCGGCACGGGCCTACCTTGGCAACCTGTCCGGCACGGCGGCGGGTGGGTTCCTGTTCGCGATCGGCCGGTTCGTGCCGTTCGCGGCCAACCTGGTCGCACACGCCGGTTCGTTCGTGGCGCTGCTGTTCCTGCGGCTGCCGGCCCGTGCAGGGCCGCCGCCGGCGCCGGTACACCATCTGGGCGCGGAGATGGTGACCGGGCTGCGGTTCATGTGGAGCCACCGGCACATCCGGGTGACCGCGCTGTGTGCCGTGGTGCTGAACCTGTTCTTCAGCGCGTTCTACATCGTGGTCATCGTGCTGGCCAGGACCCGTGGCACGCCGGCCGGTGAGATCGGCATCATGGTGGCGATGCTCGGTGTCGGCGGCATCGCGGGCGCCTTCGCCGCGCCGTGGCTGACCAAGCGGTTGCGCCCGTACCTGTCGATCATCAGTGTGTTCTGGACGCTGACCGTGCTCACCCCGCTGGCCGTGTTCGTGCACAACGGCTACGTCATGGGCGGCCTGTTCGCCGCGATGGCCCTGCTGCCGCCCGCCGCGAACACCGCGATCATGACCGAGCAGCTGCTGCGCACCCCGGACGAACTGCGCGGCCGGCTGTCCGGCGTCCTCGGCGTGCTGGCCGGCGTCGCCGTCGCCCTGGGCCCGACGCTCGGCGGCGCACTCGCCCAGGTGGTGTCCGGCACCGCGGCCGTCCTGCTCTGTTCCGCCGGCATCGCCGTGGTGACCGTGCTGGTCACACTGAGCCCCACCCTGCGGCACTTCCCGGCGCAACCCGTACCCAACGAGAAGGGAACCACCGATGAATGACGAGAACACCACCTACCAGGTCCTGCGCAACGACGAGGAGCAGTACTCGCTCTGGCCGCTGTCCCTTGACATTCCGGCCGGCTGGCAGGCCGTCGGCAAGCAGGGCACCAAGGACGAGTGCATGTCCTATGTGGACGAGGTGTGGACCGACATGCGGCCACGCAGCCTGCGCGAGCAGATGGCCGCCGACGCGAGGACTGACCGATGAGTATGCCCGACCTGGCACCCGACCCGACGACGTTCGACGGGGTGATCGCATGGTGCCGCGAACAACGCCGGCAGGGTCCGGTGCGGTACAACGAGCAACAGCAGGCGTGGGCCCTGTTCGACTACGCCGACGTCGCCCAGGTGATGTTCGCCCCGACCACCTTCTCGTCGGACTGCTCCGGCCTTGCGCCCAGCCAGGAGGATTTCGACCTGCTCATCAAGGCGGACATCACCGGGATCGACCCGCCGCGCCACCGCAAGCTGCGTAGCCTGGTCAGCCAGGCGTTCACCCCGCGCATGGTCGCCGACCTGGCACCACGCATCCGGGCCGGCGCCGTGCGGTTGCTGGACGAACTCGACGGCGCCGACCGGTTCGACCTGGTCGACGCGCTCGCCGATCCACTGCCGCTGATGATGATCGGCGACATGCTCGGCATCCCGGAAGCCGACTGGCCGCTGTTGCGGAGCTGGGAAGCCGTCCTGCTCGGCGACGACGGGGACGTGAGCGACGACACGACACCGGACGACATCGCCGACGCGATGGCGGCACTGGCCCCGACCGTGCGGGAGATGAACGCCTACTTCGGCGCACACGTCCAGCACTGCCGCGCACACCCCGGCGACGACCTGACCAGCCGCCTCGTCGCCGCCGACGTCGACGGGCAGCGCCTGGCCGACGACGAGATCCTGAGCTTCGTCGGATCGCTGATGTCAGCGGGACACGTCACCATGACCGCGATGCTGACCAGCGCGATCGTGCTGCTGGACCAGCATCCGGACGCGGCCGCCGAGGTCAGGGCCGACCCCACCCTGCGAACCGCGGCACTGGAGGAGGTGCTGCGCTGCCGGCCGCCGTTCCCGCGCCTGGGCCGCCGGACAACACAGGAGGTCGAGATCGCCGACACGACGATCCCCGCCGAGAGCATGGTCACCCTGTGGATCTCCGCCGCCAACCGCGACAGCGCCCGCTTCACCGACCCGGACCGGTTCGACATCCACCGCAAGCCCAACCAACACCTGGCGTTCGGCCACGGCATCCACTTCTGCGTCGGTGCCCCACTGGCCCGGCTGGAGGCAGCGATCGTCCTGGACGTGCTGTTCGACCGCTACCGCGAGATCACCGTCACGACGGACCCGCCGCCGGAGTTCCGCAACCCGTGGCTGCTCACCACCGCGAAACGGCTGCCGGTGGTGGTGGATCACTCGTTCGGGTCGGCTTGCCGTACCGAGGTCGGATTGTCGCGATCGCGCGGACAGGGTCGCGGTGACCTGTCAGGATGAACGGACAGTGCGGTCACCAGCACAGGGCCGCTCGATCAGCAGGCGCGTGCCTTCGTACCGGTGGGGCAGCAGATCGCGGCTGCCGTGGCGAACATGTAGTTCTGGAGTTCGCGAACGACGAACAGAGTCAACAACACCAAACACAGTTCGCGATCGATGTTGACGACTTCATGGTGAGAGCTCACTGTGGTGCCGAGCGGGGGGTCCTCTCCAAGGTCGTGTGAGGTGCCCATGTCCGAGATCATCGATGCGAGGCGTGCGCGGCATGGCTCTCGCCCCAGCCGTTCCTTACCCGAAGGCCGGCGCGGCCGGTGGCTGCTCGCGATCGTGGCGGTGGCCGTCGTGGCGTTGACCGGCTCCGCGCAGGCGACTGCGGCCGACGACGGCGCGCGGCACCCGTCGCGGGCCGTCGACGTCGCTATTGGCGCGAGCGCCAGTGCCAGTTCGGCTGCCACCAACTCGCCTGCCTCGAACGCGGTCGACGGCAGCGCCAGCACCGCATGGTGCGCCACGCAGTGGACCGGAAGCGTCGTGGTGGACCTCGGTGGACCACGCACCCTCGGCGGACTGGGCGTGACGTTGGGCTCGACCGCGTCACCCGCAACGGTTTCGATCGATCTTGCCATCGCCGCCGGTTCCTGGCATCCGGTTGCCAGCGCCAGCAGCATCGCGCTGCGCGGCAACACGCCGTCCTACATTCCGTTGCCGGAAGGGCAAATCGCGCGCTACGCCCGACTGACGGTCACCACCGGCGATGGCACACCCGCGTGCGTCGGGGAGTTTCGGCTGTTCGCGGACACCAACGCCGGCACGGACATGATGCTCGGCGCGGACCTGTCGTTCACCGCACAGGAACTCACCGCCGGCACGACGTTCACCGACCAGGGCCGGGTCGCCACTCCCGTCCAGATCCTCCGCTCACACGGCGGCAACTACGTGCGCATGCGGCTGTGGGTGAACCCGCCCGCCGGCTACAGCGATCTCGCCAGCGACCTCGCGCTCGCCCGCGCGGTCCGGGCGGCGGGTATGAAGCTGTACCTGGACATCCACTACTCGGACTTCTGGGCCGATCCGCAACACCAGGTCACGCCGGCCGCGTGGCAGGGCCTGGACCTGTTGACCCTGGCCAACACCGTGCGCTCCTACACCCACGACGTGCTCGCGACCTTCGCCCGGCAGGGCACGCCGGTGGACATGGTGTCCATCGGCAACGAGATCCGCAACGGCATGCTGTGGCCGGTCGGGCAGATCGACCCGACCGCCAATACCGGCTGGGACAACCTCGCCACGCTGCTCAAGGCCGGCATCCAGGGTGCCCGTTCGGCCAATCCGGCCGGCCACCCACTGCGGGTCATGCTGCACTACGACCAGGGCGGGAACAACGCCACCAGCGTCCAGTTCTTCCAGAACCTCATCAGCCGTGACGTGCGGTTCGACGTGATCGGGCTGTCCTACTACACCTTCTTCCACGGCCCGGTCACCGCGTTGCGGGACAACGTCGACAAGCTGGCCACACAATTCGGCAAGGACATCGTCATCGCCGAGACGCAGTACTCCTGGACATTGGCCAACGGCGACACCACGGGCAATTTCGTTTGGCAGGCCGGCCAACTCGAGGGCGGTTACCCCACCGGTCCCGGCGGGCAGCTCTCGTTCCTCAACGACCTGCTCTCCATCCTCGCCCAGGTGCCCGGCGGCCACGGCGCCGGGCTGTTCTACTGGGAACCGGAATGGGTGCCCGGCGTCGGCTGGGAACCAGGTGCCGGAACGCCGAACGACAACCTCACCCTGTTCGACTTCCAGGGTCGAGCACTCCCGTCGATCGGGCTGTTCGAGAATCCGGTACTGGCGTGTCAGCGCTACGACCGATACGACGTGCCCTGCACCCTCCCATCGTGAGAATTACATGGCGCTTTGGAATGGTGATCTCGCATGCGTCGCTGTTCAGGCTGTCCGCGGCGGCCGGCGGCGCATTCGCGGTACCGCTGCTGTCCGGGACCGCATCAGCTACCGCAAGGAAGCTCAGCGCGGCGGATCTGGCTGCGGATCGGGTGATCGCCGGTGTGCGGCGGCCATGTCTTCGTGCCGGCGGGCACGTTCGCGAGCGGGCCGATTCACCTGCGCAGCAACGTTGACCTGCATCTGGCCAAGGACAGCCAGATCACCTTCAGCACCGACCCGAACGCCTACCTGCCCGCCGTGTACACCCGCTGGCAGGGCATCGAGTTCATGGGCTACTCCCCGCTGATCTACGCCCATGGCCAACACGACATCGCGATCACCGGGGGGTCATGCCACGGTCGGCACCCACCAGACCGTCCATTGTCTGGTGGGTGCCGATGTTGGTGGGCCTTACGACAATATTTCGATGCCGTTGACCTGGGCGTTGTCCTTGACCGTGTTGAATTGCAGGGTGATTCTGCCGTTGGCGTCCGCCGGTATGGCGAATTGCTCAACTACTGCCTTGTTCGCTGCTCCCGCGGTGGCGAGCATATCGAAGTTGGTGAGAACTTGTTGTCCGTTGATGATGACGTTGAACGTGCGTTGGCCCGCCGCCGTCCAGAACGTTTCCGCGAAATGCAAACGTATGGTGTAGGTCGCGCCCGCGTTCAGGCCGGGTACGGCATAGCTGAAGGTGCCGAACCGGTTGCCCTGGTACACCGATTGGGGTGCGGGGTTGGTCACGCCGCTGGTGTCGACGACTTTGGTCGTGGTCACCGTGGTGCCACCGGTGAAGTCGGTGTCGGCGACGAACGGTGCGGCCGCCGGACCACCGGAGTCGATCTGGACCGCCGAGGGGGGTGTCGTCGTGGTCGGCAGTATCTCGATGCCGTTGACCTGGGCGTTGTCCTTGACCGTGCTGAATTGCAGGGTGATTCTGCCGTTGGCGTCCGCTGGTATGGCGAATTGCTCGACTACTGCCTTGTTCGCCGCTCCCGCGGTGGCGAGCATGTCGAAGTTGGTGAGAACCTGTTGTCCGTTGATGATGACGTTGAAGGTGCGTTGACCTGCCGCCGTCCAGAACGTTTCCGCGAAATGCAGACGTACGGTGTAGGTCGCGCCCGCGTTCAGGCCGGGTTCCGAGTAACTGAAGGTGCCGAAGCGGTTACTTTGGTACACCGATTGGGGTGCGGTGTTGGTCACGCCGCTGGTGTCGACCGCTTTGGTGGTGGTCACCGTGGTGCCACCGGTGAAGTCGGTGTCGGCGACGAACGGTGCGGCCGCCGGACCACCGGAGTTGATGCGTAGGCCGCCAGGAGGCGGTGGGGGCGGAGGCGGCGGTGGGGTCGACGAGAGTTCGCCGAAGACCGCAAGGCCGGCTGAGGTTCCGACGAATACCTTGCCGTTTGCCACGGCGGCGGTGCTGTACTTCACGTAACCGGTCAGGCCGTCGCGGCCGGCGTTCTGACTGCTGTTGTACAACTCGATCCCGAGGTTGCTGGCGTCGTAGGCCCGCAGTGTCGCGCCCGAGTCGATATTCCAGAGAATACCGGTGCCAGCCGTCGTCCCGTTGCTTGACACGACCGCGTTCCCGCCGGTGAAACCGAAGGACGTGGTCGTCATCGAGGTGGGCGCGGTGGACAGCCGCCCGTTACTCCAGGAAAATGCCTTGGTCGGGCCGTTCACCTGCGAGAAGTAGACGAACTGGCCGTTGGGGCCGTTCCAGAAGGCCGGGGTACTGAAGATCGCGTTGACGGTGCCCGGCGGCAGCTCCTGTTGGATCTTGTCCACATTGGTGCGGTTCTCCTCGGCGCTGCCGTTGCAGGTGAGATTGGGATCCGCGGTGAACTGCCCCATGTTCGTCGTGCTGACCACATAGGGCCGGCCTTCCTTGCCCGCGCCGATCAGCGCGTTCGCCCCCGGCACCAACAGCGGACCGCCTGCGCCGACATCCTGGTCGCCGTTGGACAGACAGCTCTGATTGAACGGCGTGAAATAATCCTGCCGCTGCAACTGGGCGTTCAGGCGCACGAAGCTGTCGCCGACATCGTTTCCGCCGGTGTTGGCATCGAACGTCCCGTTTCCGACTATCGTGTAGAGATTCCCGGCGTTGTCGGCCACCAACGGGTCGTCGGCACCCCAGATCCCGCCCTGCGCTCCGTTGGCCGTGTCGTTGTAGGTATTGGTCTGCTGGAACGCGGTGCCGTTGTAGCTGTAGGCGAGGATCCAACCGTGGTAGTTCCCGACATCGCAGAACGAGGCGAATGCGATATAGATCTTGCCGTTCGCCAGTACCAGACTGGCGCGCTGCCGCTCCACGTTGGCATTGAAGGCGAGCGTGCCGCCGGAACTGCCGGCTCCCGTTCCCGGCACCGATGCCTGGATGACGACGGGCGCACTCCTGTCCTGTCCGGTTGTCACGTCGAGGGCGTGCAGGCGGTATACCTGGGTTCCGTTCTCCTGCGAGTAGGCGACGACGTACATGGTGTTGGTGCTGGGATCGATGACCGGTGTGCTCGTGATGCCGATGATCGGTTGCAGATCGCCACAGGGCTGGAAACTGGACTGAACCGGCGTCGCCCCGCCGGGCAGCAGGCTTGTCTTCCAGAGCGGCGCCACGGTGCTGGTCTGGTCGGCGTCGAACGCGTAGACGCTGTCGTTCTCCGTTGCCGCGAACACGACGTTGTGTGTGCCGCCGCCGATCGAGAGATTCGGCAGATAGAGCGGCTGCGCGTACACCTGCCCGTCGACCGGATAGGACACTCGCTTGCCGAACTGGGACGTGTTGACGTTCGCCGTGGTCAGGGTCGTCTCATTCGGATACTGACCGGTGCCGGCATTGTCGTTTCGTTGGGTGGTCACCGCCAGATTGGTCGGTGCCGCATGGGCAACCTGTTGCGTGAAGGCCGTCGCGAACAGTGTCAGCAACGTGAAGGACAGGAGGGCGAGAACCGATCTCTTGGGTGGCGTGTGCATCATTGCATCTCCTTTGACGCAATTACGAGCCGTGGACCTGGAACTCCCAGAGCGAGTAGCCGTACTGCGTCGCCCGCTGGGTGCCGGACAGCCGGATGTAGCGCCCGGTGCCCGTGACGTTCAGGGTCTCGGTGCCGCCGGGGCCTGCTGTGGTGGCATAGATGGAGGTCCAGTTGACGCCGTCCGGTGACACCTGGATCTGGTAGGCCTTCGCGAATGCGTTCTCCCACACCAGGACCACCTGGGTGATCGTGTGGGTCGCCCCGAGATCGACCTGGAGCCACTGCGGATCGCTGAACGCACTGGACCAGCGGGTCGCGGTGTTGCCGTCGGTCGCGTTCGCCGCAGGATTCCCCGCGTTCTCGATCGAGGACGCCGTCGTCACCGCGCCCTGCGCCAGATTCGACCCGCCGCCGCC
>WNGR01009403.1_pt1 | contig 11873 bp, 13 predicted proteins | sample 5407581 | NCBI WGS metagenome assembly WNGR01 (sample SAMN13153383, study PRJNA577476) | soil metagenome | isolation source: 80 cm soil or saprolite under Garry oak tree replicate 2 | place: USA:California | collected 2016-06-15
TACGCCTGGCGTGAACGACTTGCCCGCCATTCGGGTGACGATGACGAAGAGCACTGCTAATGCGAACGGCAGCATACCTGTCTATCTGGCGAGCATCCTGGGGGTGTCGTCGCTGTCGGCCACTGCGACGGCGACAGCTGCCGTGTCGAGGCCCGGTTACGTTGGTCCCGGTGGTCTTTTTCCGGTCGCAGTTTCCAAATGCCTCTACGACAGCTACTGGAATTCGTCGACCAACTCGCCGAAGCTGGCCACGAGCACCGCACCCATCAGCGGACAGACGATGAATCAGACGCCCAATGCGCCGTACGTCTTCCAGATTTCATCGGCGTATCAGGCGAATGGCTGCGAAGCGGGGCAGTGGACGACGCTGACTACTCAGCAAAACGATGTCCCGTTCGTGAGAGGACTGATCGCGGGCCAGAATACGGATTCGCTTGGCATCGGATCACAGCCTGGAACCTACGTCCAGCCTGGTGAAAAGAACACGCTCTACACGTCCGTCGACAATTGTAGTGCTAACGGGGACCATTCCTGCGAATACGAAACGGTGCCAGTCGTCAATAACGTCGCGACGGGCTACCAGCCAGTCGTGGCATTTGCATGTGTGCGTATTCTCAAGGCGGATAACGGATCGAAGCCGTACATACTCGTGCAGATGAGCAATCAGCCGGATAAATGTCAGGCGGTTAACTCTGGCGGCGTGGGGCCGAACTATGGAGCGATCACACCGCCGCGTCTGGTTCAGTGACTCGCCGACGTATGCGGTGCGACGATATGATTAGCATTATTAACAGTTCCGCCAAGCGAAAGCGAATCGAATGAAGCGATGGAAACGTTTCAGACGTCTCTCCGATGTCACTACCGCGGGCCGGCGCCCTCTACCGGGCGAGCGGTTTCGTACTACGCTGTTTGTCGGGCGGTTCCAGGTCGCAACCAGGTAATAAGGCGAGCACAAAAAGGTGTGTCGTGGGGTGTCCTGCATCGGGAACGCGGCTCACGGCTGCGGCGCGCAGCGCGCCGCAGCTCCCACACATACTGTTATGGCTAAGGCTGAGCAAACACGTCTGTGCGATTGCCCAAATTGCCTGAGTTTGTTTGCACGAAAAACGGCACGAACGTCGAACCGATCGCGACCAACCCTTGATAGTCTCCAACGAAGAAGCCCTCGGCGTCCGGCGCGGTCTTGAGGTCGAAGACTCCCGCCAGATGAATTTCATTGGCGAACGTCGTTCCGTTGTCCGCCGATGTCGTTTGCCAGATATCCGTCGGTAGTGTCGTGGTGTTGCCATTCGCCAGATTGCGGAAATCGTAGTACGTCACGGCAACGGTCCCTGACGAATTGACGCTAATGTTCGGGTTGAATGCCGGTCTTCCCGTGGGTGTATTGACCCGGATCGGAGCGCTCCATGTGCTGCCGCCGTCTTTGGAAGTGGATAGCGCGATCTCATCATAGTGCCCGCCATTGAAGCGGGAATCCTGCCAGACGACATAGAGTTGCCCGGTCTTTGGATCGATTGCGGGCTCGGGAATTATGTCTCCTGAACGCACCGGTTCGCCGGTGTTCGGATCAAACACCGATACGGTCTGCAAACCAGAGATGATCTTCGGCTTCGTCCACGTTGCGCCGTCGTCAGTTGATTTGATGAACGCCACCTTCCCGGCCGCTTTCGAGAACGGCGGAGAAATCAGGTTGAAGAAGTCGTAGAGCGTTCCGCTCCGATGGTCCCCGGAACGCGGCCGTATGCCTGTTGGCGTAGGGATTGCCGTTTGGCAATTCCAGCCGGTCCCATACAGCATAGGCTACGCCTGCCTTGGTTGGATTGGCCGTCACCGATTCCTTGTCGTTGAAGAATTGCAAGGTCGGTTCGTTGTTCGCGATGATGATGCTTGGCTTCGCCCACGTCAGGCCACCATCCTTCGAAACGGAAGCCAGCACGGCATTGCTGTTGTTGGATTGATTGAAGGAGATCGATACAGCGTACGCTGTTCCATCGGGGCCGATCGACACCCACGGATCGGACGCGCGTTCGTAGTCAGTTCCGCCTGCGCACGCACTAAAAGGCAGTGCAACCGGCGTGCCCCACGTCAAACCGCCATCGGATGACGGGCGGGCAACCAGGCCGTGAGCGCCGCCGTTGTTCCATCGGTCCTGTTGCCATACGCCGATCAAGTTCGACGGATTGTTTGGGTTCGTAGCGATCCAGGGTTCGACTTCGGCGTTCACGTAGTTCGTGCCCGGGCCGCCTATGGTGCAAGCGGCAAAGGGGCTGGGACCGGAGACCAGGACGGGCGCAGCCTGACTAGTCGGAATGATTGTGGCGAGGACAACAGCGAGCGGAATGCCGCTCAAGAGTACACGGTGCTTGTCGCAACGCATGGAAGGCTCCTTTCCATTGCGGCCTGTAACAGCCCACAGTAGCCTGCTGGCAGTTGCGAAAGAAGTGGAGTGGCATTGCATCTTCGCCGATGGTTTCATCGATGGCATCGTCGGCGCGTATTGTGTCCACCATTGTTCGCTCGCCAGATTCGCTACCGCTTCAACCGCCACAGACCGCGAGCGCTGATCACCGCCTGCGCGTCGGTCAAGACTGCACTACCAGATATCAAACGGTTTTCTCACGCACCAGAAGCTTCGCCTCGCGATGACCGGCCTCTCTGCCAAGTCCGTCATTTGTCTGATGCGTGGAATGGACTTTAGGTCGTGACGAAGGACGTTGCGGGGATTTTTTGTAACATTTGAAAGAGATACGCACTCTCATCTGTCGAGCCGTACCAGGCACTGTTTCGACATGTGCTGACATGGGATCCGGACGCCCGCTCGGCACATACGCATTGCCTGATCGCGTCACCATAGGGCCGGGGCCAACGAGCGCATCCCGTTCGGAGTGTCTGTGTCGTAATGCCAGCGTCGGCGACAACGATCACGTTCAGCGCGGTAGACGTGATCACCGGAACGATCGCCGACTGTTTTGTCGACGATGTCGGACCAACGTCCGCAGGCGTCCACTCCTCGGGGATCAGTGCAATGTGCCGAAGGGCAACAACGGGTCGTTGCCATTCGACCACCGATTATTCCGCTGTCGGCCTGGTCGAATTGCGGCCTGATGAGCGGGATGGGCGGGCCAAACGTGACGCGTTAGCGCGCATGGACGCAGCGCGGGTTCGTCAAGCGTTCATGCACTGGACCGAGGTGAACGAGCGGGGGGTACTCGGGTGAAAATCGGCCGCTGCGTTGCGCAAGCTCGCCGATCATGTCGCGTAGGATGAATAATGGCCGCATACGAAAGCGCGCGCAAACGGTCCCGCCGCGTCTACAAATTGATCCTCACTGAGCAACGCGATCACTCGCGTGTCCGGAAACCTTGCGCATCTGACATTGGAGAGGCTCCATGTCCAGTGAAAAAATGGGGCTTTCAAGGAGTGTGACGACCATGCCCTACCTGCAACTCGACGTAACCGACCACTATTCGGTGAAGGACAAGCGGCTCCTGGCGCTGAAGATGAGCGAGACCTACGCGCGGATGATGTCGGTTGACATCAGGCGTATCAGCGTCGCGATTCGAGAACTGGGAGATGGCGGTGTCTGGCGGATTCCCGAGGCCGGTGAAGAGCCCACCCCGGTCGCGGTCATGATGCTGGACATCAGAAAGGGCAGGACGCCCGAACTGCGTATGGATGTGGCCAAAGCGCTGTGCGCGCACTGTATCGAAATTCTTGGCCTGCGTGAAGACCGGCTCAATGTCGAATTCACCCAGCATTCCGGGGATGAAATGTATCACCCGGCGTTGGGCGGCTATAGCCCGGAATGGACGCCGGGCGAGCAGTAAGGCGAACTACGCTTAAAGCGCAAGGGGCGTGACACCCGACGCCCGCTGTATGGTTTGCGGTGGCTGACCGAATGCACGCAGGAACGCTTGACGCATCCGCTCCCGGTCACCAAAGCCAGTCTCTCTCGCGACGATCTCGATCGGGTGACGAGTCGTCTCCATCATCAGACGAGCGGCTTCAACGCGAAGCCGCTCGACTGCCTTCGCGGGCGATTGACCCGTTTCCTCACGAAACACGCGGCTGAACTGACGCGGACTGAGCCGTGCCGCTTCGGCGAGCCGCTCAACCGACAAATCGCTCGCCAGGTTTTCGCTCGCGTAGGCAAGTGCCATCTGAACGCGGTCTGAGCGCGCGCCCATCTCCAGCAGCGCCGAAAACTGCGACTGACCGCCACCGCGGCGCTGATAAAGCACCAGCTTGCGCGCAACCATGCGCGAGGTGTCCAGCCCGAAGTCGTTTTCGACGATCGCAAGCGCGAGATCCACGCCGGCGCTCATGCCGGCCGACGTCCAGATCTGTCCATCCACGACGAAGATGCGATCTTCTTCGAGTTGTACGTTCGGATACTGCTTCTGGAAGTCACGCGCGTGGAACCAGTGTGTCGTTGCGCGCTTTCCTTCCAGCAGGCCTGCAGCAGCCAGAACAAAAGCACCCGTACAGATCGACGCAATTCGCCGTGATTGGCGCGGCGCTTCGCGAAGGTAATCCACCAGCGCAGCCGAAGGAAGGCGGCATTCGTTGTCGCCCGCCACGATGAGGGTGTCGTAGCCCTGTTTGGCAAGTGGTTCGCTATGAACCGAAAACCCCTGGGACGAAGCGATAGGTCCACCGTGCTCGGACACGATGCTGAATTCGTAAGCTGCCTCGCCGCGCAGCAGATTGGCGTATTCGAAGACGCTCGCCACCGCGAGCGCGAGCGACTGGAAGTTGGGATAGACGACGAGTCCGACGGTATGCATTGATGCCTCGCGAGTCATGGCCTGATTCGTTGAAGGTAGCACATAACGGACGGCATTGTGGGTGAAAGCGTGACCGAAATCCTTGCATATATGGCATTGAGGTCGTAGGCGGCCGAGCTCAGAATTCGCTCCATGAACCGACGCTCTGTTGGTTCAACCACCTACTCAAAGGACTGAAAATGACTTCCTCTACGAATGGTTTCGCGCTGATCACCGGCGCGTCGGCTGGCATTGGCGCCATCTACGCTGACCGTCTCGCCAGGCGCGGCTTCGACCTCATTCTTGTGGCTCGCAACCAGACCCGGCTGAGTGCTCTCGCAGAGCGCCTCACAAACGAGACGGGCCGCTCGATCGAATCAATTGCCGCCGATCTCAACGACAAGGCTGCACTCGCGCAAATCGAGACCCTGCTTCGTGAAGACCCGCGCATCACGATGCTGGTGAACAACGCGGGCGTCGGCTCGGTCGCATCGGTTCTCGATGGTCACGTCGACTCCATGGAATCGATGATCAACCTGAACATCACAGCACTGACGCGTCTCACCTACGCGGCTGCGCCTTCATTCGTCGCCAAAGGCTCGGGCACGATCATCAACATCAGTTCGGTGGTCGGCATTGCAGTCGAACTGCTGAACGGTGTGTACAGCGCCTCGAAATCGTATGTGCTGAGCTTCGGTCATGCGCTTCAGCGCGACCTCGCAGGCAAGGGCGTGCGTGTGCAGACCGTGCTGCCGGCAGCGACGGCAACCGAGTTCTGGGACGTCGCCGGCTATGCGAAGCAAAAGGAAGCCGCGAGCACGATGACAGCCGACGATCTGGTGGACGCCGCGCTCGCGGGACTCGATCAGGGGGAACTCGTGACCATCCCGACGCTGCACGATGGCGACGACTGGACGAAGTGGGAGGCCGACCGTCGCGCGCTGGCTCCCCGGTTCGCGAACGCCAAGGCCGCGCCGCGCTACACGTCGAACGCCACCACCGCCCAGTAGGTCCGCCAACCCATATTGCGAAAGAGCCTGATCATGAATCTCTTTAAATTCGGCGCCGCTGCGCTCGCGATGGCCACTGCCTTTGCATTGCCGGTGGGCGCGTCGGCAAAGTCACGCGGCAAGGTTCTCGTTGTGATGTCGAGCGCGCATGAGCTCGACCTGCGCGATGGCAAGCACTACGAGACCGGCTACTACCTGAACGAGTTCGTCGTGCCGTATCGCAAGCTTGTCGAGGCAGGCTACGAGCCGGTCATCGCGAACCCGAAGGGCGACATGCCCGTCATGGACGCCAATTCGAACAGCAAGATGTTTTTTGGCGGCGATGATGCAGCGCGCGCTGACGCATTGAAGTACGCGCAAGGCATCGCGCAGCTGAAGCTTCCCAGGACGCTCGCTTCGGTGGTCGCCGAGGGAACAGGCGGCTATGTTGGGCTCTTCATTCCGGGTGGGCACGCCCCGATGGTGGATCTGCTGAAGGATCGCAACCTCGGCAAGATCCTGGTCAGCTTTCATGACAGCGGCCGTCCGACTGGAATCATCTGCCACGGACCCATCGTGCTGCTGTCCACGCTGAAGGACCCGGACGCTTTCGTCACATCGATGATCGCCAATGATGGCAAGGCGAATTCGCTCGCTGCAGGCTGGCCGTATGCCGGCTATCGCATGACCGTATTCTCAACGGGTGAAGAGCAGCAACTCGAAGGCCCGAACGGTCTCGGTGGCAATGTTCAGTTCTACCCGGTGAATGCACTCGCAGAATCGGGCGCACATGTCGATACGGTCGCGAACTGGCACAGCAACGTGGTCGTCGATCACGAACTGATCACGGGTCAGCAGCCGATGTCGGCACCGGAATTCGGTGATGTCCTGGTGGCGAAACTGAAAGCGCGCACGAACTGATCTCAGTTGTCGAGCAAGTTTGTGAAAGGACTGGATGCGTCGTATCCGGTCCTTTTTTATGGGTTTCCCCGATGACCTGAAAACCGTGCCTATTCGACATGGTTTGAGGCATCGACGTCTTCTAAGGTAGTGGCAACAGGTTTCCGTTTGAGAACGGGCTCCGGCAGCGTCTATGCGCCGCTGCGCATGGCGGACATTCCGAATATGACCATCGCCTTCGTGGACAGCACGGAGGCGCCCGTCGGACCTGGCGAACCTTCCACTACCGTAGTCGTACCGGCTATCGGCAACGCGATTTATGCCGCTGTGGGCGTGCGGATGCGCCACCTGCCTATCCGGGCAACGGACATCACGCTGGCACTGGATCAGGCACGACAGAAGACTACGAGCTAACGGAAATAAACATCATGAGACAACCTTTCTACAAAGTTCTGTACGTGCAGGTGCTGCTGGCGATCGCCGCTGGCATCCTGCTCGGTCATTTGTACCCGCAGCACGCGACCGCAATGAAACCGCTCGGTGACGCATTCATCAGGCTCATTCGCATGATCATCGGACCGGTGATCTTCTGTACGGTGGTGGCGGGCATCAGCAGCATGAGCGATCTGAAAAAGGTGGGACGCGTCGGTGGAAAGGCGCTGGTCTACTTCGAGGTCGTGTCATCCATTGCTTTGGTGATTGGCTTGCTGGCCGGCCATGTGCTCCATCCTGGCGACGGGTTCAATGTGTCTGTTGCGTCGCTGGACACACGGGCGATAGCAGGCTTCGTCAGGCAGTCGGAACATCTCGACGGGCTGACCGGCTTTCTGTTCGGGATCATTCCCGTGTCGTTCTTCGATGCGTTTGCCAAGGGCGACACGCTGCCCATTCTTTTCGTATCCGTCATGTTCGGCATTGCGATCTCTGCGGCGGGGGAGCAGGCAAGCGGCGTGACGGCCATGATTGAAAAGCTGTCTGCAGTGTTCTTCTCTTTCGTCAAGATCATTACGAAAGCTGCGCCTGCCGGAGCATTCGGTGCGATATCGTTCACCGTAGGGAAGTACGGTATTGCATCGTTGATACCGCTCTTCAAGCTGATCCTGACTTTCTACGTTACGGCGTTCATCTTTATTGCGGTGGTGCTTGGGACTGTCGCCAGGATGGCGGGGTTTAGCGTGTTCCGGCTTCTCGCCTATCTGAAGGATGAACTGTTGATTGTGCTCGGAACTAGCACGTCCGAAGCGGTGCTTCCTCAATTAATGCAGAAGCTGGAAAGACTGGGCTGCTCGAAAGCGGTGGTTGGTCTGGTCGTGCCTACCGGCTACTCGTTCAACCTTGACGGCGCCAACATTTATATGACGCTCGCCGTTCTGTTCCTTGCCCAGGCGACGAATACACATCTGACGACCGGTCAGGAATTGACGCTCCTGGCTGTAACCATGCTTACGTCCAAAGGATCCAGTGCGGTTGTCGGTGCAGGTTTTGTTGCGCTTGCGGCAAGTCTTTCGGTTGTGCCTACCGTCCCTGTGGCAGCAATGGTACTCATCCTGGGTATCGATCGCTTCATGGCAGAGTGCCGCTCGTTGGTGAACGTCATTGGCAATGCAGTAGCGGTCGTCGTGGTGTCGGCGTGGGAGGGGGAGCTCGATCGGTCGAAAATGCACGCGGTGCTCTACGGAGCGCGGGATCAACGCGTTTCGATCGATGGATCGGTAACGCTGAATGGGTCACAATCTGTAGATAGCAAAGTGCATTGATTTCGAGTCACCGAGTTTCGGGCGGTGAAACAGATTCCTTGAGATATCGCGTTGGGGCCGTGAGGGACGAGGCGTATCCATTGCCCTAACTTTGAGATTTGCTAATCCACATCGAAGCGTGCAATCGCGACAGGAGAGCAGCATGCCAACTTATACCGTGATGGCGGCCGCAGGGCGGCTTACCGATCCGCAGAAGCAAGAGATCGCGCGGGGCATTACACGCGTACACAGTGAGGCGACCGGCGCTCAAGGTTTTTTCGCGCAGGTGATTTTTCAGGCCATTCCGGCTGGCGATCACTTCCTCGGCGGAGCACCGCTCGTGTCGGATCAGTTGTTCGTCCAAGGACAGATCCGTGCGGGCAGAAGCGCGGATCAGAAGAGGGGTTTGCTCGAAGCTCTCGTCACGCTTGTCGCAAACGCGACGGGGACCGAAAAGCGCTCCGTTTGGGTGTATCTCTCGGAGTTATCGCCGTCTCAGATGGTTGAGTACGGTAAGGTGTTGCCCGCACCTGGAGCCGAATCGGAATGGCTCAAGTCAATGCCCGAGTCCGATCGCGAGTTCCTTCTCGGTATTGGGAAATAGTTGTCTCTACCTCAGGACTATCCCTCTCGCAGGTTGCTGCAAGCCGGGCGCAAGAAGCCGAGATTCGGAAGGGACGCTTTGGGGGCCGATGGCAGCATTGGTCGATAAGTTGCCGACTGGATGGTTGTCCGTTGCACCCCAGAAGCTGTCATTGCAGTTGTAGCAGTCCGAACGGCGGTTGTGGATCTATTCCGTTGAAAAACTCCTCCAAGAGTCGAGTTCTTGGCTATCCTGGAATCCATCAATCGACGGGAGTGCATCGTCATGATGGGTCAGCGAAGCGGCGATCAGGAGCAACTGTTTTACGCGTTCAACCTTGATGATCACGTTCCGAAAGACCATCTGTTACGCGGCGTAGATCACTTCTTCGATGCCGGCGACCTCCGTAAGCACATGGCGTCGTTTTACAGTCATACGGGGCGCCCCTCGGTCGATCCCGAGTTGATGACCAACCTGGGACACTCGACGGCGTGACCGGAATGGGTGGCAACCTCTGCCGGCAGGGCGCGCCAGGCATTGCGGCGTCTGCGGTTTTGTCGCCGCGGATTGCCGAGCAGTGACATCTTTGAGTTTTTCACAGTCCGCACTCGATAAAGGATCACCCCAGGATAACCAGAAGTTATCGCCCCCGCAGCAGCTTTCATTATTCAACCCGGTCCCGTTTCCCTACATTGTGCGGCAGACGCAATGTAGCTCAGTCAGCTGGAAACGAGGAATCACATGAAATTGCTGCGATATGGCGCCCCAGGTCACGAAAAGCCCGGCATTCTCGACCGCAACCGCGCAATCCGCGACCTGTCCGGCGTGATCGACGATATCGCGGGCTCGACGCTGTTGCCCGAATCGCTCGAACGCCTTCGCCAGGTCGATATCGAGTCGCTCCCCATCGTTTCCGCCGAAGCGCGCATCGGCGCCTGCGTGGGGCGCATCGGCAAGTTCATCTGCATCGGGCTGAACTACGCGGACCACGCGGCCGAATCGAATCTGCCCGTACCGAGCGAGCCGGTCGTGTTCGGCAAGTGGACGTCGGCGGTGGTCGGTCCGAATGACGACGTGCGCATTCCGCGCGGCTCGCAAAAGACCGACTGGGAAGTCGAACTGGGCGTCGTGATCGGCAAGGGCGGCGCGTATATCGACGAAGCCGACGCGCTCAGCCACGTCGCGGGCTATTGCATCGTCAACGACGTCTCCGAGCGCGAATATCAGATCGAGCGCGGCGGCACCTGGGACAAGGGCAAGGGCTGCGACACGTTCGGCCCGATCGGCCCGTGGCTCGTCACCGCTGACGAAATCCCCGATCCGCAGCGCCTCGCCCTCTGGCTCGAAGTGGACGGCAAGCGTTATCAGAACGGCAACACGAGCACGATGATCTTCAACGTCGCGCAGATCGTCTCTTACCTGAGCCGCTTCATGAGCCTGCAACCGGGCGATGTGATCTCGACGGGCACGCCGCCGGGCGTTGGCATGGGGCACAAGCCCGAGCCCGTCTATCTGCGCGCAGGGCAAACGATGCGCCTCGGCATCGAAGGACTCGGCGAGCAGCAGCAACGCACCGTCGCCGCATAAGAGGAGCGCGCTGATGAACCAGTACGACTTCGCGCAGCGTGCCGCCGTCGTCACGGGCGGCGCGCAAGGCATCGGCTATGCGGTCGCGGAGCGCGGTGTTCGATCTGTCCGGCGGCCGCGCCACGTATTGAGCGTCACGTAATCGCACCATAAAGCTCGCCGGCCACCTGCTTCAACGCGCGCACCACTTGCGTCGAAGCGGGCGACAGCAACTGCCCGGTGCGCGTGATGATGCCGAAGTCGTCCATCCGCAGCGGCATGTCGAGCGGCAGGATCGACAGCAGGCCGTGCGCCGCGTAGTAATGCGCGACCTCGGCGGCGAGCACGGCGAGCATGTCGCTTTGCGACAGCAGGCTCGTCACGAACAGCAGTTCCGCGCTTTCGACCACGTTGGACGGCGGCGCGAGGCTTTGACGCTGGAACATCAGCTCGAAGCGATGGCGCAGCACGCTTTGCGCGGGCGGCACGACCCACGACGCGTCGACGACATCCGCCAATGTCAGCGATTGCGCCGCCAGCAACGGATGACCCGAACGGGCGACGGCGAGTGCCTGTTCTTCAGCGAGAGGCTCATAGCGCAGATGCAGCTTGTCATGTTCAACGGACAGCCGGCCGATCACGAGGTCAAGCTTGTCCTGCGCGAGGCTTTCGAGCAGCACGTTGCTGCTGTCGATCTCGACGCTCACGCTCAAGCCGGGATGATGATGCTTGACCTGCGCAATCGCGGCGGGCAGCAGGCTGACGGCGGGCGACGTGATCGTGCCGACGGCCACGCGCCCGAGCTGCCCGGACTTCAGCGCGAGCACTTCCTCGCGCGCCTGATCGAGACTGCCGACCACGGAACGCGCGTGGCGAATCATCACTTCGCCGTACAGCGTCGGCCGCATGCCGCGCGGCATCCGCTCGAACAGAGGCGCATCCAGCATTTCTTCCAGTTCGCGCAGCAGCTTCGACGCGGCGGGCTGCGACATGCTCAGCGCGTCGGCGGCGCGGTGGATATTGCCTTCCTCGTCGAGCGCGACGAGCAGCAGCAGTTGCCGCGTCTTCAACCGCGTGCGGACGTACCAGGGGTTCGAATCGAGCATAAGGGTTAATACCAATAATTAAAGCGATATCAGTTCGACGCCAATTCTCATTAGAAAGATATCAGACCGCTTCGTAGACTTCTCTTTTTCCCCATGATCCGCAACCACCATTCGTCCTTACTCAAACGGTTGCGCAAACATCAGCAGTTGCCTTCAGGAAGTCAGCATGTCGGATAAGAAAACGAAGCTGCGCTCGGCCCAATGGTTCGGCACGGCCGACAAGAACG
>WNGR01007130.1_pt1 | contig 11872 bp, 7 predicted proteins | sample 5407581 | NCBI WGS metagenome assembly WNGR01 (sample SAMN13153383, study PRJNA577476) | soil metagenome | isolation source: 80 cm soil or saprolite under Garry oak tree replicate 2 | place: USA:California | collected 2016-06-15
ACGCCCGGCATCGGATCGTCTGGGTGAACCTCATACTCCAGATCGACGAAGCCCTTGTACTTCGTCGCGATGAGGGCTTCAAACATCTTGCGCATCGGCATGATGCCCTCTCCAACCGCGACCTGACTCTCCTTGCTCTTGAAGTCCGTGAGGTCCTTCATGTGTAGGTTAAAGAGCCTTGGGCCTGCTTCGTGGATCGCCTGAACCACATCCGTGCCGGCGCGGACCGTATGCCCGACATCGATGCAGCACCCGATGCGCGGATCCATACCCTTCACGGCCCTCAATACATCCAGCGGCGAATGCCACAACTTATCCTCGGGCCCGTGATTATGGATCGCCATGCCGATGTCGTACTCCTTTACGAACTTCTCGATTCGCGGCAGTGTTTGAGGTGTAGGGTCGCCCGCGACAATAACGGCAATACCCGCCCGCTTGCAGTATTCGAACTTGCTGCCGACATCCGCATCTTCATCCTTCGCGAAATAGATGGTTCCGGCAGCGTGAAGCTTGATGCCCGCCGCGGCATAGTCCGCCAGCGCGGCTGCCTCCTCCTGTGGATCCATTGGGAGATGATCTTTGACGTCCTTCGCGTTCAGCGCGAACACATTGAGCTGCTTCATGAAGCCGATCATCTGCGTACGAGTGAAGTTACGAAACGTGTAGCTGGCCAGGCCCAAACGAATCGGCGATGCTTCCCCCGAGGATGGCCGTTCTTGAGCTAGTGTTATGACGTCACTTGAAGCGGCGAACCCTGCCGCAACCAGTGCGCTAGTGCGGACGAAGTCTCGACGAGAGAAAGTGCTTTTCTTAGACATGCGGCGCCCAGCCTTTCTCGTACTCGCGGCTCCACATCTTCGTCGCTTCCGGATCGCCCTGGATGCGCCCGTCTTTCGTGTCGAGTTGCAGTTCGCGGTTCACTTCCCACGCGACGTTGGAAAGCTGCAGCATAGTAACAGCGATGTTGCCGACAGAGATCGGAGCGTTGAGTTTCTCGCCTTTGCGGATTCCCGCGATGAAGTTCGCGAAGTGAGCGTCTGTCATGGAATCGCGGCCGAGCAGGTCAGCAGATGAAGTGGTACTGCCAGCCTTGAATACGCTCGTCTTAGTCCCTTTGAGATCGTAGATTTCATAGCCATCGCGATCGACGAGCACGGTGCCAATGGTTCCCATGATTGTCGAACCACGGTCGCGCCCGTAATGCTTCATTCCCTGGCAGCTCGTGCCATCCCACGAAATCATTGTGTCTTCGTACTCGAAGCTTGTCACCAACGTGTCGTAGAACTGCCAGTCGTCTTTGAAATGATATCTGCCGCCTGACGAGGTGACCCGCTTCGGATAATCGACGCCTAGCGCCCAACGGCAGACATCGACCTCGTGTGTGCCATTATTTAGCGTTTCACCGGTGCCATAGATTCTGAACCAGTGCCAGTTGTAGGGATGCACATTATCCTTATAACGACGACGCGGTGCCGGACCCTGCCACAGGTCCCAATCAAGCTGCGGGGGAACGGGCACTTCTTTACCTGTCCCAATGGATTTCCTGGTATTGACGTACCAGCATTTCGCAAAGTATGGCCTGCCGATAATCCCTTCGTGAATTTTTTCGACGATCTCGATGGTGTGGGGTGAGGAGCGCTGCTGTGTGCCCATCTGCACGAGCTTGCGATACTTCTGCTGCGCCTGCACCAGCATCTCGCCCTCAGCAGGATTGTGGCTGCATGGCTTTTCCACATAGACGTGCTTGCCCGCCTGCAACCCCGCGATAGCCATCGGGGCATGCCAATGCTCGGGAGTGGCGATGGTGATGGCGTCCACATCTTTCTGCTCGAGAATCTTGCGAAAGTCTTTCTCCGCCACCGGAGCCTCGCCCATCTCCTGCTGCACACTGTCGGCGAACTTCTTGAGAATATTGCTGTCAACATCGCAGACGTGTGAGATGCGGGCAGAGCTCCGGTTTGCCTTCAGGGATGAGAGATGAGCGTAGGCGCGGCCATTCAGACCAATCACGGCAAAATTGAGGCGATCGTTAGAGCCGAGAATCTGGCCATAGCTCTTCGCCGTAGTTCCCACGGCAAGCCCCGCCGCGCCCACGGCAAGTGAATCGAGAAACTCACGTCGTGTAATCATCATCTCTCCTTATGGCTAGTCTGTTGTCGTGCTGTTCTGTTGTCGCAGACAGCCGTTCCAATCTGTCACTGGCTGGGAAGATAGGTTGTGATCAGCACGAGATGCCAGCCTTCGTCAAAGTTTTCTTGAGTCCATCCATGCTGATGCGCGTAGACGCTTCGGGCGTCCCTGCGCCGCGCCAGTGGGTTTCGAGACTCAGTCCGTAGTGGAAGCCATCGCGCTGCAAAGCCTTAAATTGCCCAACCCAATCTACAGTGCCACCACCGACGGGAGCCCAATCGTATTTGTGGTCCTGTTTGCTCACCACATCCTTGCAGTGACAGTGTCCGATACGTTCTTTGGGCAGCAAATGATAGCCGGTTGGATAAGCCGTGCTTCCTATGGCCGCGGCGTTTCCGGGATCCCAATTCAGCATGAGGTTTTTGTTTGGAATCGCCAAGACTACGGAAGCGGCCTCCTCGCCCGTAGCTGTATTGCAGGACATCTCATTCTCGAGCAGTAGCACGATGTTGTCCTTCGCGCAGCGCTCTGCAGCCTTCTGCAGCTTGGCATTGATGGCCGCCCGATACGGCTTCTGATCATCTAGCCGCCAGTAGTCGAAACAGCGAATTCTGTCCGCATTGAAAGATTTGCAAAGCGAGATACACCGCTCGAGCAGCTTATCCTGCGCGCTTGCATCGAAGTCGGCATGAAACTGATCGCGCGTTTGGCTCTGCGATGACCGCGGAGCGCCAGGCCAATCTGTTTTGAACAGCGGGCTTGCGATATCCGTGACTTGCAGTTTGTGTTCCTCCAGGATCTTCCTCGCATTCTCAATCTCTTTCGCGTTGAGCTCGGTCACGTTCTTGTTCCACATCGAGCGTAGCTCGATCCAACGCAGCCCGAAATCACCAGACACAATCTGACATGCCTTCTCGAAGTCCTGCGTGATCTCATCATTGATCACCGCCAGGCGGAACGGGCAGGTGCCTACTCCCGCGGCAAACGATCCCGTTAATGAGGATGCTGCGGCTTTCTTGACCAGAGGCAACATCGCCGTCTCGAGTCCTGCCAGTCCTAAGCCCGCGAGCACCGCGCGTCGTGTGTAACCCATGCAATCCACCTCCCATGTCGAGACGATTCGCTACCGCGGCGTACCATCATCTTAAGCCTCAGTGTTTCCTCCGGCGGCACTCGGCGCATGCCCGTGAACGCGACCGCCTGTTCCACCACATTGCTGATCGAGTGCGCCGTCATGTCCGGTTTCAGATCGCTGGCCAAGACGAAACGCGAGAAGTCGTCCAGCATCAGAATCGAGTGATACCAACCCAACCGACCACGAAGAAGTAACTGGCATTGCTGTGCCACAACTGGTTCGGTGCTGTCGTCTTCACCCCGAAACTCCTTGCCCGCGGCAAAGCCCACCAGCGTCATCGTGCGATTCAACCCGTGCCGGCTTCGTTGCGATTGACAACAGACGTTCAAAACACATGGATTTTGTCTCCCCGCGCTTGCGGTCCGAAATTGCTGCTCAGAACTCAAAATCAATCGAGAATTGGAGCTGGCGAGCGATCCCGGCCCTGACTGATTGGCTAAACGTCGGAAATGGAGCAATGCCAGGACCGAAAAACTGGTTTAGGCCGACGACATTCGTGTGGTTGAGTAAGTTGAACGATTCGGCTACGAAATCAAGTTTCCCGTGCTCGCCAATCTTGAAGTACTTCAGCACCCTGAGGTCAAATTTGACCTGATTTGAGGTGTGGAGCGCGTTGCGTGAAAAGCCCAGAGGTCGCGAGGAGAGCGGAAATGCGCCGTTGTGATTGGCATCGAAGCCGATCAGCGGGTTAATTGGTCTGCCGCTGCCGACCGTCAGAATCGGGGCGGTTTCGATGTTCCCAAACACCTTCGCCATTAATCCAGTCGGCTTTCTCCCCTCCTCCTCATCTCCAAACGGCAGATCAAATGTGCCGCTGAATACGAAACGATGGCGCTGGTCGTTGGCCGAAAGCGCCCGCTCAGCGCGAACCGAGTACGGGTTCTGCGGCTGCTCATTGAAATCAGAAGCGTCATCGATGGCGTTGGAGAGCGTGTAGCTGCCAGAAAACTCGATCTCGTTGGCAAGCCTCCGGTTCACTGAGAGCGAGAGCCCGTCGTAGGTCGAGCTGGATTCATGCTGCCACTCATAAACATTGTTGAAAGCCGGATTCAGCCGGTTTGGTCCAAAAACCTCTCGCCCAAGTTCTTGTGGGAATGGCGTGCTGCCGAATCCGAGCGCGGATGCATTCGCCGACCTCAGCACCGTAGACGAAGACAGGTTGACGTTTACGGTGCGAGGCAGTTTCACCCCGCGTGCAAACAAATAGGTTGCGCTCGCCGTCAAGTTGTTGGTGATCAGGCGCTCGACGCTTGCACTTGCGATCTCGCTGTAAGGCGTCCTCAGGTTTGGAGAGCTTGTGAAAATCGATGGCGAAATGCTCGCCACGGGGCTTGTGGGCGTGCCGCCGAGGGCGGCGTTGAAGATCTGCTTCGCCAGCGGTCCGTACGCAACTTGCAGAAATGCATCGGCGTCATTCATTTCCAAGGTTCGGTTCACAGCGGCCAGGATGTAGCGGTCGTAAAAAATGCCAAAGCCGCCACGCAGGACCCATTCGTCCGACGGGCTGAATGCGACACCCGCACGCGGAGCGAAATTGTTGGTGTCTTGCTGAATGCCAGCCGGCAGGTGCTCGAAGTCGTAGCGCACTCCCAGATCAACCGTGAATCGCTTCAGAAACGTCCAATGGTCCTGCACAAATCCAGCGTATCGCGTCGTTCCGAATCGGGCGCGCGGAGTGCCGAACGCCTGCAGGTATTCATCAGGAGTTCCGCTTAGAAAGGCTGCGAGATTGGAAAAGATGTAGAGAGCTCCAAAGCCGTCGTCGACTGCGGCCGACTCCCGAATATGATCGAGATCGGCCCCGAACTTCAACAGATGCCGCCCTCTCAAGATCGTTGTGGTATCAACCGATTGATAGTGATTTTCCGTTCGGTCGTTATTGCCTGAGAATGCCCGCCCGAACTCAACGTCTCCCGCGATCTCTATGCCGGGACCGGTCTGGTCGGCAGTTCGCAACACCTGCCTTCTTGTGCTGAGCTGAAGGCTAGTGCTGTTGACGACATTCGGGTTCAGAACGGAAGTGACGCCAGCAGTAAGTCCCTGATCGCGAGTGAAGCTGCTCCCACGGCCGCTAGGATCGACCAAACCGTTCACATTGAATGCATCGCCAACCTCACGATTGTTGGTGTACCCATATTTCAGCAGCAGAGAGTTTTGTGCGTTGATCTGGTGGTCCAGCCTGGCTGATGCTTCTGTTTCAGCTCGCTCCACCGGGAACATATCCGGATTTAGCGCCCGTACCGTCAGGCGCGGGAATGTGTCCGATTGCAGCAAACCGTTGACCGCCGCTGCCACCGAAGGAGCAATCAACGAACTGTCGTCGCCCCGCGAGCGCTCCTGCTCGCCAGCAAAGTAGTAGAAAGTGCGATTGTGAATGATCGGCCCGCCAAGGGCGCCGCCAACCCGCTCGCGATCCAGGCCGGGTTTAGTGGTCTCAATCGTCAGAGGTTCCCGTGCATTCAGCGCGCCGTTTTGGACGAAGAGAAAAGCGTCACCATGATGAATGTTTGCCCCGCTTTTGGTGACTACATTGATCGAGCCGCCCATACCTCCTCCCGACTCGGCAGAAATTCCATTGTTTACAACCTGGAACTCGTGAATCGTCTCCGGCGAAAGCTCGATGCGAACTGCGCCTCCAAATTCGTCATTGTTTTCTACGCCATCAATGTAAAGGCTGTTGCTGCGGGGGCGGAGACCGGCAAACGTGAAGTCACTGCCCGCAAGCATGCTTTGACTCGCGGCATTGCTTTGATCATTGGATTGGCTCAGCCCAGGCGCGAGCAGTACGAAATTCAGGTAATTGCGCGTGACCACCGGCGATTCCTCAATCCGCTCGGGACCAATCGTGGTTGCGACCGTGGTTTGAGTCACGTCCATCGGCGGAGGCTCTTCCGATACGGTGACCTGCTGTTGCACTGTCGCCGGAGCAAGACGAACCACCAGCGGCGTGCTGCTGCCTACGTTGACTTCGACGGACTTGTTTTCGAAGGGGGCGAACCCGGTCGATTCAACTCGCAAAGTGTAGCTGCCAGCGGGGACTCCATTCAGCAGGAAGTCGCCAGTGGAACCGCTGGCAGCAGTGCGCACCTGATTTGTCGCCGGATTCGTAAGCTGAATCCTCGCTGCGGGAACCGCACTACCGGTTTGGTCAACTACCGTGCCCTGAACACTCCCGCTGGTCCTTGATGTCTGCCCGGTGGCAAGAGTCGGCAAGAATAGCGATAAGGCAACGGCCGCAGCTCGGCGGCGAACCACTACACCGAATCGAAGCATGATCACTCCTGTTTGACAGGGTGGTACATCCAACGGACTGAACCCTGTACTTTCGGAGCGAATGATCAGATACGAAGAGCTAAAGGCGGGGGTGAAGGAGTGCTAACGGGAGGACACAGGACTACATTACAGGCGAGGAGCCTTGGCTGAACAGTGGATGAGAACCCAGTTTGAGCCGCGAAAATCGCAGTCGCACCCGCAAGGGCGAGCGCTACGCCGCCCGTCAGCGCAACCACGATGAGGGCCGATTCGATGTCGTTACCAGTCTGGAATGTGTGATCCCAATGGTCGAGAAATTCGGAGACGTGACTGCCGAAGCAGACCAGCAGAACGACCACTGCAGCGAATTGGAGGGTATGGCGCCGCATGCGCTCATTCTATCATTCGGAAATCTGCTGGTTGCCACGTCTACGGCAGAAGTTGGTTTCGTCCCATAGTCAATCAGGCCAAAAATTGCGACTATTACCGGTATGCTGCCAGTACAGGCCATTCGGTCGCCTGGTGCGTCTCTTTGGTCGCCAAAAGACTGATCGAGTGCGCTGCCGGGCTGCCATTCCTAAGCCATTAGCCGAACACAAATATTATGACCGAAGTGCTCCTGGACCTGGGGATCAGTTCGTGAAAAAAGTGCTTGACAACCCAATAGCTTGGGGTGTAAATGGGCATGCTATCGCTGGCGAAACACAAAGCCCGGCGATCTAAGCGATTAGCTCTTTCTCTCATCCCGTACGCCGATAGCGACTTTTGGGCTCCGATTAGGCCCGCGATGCCTGTGCGACCAGCCCGGTCAGAAGAGCCTTGAACTCAGTCCTTAACTCGTCGAAGCACAGGGATGACCAACGGACGGCAGACTCCAAAGAGTCGGGAGGAAACGTGATGCCGCGCGCACAATTTAGCTTGCGAAGCGTCTCTCTGGGCGGCTTGGTGCTGTTACTCGTTGTGGGCTGCGGACAGGCGCAGATAGACCGGGCTACGCTTACCGGTACCGTGACTGATCCTACCCGAGCAGTGGTCCGAGACGCAAAAATCCATGCCAAGGATCAGGCCACCGGTCTGGAAAGCGAAGCGGAGAGCAATTCTCAGGGAGTGTACCGCGTTCCCGGACTAGCGGTAGGAACGTATACGGTGACGGTGACGCACACAGGATTTGCGACCGCTCAGTTTCAAGATGTTGTGCTCCTGGTGGGTGAGACCCGCACCCTTGACGCGCATTTGAAAGTCGGCGCGGTAATGCAAAGGATTGTGGTTGAAGTTGCACCGACGCCGCTCGAAGAAACCTCTCCAGAGCTGTCTGGTGTGATCAAAAAGCAGGAAATCGAAGCTCTTCCGGTGAATGGCAGGAACTGGGCAAGTCTCTTGCTACTCGCGCCCGGGGCCGTTGATGATGGCGGTGGAGACCAGAGAACCATTCGATTTGCGGGTCGCGGGCGGGACGACAACAACTACACCATGGACGGTGTAGACGCCACCGGCATTCAGGAACAAGCGCAGAAGTCAACGACGCGGTTGCAGATTTCCGAAGAAGCCGTTGCTGAGTATCGCGTCAGCTCAATGCTATACACAGCTGAGCATGGCGCGGGCGCAGGAGGACAGGTAGATTTAGTCTCGAAGACCGGCACCAATGTCTTCCATGGCTCTCTCTTCGAATTTTTCAGAAACAGCGCGCTGGATGCCCGGCAGTTTACTGATTTCGACACCGTCACGGGCTTGCCGATTCGCCCTCCTTTCCACCTCAATCAGTATGGTTTGAGTTTGGGTGGGCCGATTAAAAGGGATAAGACTTTCTTCTTCCTAACCTATGAAGGGCTGCGTCAGGCGCAAACCCGAAGCCTGGTTGCGCAACTTCCAAGTGACAACCTGCTCACCGCGATTGTTAATACCTCTCCCCAGATGGCGCCTCTTGTTGCCGTCTGGAGACTTGCCGTAAGGCCGGGCGATGGCAACAGCAACTGCGTCGATCTTACGACAGATTCCTGCAGCTTTAGTTTCATCCATCCGGGCGGTGTTAGGCTCAACGAGGATAGTTGGATGGTCCGTTTGGACCATAAGTTCAATGATCGAAATACCGTGTACATTCGGGCCAATCGGGATGTGTCGTTCACGAGTGCTCCCCTCGGTGGTTTCTTAGACACGCAACAAATCATCACCCATCCGGCCAACTACCTTCTGGCATGGCAACACAGCTTTTCGAACACCATTTTCAATGAAGCGAAATTTGGCATCAATCGTGTTCCGTACCACAATCCCCAGGCTAGCGTGTTTCCCATCGATGTGAGCACCAGCAACTTCGAAGAACTCAACAATAGCAATACCGACCATGAAATCGGTACCACGTTTGGATACATAGACAGTCTGGGAATCTCACACGGACGCCACACCTTTAAGACGGGCATCGAGGTGCGGCGGGTTCGGTTGAATCAGGGGATCACGGAAGATGATCGCATAACCTTCGCGGATAACTCATCTCTGATCACCGACTCGCTTGATTCGGCTGACATTCGACATCCGTGGTATCCGCACGGCCTACGACACACGTTCATTCTTCCTTATTTCCAAGATGAATGGAAGGTAAGGCCTAACTTGACGCTGAATCTGGGAATTCGCTGGGAGTATTACTCGGTGATTACGGAAGCTCATGGTCACATGACGGTTTTCGATACGGCCTGTACAGGTGGGTTTTTACCTGGCACGACCAAACCGGAAGCCGGCATCTGCCCTAAGGGATCGCCTGCTTACTTCCCCAGTTACCGGAACTGGGATCCAAGGATAGGCATTGCTTGGGCTCCGGCGGCGTTGCGTGATAAGACTGTCATTCGAACAGGATTCGGAATCTACCACGGCGCAGGTCAAAACGATGATCTCAACGCCTCACTGGAAAGCGATACTTTTAGGCAGGAAGTCGACTCCTCGTCCTGCCCTACCTTGTCGTATCCGGTGAATCTGGCGAATTGTCCAAGTGTCCTAATCGCCGCGGCTCCGCGTGCGCTGCAGCGTCACCGGCGCGACTTGTACGTTGAGCAATGGGGTCTGTCAGTGCAGCAAGCGTTACCTGGCGATTTTGTCTTCCAGTCGTCGTATATGGGCACGCATGGCGTACGGCTGTTCGCGCGGAATCGCTTCAATCTATGCGAGGAGCCTCGGACGATAGGAACAGACCCAGATACTGGGTTGCCAGCGTTTGTAGATTGCACAAGACCGTTCCCCGATTTCGGTAACCTCGACATAAAGGCAGACGTCGGGACAAGCACCTTCCAGGCTGGGCAATTCTCTCTCCAGCGGCAAATGAAACATGGGTGGATGTGGGAGGTGCAATATATGCTTTCCCATTCGATTAACGACGGTTCGGTGGGCGGAGGAGAAGCTAATTCACCCGAAAACGCTGCCTGCCGTCCCTGCGACCGGGGGCCCAGTGTGTTTGATACGCGCCATAACTTTACTGCCACCGGCATTTATGATCTCCCCATCGGGCCGGGGCGGCGCTATTGGGCCATCGCGGGCTTCCTGGGCAAGGTCCTGGAAGGATGGAGCCTGAGCGGGATCGGCTTGGCGCATAGCGGCCACCCGTTAACTGTGCTTATCAGTCGGGACTCGAGCCAGATTCCCGACGGCAACGACGCAGCCGATCAGAGACCTGACCTGGTACCCGGCGTCCCGGTCATCCCCCGCGGGCAAAACCGTAACAATTGGATCAACATCAACGCGTTTGCAGCACCCCCCCTCACCCGGTTTGGGGATGCGCTCCGGGGTATCATCCGGGCGCCCAAGGTCTGGCAGGCGGATATGGCGCTCACGAAACGTACAAAAATCACCGAAAAAGTAGACCTTGAGTTCCGCGCTGAAGCATTCAATATTTTCAACCGCACGCAGTTGGGTGATCCCGGTGAGTTGGATATTCTGGCTGGGCCTCCGACGCCGCCGCCAGGGCCGGGCTTGTTTTCCGGGTTTGGTGTGATTACTACGAGCGTCAACTTTAACAATAACAATGACAGCTTTAGCTCGGCCAATACCGGCACGGGTTTGCCGCGCCAGGTCGAGTTTATGCTGCGGCTGACTTTCTAGAGCTGTTAACACCTGCTTTAAAGGTGGGACGAAAGCGGCTAGCCCGGAGGATCCTACGCCGGCCTGAGAGGAACGAAGAGCATGCGCCGGATTGCCGTTACCGCGGCTGTTTTCTTATTTGCGATTGAGGTCTGGGCAGGTGATCCATGGAAGGAGAAGTCATATAGAGACTGGAGCGAGAAAGATGTTTACAAGATCTTGAACGATTCCCCATGGGCAAAACGGATCGAGGCCGAACGCGGCAGCAAGAAGCATGATCTGGAAGCACCGGAGGGTGCGCCCAAAGTTAGCGGTGCCCGCGGCGAAGACGAAGAAGACGAGCGAGAAGAAAAGGAACGGGGTGGGGAAAGAGAAGAAGAACATAAAGGCAAGGAAAAAGAAGAACTCAAATTTGTGGTACGTTGGGTTTCTTCCAGAACTCTTCGTGAAGCATCGGTTCGCGGCCAGATATTGCGAAAACAGATTTCGGAAGCGGATGCGGACAAATCCTTGCCGCCAGCGCCAGCTGATTATGAACTGGCTGTCGTCGGCACTGACATGACTCCCTTTCTGAGTGCGAGCGAATCGACATTGAAGTCTCAGACCTATCTGATCGCAAAGAAGTCAAAAGAAAGAATTGCCGCCAGCCAGGTGGAAATCGTGCGCGGATCAGACGGAAAAAGGATTAATGCCATTGTTTTTCATTTTCCGAAGAAAAACGCTGCCGGCGGGGCTGCCGTCGATGCAGAAGAAAAAGAGCTCAAATTCGTTACTCATGCAGGATCAATCGAGATCAAGGCCATTTTCGATCCGCAGAAGATGGTTGACCAGCAAGGAATGGACCTCTAACCGGGATTTTTGAATATGAGGAGCCAATGCAGAAACTAGGTGTCGGGGTAGTCGGCGTTGGGCGCATGGGCAGGCGCCACGCTGAGAATTTGAGGTCTCTGATTCCGCAGGCGAAGCTAGTCGCAATGGCCGATGTTGATCGTGATGCTGCGCGGCAACTGGCAGGAGACCTTGAAATCGAACACTACTACGACACCGTAGAGGCACTGGTGGAGCGGAAGGACGTGGACGCGGTGGTGATCGCTTCGCCATCAAAGTTTCATCTATCCGCGGTCCAGACGGCAGCCGCGGCTGGCAAGCACATTCTCTGCGAGAAACCGCTGGCGCTGACAATCGAGGGTGTAGATTCCGCCATTGCGGCCGCTCGCGAGGCCAATGTCGTTCTTCAGGTGGGGTTCATGCGGCGGTACGACCCTGCCTATGCAGAAGCCTATAAACGGATCGGAG
>WNGR01007135.1_pt1 | contig 11868 bp, 6 predicted proteins | sample 5407581 | NCBI WGS metagenome assembly WNGR01 (sample SAMN13153383, study PRJNA577476) | soil metagenome | isolation source: 80 cm soil or saprolite under Garry oak tree replicate 2 | place: USA:California | collected 2016-06-15
CTCGGGTCGATCGAGCGATTCTGGGCGTTTCCCGGCGCGCAGACCTACCGAGAGGTGCAGCGGCTCTTCGCCGCCGGTCAGTACGACCGGCTCGCCGCCGTGGTGAGCCGGGCCAACCGGGCGCTGGTCACCGAGTCTTACCGCGACGGTCAGGCCTGGGATTTGCGTTCCGAAGATGACGCATACGAACGCGACAGCCACCCGGCGAAGCAGTTCGGCCGTGACCGGCCTTATTTCGAGGTTCTCGTCGTCGAGGACCTGACCGAGGAGCAGGAGAGCTCGCTGCGGGAAGAGCTACGGCGGTGGCGTCGCCCGGATGACCAGTTCATCTACGAGATCGTCGTGGTGCCCAGTTTCGACGAGGCGGTCATGGCCGCGCGGCTGAACTTCAGGCTGCAGGCGTGCGTGGTCCGCCGCCGGTTCGCCCACCGGTCCCGCCACGACTCGCCCTTGCTCGCATCGTTCGCGGGCATCGACGGAGCTGACGACCTGATGGACCATACGCCGGATGACCGCGCTCAGATCCTCGCCCGGGCGCTGGCCAAGATCAGGCCCGAACTCGACCTGTACCTGATGACGGAGATCTCCGTCGAGGATCTGGCCGGCCGGCTCAGCCACCATTTCCGGCGCATCTTCCATGCCCGGGAAGGTTCGCTCGAGCTGCACCTATCCATCCTGGACGGCGTCGCGGCACGATATCGTTCCCCGTTCTTCAGCGCGCTGCGTAACTACAGCCACCGGCCCACCGGGGTGTTCCACGCGCTGCCGATCTCGCACGGCAAGTCGATCGTCAACTCTCACTGGATCAAGGACATGGTCGACTTCTACGGCCTGGAAATCTTCCTGGCCGAAACCTCCGCGACCTGCGGTGGCCTCGATTCGCTGCTCGAGCCGACCGGGCCACTCCGCGAGGCTCAGCAACTCGCAGCCAAGACGTTCGGCTCGCGGCAGACCTACTTCGTCACCAACGGCACCTCGACGGCCAACAAGATCGTCGTGCAGGCCATCGTCCAGCCCGGCGACATCGTCCTGGTTGACCGGAACTGCCACCAGTCCCACCACTACGGGCTGATGCTGGCCGGCGCGATGGTGACCTACCTCGAGGCGTATCCGCTGAACCAGTACTCCATGTACGGTGCCGTCCCGCTCACCGAGATCAAGCGCCAGCTGCTGGCCCTGCGGCGAGCGGGCAAGCTGGACCGGGTCAAGATGCTGCTGCTGACCAACTGCACGTTCGACGGGATCGTCTACGACGTGGGCCGGGTGATGGAGGAGTGCCTGGCCATCAAGCCCGACCTCATCTTCCTGTGGGATGAGGCCTGGTTCGCCTTCGCCAGATTCCACCCGGTCTCCCGGCCGCGCACGGCCATGCGGGCCGCCCGAACACTGGCCGAGCGGCTGCGGCTGCCCGAATCTCGTCAGCGATACGACGCCCAGGCCGAGGAGCTCGGCACGATCGATGCCGCGGACGACGAGGTGCTGCTGATGCGGCGGCTCACGCCCGATCCTGCCCGGGCCCGCGTCCGGGTGTACTCCACCCAGTCCACCCACAAGACGCTGACCTCGCTGCGGCAGGGCTCGATGATCCATGTCTGGGATCAGGATTTCGGCCAGAAGGTCGAGGCGACCTTCCACGAGGCCTACATGACGCACACCTCCACCTCCCCGAACTACCAGATCCTGGCCTCCCTGGACCTGGGCCGCCGGCAGGCCGCGCTGGAGGGGTTCGAGCTGGTGCAGAAGCAGATCGAGAACGCCATGCGGCTCCGCGACGCGGTGGACCACCACCCGCTGCTGAGCAAGTACATGCGCTGCCTGACCACGGCCGACCTGATCCCGGCCGAATACCGGCCGGCATGTATCGACCAGCCGCTGCGCTCCGGCCTGCCGAACATGATCAAGGCCTGGGACTGCGACGAATTCGTCCTGGACCCGTCCCGGATCACCATCTACATTGGCGCGACCGGCATCGAGGGTGACGCATTCAAGCGCAGCCACCTGATGGACCGCTACGGCGTCCAGATCAACAAGACCTCGCGGAACACCGTGCTGTTCATGACGACGATCGGTACCACCCGCAGCTCGGTGGCGTACCTGATCGAGGTGCTGGTGACCATCGCCCGCGACCTGGAGGCCCAGCTGGCCGACATGAGCCCGAACGAGCGGGCCGCGCACGAGCGCCAGGTGATACGGCTCACCGCACCGTCGGCGCCGCTGCCGGACTTCAGCGGCTTCCACCCCAGCTTCCAGGACGCCAACGGGCAGCCAACCCCGGAGGGGGACGTGCGGCGCGCCTTCTACCTGTCCTACAACGACAGCTACTGCGAGTACCTCAAGCCGGAGGAGGTCGAGCAGCGGGTGGAGAACGGCGAGCAGGTGGTGTCCACCACCTACGTCACGCCCTACCCGCCCGGCTACCCCGTGCTCGTCCCCGGTCAGGTGTTCAGCCCGGAGATCCTGGCGTTCATGCGCAGCCTGGACACTCCCGAGATCCACGGCTACCGCGCCGACCTCGGCTACCGCGTCTACGTGGATAAGGCCCTGGAGGCAGCGGCGCTAGATGGGGTCAGCGGCTTGAACAGCCGCCCGGCGGCCGCGCCCGAGACGGTCCGCGCCGCCACCACCAGCCAGGCCGCGAGCAGCAAGGCGAAGAGGAGGACCGAGGCGCCCCGTAGCACGTCCACGTGACAGCGGGCCGCCAGGCCGATCGTGCCGGTGACGCACGTCCCGACCGGGAAGGTGAAGCTCCACCAGGTCAGCGCGAACGGCAGGCCACGCCGCGCGGTGCGCACCGTGATCGCCGCGGCCAGCGCCAGCCACATCATGGCGAACCCCCAGGTGGGCACGCCGTACAGCAGGGCGAACACGGCCGCGCCCGCGGCGTAGGGTTCGGGCAGCACGTGCGCCGCCTGGCTGCCCAGGTTCCCCGCCGCGGTCACCGACTGGCCCAGCGGGCCGAGCACGATCCACAGCGTCGGCACCATGACCGCCGCGCCGGGCTTGTGCGTCACCAGCCGCGACCACACCTGGGTGATGATGATCACCGACGCGAACAGGCTGATGCCGAACATCGCGTAGCACGCCAGCAGCAGCGTCAGCCGGCCCTGCGCCGACCCCACGTGCGGGATCAGCAGCGCGCCCGTGGCCGCCGAGACCATCGGCGGGACGACCGGCATCAGCCAGCCGCCGAACGCGTCCCCGGCTTCGATGTCATGCCGCGTCATCATCAAGTACGGGATCCAGACCGCGGTGACCAGGCCGAGCGCCGTCCCGGCCAGCCACAGCACCCAGTCGATGCCGACCGCGGCCGGCCCGATCAGGCCCCGGCCGAGGACCAGCGTCCCCGCGCCCACCGTCATCAGCGCCATCGCGGGCGCGCCCCAGAACTGCGCCATCACCGGGTTGGAGGCGTGACCCCGGGCCCGTTCGGGATAGCGGGTCCAATGCACGACCCAGGCCGCGATCAGCACGATCAGCATGGCCGCGGCCAGAGCCCACACCGCCGTGGCGAACACGCGCAGGCCGGGCACCTGCAGCGGCAGGATGGCCGCCGCGTTGGCCACGATGCCGGTGCCCATGACCGAGGCGAACCAGTTCGGGCCGATGTCGCGGAACACGTCACCCGGCCGTTCCAGGTCTTTCAATAGGCCGAACGGCCTGCGCTCATCCGTCCGCCCGACCGTGCCCGCCCCGGCGAGGTCCAGAGTCTGTGCCATGCTTCCAGCGTCGCCGCCCGCCGGGCGCGCCGGTAGGGCCGAATCCGCTATCAGGTCATAAGCTCAACTTATGCCTCTGCCTTCGCGGGTGTCCGACCTGACCGGCTTCGACCTGCTCCTGTCCGTGGCGCGCACCGGCAGCATCGGGCGCGCGGCCACCGAGCACGGCGTCTCGCAGCCCGCCGCCAGCGCCCGGATGCGGCTGCTCGAGGGGCAGCTCGGCCTGGCGCTGATCGAGCGCTCCCCGCGCGGTTCGAAGCTGACCCCGGCCGGCGCGCTGGTGGCGGGCTGGGCGCAGGCCGCGGTCGACGCCGCGGAGTCACTGGACGCCGGCCTGACGGCGCTGCGCCGGGAGCGCGACTCCCGGCTGCGCATCGCGGCCAGCATGACCGTGGCGGAGTACCTGCTGCCGGCGTGGCTGACCGCGCTGCGGGCGGTCGACCCCGGCGCGGTCGTGGCGCTGTCCGCGGTCAACTCCGCCGAGGTCGCGCAGGCCGTGCTGGCCGACGCCGCCGACATCGGCTTCGTCGAGGGCCCTGGTACCCCGGATGGCCTGCACGCCGAACCGGTCGGCCGGGACGCACTCACCCTCGTCGTCGGCCCGTCCCACCCCTGGGCCCGGCGCCGCAGCGGCGTCCCGGCCGCCGAGCTCGCGCGCACCGCGCTGGTCAGCCGCGAGGCCGGGTCGGGCACCCGGGGCTACCTGGAGGAGGCGCTGCGCGCCCAGGCCGGCCTGGAGCGGGTGCCCTCGGCCGCCGAGCTGTCGTCCACCACCGCGATCAAGGCCGCGGTCGCGGCCGGGGCCGCCCCGGCCGTGCTCAGCTCGCTGGCCGTCGCGGCCGAACTAGCCGCCGGGACGCTGCGCCAGGTCCCGGTCACCGGCGTGAACCTGACCCGCACGCTCCGCGCGGTGTGGACCGAGGGCCGCCGCCTCACCGGCCCGGCCCTGGACCTCTACGCGATCGCGATCCGTTCCGCTCACCCCCGGGGCCGCCGCTTACTCCCGGATGAACCAGGAGCCCGTGGTCTCGCCCGGCGAGTCGGGCCACGCGGCCGGGTAGTGCGCTCGCTCCGCGGACCGGGCCGCGGGCACGGCGGCAAAGACCGGGGCGGGCCGTGGCGCGCCCTCCTCCCGCCCGGCCGCGGTGGCCAGCGTCAGCGTGCCGATGTAGCACAACAGCGCCATCCCGGTCAGGATGGCCATCGCCATCGAGGCGGTGTTCTGGCCGTTCCGGACGAAGATCTCCCCGGTGCCGAACGCGCCGCCGAGTGCGGTCAGGCCCGCCGTCGCCAGCACCGCGAGCAGCCGGTCCCGCACGCCGACGGCCCTGGCCACGAGCAGGACCCCGGTGCCGATCAGGGCGATGCCGAGGACTGCGTGGACCGTCAGCACCGGAGGCGCGGTGGCGATCTCGGTCAGGATTCCGGCGTGCGCGTCGGAGGCCGGTACCTCGACGTAGAGGTTGAGGATGATGCCCAGGCCATACTGGATGACCAGCATGACCAGCATCGTCACGCTCATCTGCCTGAGCCTGGCCCGGCGCGGCCTGCCCCGCCCCTTGGATCGCGTGTGTCGTGCATCTCCCATCCTCGCCCTGCCTCTCCCACGCTCCCATCCACTAACAACGGCCCCGCAGCCGCCCCAGTTCACCGGTGGCGGCGAGTCGGCCGGCTGGCGTACGCCTGCTCCCGCTGGAGCCCCAGCAAGTTCCAGCCGACACCCCCTCCACACCAGCACCGCTGGCCCAGGCGACGCGCGAGTTCTGATCTCGCGGCGGCGAGTCGGCACCTCGCGCCCTCCGGTTAGGCGCCGGGACCAGCCCGGCCCGGGGCAGAGGGAGTAGCGACATGAGCACGATGCAGCAGCAGGCGCCGCCGGCCGAGGCGGTAGAGGAGCAGATGGGCAAGATCGTGACCGAGCTGGGAGCGGCGCTGGGCGTGCTGCTTACCTCCCTCGGCACCCGGAGTGGTCTGTGGGCCGCGCTGGCCGGCGCCGGGCCGCTCACAACCGCCGAAGTGGCGGCGAAGGTCAGCGTGGAGCCGTCGCTGGTGCGGGAGTGGCTGCGCGCCCAGGCCGCCGGCGGCTACCTGGACTACGACCCGGCGACCGGGACGTTCACCCTGCCCGACGCGGTCGCCGCCGCCATCTGCTACGGCCCAGGCGGAGCGCTCGTCGATGCGGCCGCCACCATGTTCTCCTCGATGGGCGAGGGTTTCGCGGCGTTCAGCGAGGCGTTCAGCACCGGGCAGGGCTTCGGGTGGCATCAGCGCACCGCCGCCCACTGGCACGGTACCGACGCCTTCACCAGGGTCGCCCTGCCGGTCGAGCTGATCGCCGCCGCGATCGGTGCGATGGCCGGCGTGGCGACGGTCCTCGCCGCGGGCGGCTCGGTCGCGGATGTCGGCTGCGGCTACGGCACGCCGACCATGGCCATCGCCGGGCTGTTCCCCGCGGCGCGGGTCCTCGGCATCGACTACCACGACGCCTCGATCGCCCACTCCCGGGCCGAGGCCGCCCGCCGCGGCGACGGCAACGTGCGGTTCGAGGTAGCTGCCGCCTCCGGCCTGCCCGGCGAGGGCTATGACCTGATCACCTTCTTCGACTCCCTGCACGACATCGGCGATCCCCTCGGTGCCCTGACCCGGGCCCGGCAGGCGCTGGGGCCGGATGGAGCGGTGCTCCTGGTCGAGCCGCTGGGCGCGGACGACGTCGAGGACAACCTCAACCCGGCCGGGCGCATGTTCTACGCCGTCTCGACCCTCGCCTGCACGCCGAACGCGGTATCCCAGCAGACCGCCACGTCGTCCGAGCCGCTCGGCCTGGCCGGCCAGCAGCGGCTGCGGGACCTCGCGGCCGCCGCCGGGTTCGGCTGCGTCCGCAGGCTCGATGTTCCTGCCCCGATGAACCTGGTGTTGGAACTGCGACCCTGACCAGCCATGATGAACCCATGAGTCGAGCCGCCCGGCTCATCGGCCGGGAGTCCGTGCTGGCCGCCGCCAGTTCGGTACTCGACGATGCCCGCCACGGCGCCGGGCAGTTCCTGATGATCAGCGGCGAGGCCGGCATCGGCAAGACGGCGATGCTGGCCGCGCTGGTCAGCCAGGCCGGGTCGGCTCCCCTCGTCCTGCGCGGGCTCTGCTGGGAAGGCGACGGCGCGCCACCGTACTGGCCCTGGTCGCAGGTGCTGCAGGCCAGCGGCCTGCCGGCGGCCGACCTCGGCGAGGCGGGCTGGCTGCTGCAGCGTGCCTCCGGGCCGGCCGAACCGATGAGCGCCGCCGCCGCGGGCGATGCCCAGTTCCGCTTGTTCGAGGCGGTCGCGCGGTGCCTCGGCCGCCTGGCCGCCGGGCGGCCTGTGCTCGTGGTGCTCGACGACCTGCAGTGGGCCGACGAGCCGTCGCTGCGGCTGCTGGGATTCCTGGGCCGCGCCCTGGCCGCGGAGCCCGTGGCCCTGCTCGGCGCCTACCGGGACACCGAGGCGTCCCCGGAGCTGCGCAAGATCGCCGGGCAGGCCCAGCAACTCGCCCTCGCCGGCCTCACCCAGGACGGCGTTGGAGAGCTGGCCCGGGAGCTGGCCGGGATGCCCCTTCCGCCCCAGGTCACCGCCCAGCTATGGGAGCGCAGCGGAGGCAATCCGTTCTTCGTCAGGGAGCTGATCCGGCTGCTCCTCGCGCAGGGCTCGTGGCACCAGCCAGCCCAGATCCCGGCCAGCGTCACGGAGACGCTGCGGCGCAGGCTGGCCCGGCTCTCCACGGAATGCGTCAGGCTGCTGGAGTGGGCGGCCATCGCGGGCCGCGACATCGACGTCGGCCTGCTAGCGGACGGGGCCGCGGCTGGCCATGAGCCCGCGGCGCTGAGCCTGCTCGAGGAGGCCCGCCAGGCCGGCGTCGTCGCAGGTACCTCACTGCCGCGGTTCACCCACGACCTCTACCGCGAAGCCATCATCGAAGGCCTGAGCACCACGGCCAGGACCGCTATCAACCTGTCCGTCGGCCGGGCGCTGCAGGCGCGATCGGATCCGGCCGCTCGGGTCGCCGCGCATCTTCTGGCCGCGGGCCCGCAGGCACGGCAGGACGCGCTGGACTACTCGCTCCTCGCGGCCAGGGAAGCCACCGCTCGTCTCGGACATGAGGACGCCTGCGCGTACTATCTTCGGGCGCTGGACATCATCTCCGACCGCGGCACGTCCGGGGCCGGGGAACGCATCGAGATCCTGCTCGAGCTCGCCGCGTCACACGAGCGCACCGGGCGCTCTGACCTGGCTGCGCAGCGGTTCGGACAGGCCGCCGACGTCAGCCGGGCCGCCGGGGACGCGGTCGGGCTGGCGCGGGCGGCGCTGGGCATCCAGACACTCGGGTACAGGTCGGGAGCGCAGAACGCCGATCTGCTCGACCTGCTCCGCGAGGCCTCGTGGCGGCTGGAAGAGGCAGGCGGCCCGCTGGCCCTGTGGTCCCGGGTGCTCGCAGCCCAGGCCCGTACCCTCCGGCACGGATCGGACCGGCTCCCCAGCGCCGAGGTCACCCGGGTCGCACAGCGGGCCGCGCAGCTGGCGGCCGCCGCGAACGACCCGAGCGCCCTGGCCACGGCCAAGCTGGCGGCGCATGACGCGATGTGGGTCCCGGGGACCGCGGCGGCCCGGCTGCCGGTCATCGCAGAGATGCTGGACGCGGCGCAGGCAAGCGGCGACGACGATCTCGTGGCCCAGGCGCGCCTGCTGCGCGCCGCGGCCCTGCTGGAGCTCGGCGACCCGGCCGGCCGGGCCGAACTGCTGAGTTACATCACGCTGGCCGGGAACCTGGGTCACGCCCGGGGGCGCTGGGGCGCGCTGACCCGGCAGGCCACGTTCGCTCAGCTGGCTGGCCGGGCCGAGGAATCGGCGCGGCTCGACGAGCAGGCGCTGGAGCTCGGCCTGGCCATCGGCGAGCCCGACGCGGCCGGCTGCTTCTTCACCTCCCGCAGTGCGCTGGCCGCCTTCGGGGTGAACGAGCCGTCGATCGAGATGGATCCGGCTGATCCGCTGTGGCCGATGTTCCCGGTGCTCAGGGCCTGGCCTTTCGCTGCCCGCGGCGAGGCCGCCGCGGCGGCCGCCGTGCTGGGCGACTTCAGCGTGCTGGACATCACCATGTGGACAGGCCTGGAAGCCCTGGCCGCGGCGGCCGTCGTCTTCGCGGTGGCGGGCTCGGATGCCCAGCGGAGCTGGGTCTACGAGCGGCTCCGCCCGTACACCGGAACCCACGTGGTCGTGGGCGGCTGCGCGTCCTATCACGCCGCCGTCGACCATCACCTCGGCGCGCTCGCGGCCTCGCTCGGAGATACCGCCGCGGCCGAGGCGCACTTCCGCACCGCCCTGGCCATGCACGAGCGGCTCGGGGCGGCCGGATGGGCGCGCCTGTCGGAGCAGGCCCTGACGGGGCTGCTGGCCGCGCCCGCGAGCCGGGCGGCCAACGAAATGCGGCTGGTGAACGGCGTGCGGCTGCTCTGCTACGAGGGTAAGCAGGTTCAGTTGCCCGACTCCAAGGGCCTGAGTGACATTGCCACCCTGATCGGGGCACACGGAGCCGACGTGCACGTCCTCACCCTGGTCGGGATCCGCCTCGCCCGGATGGGCGCCGATCCGGTGCTGGACGAAAAAGCGAAGGCGGCCTACAAGGCGCGGCTGGCCGGCCTGGCCGGGGAAATCGAGGACGCCGAGGACGCGGGCCGTCCCGGGCGCGCCGAGGCGCTGCGCTCAGAGCGTGCCGCACTCATCCGCGAGCTCACCACGGCCGCCGGGCTGGGCCGCCGGGACCGCAAGCTCGGCGATGAGGCCGAACGGGCGCGGAAAACCGTCAGCGCCCGGGTGCGGGACGCCCTGGCCAAGATCGGGCAGGCACACCCCGAACTAGCCGATCACCTGCGCAGCTCCCTGCGGATGGGAACCCTGTGTTCCTATTCGCCCGCCGAACCCGTGACCTGGCTATTGAGCTGACGCCTCGTCTAGTGAGACAGCTGGTGATGCAGGGCGGCCAGGGACGCGGTGATGTCGCGGCGCATCTTGGGCGCGAACATCCGCACCAGGGGCGCGCACGCGCCCTCTACCTCAACCCTCTTGACCACCCGGACGCGCCCCTCGGCAATTGTTTCGAGCCGGTGGTCGAAGATGACCTTGCCCAGTGGCATCGGGCATTCGGTCACCCAGCGCTGCCCGGCATCGACCGCGGTGATGGTGAACGAGCCGCCGAGGTTGCCGCGCTGTCTGGCCCAGCCGCGCGTACCCGGCTCAAACGGGCCGTCCAGCTGCGCGATCTCCTTGCTGACGTCCCACTCGGGCCAGCGGGCAACATCGGTCCACGCCTTCCAGACCGCATCTGGATCGGCCTCGAACGTCGCCTCGCATTCGAACAAGTACATACCTGTCCTTGCTCCGGGAACCTGGGCCGCATCCTACTCCCGGGGTTCAGCACGGCGCGATATATCGTCGTTATGCAGCTCCCAGCGGTTTGACCCGGAGGAACCAGATGACTGAAGCGGTGGCCCGCCCTCAGCTGAGCGACCGGTACACCGCCACCTCGGGCCGGGTGCAGCTGACCGGGGTCCAGGCCCTGGCCCGGCTGCCCATCGACCAGCATCGCCGCGACCTGGCCGCCGGCCGATGCGTCGGGACGTTCATCTCCGGGTACGAGGGATCCCCGCTAGCCGGCTACGACCAGGAACTCGGCCGGCTGAGGCAGCTGCTCGACGCGAACGACATCACCTTCGTCCCGGGCCTGAACGAGGAGGCGGCCGCCACCGCGGTCCAGGGCAGCCAGCTCGCCTGCACCCTCCCCGGCGCCGCCCGCGACGGGGTGATCGGCATCTGGTACGGCAAGGCCCCCGGCCTGGACCGGGCCACCGATGCGCTGCGGCACGGGAACCTGATGGGCGCACACCCCAAGGGCGGGGCGCTGGTCCTGGTCGGCGACGACCCCGCCGCCAAGTCCTCGACCCTGCCGTGCGCGTCGGACTCCGCCCTGGCCGACCTGAACATCCCGTACCTGTACCCGGCGGACAGCCAGGACGTGCTCGATCTCGGCCGCCACGCGATCGAGCTGTCGCGGGCCACGGGGCTGTGGACCGGGCTGAAGATCGTCACCGCGGTCGCGGACGGATCGTCAACGGTCGACCTGGCCGCGGACTGGCCGGCCCCGCGGATCCCGCCGGGCGCCGGGACGCACACGCCAACCGCCCGGCTGCTGCACCCCACGCTGGGCCAGCTCGAGCGCGACCTGGTCACAAACCGACTCCGCCTGGCCCGGGAGTACGCGCGCCTCAACGGGCTGAACCGGGTCGTCGGGCGCGGCCCGGGCGACGTCCTCGGCGTGGTCGCCGCCGGGCACACCTTCCTCGACGTGCTGGCCGCGCTGCGCCGGCTCGGCATCGCGGAGGCCGGCCTGGCGGGCAGCCGGGTCCGCTTGCTGCGGGTCGCCATGCCGTGGCCGCTCGAGGAGGCCACCGTCCGCGAGTTCGCCGACGGGCTGGAGGAGATCCTGGTCGTCGAGGAGAAGCGCTCCTTCCTCGAGACCGCCATCCGCGACGTGCTCTACGGCAGCCCGGCCCGGCCGGCCGTCACCGGCAAGCGCGACGCTGACGGCTCGGAGCTGATTCCGGGCTACGGCGAGCTGGACGCCGACGTGATCCTCGGCCCGCTGCGGCGCCGGATGACCGCCCGCGGCATCACCCCGGACCCGGTCCCGGATCCAGGCGAGCCCAGCCACGCCATGCTCCCGCTGGTCAGCCGGGTCCCGTACTTCTGCTCGGGCTGCCCGCACAACAGCTCCACCAAGCCGCTGCCCGGCACGCTGGTGGGCGCCGGCATCGGCTGCCACGCCCTGGTGCTGCTGATGGACGAGACGCAGGCCGGCACCGTCACCGGCCTGTCCCAGATGGGCGGTGAGGGGATGCAGTGGATCGGCATGGCGCCGTTCCTGGACCGCGACCACTTCACCCAGAACATCGGGGACGGCACGTTCGACCACTCGGGCTCGCTGGCCATCAGGGCCGCGGTGGCCTCGGGGGCGAACATGACCTACAAGCTGCTGTACAACTCGGCCGTGGCCATGACCGGCGGCCAGCGCCCGGCCAGCGGCATGACCGTGCCGCAGATCGTCGGCGTGCTGCTGGCGGAGGGGGTGGCCC